>Ga0075522_10000538_pt1 | contig 27590 bp, 30 predicted proteins | sample NGEPerA_FD_74796 | JGI IMG/M metagenome (GOLD analysis project Ga0075522, IMG submission 74796) | Arctic peat soil microbial communities from the Barrow Environmental Observatory site, Barrow, Alaska, USA - NGEE PermafrostL2-A | ecosystem: Environmental > Terrestrial > Soil > Wetlands > Peat ...
CCTAGGCTAGCGGGAGAAAGGCGTCTCCGCACCAGCCCCATGCGGCCGGGCGCAGATCGAAGGCTGTTCCCTCTCGGAGCGCGATTTCGGTTTTGAGCTGCGCGATCATCTGCGCCAGCCCAAGCCGCCCCGGATGATTAAAATCCATCCCTTTATACCTGGCCATGAGATCCGCGAGCGCCTGCGGCGGGGTGCGGACCCGATTCAACACTTCATCGGCAAAACTATACATGCGCCCTCGTGTCCTCCGTCGCATAACAGCCAGCGGGGATGCCTTGCCTTCTTCCTTTCCGACTTTCTGACGGCCCCTGCTCGCCCCATCGACAAACGGGGACAGGAACCGGTCATCCCCCGCCTTAACCATTTTTGGCCGATTGAGGCGGCTATGTCGCGGACCTCGAGGAGAGCCGGCCCAGCCGCTCGGTTAGCAGCGCGTAGAAGCCCTCCGCCTCGACGGTATGCAGCACGTTCGCGTTGGCCGGGCGTCCGCTGACGCCCCGCCAATCGACGACGGTCATGCCCAATGTCAAAGCGCTCTCGCACTCGATAGCGACATTCGCGCGGCTGCCGGCGAAGAGCCCCGGCGCCAGCAGATAGGCGATGACGCAGGGGTCGTGCAGCGCATAGGGCTGATCGCCGGAGGGAGACAGCAGCTCCGCCACCGCCGCGGCGACCGGCGTGCTGAGCGCGCGGATGCGGCCGATGCGGTCGGCGGTGCTGCGCACCTGATGGGTGACGTCGAGCGGCACCATCGTGATCGGCAGGCCGCTGTCGAACACGATCCGCGCGGCGTGCGGGTCGGCGTGGATATTGAACTCAGCCGCCGGCGTCACATTGCCGAGCGCCCGCGACGCTCCGCCCATCAAGACCAGCTCGCCCACCCCGGCGGCGATGTCGGGGGCCTTGACGAGGGCCATCGCGACATCGGTCAAGGGCCCGAGCGCGCACCAGGCGACGCTTGCCGGCGGCGCGGCGCGCAGCAAATCGATCGTGAAATCGACGCCGTGCCCGGGCCGCGGCGCCATCTTTGGAACGGGCAGGATCAGGGTGCCGAGCCCGCTGTCGCCATGGACACGTTCGGCGGTAATCGGTTGCCGTGCAAGCGGCCGCGAACAGCCGGCATAGACCGCGACGTCGCTCCGGCCGGCCAGCTCGCAAATCGCCCGCGCATTCGCTTCGGTGACGCGAAGCGGCGTGTTGCCGGCAACCGCGACGATGCCCGCGATCTCCAGCTCCGGCGACGCCAGCGCCAGGAGGATCGCCACGGCGTCGTCGATGCCGGGATCGGTGTCGATGATGATCCGCCGGACGGCCATGCCCGACCCTAGCGCTCCGAGCGGCGCTTGTCATCGCGCTGCCTCGATGAGTCACAGTGACGCATAAATAGGCACCGCCCGCATAGCGCTTGACCCTGCTCAGGAACCAAAGTAGAACATGATCTTGTGTTTTGGATTTGTTCCGCCACTAGCGGGAGGTTGCCATGCTGACCCGAAAGCAGCACGAGCTGCTGATGTTCATCAACCAAAGGCTGACCGCGACCGGCGTGTCCCCCTCCTTCGACGAAATGAAGGACGCCCTGAAGCTGCGTTCAAAATCGGGTATCCACCGCCTGATCAGCGGATTGGAGGAGCGCGGCTTTATCCGGCGCCTGGCGCATCGCGCGCGGGCGCTCGAAGTCATCAAGCTGCCCGAGGATAGCGCCGCTGCGGGCAGCGAGAAGACGCGCTTCTCGCCGACGGTGATCCGCGGCGACTTTTCCGGCGCCCTGCCGGGCTCGGCGGTCTCGACCGACAGCGAGGCGGTCGATCTGCCGCTGTACGGCCGCATCGCCGCCGGCACCCCAATCGAGGCGCTGCGCGACCAGTCCGCGAAAATCGGCGTCCCGGCGGCGCTGATCGGGCACGGCGACCATTACGCGCTCGAAATCGAGGGCGACAGCATGGTCGACGCCGGCATTCTCGACGGCGACACGGTGATCATCCAGCGCTGCGACACCGCCGAGAACGGCACGATCGTCGTCGCCCTGGTCGACAACCATGAAGCGACGCTGAAACGGCTGCGCCGGCGCGGCGCCTCGATCGCGCTGGAACCCGCCAACCAGGCCTACGAGACGCGGATTTTCGGTCCCGACCGGGTCAATGTGCAGGGCCGCCTCGTCGGGCTGCTGCGCCGCTATTGAGCCGGCGGCGCTTGCTCAGGGCAATCTTCGCGGCGGTGCTGCTGGTTTTGGCCGCGGCGCCGGGGATGCCCTGTTTCGCGGGCGCCGGCTTTCAATACGGCAGCGCGCCCGACGGCGACGACCCGCCGCTGCCGCTCGCCATCTGGTATCCGAGCGAGGCGCCAGCGTCGCCGCAGGCGCTCGGCCTTTTCAGCCAGGATGTCGCCTTCTACGGCGCGGTCAGCGGCAAGGTGTTGCCGCTGATCGTGATCTCGCACGACACCGGCGGCAGCGCCGCCGGCCATTACGACACCGCGCTTGCCTTGGCCGGAGCCGGATTTGTCGTCGTCGCGATGACGCATACCGGCGACAATTACAAGGATCAGAAAAACGCCTTCACCCCGCGCGACTTTATCGACCGGCCGCGCCATGTCGGCCGGGCGATCGATTTCATGCTCAAGACGTGGAGCGGGCACGATCTCATCGACCCGACGCGGATCGGCATGTTCGGCCACTCCGCCGGCGCGACGACCGCGCTGATCGCGCTGGGCGGCGAGCCGGACCTCGCGCTGGCGATCAAGTTCTGCAAGGACCACCCCGAGCTGTGGAGCTGCCTGCAGGCAAAGCAGGCGGCCGGCGCGTCGGCCGCCTGGTCCGGAACGGCTTCGCCGCATTGGCCCCACGATCCGCGCATCAAGGCCGCCGCGATCGCGGCGCCGGCGTTCGGTTACGCCTTCACCAAGGAGGGGCTCGCCGCGGTGACCGCGCCGGTCCAGCTATGGCGCGCCGCGAACGACGAGATCACGCCGAACCAGTGGTCTGCAGACATCATCAAGGACGCGCTGCCCAAGCCGCCCGACGATCATCTCGTGCCGCAGGCCGGCCATTTCGATTTTCTCGCCCCGTGCAATGACGCCCTGGCGAAAGTCGCTCCCGAAATCTGCACCTCCGCGGACGGTTTTGATCGCGCCGCGTTTCATCGGGACTTCAACACGGCGCTAATCGAGTTTTTCAAGGCGCGGCTTGCGCCCCCTTAGGCGCCGTGCTTCATGCTTGAGATCGCATCGCGCTGCGCGTCTACTCCCCGCCAAGAGCCGGATAGGGAGGGCAAGCATATGCGCGGGTTGATGGGCGACCAGCCGCTCCTGGTATCGATGTGCCTGCGCCACGCCGCCAATTTCCATGCCGACACCGAGATCGTCAGCCGCAGCGTCGAGGGACCGATCCATCGCTATACCTATGCCGCGGCCGAACGCGGCGCGGCGCGGCTGGCGCAGGCGCTGCTGCGGCTCGGCGTCGAACCCGGCGAGCGCATCGGCACGCTGGCCTGGAACACCTGGCGCCATTTCGAGCTGTATTACGGCATCTCGGGTATCGGCGCGGTATGCCACACGATCAACCCGCGGCTTTACGACGACCAGATCGTCTACATTGTCAACCACGCGCAGGACCGCATCCTGTTTGTCGAGACCAGCTTCGTCCCGCTGATCGAGCGGCTGTGGCCGCGCCTGCCGCCGGATTGCCGGGTCGTTCTGCTTGGCCCCACCGAGACTTCGCTGCCGGTGATCGGCGTCTACGACGAGCTGGCCGGCGCCGAAAGCGGCGATTTCCTCTGGCCGCAGTTCGACGAGCGCAATGCCAGCTCGCTTTGCTACACCTCGGGCACGACGGGCAATCCCAAGGGCGTGCTCTATTCCCACCGCTCGACCGTGCTGCACGCGTTTGGCGCCTCGCTGCCCGGCGCGATCAGCCTCTCGGCGAGCGATGTCGTCTGCCCGGTGGTTCCGCTGTTCCACGCCTGCGGCTGGGGCACCGCCTACACCGCGCCGATGAACGGCGCCAAGCTCGTCTATCCCGGTCCGAAGCTCGACGGCGAAAGCCTCCACGAGCTGTTCGACGCCGAAGGGGTGACGGTCGGCCTCGGCGTGCCGACCGTGTGGCTCGGCTTCGACAATTACCTGCGCGACAGCAACCGCGGCTGCACAACCCTGCGCTGGGTGCTGTGCGGCGGCTCGGCGGTGCCGGCCGCGCTGCTGCAGGCGTTCGAGGCGCGCGGCGTGGGGATCGTCCAGGGTTGGGGCATGACCGAGATGAGCCCGCTCGGCACCACCGCGGCGCTCAAGGCGAAGCATCACGCGCTCGACCCCGCGGCGCAGACCGCGATCAAGCTGACGCAAGGCCGCCCGGTGTTCGGCGTCGAGATGAAGATCGTCGACGACCAGGGCAACAAGCTGCCGCATGACGGCGAAGCGGTCGGCGAGCTTTTGGTGCGCGGACCGTGGGTGGTGAGCGGCTATTTCGAAAACGAGGAGGCGACCAAGGCGGCGGTCGAACCGGACGGCTGGTTCCACACCGGCGATGTCGCGGCGATCGACCCGGACGGCTATGTCCGGCTCACCGACCGCTACAAGGACGTCATCAAATCGGGCGGCGAATGGATCAGCTCGATCGACCTCGAAAACGCGGCGATGGCCGACGATGCCGTCGCCGAGGCCGCGGCGATCGCGATGCCGCACCCCAAATGGCAGGAGCGTCCGCTGCTTGTCGTCGTCCCGCGCGCCGGCTGCCAACCCGAATCCGAGCGGATAATGGCGCTGCTCGCCAAGCAATTCCCGAAATGGATGCTGCCCGACGATGTCGTGGTGGTCGACGAATTGCCGCACACCGCGACCGGCAAGGTGATGAAATCAAAGCTGCGCGAGATGTTCGCCACGCATGTCGCGCCGGAGCGTTAAACTAGCGCGATGACCGTCACCGTTCGCTTCGCGCCGTCGCCGACCGGGTTTCTGCATATCGGCGGCGCCCGCACCGCGCTGTTCAACTGGCTGTTCGCGCGCCACCACCGGCTCCATGGCGGCGGCGGCGCGTTCCGGCTGCGCATCGAGGACACCGACCGCGAACGCTCGACCAAGGCGGCGGAGACCGCGATCATCGACGGCCTCGCCTGGCTCGGCATCGAGTGGGACGGCGACGTGGTCTACCAGTCCGCCGGCGCCGCGCATCACGCCGAGATCGCCCGGCAGCTCCTCGCCGCGGGCCGCGCCTATCGCTGCTATTGTACCCCCGAGGAGCTCGAGGCGATGCGCGCCAGAGCGCTCGCCGAGAAGCGTTCGGTGCGCTATGACGGCGCCTGGCGCGACCGCGACCCGGCCGAGGCGCCGCCCGGGATCGCCCCGGCGATCCGGCTCAAGGCCGAGCAGACCGGCGCGACCACGATCCGCGACCATGTGATGGGCGAAGTTACGGTCGGCAACGAGGAGCTCGACGACCTCATCATTCTGCGTTCGGACGGCACGCCGACCTACAATTTCTCGGTCGTGGTCGACGATCACGACATGGGCATCACCCATGTCATCCGCGGCAACGAGCATTTCCGCAACGCCTTTCGCCAGACGCAGATCTACCGGGCGCTCGATTGGCCGGCGCCCGAATGGGCGCATATCCCGCTGATCCACGGCGCGGACGGGGCCAAGATGTCGAAGCGCCACGGCGCGCTCGGCGTCGAGGCCTATCGCGAGATGGGCTACCTGCCGGAGGCGCTGCGCAACTACCTGCTGCGGCTGGGCTGGAGCCACGGCGACGACGAGATCGTCTCGACCGACCAGGCGATCGAGTGGTTCGACCTCGCCGGCATCGGCCGCGCTCCGGCGCAGTTCGATTTCGCCAAACTCGACAGCGTCAACGCGCACTACATCCGCGAGGCCGGCGATGCGCGGCTGGTCGAGCTGGTCGCGGCGCGGCTCGCAGCCGAGAGGGGGCGCATTTTGACCGAAATCGACCGCGACCGGCTTGCCCGCGCGATGCCGGCCCTGAAGCCGCGCGCGAAAACAATCGTCGAGCTGGCCGAGAAAGCCCGCTTCTACATCGCCCCACGGCCGATCGAGCCGGCCGCCGACGCGGCCAGGCTGTTGAACCCCGAAGCTCGTTCGCTGCTCGGCGCGTTGTCCGAGCAGTTCGTCGGCGCCGAGTGGGGGGTCGCGACGCTCGAAGCGCTGCTGCGCGACTTCGTCGCCGCCAAGGGCATCAAATTGGGCGCGGTCGCACAGCCCCTGCGCGCCGCGCTCACCGGCTCCCTCGCCTCTCCTGGCATCTTCGAGGTGATGGACGTGCTGGGACGCGACGAGACGCTCGGCCGCATCCGGGATGCCGCCGAATCGAGATGATCTCGCAACTGCGATATTGCATTGCAATATTATGGCGGTGTTTGATAATCACCCGAGGGCGGCTTATTCTTTGAGCCAGATATGACAAGCGCCCGCGGGCGCAGCGAGCGAGGTGCAGCCATGGACGGCAACAACACGAAGGCGGGCGCTCCGAGCGGCACGATGACGCTGACCGACAACAGCACCGGCAAGTCGATCGACCTGCCCGTGCTCGAAGGCTCGGTCGGCCCCAAGGTAATCGACGTCCGCAGCCTTTACGCGAAAACCGGATATTTCACCTACGACCCGGGCTTTATGGCGACCGCCGCCTGTCGATCCAGCATTACCTATATCGACGGCGACGAGGGGATCCTGATGTATCGGGGCTACCCGATCCAGGAACTGGCCGACAAAAGCGACTTCCTCGAAGTCGCTTATTTGTTGCTGAACGGCGAATTGCCCACCCCCGACCAGAAGACGCAGTTCGTTTCCGACATCACGCACCACACGATGGTGCACGAGCAGATCACTACGTTCTTCCGCGGCTTCCGGCGCGACGCGCATCCGATGGCGGTGCTGTGCGGCGTGGTCGGCGCGCTCTCGGCCTTCTACCACGATTCGACCGACATCAACGATCCGTACCAGCGGATGGTCGCCTCGCACCGCCTTATCGCCAAGCTGCCGACGATCGGCGCGATGGCGTTCAAATACGCGCACGGCCAGCCGTTTATCTATCCGAAGAATTCGTTGGGCTACGCCGAGAATTTCCTGCGCATGACTTTTGCCGTGCCGTGCGAGGAATACGAGGTGAACCCGGTGCTGGCGAAGGCGATGGACCGGATTTTCATCCTCCACGCCGACCACGAGCAGAACGCCTCGACCGCGACGGTGCGCAACGCCGGCTCGTCCGGCGCCAACCCTTTCGCCTGCATCGCCGCCGGCATCGCCTCGCTGTGGGGGCCGGCGCATGGCGGGGCCAACGAGGCGGTGCTGAAGATGCTGGCGAAAATCGGCAGCCCGAAGGGCATCCCGGAGTTCATCAGCCAGGTCAAGGACAAGGGCAACCACGAGATTCTGTTCGGCTTTGGCCACCGGGTCTACAAAAACTACGACCCGCGCGCCCATGTGCTGCGCGATAGCTGTCACGAGGTGCTGAGCGAGCTCGGCATCAAGGACGACCCGCTGCTCGACCTGGCGATGGAGCTGGAAAAGATCGCCCTCAACGACGACTACTTCATCAGCCGCAAGCTCTACCCGAACGTCGATTTCTATTCGGGCATCATCCTCAAGGCGATGGGTTTCCCGACCTCGATGTTCACCGTGCTGTTCGCGATCGCGCGCACGGTCGGGTGGATCGCCCAGTGGACCGAGATGATCGAGGACGCCGACACCAAGATCGGCCGCCCGCGCCAGCTCTTCACCGGCTCCGATCTGCGCCACTACACACCGATCGCCGAGCGGCGCTGACCCTCGGCTGTCATTCCGGGGCGCCGCGAAGCGGCGGACCCGGAATGACAGTGGGTGCTATTTACGCTCGACCAGCTCGATCTTGTAGCCGTCCGGGTCTTCGATAAAGGCGATGACCGAGCCGCCATGCGCCATCGGGCCGGCGGGGCGGGGGATTTTGACCCCGGCCTTCGCCATCTTGTCGCACGTCGCATAGACATCCGGCACGCCGACCGCCAGATGCCCAAAGCCGGAGCCCAGCGCATAGGGCTCCGCCTGCTCCCAGTTATGGGTCAGCTCGACCACTGTGTTGTGCTCCTCGTCGCCGTAGCCGACAAAGGCCAGCGTGAACTTGCCGGTCGGGTAGTCGCGCTTGCGGATCAGGTTCATCTCCAGTTGCTCGGTGTAGAAGGCGAGCGACTTGTCGAGGTCCTTGACCCGGATCATCGTGTGCAGAAAGCGGAAATTATCGGCCATGGCGGGTATCTCCCCTCTAGTGGACCTGTTGCCGGCGGCGCGTGGCGATGATGTCCAGAATTGTATCCGCGGCCTTGAGGCTCGGCGAGGCCGTCCCGGCGCCCAGAAGCCGCATCGCCGCATCATAGCCGTCGCGATGCGCGGCGCGAACCCGTTCGTCCCGGATCAGCTCGACAAGCGTCGCGGCGAGACGCCCCGGCGTGCAATCGGGTCCCAGATGCTCGGGAACCAGGGTCTGCCCGAGGATCAGGTTCACGAGGTTCGCCTGCCGCACCTTGACGACATGGTCGATCAATATCTCGGTCGGGCGGCTCATCCGGTAAGCCACGGTCATCGGCAGCCGGGCCATCGCCAGCTCGAGCGCGACCGTTCCGGAAGCGGCGAGCGCGGCGCGGCTGGCGGCGAAGCCGTCATACTTGTCCGGGTCGCCGCGCACCACGATCGGTGCACCCGGCCAGTCGCGGACCCCCGCCGACACAAACTCGGCGACGGTCTCCACCGTCGGCACGACCACGCGGAATTGGCCGATCTCCGCTTCGAGCAATCGCAACGTCGGGTCGAAGATCGGCATCAGCCGCCGCACTTCGCCGCCCCGGCTGCCCGGCAGCACGGTAAGCACCAGCGTGTCGGGCGCGATGCCGTGGGCGGCCCGAAAGCGGGCGCCGTCGCCGTCCCCCGCGCCGCTGTCGATCACCGGATGGCCGACATAGGTGCAGGCGAGCCCGACCCGCTCGAAATAGGGCGGTTCGAACGGCAGCAGCGCCAGCAGATGGTCGTACCAGCGCGCCATGCGTCGCGCCCGCCCGGCGCGCCACGCCCAGACCATCGGCGCGACGTAATGGATGAGCGGCACAAGTTCGCCCCGTCGCCGCAGCCCATGCGCGACGCGCCAGCTGAAGCCGGAACTGTCGATCGTCACCACCGCGTCGGGCCGCGCCACCCGGATCGCCGCCACCGTCTCGCGCACCCGCCGCAGGATCAGGCGGCCGCGCGGCAGCACCTCGGCGACGCCGGCGACGGCGAGGTCGCCGAGCGGCACCAGGCTCTCGATGCCCTGCTCGCGCATCCGCTCACCGCCAATCCCGGCAACCCGCAAATCGCCGCCGACGCGCTCGCGCAGGGCCGCGATCAGCACAGCGCCGAGCGCGTCACCCGAGGGCTCGCCGGCGATGACAAAGATGAACGGCGCAGCGGCAGCGGACGCACTCATTCCGGCCGGACGCCGACCACGAACAGTCCGGCCGCATCGGCGCGGCGGATCACCTCGTCGCGATCGAGCAGCAGCGTCGCGCCGGCCTCGACGGCGATCCCCTGCAACCCGGCCTCGGCGGCGAGCCTAACGGTCCGGGGTCCGATCGTCGGCCGGTCGGCGCGGCGCTCCTGGCCGGGCTTTTCCAGCTTCACCAGCACGCCGCCGTCGCCTTCCCGGCGCAGCCCGGCGCAGCGCTCGAGCAGCGCGTCGGTGCCCTCGATCGCCTCGACGCCGAGCACCAGCCCCTGCTGCACCACGACCGCTTGCCCGACGTCGAGCGTGCCGAGCGCCCGCGCGATCGCGATGGCGCGAGCGATATCGCTTTCGGCGTCCGCGTTGGGGCGGTGCCGCCCGAGCGGGCCCTCGGCGATTGAAGAGCTGTCGTCGAGCAGCTCGTGCGCGCCGATCAGCCGAAATCCCTCGCCCTCCATCTCCTTCACGAAGGCCGACAGCAATCCATCGTCGCCGAGCATGCGGTAGCCGACTTTGGCAAAGAACTTGGCGGCGCGCCAATCCGGCCGCACCGCCGCGATCGTCGGCCGACGCACGCCGCCGGCCAGGACCAGGTCGATGACGCCGTTTTCGCGCAAAAGCCGGATCCCTTCCGCCATGGCGCCGATCCGGCACCAGGCATGCGGAATGTTTTCCAGCGCATCGGGCTCGGCTTCGCCGCGCAGCGCAACGACGAAAATATCGCGTCCCTGCGCACGGCAGCTGTCGATCAGTTGGCGCGGCAGGCCGCCGCTCCCGGCGACGATGCCGAGGCGGCCTCTCGCCGAGTGGTCTGCCGCGCTAGCCGCCATTCGCCCCTTTGGGCTGGCAGATCGCCCGGCTCGAATCCGCGCGAATGAACGCGATCAAATCGTCGACCGGGCCGATCCCGCCGAACTGTTTCGCCACCTCGTCGACCCGTTCGCTCAGCGTGCCGGTGTCGCCGAACAGGCAGGTATAGGCGTTGCGCAGGCCCTGGATGTCGTCGCGGGCGAAACCGCGCCGCTGCATGCCGATGATGTTGATCCCGGTCAGCCGGGCGCGGTCGCCCATCGCCAGGCCATAGGGGATGACGTCGCGCTCGACCCCCGACATGCCGCCGATCATGGCGTGTTTTCCGATGCGGCAGAATTGGTGCACCGCCGAAAGCCCGCCGAGGATCGCGTAATCCTCCATCACCACATGGCCGCCGAGCGTCCCGTTGTTGACGAGGATGACATGGTCGCCGATCTGGCAGTCGTGCGCGACATGCGAGCCGACCATCAACAGGCAATGATTGCCGATCCGCGTGACCATCCCGCCACCCTCGGTGCCGGGGTTGATCGTCACGTGCTCGCGGATCGTGTTGTCGCGGCCGATTTCGAGCGAAGAGGGTTCACCCTTGTATTTCAAATCCTGGGTTTCGAAGCCGATCGAGGCGAACGGGAAGATCCGCGTCCGCTCGCCGATCGTCGTCCGCCCGTCGATGACGACATGCGATTTGAGGACGACCCCGGTCGCCAGCACGACCTGCTCGCCGACCACGCAATAGGGACCTATGGTGACATCGTCGGCCAGCCGGGCACCCGGCTCGACAATCGCGGTGGGGTGAATCTGCGCCATCGGATGCCTAGCGGTCCATGATCATCGCGGCGAAAACCGCCTCGGCGCAGAGCTGGCCGTCGACCGTGGCCTCGCCCTCGAACTTCCAGACATTGCCGCGATTGCGCCGCTTGGTGACATGAACGTGCAGAACATCGCCCGGCACCACCGGGCGGCGAAAACGCGCATTATCGAGGCTCATGAAATAAACCAGCTTTCCTTCCGATTCCGGGCCGAGCGTGTGGACGACCAGCACCGCGGCGGTCTGCGCCATCGCCTCGACGATCAGCACGCCCGGCATTACCGGGCGGCTCGGGAAATGGCCGCGAAAATAATATTCGTCGATCGACACGTTCTTGATGCCGGTCGCAGCTTTATTTTTGGCGACATCGACGACCTTGTCGATCATCAGAAACGGGTCGCGGTGCGGGATCATCTCCATGATCCGCTGGCGATCGATTTCCAGAGCCTCGGCGGCGGCCGTCCCGGTCATCCCTTGTCCTTCTTTTTGGCAAGGCGGTTTATCGTGGCGATCTGCCTCCAGAAGGTCGCGAGCGGAACCGCCGGCGAGCCGATAACGGCCACGCCCGGCTCGAGGTCGCGCACCACCCCGGCCTGCGCGCCGATGCGTACGCCCGCGCCTATGCTCAAATGCCCCGCCATTCCGACCTGACCGCCGACCATCACGAAATCGCCGAGCTTTGTGCTGCCCGAGATTCCCACCTGAGCGACAAGGATGCAGCCGCGTCCCAGCACCACGTTGTGCCCGATCTGCACCAGATTATCGATCATCGTGCCGGGGCCGATCACTGTGTCGTGACCCGAGCCGCGATCGATCGTGGTGTTGGCCCCGATATCGGCGTCGTCGCCGATGACGACGCGGCCGAGTTGCGGGATTTTGACCGGGCCCGCCGCATCCGGCGCGAAGCCGAAACCGGCCTGCCCAATGCACGCTCCCGGATGCACCACCACCCGCGCCCCGAGCAGGCAGTGGCTCAGCGTGACGTTGGCGGCGATCCGGCAATCGTCGCCGATCTCGACCCAAGGGCCGATGACGGTATTGGCGCCGATCCGACAGCGCTGGCCGAGCCGCGCACCGGCCTCGATCACGACATGAGCGCCGATCGCGCAATCGACCGGCACGGTCGCGCTCGGGTCGATCACCGCGCTCGGCTCGCAGCCCGCGACGACCGGCGCCTCGGGATAGAAGGCTTGCACGGCTCGCGCGAACGCCTTGTAGGGCTCGCGCGAAACCAGCAGCGCCATACCGGTGGGCGCGCGCGCCGCCAGTGCTTCCACGACAAAAGCGGCGCCCGCGCCGGAGCTCTCGAACGCCTCGATATATTTGCGGTTGTCGAGAAAGGTGATTTCGGCACGGCCGGCGGTCTCGAGCGGCGCCACATCCTCGATGACGCGCCCGCCATCGGCGGGATCGGCTAGGCGAGCGCCGCTGAGCTTTGCCAACGCATCGAGCGAATGCGGTCCCGCTCGCCGGAAGAAACGGGCATCAGCCATATGCCGCCGGCCGGCAATGCGGCTATTTCTTCTTGGGCTTCGGGGCCGCGGCGGCCGCCGGCTGAGCCGCCGCCCCGGATTGACCGGGCGCCGCGCCCGCCTCAGGGGCGTTGGCCACGACCGGGGCGACAAAATTGACCGTCATCGTCGGCAGCTGCTCGTCGAGCTTCTGCAGCACCTGGTCGGTCACGTCGAACCCCTGGTCGAACAGCACGAGTTCGCTGCGCTGAAAGACCAGGTTGGCTTTGCGGTCCTTGGCGATGTCGGTGATGATCTTGACCATCACCTCCTGGATCTTCTGCAGCGCGTCGGAATTCGACCGCTCGAGCGCCTGCCGCTTGGCCTGCACATCGCGGTCAAGCTCGTTGACCTTGGCCTGGAAGTCGCGGCCCTTGGCATTCAGCTGCTCCGCCGAAAGCGAGGCTTGTTGCCGCTGCAGCGTGTCGCGCTCTTGCCGCAGGGTCTCTTCCTGATGCGAAATCTCCTTGGCATAGTCGGCACGCTTTGCCTCGATCTGCTGGCGCACCATCTTGGCGGCCTTGGAATTCTGCAGCAGGGCCTGGACGTCGACGACGACGACCGAGAGGGTCGTTGGAACCGCTGGCGTCGCCGGCGGGGTGGCTGGCGTAGCGGGGGGGCTGGCTGGTTGCTGCGCCAGCGCGCTGCCGATGCCACAGTACAGCAGGAACAGACCAGCCCATACCGCAGGCTTGGTGCGCATCACCATCGCGACCTCGTCATAAAAGAAACGGCATTAGAATTTGGTACCGAAGCTCACCCGGAAGAACTGGGTCTTATCATAGCTCTGTCGCCGGATCGGCACACCGACATCGATCCGGACCGGGCCAACCGGCGACGCCCAGGATACCCCAACGCCGCTGGAGACCCGCAGAGACGCGCTATCGACGACCTGGGGCTGCACGCCGTTGTTGAGTACCAACTGTGCCGGAGTCAATACCAGGTTCTTTTGGTCGTTGCCGAACAAGCTGCCAACATCCGTCCACACCCGCCCGGTGATGCCCAATTCCTTGGGGAGCCCAAGCGGCACGCCGAGCTGCACCGACCCGACATAGTATTTATTGCCGCCGAGCGCATCCTGCGAGACCACGTCGCGCGGGCCGATGCCGGCCGGAGCGAAGCCGCGCAGATTGTCGCCGCCGACAAAGTACCTGTCCTGCAACAGGACTTTCTGGCCGCCCCAGCCGAAGATGTCGCCCACCTCGCCGCTGACACTGAGCACCCAGCCTGGCGCCACCGGGTAATAGTAGCCGCCGGTGATCTTGTTGCGGATGTATTGAACGCCAAAGCCCGCGCCGGCGAAATCGTTGCCAAGCGACGCGTACCAGCCGCTCGTCGGATCGATCCGGTTGTCCCGCCGGTCATAAAGCAGGACCTGCCCGATCGACGACGTAAGGTGGGTTCCTTGCTGTAGCGCGATGAACAACGACGCAGTGCTTTGCACGTCGGTGATGTCATCCGATCGCGCGGTATATTTGAGGGTCTGCCGCAGGTTTTCGGTCAGCTGGTAACCGGCGCGCACCGACCCGCCATACGAGAACTGCTGGTAGACCGGGGTTGTGCCCGAGAAGAACGAGGCGGTCGGGCTGGTCTTGATCTCGAAAAGGTCGAAGCCCGCGGCGATGTTCGAATCGAGGAAATAGGGCTCGGTATAGCTCAGATCGACCTGTTGCGAGCGGAACGAGACGACCGTGCCGATGCGAATGTCCTGACCGCGGCCGAGGAAATTACGCTCGCGCAGGCTGATATCGGCCAGTGGCCCGTCGGTCGTCGAGAAACCGGCGCCGAGCGACAGCTCGCCCGTCGATTGCTCCTCGACCTCGACGGTCACGACGGTCCTGTCCGGGGCCGATCCCTGGGCGGTCGCGGTTTCGACCTTTTTGAAGAAGCCCAAATTCTTGATGCGATCCTTCGAGCGTTGCAGCTTGTTGGTGTTGAAGGCGTCGCCTTCGACGAGCCGCATTTCGCGCCGGACGACCTTGTCGAGAGTGCGCACGTTGCCGACGATGTCGATCCGCTCGACATAAACCTGCGGCCCCTCCTGGACATCGAAGGTGATGTCGATCGTGCGGGCCTCGCGGTTGCGCGTGATCTGCGGCTTGATCTCGACAAAGGCGTAGCCGCGATTACCCAGCGCATCGGTCAAGGTCGAGATCGATTTCTCGACCGAGTCGGCATTGTACCAGTCGCCCGACTGCACGATCAGCAGCGGCAGCACCGTGTCTTTCGGCAGGTCCTTAAGCTTGATGTTGACATCGACCTTGCCGAATTTGTAGCGCTCGCCCTCGTCGACCGTGAAGGTGACGATGAACCCGTCCCGGTCCGGCGTCAGCTCGGCCACCGCCGACACCACGCGGAAATCGGCATAACCTTCCGCCAGGTAATATTTACGCAGCAGCTCGCGGTCGTAGGTGATCCGGTCGGGATCGTAAGTGTCGGCATTCGACAAGAAGCGGTACCAGCGGCTTTCCTTGGTGTCGACCACGCCGCGCAGGGTCGAATCGCTGAACGCCTGGTTGCCGACAAAATTGATGCTGCGCACGCCGGTCGAGGGGCCCTCGTTGATCTCGAAGATGAGGTCGACCCGATTCTCGGGAAGCTGGATGATTTTGGGCTCGACCGTCGCCGCGAAGCGGGCGTGGCGGCGATATAGATCGAGGATGCGCGTCACGTCGTGCTGCACCCGCGTCCGCGTATAGACCACACGCGGCCGCAGCTGGATCTCGCTGTTGAGGTCCTTGTCGGACAGCTTGTCGTTACCCTCGAAGGCGATGCGATTGATGATCGGGTTCTCGACCACCTTGACGACCAGCGCGCTGCCCTGACGCTCGAGCTTGACGTCGGCGAACAGCCCGGTCGCGAACAGCGCCTTCAGCGAACCGTCGACCCGCTCCGGGTCCCACGGGTCGCCCTGCTGCAACAGCAGGTAGGAACGCACGGTCTCGGGTTCGATGCGCTCCAAGCCTTCGATCTTGATGTCGGAGATCGTGCCCAAATTGACCCCGGCGGCCTGACGCGGGGCCGGCGGTCCCCGTCGGATCAGGTGCACCGGCCGGGGCGCGGGCCTGCGGATCATGGCCGGCGCCGGTGTCGAGGGCGGCGGTGTTACGAGCGGAGCCGCGGCCGGCGGCGGTGTCGGGGCCGGCGGTGCAACCAGTTGGGCAACGGCCGGAGCCAGCCAGGCAACGGCGAAAACCGCGGCAGCAACCGCTGTCGGCCAACGCTTTCTCGACCGCCTGTGCCGCAAGACCCCACCCCAAGAGACGTTGTTAGCTCGCGATAGACCCCAGCCTCAGGTCACGAGCCCCTTGACGAACTCAACGATCCGCAGGTGAACAAGGTCGTTCCAGGTGGCGAACACCATCAGTGTCAGCACCAAGGCCAACCCTATCCGAAAACCGTATTCCTGGGCGCGCTGGCCCAGCGGTTTCCCGCGGATCGCCTCAGCGGCATAGAACAGCAGGTGCCCCCCGTCAAGCACCGGCACCGGGAACAGATTGATCAGCCCCAGATTTATGGACAGCACCGCCATGAACCACAACAGCGGCACCAACCCGCCCTCGGCAACCTCTCCCGACATTTGCGCGATCCGCAGTGGGCCGCCGAGTTCGTCGCTCGCGCGGGTGCCGATGACAATCTGCCACATTGCCTGCAGCGTCGATGTCGAGAGGTTCCAGGTTTCGCTAAAAGCCTGGGTTACCGCGCTGACCGGGTTGCGTTTGACGTACTCGACCCCGCTGCGGCTGATCCCCAAGAGGCCGATCTGATGGCGGCTGCCAAAGTGGTCGGTCATTTCGGTGCGCGTCGGGGTCACGTTCAATTTTACCGGTTGGCCGTCGCGCCGCACGGTGATGACCATCGGCTCCCCGGGGTTGAGCCGCACGGCCTGCTGCACGTCCTCGAAGCGGTCGATGGCGCTCCCGTCGATATCGACGATCGTGTCGCCGGGCTTCATGCCGCCTTTCTCGGCGGCGCTCCCCGCCTGCACCTGCCCCACCTCGGCCGGGGTGAACGGCTGGCCGTAGGTGGCGAACAGCAGCGCGAGGATCGCGATCGCAAACACGAAATTGGCCAGCGGCCCGCCGGCGACAATCGCCACCCGCTGGAGCAGGCGCTTGTGATGGAAAGACACTTCCCGCTCGCCCGGGGTCAACTCCCCGAGCTGCACGGAAGCCAGGGTTGAGCTGGGGTCGCTGTCGCCGAACATCTTGACGTAGCCGCCGAGCGGCACTGCGCTGAACTTCCAGCGCGTGCCGGCGCGATCGTGCCAGCCGAACAGTTCCGGGCCGAACCCGATCGAGAACACCTCAATGCGCACGCCGTTGCGGCGCGCGATCAGGTAGTGACCGAGTTCGTGGACAAAAACGAGGACGGTCAGCACCACGAGAAAGATGCCGACGTACCATACGCCGCCGTGAACAAACGGTGCCAGATAGCTCATGGATGATCCGTCTTTCCGGCCGGGTGATTACGGGCGCGGCCGGCAGCCAGCTCGCTCGCCAGCGCCCGGGCTTCGCGATCTATATGGTAAACGTCGTCGAGCGAACCAAGCTGCCCGACCGGGAACGCCTCCAGCGTCTCCTCGACCGTCGCGGCAATGTCGAGAAACCCGATGCGGCCCTCGATGAAGGCGCGCACCGCGGTCTCGTTGGCGGCGTTGAGCACGGTCGGCGTCCCGCCGCCCTGCTCCAACGCCGCGCGCGCCAGGCGCAATGCGGGAAAGCGCCCGGGATCGGGCGGTGCGAAGGTGAGCTGCCCCACCGCGGCGAGATCGAGGCGTTGCATCGGCGCCGCGGTGCGGCCCGGCCAGCCGAGCACGTAGGCGATCGGCGTGCGCATGTCGGGCGTCCCCAGATGCGCCAGCACAGAGCCGTCGTGATAGGTCACCAGGCCATGGATCACCGATTGCGGATGGATCACCACGTCGATCCGCTCGGACGGCAGACCGAACAGATGGTGCGCCTCGATGATCTCGAGCCCCTTGTTCATCAGCGTCGCCGAGTCGATCGAGATTTTCGCGCCCATGTTCCAGGTCGGGTGTTTGATTGCTTCCTTGACCGTGACGTGCCGCATCTCCTCGATCTGGCGCTCGCGAAACGGGCCACCGCTGCAGGTCAGGGTGATTTTCTCGATGCCGTCGACGCGGTCGAAATCGAAGCATTGCCATATCGCGTTGTGCTCGCTGTCGACCGGCAGCAAGGTTGCGTTGTTGGCCGCGACCTCCTGCATGAAGAGGCTGCCGGCGCAGACCAGAACCTCCTTGTTGGCGAAGGCGACGATGCGCCCGCGCCTGACGGCCGCCAGGGTCGGCGCCAGCCCGGCGGAGCCGACAATCCCGGCCATCACCCAGTCGGCCGGCCGTTCCGCCGCCTCGACCAGCGCTTCCCCGCCGCTCGCCGCCGCGATGCCAGAACCCGACAACGCCTCCTTCAGCGCGCCGTATTCGGCTGGATCGGCGATGGCGGCGAACCGCGCGTTCAGCTGGCGCGCCTGCTCGGCAAGCTGCGGCGCGTTGCGGTTGGCGGTCACCGCCTCGACCGTGAACGCGTCGCGATTGCGCAGCAGCAGGTCGACCGTGCTGCGGCCGATCGACCCGGTGGAACCGAGGATCGTGACCCGGCGCGGCGGGGCCGGTGCGGCGTCTTCGCGACTCGCCGCCGTCACCGCCACGTCAGCACGCTTCCGCCGCCAATTAGGGTCAGCAGCGCCACTGCCGGGATCACCGCCAGCAGACCGTCGAGCCGGTCAAGCAGGCCGCCGTGCCCCGGGATAAGGCCGCTTGCGTCCTTCACACCAAATCTTCGCTTGGCCACGGATTCCGCAAGATCGCCGAACTGCTCGACAATCGCAAGTGCCGCGCTAACCAGCACCAAGGGTAGCACCGAGGCGATCCCAAGAAGGCCAGCGGTGGCCCACCCGGCGAGCGCCGCGCAACCGACGCCGCCGAGCAATCCCGCCCAGGTCTTGCGCGGGCTCCACCGCGGCGCGAGCAGCGGGCCGCCGAGTTGCCGTCCGGCCGCGTAGGCGCCGATATCGGTCGCCCAGACCACCGCGAACATCCAGAACAGCGTGCCGCGCGCGGCGCTGCCGCTCTGCACCAACCACAGAAGGATGATGCAGGGCAGCCCGACCCACAAACAGCCGGCAGCCGCCCACAATGGCGCGCTTCCGGGCCGCCGCACCTCGCCGACCCAGATCGCGACGGCGCCGACAACCAAGAGAACGCTTCCGGCCCGGACGCCCAACCCCGCCGCCGCGACGACCGCGACGGCGACGACCGCGACCAGCGGCGCCCCGCCGCCACACAGCCGGCTCCACTCCCAAGCCATGACGATGGCGGCCACGACGGTGAGGATCGGCATGAACGGCCCGCCGAGCCAGATCGCCACCAGCGGCAGCGGCGCGAGCACCAGCGCCGACAGGATGCGCAGCCGCAGCGTCCCCGCCTCAGCGGGAGCCAAACGAGGCTCCGTAACGCCGCTCGCGGCCGCCGTAATCGGCGATCGCCTGCTCCAGGTCGGCGTGGCCGAAATCCGGCCACAGCGTCTTGGTGAAGACCAGCTCCGAATAGGCGCACTGCCACAACAGGAAATTGCTGATCCGCTGCTCGCCGCTGGTGCGGATCAGGAGGTCGGGATCGGGGAGGTCGGCGGTGAACAGGTGCCGCGAGATCGCCGCCTCGTCGATCGCCTCCGGCGACAGCTCGCCCGACGCCGCCTGGCCGGCCAGCCGGCGCACCGCCGCGACGATCTCGTCGCGCCCGCCATAGGACAGCGCGATGGTCAGATTGACGCCGCCATTGTCGCGGGTAAGCGCTTCGGCATTGGCGATCAAGGTCACGATATCGGGCGCCAGCCGTCCGAGATCGCCGATCACCCGCAGCCGCACCCCGTTGCGGTGCAGTTCCGCGATCTCGCCGCGCAAATAGTGCCGCAGCAGGCCCATCAAATCGTCGACCTCGGCGAGCGGCCGCTTCCAGTTCTCCGAGGAAAACCCGAACAGCGTCAAGTAGGGAATCCCGAGGTCGCCGGCGGCCGTCACGGTGCGACGCACCGCCTCCGCGCCGCGCCGATGCCCGGCGATGCGCGGCAGGCCGCGGGCCTGCGCCCAGCGGCCGTTGCCGTCCATGATGATCGCGATATGCCGCGGCAGCGCGCGCGGCGTGAAGCTCTGGGCGCCCATCAGACCTGAAGAATTTCCTTGTCCTTCTGCGCCAAGCTGTCGTCGACCTTCTTGATGTGGTTGTCGGTCAGATGCTGGATTTCGCGTTCGAGCTTTTTCTGCTCGTCCTGCGAAATATCGCCGTCCTTTTCCTGCTTGCGCAATGTCTCGATACCGTCGCGCCGCACATTGCGCACCGAGACGCGCGCCGCCTCGGCATATTTCGCCGCAACCTTGGTCAGTTCGCGGCGGCGCTCCTCGTTGAGATCGGGGATCGGCACGCGGATCGTCTGGCCCTCGGTCTGCGGGTTGAGCCCCAGCCCGGACTCGCGAATCGCCTTGTCGACCGCCTTGACCATGCCGCGGTCCCAGACGTTGACCGTGATCATCCGCGGTTCGGGCACGTTGACATTGGCGAGCTGGTTCAGCGGCATGTTGTTGCCGTAGGCATTGACCACGACCGGCTCCAAGAGGCTCACCGAGGCGCGCCCGGTGCGCAACCCGCCCAGTTCCTTGCGCAACGCCTCGAGCGCGCCATCCATGCGCCGCTGGATGTCCTTCAATAATGCATCATCGTCTGCCATGGCCTGCGTTCCTGTGCTTGCCGTTCTCGCGATTGCTACACCGCGTCCTCGACGATCGTGAAGCGGCCCCGTCCCTGTACGACGTCGGCAAAACCGCCGCTCTCGAAGATCGAGAAGACGACGATCGGGATGCCGTTCTCGCGCGCCAGCGAGACCGCCGCGGCGTCCATCACCTGCAGGTCGCGCGCGAGTACGTCGTGATAGGTCAGCCGCTCGAACCGCTTCGCGCCGGGTACGAGATGCGGGTCGGCGTCGTAGACGCCGTCGACCTTGGTTGCCTTCAGCAGCGCGTGGCAGCCCATTTCCGAGGCGCGCAGCGCCGCCGCCGTGTCGGTGGTGAAGAACGGGTTGCCGGTTCCGGCGCCGAAGATCACGACGCGGCCCTTTTCGAGATGCCGCACCGCGCGCCGCCGGATATAGGGCTCGCAGACCGATTGCATCGAGATCGCCGACTGCACCCGGGTCGGTACGCCGCGCCGCTCCAGCTCGTTCTGCATGGCCAGCGAATTGATCACGGTGGCGAGCATGCCCATGTAGTCGGCCGAGGCCCGCTCCATGCCGGCCGCCGCTGCCGACACGCCACGAAAGATATTGCCCCCGCCGATCACGAGGCAGACCTCGGCCCCGAGCGCGTGAACCGCTTTGACCTCGTCGGCGATGCGCGCGACGACACCCGGGTCGAGGCCGTAATCGCGCTCGCCCATCAGCGCTTCGCCGGAGATCTTCAGCAGCACACGGCGGTACTTGAGGTCGGGTGGCATGGGCCTAGCTCATCCGGCTTGGGCGCCCGTCCCGCGAGCCCCGACAAGATACACCAAACGCGCCGCGTCCCAACCGCCTAACTGTTCAGCTGGGCCCCGACCTCGGCGGCGAAATCGGTGGTCGGCCGGTCGATCCCCTCGCCCAAGGCGAAGCGCACGAAACCGGTGATCTCGATCGGGGCTCCGGCTTCCTTCGCCGCTGTCTCGACCACCTTGCTGATCCGGCTTTTGCCGTCCGCGTCGGGCGAGACGAAGATTTGGTCGAGCAGCACCGACTCCTCGTAGAACTTGCGCAGGCGGCCTTCGACCATGCGATCGACGACGTCACCCGCCTTGCCGCTTTCGAGCGCCTGTTGCCGCAGCACCCCGCGTTCCCGCTCGATCTCCCCCGCCGGAACCAGGCTGGAGTCGAGGTAGGCAGGGTTTGAGAAGGCGATGTGCATGGCAAGCTGCCGCCCCAGCGCCGCCAGGACATCGGCCGAGGCGGTCGATTCGAGCGCGACCAGCACGCCGATCTTGCCCAAGTCGGGACCCGGGTTGTGCACGTAGGACGCGACGGCGCCGTTGCCGACAGCCAGCCGCGCGACCCGGCGCAGCACCATGTTCTCGCCGACCCGGCCGATCAGATCGGTCAGCTCGCCTTCGACCGTTTTGCCGTTGCCGGCGAACGCGGCCGCCTTCAGCGCGTCGATGTCGCGCTCGGCGCCGACCGCGAGCTTGGCGACCTCGCGCACGAAGTTGCGGAACAGCTCGTTGCGCGCGACGAAGTCGGTTTCGGAATTGACCTCGACCAGCGCGCCCGCCTTGGCCGCCGTCGCCAACCCGATCAGCCCTTCGGCCGCGACGCGACCGGCCTTTTTCGCCGCCGCGGCGAGACCCTTGGTGCGCAGCCAGTCAACCGCCGACTCCAATTCGCCGCCGTTCTCCGCGAGCGCGCGCTTGCAATCCATCATCCCGGCGCCGGTCTTGTCGCGCAATTCCTTGACCAGCGCGGCAGTGATCTCCGCCATCGCATTATCCTTTGTATGAGGCCCCCGCGCCCTTTAGGCGCTGGCCGCGGTCGCTTCGCCCTCGGCGCCTTCGGCGCCGAGCGCTTCGTCCATGGTCGGCGCCGGTTCGCTCTGGGCAGGTTCTGCCTCGTCGGCGTCGTTCGCCACCAGCGCCTCCTCGGCGACCCGTTCGCGCGCGCCGATATCGATGCCCGAGGCGACGGCTTCGGCCTGCAGCCCGTCGAGCACCGCGCCCGCGAACAGGTCGCAATAGAGGTGGATCGCGCGCATGGCGTCGTCGTTTCCGGGGATCGGGTAGGCGATCCCGTCCGGCGACGAGTTCGAGTCGAGCACCGCCACCACCGGAATGCGCAGCTTGTTCGCTTCCGCGACCGCGATCGCCTCCTTGTTGGTGTCGATCACCACCAGGATGTCGGGCAGCCCGCCCATGTCCTTGATCCCGCCGAGGGCGCGCTCCAGCTTGTCATGGTCGCGCGTCAGCTCGAGGATCTCGCGCTTGGTGAGGCCGGTTTCCTGCGCCGCGACCCGCTCCTCGACCTCGCGCAGCCGCTTGATCGACGCCGAGATCGTCTTGAAGTTGGTCAGCATGCCGCCGAGCCAGCGGTAGTTGACGTAATACTGGCCGCAGCGCTTCGCCGCGTCGGCGATCGCGTCCTGCGCCTGGCGCTTGGTGCCGACCAGCAGCACGCGGCCGCCGCCGGCGACGACCTCGCGCACCGCCTCCAAGCCCTGCCGCAGCAGCGGCACGGTCTGTTCGAGGTCGATGATGTGAATGCCGTTGCGGATACCGAAGATGTAAGGCGACATCTTCGGGTTCCAGCGCCGCGTGTGGTGGCCGAAATGAACGCCGGCCTCCAACAGGCCGCGCATCGAGTACTCTGGCAGAGCCATCGCGTATGTCCTTTTCCGGTTCAGCCGCCGCAGGAGAGATCGCCGGTGGGTGAGCCACCGCCGACACCGGAGCGAGCGCCGTCACCGACGGCGCCGCGACCCTGCGTGAGGTTTGTGGTCGCTTACGTAGGGCCTGGCGACGGTTTTGGCAAGCATGACCCGTATCATACTGGCGCAGGCCCGTATCCACGGCGGAAACGGGGCCGGTCTGCGCCCGGGAAGCGTTGTTGACAAGGCGTGCAGGGACAATCAATCTAGCCTGTAAGCTAGATTGAAAGCAAAATGCACGAGATCGGCGCTTTTGAAGCGAAAAACAGGTTGGGTTCGCTGCTGGATCGGGTGGAGCGGGGCGAGGAGATCGTCATTACCCGCCGCGGCAAGGCCGTTGCCAAGCTCGTCCCTGCCGAGGGGGGTTTTAACCGCGCGAAAGCGCGGCGCGCCGCCGCGGGCCTTATCGAGGCGAGCCGCGGCCTGACCCTGGGCGGCATCAAGATCAAGGATTTGATCGAAGACGGTCGTTCGTGACCTTCGTGCTGGACAGCTCCGTCGCGGTTGCCTGGTGTTTCGAGGACGAGCAGACGCCGGCTCTGCTCGCACTTCTGCAACGCACAACCGACACGGGAGCCTTTGCGCCGGCTTTGTGGCCGCTGGAAGCGGCGAATGCGCTGCTTGTCGCCGAGCGGCGCCGCCGGCTTGGGAGAGATCGCCGCCGACGCCTTTGCAACTTCCTCAAAGCGCTGCCCATAGCGCTCGATGCCGATACCGCGACGCAGGCGTGGACGGCGACAGCCGGCCTGGCCGAGCGTTTCGGTTTATCAGCCTATGATGCCGCCTACCTCGAATTGGCCGAGCGCCTCGATCTGCCGCTCGCCTCGCTCGACGGCGATCTACGCCGTGCCGCCGACACCCTTGGATTGCCGCTGCTCGGTAGCGCGTAGCCGATAGTCTTCAAAAAATTCCCTGCCGGCGGGGTTCGTACCTAGACTGGGGCGCTCTGGCCGCGTCCGCGATTTCAGGGTTTTGCCGGCGCGTCGAGCGCCGGCCGCGGCGGCAGGTTCTGTCCCGCGAGGCATTGCTTCAACTGCGCGTCGCGCTTGGCGTTCGCCTCCGCCGTAAAGTCGGGAAACGCCTTTTGCGCCGCCTGGGCGCAGCGGTTGGACGCCGCCCAGTTCTGCATCATCTGCTGGCCGTTGGCGGTAACCGCCCAAGCGGTGACCGGGACCATGAAGATGATCAGAGCGGCGGCGGCAGCTCGGCACATCATCGGCAGTTTTCCTTGGGCGATCGTGACCGGATGGCCGCTCACTATACAGCAAGGCCCGGCTCTGCCGACAGTTGCGCCGGCCGCTAAACTGAGGCTCCATGAACGCGGCGAAGCGCGGAGGATGGCATGCTGAAGATCTGGGGCCGCACGACTTCATCGAATGTGCAAAAGGTGCTGTGGACCTGCGCCGAGCTCGGCATCCCCTACGACCGCGTCGACCACGGCGGCCCGTTCGGCGGCAACCGCGATCCCGAATATCTCAAGCTGAACCCCAACGGGCTGGTGCCGACGGTGATCGACGGCGATCTGGTGATGTGGGAGTCGAACACGGTCTGCCGCTATCTCTGCAACACCCACCCGAACGGCGAGAGCCTCTACCCGCGCGACCCCGCCGCGCGCACCCATGTCGAGCGCTGGATGGATTGGCAGTTGTCGGTGATCGGCGCGCCGATGGGGGCGCTGCTGCAAGGGCTGATCCGCTCGACCCCGGAGACCCGCGACGCGGCGGCGATCGAGGCGGCGCGGCGGCGGGCGATCGCCGCCTGGGAAATCGTCGACGACGCGCTCGCCGGCCAGCCCTATCTCGCGGGACAATCGCTCTCGCTTTCCGAGATCGTCATGGGCACGCATATGTATCGCTGGTTCAACTACGCGATCGAGCGGCCCGACATGCCGCGTCTGCGCGCCTGGTACGACCGGTGCAGCGAACGGCCCGGCTTCAAGAACCACATCGTCATGCCGATCACGTGATGGTGAGTGCGCCGGCCGGCAATTGCTTTTGTCAACCAGGACTTTAGTCTCGGCGTTGAACCAATACGAAAAGGGGGGCACATGCGGTCATCAATACAGCTGCTGGCACTCGGCGCAGCGCTGGCGATCGGGGCGGCCAATACAACGAGCGCGCTGGCGGTGGACAAAGACCAGGTCATCAAGGACCGGCAGGCGCTGATGAAGGAACAGGGCGCCGATATGGGGTCGATCAAGGGCTACCTGGACGGCAAAGCCGATATTGCCAAGGCCACCGCCGGTGCAAGCGATCTGATCGAGACGATGAAAAAAATTCCGGATGTGTTTCCCCCGGGAACGGAGGGACCGAACCCAGAGGGCAAGTTCGCCCCGAAACCCGAGGTGTGGAGCGACTGGAAGGGCTTCCTCGCCGTTCGCGATACTGCTGCCGACAAGGCGGGAGCGCTGCTCGCGGCGGTGAAGGGTGGCGACAAGGAGAAGATCCAGACGGCGTTCGGCGATTTGGGTAAGAATGGCTGCGGCGGTTGCCACGGGAAGTTCCGGGAGGAGATCAAGAAATAAGGGCGGCATTCGCCACCCTTTTCCTGTTGCTGGCCTTCTCGTCGGCCGCAATCTCCGCCGACCAAGCAGCGGTGGCGCGTGGCGCCTATCTTGCCGCCGCCGCCGGTTGCGACCAGTGCCACACCGACAGCAAGAACCGCGGCGCGCCCTATGCCGGAGGGCGCACGATGGAGACCGAATTCGGCACGATCGCCACCCCCAACATCACGCCCGATCGCGCGACCGGCATCGGCGCTTGGGACGAGGCGGATTTCGTGCAAGCGATGCGCTGGGGGATCGCACCCGACGGATCGCACTACGTGCCGGCGTTTCCGTTTCCTTATTTCGGCGGTCTTACCGACAGCGATCTCGCCGATCTGAAGGCCTTTCTCGATAGCCTCAAGCCGGTGCCGCAGTCCATCGCGGCGCCGCAGTCCTTGGGACTTTTTGAGCGGGCGCGCGCCGCGATGGGCACGGCGATCATGGCGAATTTCGCCATCCAACTCGCGCCGCCAAAAGACCTGGTGGCCGCGCGTGGGGCCTATCTGGTCACGACGGTGGGTCATTGCGGCGATTGCCACACGCCGCTTACCTGGCTCGGCGCACCCGATGCGGAGAATTACCTCGCGGGGTCGCGTGGCGGGCTCCAAGGCAAGAAGGCGCCAAACATCACGCCGGATTCCGAGTCCGGTATTGGCCAGTGGAGCGAGGACGACATCCTCTCGCTGCTCAAGGACGGCATGACGCCCGATGGCGATTTCGTCGGCGGGGCGATGGCCGAGATCGTGCGCAATACCGCCCGGCTTACCGACGACGACCGCCGCGCGATTGCCGCCTACCTCAAAACGGTGCCGCCTAAGACCTTCGTCAAGAACAACTAATCGGCCCGCCGTTTCGGCACTGGACGCTCCGATTGGGGTTTCGCATGATGACGTTTGCAGTGTCGAGGGGGCCGGGTTTGGCGCGCGCGCGATCGGAAAAAAGTTTGGCTCGGTTCGACCGGATCGCGCTGGTTCTATCGGGTGGCGGCGCGCTCGGGGCCTACCAGGCTGGGGCCTATGCGGCCCTCGAAACCGCCGGGATCAGGCCCAATTGGATCGCCGGCAGCGCGATCGGCGCGGTCAACGCCGCGCTCATCGCCGGCAATCTGCCGCACGAGCGCTCGTTCCGCCTGCGTCAGTTCTGGCGCGAGCTGAGCCGCCGCGTCGCGATCCGCGCCGATGCCGGGTTCCATCGGCACTGGCGCGGCGCGGTCGACCGCGCCGTCGCGCGGTGGCGCGGCGCTGACGCAACCCCGCCGCGCGAGAATTCGGCGATCCCGTCGAGCGAGCTGCGCGAACTGATCGTCGAACTCGTCGACTTCGAGCGGGTCAATTCCGGCAACGTGCGCGTCGTCCTCGGGGCGACCAATCTCGATACCGGAGCCGAGACCCGTTTCGACAACGACCGCCACGTACTGACGATCGATCACGTGCTGGCGAGCACCGCGCTGCCCGGCATGGCGCCGGTGGCGATCGACGGCCGGCGCTATCGCGGCGGCGCGATTTCGGTCGGTCCGCTCGACGATGCGCGCCCCGCCGACACGCTGTGCTTCGTGATCGACGGCTATGACCCGGTGCCGGGCGCGCGGGGCGGGACCAGCCGCTCGGCGCGCGAGATCGCGGCGCTCAGACGCAACCACGATCTGCGCCGGATGATCGCGCTGCTCGGCGAACGGCTGCCGGCCGGCTTGCGCCGCGATGCCGAGATCCGCAAATGCCTCGCCGAGGGTAGCGAGGCGACGATGACCATCCTGCGCCTTGTCCATGAGGGAGCCGACGCCGAGCTCTCCGGCAAGATGGCCGATTTTTCGCCGGCCGCGCTGATGCGGCGCTGGCAGGCCGGCGAAAGCGATGTCGGCACCAGCCTGACCCATCCGCTGTGGCTGGCGCCGCCGCCGCGGCGGCTTGGGGTCGTCGTGCACGAATTGCGCGGAGGCGTCGCCGCGCGGCCGCGCTGAGCCGATAAGGACTTTCGGGGAGAACGCACATGCCGTTGCGCAGCAAGGTCATC
>Ga0075522_10000539_pt1 | contig 27567 bp, 19 predicted proteins | sample NGEPerA_FD_74796 | JGI IMG/M metagenome (GOLD analysis project Ga0075522, IMG submission 74796) | Arctic peat soil microbial communities from the Barrow Environmental Observatory site, Barrow, Alaska, USA - NGEE PermafrostL2-A | ecosystem: Environmental > Terrestrial > Soil > Wetlands > Peat ...
CCATCAATCCAAGCGGGTTGACTGCTGCGACGTATACCGGTACGGTCACGATCACATCGACAGGTGCAACTGGCAGTCCGCAGTCTGTGCTCGTCACACTTGTTGTTAGTTCTCCCACCAGCGCTTCCATCCTAAAAGCTGCTCCCACTTCATTTGCGTTTAATTTTCAGAGCGGTGGGACGAACCCGCCCTCGCAAAAATTGGCACTGACCACCACCGCCACAACTGCGTCCTATTCTGCTACCGCATCGGGTGGCTCTTGGTTGTCGATCACACCCTCGACCGGAGCTTTACCGGGAACGCTCACAATTTCTGCAAATCCTGCGGGAATGTCCGCAGGAACCTATTCCGGGGCGATCAATTTGAGTTCGGCGGGAGCTTCCGGCGTGAATGTGCCCGTCACTCTAGTCGTCACATCGGCCACCGCATGTACGGCCCCTTGCGGAAGCACTTCCGCCAAGGTGTTCGCCGAACCATTTATCCTCGATGCCAGTTCCTCGGGTACGCTCGCGGCGCTCTGGGTAACTCACCTGGGAGTTCCCACGAGTGCAGGGGCAAATTCCGGCGATCTTGGCTTATTGCTTTCAAAAAATGGCACCGCTCCCGCCCGGTCGCAGGCCGGCGCCGATCTGAAAAATGTGCAAGGTTCCCTCACGGAGATCGGCTTTGATTACCGTGAGGGAGGCCAATGCACGCCCACCTCGCCACGTTTCGTGGTTGTAACCACTGATGCGGTTTCCCACACCGTAGGCGGATGCAGCAAAGGTACGAGCACAGCCGGTCCCGTCGTGGGCTGGCAGCGAGTACGGTTTAACCTGGCCGACGCAACTCAAACCGCTCCAGCGATTACACCCGGGGAGCAGCTTTCCAGCGTGACACTGGTCCTGGATGAAGGTCCGGAGTCAGGCGCAGCTGCCGCCGGCGGGCTGGTCGTCATCGACAATATCGACATCAACGGAACCTTTGCCGAAAAGGTATTTCTCGGAACGTCTCTAGGTTTCCGGCCGATCGCCACATTCCGCGATCGATAAATGATCGCTACTCAGGTCCGGCGTGCCCTTTCTTTCCGGCACGCCCGATCTGGTTTTCTTCAAATTCCAACGCGAAAGCTTCCGTTTTTTTTAAACGCTACCGTCGCAACAGCGGGGTTATTCGTTCCAAGACGCAAATGCATGACTATAAAAAAGAGAGGAACTTCCGATGCTTCCATCCACGGAGAAATATTTCAACGCCCGCATCGTGAAACGCCGCGACATCTCCAATGACCTGTGGGTCATTCGAGCTGATCCCGGCGGAGAATTTCCATTTGTTCCGGGGCAGTATGCAACCCTGGGAGTGATGGCTCATGAAAAGCATCACGAACGAGCGTATTCCATCGCCTCGGCACCTCATGAAAAATTCTTAGAATTTTTCATCGAGCTGGTTCCGCAAGGCATGGTAACTCCCAAGCTTTATCCCTACCAGGTGGGCGACCAAATTACGTTGCGAAAAACGGCAAAGGGACGATTCAAGCTGGAAACCACCGGCGGCCGCTCCAATCATCTGATGCTCGCAACGGTCACGGGCGTCGCTCCCTTCGTTAGTTTCGTGAGGTCTCTCTATCACCGGGGCAAGGATTCCAACTCGGCGGTCGGCAACCACCTCTACTTGATTGATGGCGCCAGTCGGTCTCAGGAATTGGGGTATCGAATGGAATTAGCTCGCATCGCAGCCGACGTTCCATGGCTCACTTACATTCCAACGGTGAGCCGGCCTTGGGAGGATCAAGCTTGGAAGGGGGAAACGGGCCGCGTGGATGAATTGGTTCGAAAATACTCGGATGCCTGGGGCCTGACGGCGGATAACACGGTGGCCTATGTGTGCGGGCACCCTTCGATGATTGATCATGTAAAAGGAGTGTTGAAACGGCGCGGTTGGCAAAAAGACGCTGTGAGAGAAGAGGCCTACTTCATACCCGGCAGAGGAGCTGCGCCGGCTTGATTGACATTGTGGAACCGAAAAACTCGCACCCAATAGACATGAGCTATCAAAAAACGCGGCAGGGCTCCCAAACCACACGGCGCCCTGCCGCGACCCATAGTGAATCGAGATTGAGAGCAGACGCATTTCATAGAGGTTCCCATCAGACTGTGAACTTCAGGCACTCTCTCTAATTCGATCTATAAATTTTTGGCAAATTTTCAAACCCTCCTGCCGTTTCAGGTTGAGCCGCCCGCTGGCTTTCCGCGTAAGATGATCTAATATCTACTTCACGGCTCTTCTGAGTTCTAAGGAGGCGCAATGTCCACTTCTCCGGTGCCCAGCGCACTCGATCAACGCACGCAGACTTTTCCCATACTGACCGAAGCGCAAATCCATCGCATTCGTTCGGTGGCCAAAGTGCGGCCCGTCCAAAAGGGCGAAATACTCTTTGAGCCGGGAAACACGGTCGTGCCGTTTTTTGTTTTGCTTTCCGGAAGCATGGAGGTCGTTCAGCAGGACTTAAGTGGCGAAATTCAAGTTGCCACGCACGGACCGGGCGAGTTCACCGGGGAAATGACCATGATTTCGGGGCGGCGAGCCTTGGTGCGTGGGCGCGTGACCGAGCCGGGCGAATTTCTGGAACTAACCGGGGACGGTCTGCGCTCGCTGGTTGCAAGGGATGCCGAACTCAGCGAAATTTTCATGCGCGCTTTTATTCTGCGCCGGCTGGCGCTCGTGCGTAGCGGCAAGGGAGGCTTGATCCTGATGGGATCGCGCCACTCCGCCCAGACATTGCGACTGCGCGAATTTTTGACGCGGAATGAACACCCGTATAGCTACATCGATCTGGACACGGACAAAACTTCGCAGGAACTTCTCGACCGGTTCGACGTGAAGCTGGACCAGATTCCGGTCATCATCTGCCAAGCCAGCAAAGTACTGCGCAATCCCTCCATGCAGCAGCTGGCGGATTGCCTCGGATTAAATATCGCGATTGACGAATCGCAGATACGCGATTTGATTATTGTCGGCGCCGGGCCTTCGGGGCTGGCCGCGGCCGTTTACGGCGCTTCGGAAGGTTTGGACACGCTGGTGATTGAGACGGCCTCACCCGGAGGGCAGGCTGGATCGAGCTCAAAAATTGAAAATTATCTGGGATTCCCGACGGGCCTTTCCGGCCAGGAATTGGCCGCGCGCGCCATCGCCCAGACGGAAAAATTTGGCGCACAAATGATGGTGGCGCATAGCGTGACGCGCCTGGTGTGCGGAAAGCGGCCGTATAAAGTGGTTCTCGATAACGGCAACCTTCTCGCCGCGCGTTCAGTGGTCATTGCTACGGGAGCGCAGTATAACAAGCCACGCATTGCCAACCTGGCCCAATTTGAGGGTCAGGGAATTTATTACGGCGCCACCTATATGGAATCGCAGCTATGCGAGTCAGAAGAAATTGTGGTTGTGGGCGGCGGAAATTCCGCCGGGCAGGCAGCCATCTTCCTTTCTCAAACTTCGCGCAAGGTTCATATGCTGGTTCGCTCAAGCGCCCTGTCGGACACGATGTCCCGCTACCTGATCCAGCGTATTGAGGAAAATCCGAACATCGAAATGCATTTCCATACGGAAATCGTGGGGCTTGAGGGCGACACGCATCTGAAAGAAGTGACCTGGCAGGACAAAACCAGCGGTGAAATTTCCGTCCGCGACATTCAATACGTTTTCATCATGGCTGGCGCGTCGCCGCGAACCGAATGGCTGGAAGGCTGCATCGAGCTCGACGGCAAAGGTTTCATTCTCACCGGGCGTGACCTGGACCCGGCGATTGAAAACCACACCTGGAAATTAAATCGCCCACCTCAAATGCTTGAGACGAGCCTTCCCGGCGTGTTCGCGGTGGGCGATGTTCGATCTGGAAATGTGAAGCGCGTCGCCTCGGCGGTGGGAGAAGGTGCGATTGCCATTCACCTGGTGCACAACGCGCTTACAGAAGTCTAAGCGTACCTGGGGCAGCCCACGCAGAAAAGCCGTCAGTCCAAAAAACGGACAGCCGCTACCATACCGTACAGGCCATTCCGTCCCGTTCATGGTGAACGTGTTCCGTGAGCCGCGTTTTTCGGAGCGGAATGGGGCTTTCCGATCGAGCAAAGTGGATTCTCCCTCCGTAAATCACAGAAAAGGCGCAACTTCTTCCTTCCGCCCACACCGCGGATCCCGTCACCCGGAATAAGTTGCCCGTTTATCTCCCAAGCACACATGCCCCAACGGCCAGTATCGCTTCTACGGACATTTGAGGATCATTGAAATTACCCCTAACTGGGCAGGAACCTGACGCGTGCGTGAGGATCGCTTGCCGGCCGGTGCGTTATGGGTCTTTTGTTTTCTTGCGAGGAAAAGCCATGGCGTTCCAAAATTTCGAAACCCAGCACCCCAAAGTAGTCGTCGTAATGCCCGCGTATAACGCCGCGAAAACTCTCAAGATTACCTACGATGCGATTCCGCATCAGGCCATCGACAAAATCATTCTGGTGGACGATGGCAGCACCGACCAAACTCTGGAAATTGCGCGCGACCTTCAACTCAGCGTGTTTGTGCACACACGTAATTACGGTTACGGGGCCAACCAGAAAACCTGCTACACGGAAGCGCTGAAAGAAGGCGCGGACATCGTGGTGATGCTCCATCCGGATTATCAGTATGACCCCACGTTGCTGCCCGAAATCATCGCTCCGATCAAGGCGGGCGAGGCGGACATTGTGCTGGGCTCGCGGTTCTTGTCCGGAAGCACGATGAAGCAAGGAATGCCGTGGTGGAAATTTGTCGGCAATAAATTTCTGACCGCGTTGGAAAACTGGACGCTGGGTTTGAATCTCTCCGAGTACCACACGGGATACCGCGCCTACAGCCGCCATGTTCTGGAAGAGATTCCCTTTTCTTTAAACTCAGACAAATTCGTTTTTGACCAGGAAATGCTGGTGCAGGCCAAGCATCTGGATTTCGTGATCAAAGAAGTGCCCGTACCCACAAAATATTTCCCCGAGGCATCGAACGCGAGCTTCGTTGACAGCACCATATACGGGTTGAGCATTCTGATGCTGCTCGCGCGCTACTTCGTGCACAGGGTCTGCCATTTTGAGCTTCGCCAGTTTCAATCGTTTGCAGCCCGCTATCGACGCGTGCAGTGAGCCGCCCGGACATGCCCGAATCCCAATACGAATTCAAGCCGTTCAAATACAGCAGCCACTATTGGATTTTGAACGCGCTCCATGCCGAAAAAGACCCAGTGCGAATTCTGGACGCCGGAACTGCCGGCGGCTACCTGGGAAAAGTGTGGAGAAATGAAGGGCACTACGTCGCAGGAATTGAATTTGACGCCGCGACCGGAGAAAAAGCGCGGCAATATTATGATGAGTTTGAAATCGCGAATCTCGAAACGTATCCGTTTGCCTCTCGCCGCGAATTCGACTACATCGTGTTTGCCGACGTCCTCGAACATCTGCGCGATCCCGCAGCCGTTTTGCGCAGATGCATTCCCGCGCTGAAAGAATCCGGCAAAATCATCATTTCGCTGCCGAATATCGCCAACTGGATCATTCGCCTCAGCCTGCTTTTTGGAAAATTTGATTACATGGACCGCGGCATTCTGGACAGAACGCACCTGCGCTTTTTTACTTCGCGCAGCGTCACGCAGTTGATGAAGGAAGTATCCTGCGAAATCCAGGAAATCATTGCCACGCCGGTCCCCGTTCAGCTGGTGCTGCCTTCTACGCAAAGCAAAATTTTTTCGCCGCTCCATGAATTGCATTACGCAATCACGCGCTCGTGGAAATCCCTGTTCGCCTACCAGTTTGTGATCGTCGCGGCCCCCCTGGCGAGCGCAGGTTCCCGCGAATCGCAAAATCGTTCCGCGGACGCGCAAACCACGGAGAAAGAACTCGTCAGCCGATGAATACCCGCACCACGTTCCACGCAGAGGAAGAAGCGGCCTATGATCTGGGCCCCGCAATTATTGGGCAAAGCACAGCACCCCGCGCAACGGGCATCGAAGGCTGGATTGTCGATCACCTCGATTTTCTTGCATTCCTCGTGGTGGCTGTGGGAGCCATTTTGCGTTTGCTCGCCGCGACGCGCAGCTATCTGAATCCTGACGAAGCTCTCCATTATTTACTGCTGAACCAGCCGTCCGCTTTTCTTGCCTACAAAGCGAGCCTCACGAATGCGCATCCTCCGCTGATTTATATGGTCGTGTATTTCTGGCATTTTCTGGGGCGTTCGGAATGGATGCTGCGAATGCCTTCGGTCCTAGCGGGCACCGCGTTTTGCTGGATGTTTTATAAATGGATGGGATTGGCCTTCGGCCGGCCCGCAAGCTGGATCGGACTGATCCTGGCCACATTTTCGCCGGCGATGATCGCGCTTTCGGCTGAACTGCGCGCCTACGCGCTCCTGCTTTTTTGTTTGAGCAGCGCCCTTTATTTTCTGGAACGCGCGTTTGCCGAAAAATCCGCGCCGCTGATGTGGGGTTTTACCGCCTTTTTGTACCTGTCGATTCTCACGCACTATTCCACCGCTTTTTTCGCCGTCGCCACCGGAGCGTATGTGCTGGCCCGCATCTCGGACGGCCAATTGCCGCGTAAGGTCATCTTGGCGTGGGCTGCCGGACAAGCGGGAGCGTTGGCCATCTACGCGTTCCTTTACGTCACCCATTTATCGAAATTAAAAAACAGCATCGCGGTCTGGTCCACCTCGTTCGGCACGGCTTACTTTCAGCGCGATTCGATGAGCCTATTCACCTTCACCTGGAGAAATACATTCGGTATTTTCCTGTTCCTTTTCGGCCAGCCGTACGTCGCGATAACTGTCCTTCTGTGTTTTGTCGGCGCCGTCGTGTTTTTCTTCGGCGGAAAGTTGCTGTCCCATAAGGCGCAGTCGCAGTCGAGCCGCCTCGGCATTCTTCTGCTGTTCCCTTTTATCGCGGTCTGGTGCGCCGCCATCGCGGGAATTTATCCGTACATCGGGAGCCGGCACACAGTATTTTTGGCGCCCTTTGCGTTTGCCGCGGGAAGCTATCTGTTGGCGGCCGCGTCCGGCAAAAGAGTGTGGATCGGCCTTGTGGCCGCCGCCGTTTTAATGGCCTTCTCCATTACTGCTCACGGAGCCGCTCCGACCGAAGAAATGACCGAAAATCAGAGCCCTGCGCTCATGGCTTCCGCCGTAACCTACATGGAGCAGTCCATCCCGCGCGGTGATCACATCCTGCTGGATTACCAGAGCAGCATCCCTTTTGAATTTTATTTCTGCGGTCCAAGAGTCATGTTTCCCATCGAGACTTTCCACGGCGATTATTTTGATTTTTCATGCAAGGGAGATGCCGCCGTGGTCCTTCACCAGTGGAAGCTGCTTCGCGAGACGTTTCCGGGCGAGTTTCGAACGATGGCGCGGACGCACGGCCTGAAGCCTGGCGATCGTGTCTGGCTCTTTCAAACGGGATGGGGAACGGACATGGGCACGGATCTGGCGAAGCATGACCCTGCGTTCCGCTGCATCAATCCGAAGCAAATGGGCGGCGGCATCTCCATCACTCCCTTTGTGGTCGACCCTGATTTCTACCCCGCCCCGTCCTTGGGCGGCTGCTGAGAGCCCCTGAATTCAGCTCTCTCCGCGCCAAAAACAGGCCCGTCGCTTCCGCCTCTGGTCCCCCACTTCGATGTACAATCTGTCCGTGAATTCGTAGTATGATTCGTCCGGGGAGTTCTGGAAATCGATTCACGATTGAGTTTTTGTTGCGCAGGGTGAGCTGCATTCGCCCTTTCCCACTTTGTCCAGTTTTAGCTGTGTAACTCCCGGAAATACCTCGAGATGGGCAGTCCTTCTTGCCCGCGTCGCCCGCACCAGGGGCCGAGGCGTTGTAAAAATTTTAATCGCAGAAAACGAGCGCCAATGGACGCACTGGCAAAAGTTAAAAAGAAATTGCAGGACGAAATCACCACACTGGAATATGAAATGAACGTGGAGCTGCCCAAAGAATTGATGAAGGCCCGCGCGCACGGCGACCTCTCCGAAAACGCGGAATACAAATATGCCAAGGAGCGCCAAGGGTACGTCTCGGCCCGGCTCGGCCAGCTGAAGAAACGCCTGGGCGACATCGGCATGCTGAACCTGAGTAATATTCCCGCCGATCGCACTGGGTACGGTTCGCGCGTCTGGGTGCTCGATGTGAAGAAATCCATCGAGATCGAGTACAAGCTGGTGAGCACCGAGGAGGCCGACGTAACGGCGGGCCTGATTTCCACCACGTCCCCCATCGGAAAGGCTTTGTTAGGGAGAAATGTGGGCGATGAAGTGCAAGTTCAGACTCCCGCCGGGGTCAAGGAATTCGAAATCATTCGCTTAAAAACGATTCACGAAGACGAATAGCGTTTGCGGTTTTTATACTTCAACTGGGAGTGACCGATTCCGATGCGCAACATTGGCATGCTTGGTGGCGTTGGAGAAACGATGGCTCTTCTGGGCCTGGGTCTGCTTTGGACTTTTCGTACCCAGGCGTGGGAGTGGCTTCGCGAGATGCTGGATATCTGGCGCGGCGAAATCTCCGGCCGCGATCCACTTCTATCCGACCCGGTATACCGTCGCGTGAAACCGCGCCGCCCTCGTGGCGCTCTGGCCCTGATGAGCGGCATCGTACTGCTCTTCATCGGGCAAATCCTGTTCCTCATCGATCTTACTTTTTAGTTTTGCTTCCGCTGCCATCCGCAAAGTTCGTCTGAATTAAGTTTCTTTCGTCCTCGTTCTGATTTAGAAGGAAGGCCGCGGGACCCGTTCGATTAGAACAGGTCCCGCACGGTGGTTGAGGTCCAGCGCCGTCAATCCATGGGCTGTCGGGGCCCTGAACTGTCGACTTGGAATACAGAGGATGCGGTTGCGGGAGTGTGGGAGGGAATAAAATAGAAATTGCGAATATTGACGAAACAAAAAATTGTCGCTCCGGCCGTTCGCTGCCTCGGCTGCCGCTTTGCGCGTTTTGTGATCGCTTGAATCATCTTCATTACCAACCGGGATGACGTCACCAATTAAGAATAATTTCCGTTCCGCGGCGAATTAGAATCCAGTAAAAAATCTTTTTCATCAACACTGGGCATAGAGCACGATGCTCGCCATTCGTTCTTTCCGTGAAAATTTTCTCTAACCACGTGTCATTTATGAAGTTAAAGCGCGGATAGTGAGGAGCCAATCGGGGCAATGCTGTAGTACTAGTCCTGAAAAACTTGCATTCTCTAGCGCGTTTTTTTCTGGTGGCCCAGTGATTTTGCCGGCGGGCGCCCATCTAACTGGTGCGGCGAATTCACTTTTGAAATTCGCAGGCTCAAAATGTTTCAGTTCGACTAGATTTAAGTAGGACAGGCTTCAGCCTGTCTTCTTTTGAATTTCCGTCGGCTTAACGGAAGTCAAAACCAGACAGGCTGAAGCCTGTCCTACTCAATGCGCTCATCCCTGCGAATTGGTGATCACATGGATCGCGCGGAACACTCCTGCCAACAGTTCCATGACAATCCGGCAATAGGCAATCCACAGCATCAGGGCGGGCACGCTCAGAATCAGCGCGAGCAAGCCATTCGATGTGGATGTCTGGAATCCGCTGAAGACCAGCCAAACCGCGGCGACGAGGCCGGCAAGCAAATGAACGCTGTAAAGAATTTTTAACATTTGCGGCGTCACATAGTGCCGAAATGAAAAGTCCATCATATTTTCTAGCAAGCTCGGTTCACGCGGAATTGTTTGACCTTCCATGTAATTCGGTGCGGTGGCCATGATGTGTTTCCTCCAATCAAGAATTAGCGGGCATGGGCAACCATCGTATACACATGCGTCATGCGAGACTCCTCGTCCGAGGTACGGGACTGTCCAAAGATGTAGCTGGCCGCGCGTACAGGCGAGTAGCGCGGGCTTTAGCCTGCGGAATTTTGGCCTTGCAAAGACCAAACCCCGCAGGCTGAAGCCCGCGCCACTTTTCTTTCGATTGACCGCTCAACCGACGCGCGCTATAAGTCCGCATCAGTTTTCTTTCCCAATGCAGCCGATGCGGCTGCTGAGACGAGGGCGATGATGTTCTGCTCAAAATGTGGAATTCGACTGGAAGACGGCAACCGGTTTTGCCATGCGTGTGGACATGAGGTTGGCGCTCTGCTCATTCCTGTTCCCTCGACGCCGGAAATCACCTCGCATGTTCCAGTTGGCTCCAGCGCTACGGCTGCGTCGCGGCAACCGTATGGATCATTTTGGGCCCGGTTTTCCGCGTATACGATCGACGGGCTGATCATTGGCGTTCCCTCATTTGCCGCGCTGATCGCGGCGCTCATCTTTTTTGGCGGGTTTAGCGCGATGATTCATCAGGCGCAGCCGGACCAGACCGTGGTCAGGGCGTGGATGCTCGCCGTTTTTCCGCTTTTCGGCCTGGGAATGCTTCTCATTTTAGTCCTGCACTGGCTATATTTTGCGGGAATGGAAAGCTCCGCGCGGCAGGCGACCATTGGCAAATCAATGATGTCTTTGCAAGTCGCGAATACAGACGGACAGCGCTTGTCCTTCGGGCATGCGACCGGGCGGTTTTTCGCGAAGCTGGTCAGCGGGTTAATTCCGTTTATGATCGGGTACATCATGGCTGCATTCACGGCGAAGAAGCAGGCGCTGCACGATTTGATTGCCGGGACGCTCGTGCTGAAAAAATTAGACTAGGTTGGTGCGCGATTCTGAATCGGCGGCTGAGTTTGCTCCGCCCTGGCATCTAAGTCCCGCCTCCAGTGGCGCGGGCTTCAGCCTGCGGAATTTAGGCCTTGCTTGACCAAACCCCGCAGGCTGAAGCCCGCGCTACTAAAATCGGCAACAAACCTAATACGGCGACGCTGTTCGCCGTGGCGGCAAACACTTTTCCATCGGCGATCCACCCGACGCGGCTAAATCAGTTGGCCTAAACTTCGCAGCGCTCGCCGGATTGCGTTTGCGCTGTACCTGAAGAGGGCTTCCCGCCCGGAAAGCACGGCGGGCGCTACAAAATCAATTGCCAACCGGTTTCGCAGAGGACTCTCCGTCCCGCGCACTTTGGGACGGAGAGGGCGATTTGCTTTCAATATGCGGCATCGGCAAAGGCTCTTGGGATTGGATGCGTCGCGCGGTTGTGCTAACGTCTTTCCCTTATGTCACATCGCATTGGCGTGCTGTTATCGGGACGCGGGTCGAATTTCGTGGCGCTGGCCGATAGCATCGCGGCCGGGCGCATCCCCGGCGCCGAAATTGCCGTGGTGATCAGCAATCGCGAAGGCGCGCCCGGGCTTGTATTGGCAGAGGCGCGCGGAATCAAGACGAAAGCCATTCCCTCGAAGGGCTTGGCGCGCGAAGAATATGACCGGCTGGCTGTGGAAGAATTGCGCAAAGCAAATGTGGACCTCGTTTGCCTCGCGGGATTCATGCGCTTGCTCTCGCCGTTTTTTGTGTCGGCATATCCGCAGCGCATTTTAAATATTCATCCTTCGCTGCTGCCGTCATTTCCAGGCCTGGAAGCGTCACGGCAGGCACTGGAATATGGCGTGAAGTTTACGGGCTGCACCGTGCACCTGGTGGACGAAAATCTGGATGCGGGACCGATCCTCGCGCAAGCCATGGTGCCGGTGCGAGAGGAAGACACGGAGGAAACGCTCTCCGCGCGCATCCTGGCCGAGGAACACCGGATTTATACCGAAGCTGTTCGCCTGATCCTTTCGGGCAACTATCGAATCGAGGGGCGCCGCGTCATGGCGCTCGAAAAACAGACATGACAATGAAGCACGAATTTAAACCTGTCGACGAACAGATGGCCTACCTTCGCAAAGGCGCGGCGGAAATTATTCGCGACGAGGATTTGCGCGCGAAGCTCGAAGCTTCGCGAAAATCCGGCACGCCCCTGCGCATTAAGCTGGGCGTCGATCCCACCGCGCCCGATTTGCATCTCGGCCACACGGTGGTGCTACGCAAACTGAAACATTTTCAGGATCTGGGCCACACCGCCATTTTTTTGATCGGCGATTTTACGGCCATGGTCGGCGATCCCACCGGACAGTCCGAAACGCGCCCTCCACTGACGCGCGAGCAGGTGGAAGCCAATGCAAAAACCTATCTCGAACAGGTTTACAAGATACTGAACCGCGAAGCGACGGAAGTGCGCTACAACAGCGAGTGGCTCGGAAAACTATCCGGACACGATATGATTCACCTGTGCGCGCACTACCGCCTGGCGCGCATGCTGGAGCGCGAGGATTTTCGTTCGCGCCTCGCGGGCAATTTGCCAATTTCCATTCACGAATTGCTCTACCCGCTGTTGCAGGCCTATGACTCTGTCGCGCTGAAAGCCGACGTCGAGTTGGGCGCCACCGAGCAGAAATTTAATCTGCTGGTGGGCCGCGAAATTCAGCGCGAGTACGGGCAGCCGTCTCAGGTGGCTCTCACCATGCCGATTCTCGTGGGCCTCGACGGCCAGCGCAAAATGTCCAAATCGCTGGGCAATTACGTGGGCATCAGCGAAGCGCCGTCCGATATGTTCGGCAAGCTCATGTCCGTGTCCGACGAAATGATGTGGCCGTATTTCGATCTCGTGACCGATCGCACCCCCGAGGAAATCGCCGCTCTCGCTGCGGAAGTCAAGACCGGCGCCAAACATCCGATGGACGTAAAGATGTCCCTGGCGCAGGAAATCATCAGCGGATTTCACGGCGCCGCCGCCGCAGAAAAAGCGGCCGGCGAATTTCAGCGCGTGTTCCGCGATCGCGAAGCCCCGGACGAAGCGCCCGAGAGAAAAGTGCCGCAGGGACCGGCAAAGCGCCTCACGGCGTTTCTCGTGGAACAGGGCCTCGCCGCTTCGCGCAGCGAAGCGGACCGCCTGGTAAAACAAGGCGGCGTGGAAATGGATGGCCAGCGAATTTCCGAGGTGAAGCACGAGATCGATTTCACAAAGCCGCGCGAATTTTTGCTGCGCGCCGGCAAAAAGAAATTTTTGCGCATTGTAGTGGAATGAGTTTTGAGTGGCATAGGCTTCAGCCTGTGCGCTTTTTGGCCTTGCAAAGATAAAACCGCACAGGCTGAAACCTAAGCCACTCAGAGCTTGCCTCTCGCGCCGGAATAAAACAAAATAGGTCGCTCAGCAGGGAGAGTACGGAATGTCGAATCGCGTAAAAGTCGAAATTTACGGTCAGAGCTACTTCATGGGTGGCGATCTGGACGAAGCGTATGTCCAGAAACTGGCGCGGTACGTGGACGAGAAAATGAAGGCCGTGGCGGAAGCCACGCAGACCGTGGATTCGGTTCGTGTGGCCGTCCTCGCCGCCATGGCAATTGCCGATGAACTCCATTCAGGTGAGCAAGATACGGACCACCGGGACGACGCGCTGCGCGAGCGCGCCCAGCAGTGCCTGACAATTCTGGAACGGGCCTTAAAACAGACGGCCTAGCCGGAGCGTTCCTTGATGTATCGTTTCAAGACGGAGGAACGTGCAACGCTTTACGTACGTCCAACATCCAGATACTATGCATTAGCTTCGGCTCCAGTTTAATTTCGTTTTATTGACCGTTTTACTAGCCCGTGCAGAAGACTCTTCGCATCGTCGGTGTTTCACTCGCGCTCATCGCGCTCCTCGTGTTTGCTACGGGTGTGGTTAGCGACTGGAACCATCAGGGTGCCAACGATGACGCACGCTGCCCATACTGCCATCTGGGGCATCAGACCCCGGCGCAGCTGGTCGTCGCTCCGTCTGTCTCCCTGCTGAAGCCAGTGGCTTCCATGCCGCTTCCACAGGATGTTGTTCCGGGCCTCGGTCCGATTTTTTCGCAAACTTCTCCGCGCGCGCCTCCCTCGATTTAATTCCTTGGTCCTGGCGCTTTTTTTCAAACAAGCGCTCTCGTAATCCAATTTGATTTTTTCGGTTCGTCTCTATTCTCGCGGTGCTTTATTCCGAATCGCAGAATGGGGAGTTCCGACAGTTCCCGCAGGAGAGAAACAATGGAAATGAAGTCTAGGGCCCGCACACGGTGGCCACTGATTGCCCTGGGGATATTTGTGTCACTCGCGGCGCAACGCGCCGCTGGCCAGACGGCGCCTGCAGCGCCGCCCGCTGCTCCTACGCGCGTCACGCTCGATGAGGCTATCGACATGGCGCTGAAACATAATCATTCCCTGCAAGCGGCGCGCACCATGATTTTGCAGAACCAGGCTGCTGAAATTACCGCGAACCTGCGGCCGAATCCGACCATCAGCGGAGATACACAATTCTTGCCGCTGTTCACACCCAGCGACTTTAATTCGAATTATCTGGACAACAACGCCCAATTTGACTTGGGCGTGGGCTACCTGTTCGAACGCGGCAAAAAGCGCCAGCATCGCCTGGAGGCGGCTAGAGATCAGACGGCCGTTACGGTCGCGCAGACCAGCGACAACGAGCGGACCCTGACTTTCAATGTCGCCTCGCAATTCATCGCTGCCCTTTTGGCGCAGGCGAACATTGAATTGGCGGACACGGATTTAAAAAGTTTTCAGCAAACAGTAGACATTGCCGAAGAACAGTCAAAACTCGGCGCAATGAGCGGCGGCGACCTGCTCAAGATCAAATTGCAATTGCTGCAATTTCAGACTGACGTTTCGGCCGCGAAGCTGGCGCGTATTCAGGCGCTGGCCGGTCTGCGTCAACTGCTTGGGTACGATTCCGTTCCTGAGAATTATGAAGTAGTGGGCGACCTCGAATACAAACCCGTAAAGGTGGGCAAGGACGAATTAATGGCCATGGCGCTGCGGCAGCGACCCGACGTGCGGGCGGCGCAGTTGGGTATCACCGCGGCGCAGAGTCAATTATCCCTGGCGCAGGCCAACGGAAAGCGAGACGTCGACGCCAGCATGAACTACTCGCACGTGGGCGCCGCCAATTCCATTTCGATCTTTGGCGGCATTGAATTGCCGATCTTCGACCGCAATCAAGGCGAGATCGCGCGCACCCGCTACGCCGTTACACAATCGCAGGAACTTTCCAGCGAGCAGAATTCTCTCGCGCTCACCGACGTGGAAAATTCCTACGAATCTCTGCACACGAACGATGAGGTCGTTCAGCTGTATCAGTCCGGCTATTTAAAAGAGGCTGAAGATTCCAGGGACATCAGCCAGTACGCGTACCAGCGTGGAGCGGCCAGCCTGCTCGATTTTCTGGACGCGGAGCGCAGCTATCGCGCCACCGAGCTTGCCTACCGGCAGGCGCTTGCCAGCTACATGACTTCGCTCGAACAATTGCGCCAGTCCGTGGGTACCAGGAGCTTGCCATGAAAATAAAACGTACGCGCACAGTTCGAAACGCCGCAAGCGGATGCCGCGTGCTCAGCGGCGGCGCGCTGGCCGTCACCCTTTTCATTGCGGGGTGCGGAAGCTCCGCCGAGCAAGCCAGCAAAATGACTTCCTTCTCCACAACGGAGAGCGCCCAAAGCAAAGCCGAGTTATTTACACTGCCGGCGGACCAAATGTCCCATATTCAGGTTTTCACCGTTGCCCAAACGTCCGTGGCGCGCATGCTGCGCACGTCCGGCGTGGTGGCGTACAACGCTTTCCTCACCACTCCTGTGATATCGCAGGTGGGCGGTCCGGTGAGCCGCATCATGGTGACGCCCGGGCAAGAAGTGAAGAAGGGCGAGCCCATGCTGTATGTCACCAGCCCGGACTATTCCCTGGCACGATCGGCCTACATGAAAGCGCGCGATGCATTTCAGCTCGCGGACCGAATTTACAAGCGCGACAAGGATCTGCTCGATCACAAGGCCATCGCCGAGGCGGACCTCGAAGTAGCCGAGTCTACCCGCTCGCAGGCCGAGGCCGATTTGCAATCCAGCGAGCAGGCGATTCAGATTCTGGGAATTTCCAATCCCGATGATCTGGTGAACAAACCGCCGTCCTCGGAAGTGGCGCTGCTTGCTCCGATGGCGGGGGAAGTGGTGGAACGCCTCTGCTCTCCGGGCCAGCTGCTGCAAACCGGAGCCACGCAGTGCTTCACACTTTCCAACATGAGCAGCGTCTGGGTGCTGGTAAACATTTATCAGAATGACGTGGCCTACGTGCACGTGGGAGACGAAGTCACCATTAACAACGAAGCATATCCGGGCGAAGTGCACGGGAAAATTCAATATATCGCTCCCGCGCTCGATCCCACGACGCGCACGCTGCAGGCGCGCATCGAAGCGCAAAATCCCGGCGAGCGCCTGAAAAAAGATATGTACGTGACCGCGCAGATTCGTGCCGGCTCGATTGCCAACGCCATCATGATTCCCGACGCCGGCGTGCTGCGCGACAGCGACAACATGCCCTACGTGTACATCCAGACCGGCGAAAACCAGTTTGCCAGGCGCATGGTCACGCTGGGCGAAAGCCAGGGCGGAAAAACGCAAGTAACGGCGGGGCTGCACGCGGGCGACAAAATCGTAGGCGACGGCAGTCTATTTCTGCAATTTCAGAATTCGCTACAACGCTGAGCGGGGGCATTCGCGACCATGATTCATCACATCGTTCAATTCGCTCTACGCCAGCGCTTTCTCGTTCTGATGCTGGTTGTGCTCGTGACCATCGCGGGCGCGCTGTCTTTTCAGCGCATGCCGGTCGACGCCTATCCGGACCTCTCGCCTCCCATGGTAGAGATCATTACGCAATGGCCGGGCCATGCGGCGGAGGAAATTGAGCGGCTCGTCACCTTGCCCCTTGAAATCGAAATGAATGGCGTGCCCCACATGGCGGTGATGCGCTCCATTTCGCTCTACGGACTTTCCGACGTGATCATGACGTTTCAGGAAAGCACCGACGATTATTTTGCGCGCGAGCTCGTTTTTGAACGACTGGGCGACGCGCAACTCCCCTCCGGCGTAACGCCCAGCTTATCCCCATTATCGAGCCCTTCAGGACTCGTTTACCGTTACGTGATTGAAAGCCCGGACCGCAGCCCGCAGGATTTGAAGACGATCGAGGATTGGGTAGTCGAGCGCGCCTACAAATCCGTTCCCGGCGTCGCGGACGATTCGGGCTTCGGCGGCACGGTAATGCAATATCAGGTACTGCTCGATCCGGCCAAAACGTATAGTTACCACGTAACAGTGCCCCAGGTTGTGGCTGCACTGACCGCGAACAATGCCAACGCAGGCGGCGGATTTTATTCGCAGGGCTCGCAATTTTTCTATGTGCGCGGGCTGGGGCTTGTCACCAACACGGACGATATTGGAAATATCGTCGTGGGAAATAATAACGGCGTGCCGGTTCGCGTGCGCGACGTCGGCGAAGTGACCATCGGCAGCGCTCCGCGCCTCGGCGAATTCGGCTTCCAGAAAAACAATGATTCCGTCGAAGGCGTGATCCTCATGCTGCGCGGCGAGCAAACGCAGAACGTTCTCGCCGGAGTGGAAAAAAAGACAGAAGAATTGAATCACGGCATTTTGCCGCCGGACGTGAAAATCCATCCCTTTTATGACCGCAGCGATCTGGTGCGCCTGACGATCGATACGGTCGAGCACAACATGCTCGTGGGAATGACCTTGGTGCTGATTGTGCTGATTTTTTTCCTGGTCAGCTTCCGCGCAGCCATTATCGTCGCACTTACGATTCCGCTCAGCCTGCTCTTTGCGTTTATTTTGCTGCATGGGCGCGGAGTGCCCGCGAACCTGTTGTCCATTGGCGCAATCGATTTCGGCATCATCATCGACGGCACCGTCGTGATGATGGAAAACATTTATCGCGAGCTCGCCGAGCGCCACGGAAAAGATTACAAACTGAGCGACGTGATTCTGGACGCCGCGCGCGATGTGGACCGCCCGATTTTTTATTCCGTCGCCGTCATTCTCGCGGGATACCTTCCGATCTACGCGCTCACCGGGCCTTCCGGAAAATTATTTTTGCCGATGGCCGAAACCATGTCCTACGCACTTCTGGGTTCGCTGATTTTCACGCTCACCCTTGTGCCCGTGCTGGCTTCGTACTGGTTTAAAAGCGGCGTAAAGGAAGTCGTCAATCGGCCGTATGAGTGGGTAAAAAATATTTACGCCGGCGAGCTGGATTGGTGCCTGGACCATCCGAAAACCACAATCCTTGTCTCGGCCCTCATTTTTGGCTGCACGCTTCTCCTGATTCCCTACATCGGCGGCGAATTCATGCCGCACCTGGACGAGGGCGCATTGTGGGTCCGCGCCACCATGCCGTACACCATTTCGTTTGAAGAATCCGCGAAATTTGCGCCGGAAATCCGCAACATACTGATGTCCTATCCGATGGTCACCGAAGTCGGATCGGAATTGGGGCGTCCGGACGACGGCACGGATCCCACGGGCTTTTTCAATTGCGAATTTTATGTGGGACTGAAACCCTACAAGGACAAAGTGTGGAGTCAGGGCCCGATCCGGAATAAGGCGCAGCTCACGGAAGACCTTCAGAAAAAACTCGATGCGTATCCCGGAGTTATTTTCAACTACACGCAGCCGGCCGAGGATGCAGTGGACGAAGCCCTCACCGGGCTGAAAAGCGCGCTCGCGGTGAAAATTTACGGCGAGGATTTGCAGGTGTTGGAAAATAAAGCGGTCGAGATCAAACGCATCCTTTCGCAGGTTCCCGGATTCACGGAACTGACGGTCGTGCGCGAACTCGGCCAGCCCAGCGTGAAGATCGATGTGGATCGCGAAAAAATCGCGCGCTATGGCATCAATGTTTCGGACGTGGAAGGCGTCATTGAAGCGGGGGTCGGCGGGCAGGCAGCGACACAAGTGATTCAGGGCGAACGGCTGTTTGACCTCGTCGTGCGCATGAAACCGGAATACCGCTCCAGCACAAAAGAAATCGGCAACCTTCTGGTGCCCACACCGTCCGGGCAGCAGGTTCCGATTTCCGAGCTGGCCACGATTACTCAGGGAAATGGCGCGTCCTTTATTTATCGCGAAAATAATTCGCGCTACATCGGCGTGCAATTCAGCATTGAGGGACGCGACCTCGCGCGCGCCGTGGACGAAGCGCAGAAAGCCGTGAGCAAGTCCGTAATTCTGCCGCCAGGGTACACGCTCGATTGGGGCGGAGAATATGGGGAATACGTGGCCGCGCGGTCTCAATTTGTGATCATCGCTCCGCTCGCACTGCTCCTGATTTTCATGATTCTTTTCGCGCTATACGGCAATTTTAAATTTCCGGTCACCGTAATGATCGGCGTGGTGATGACCGAACCTGTGGGAGCATTAATCGCACTGAAGCTCACGCACACGCCCCTCAGCGTAAGTTCCGTGCTGGGCCTTCTCGCGCTGCTCGGCGTTTCCGTCGAGACGGCCGTCATCCTGGTTTCCTATATCAATAAATTGCGCCTGCAAAATTTGGACATTCGCAGCGCCACGCGGGAAGCGGCCCTCCTGCGTTTGCGCCCCATCATGATGACCGCACTGGTCGCCTGCCTCGGCTTGCTGCCAGCGGCGCTTTCCACGGGAATTGGATCGGATACGCAAAAGCCGTTTGCCATCGTGGTGGTTGCCGGGTTGATTTCGCGATTGTTTCTTGGCTTTTTTGTAAACCCGGTGCTCTACGAAATGGTGGCCAAGCCCGGCGACGTCCTGCAGGTGTGATGCGGCAAGACTCGCGGATTCTTTGCGCTTTTTATTTTGTTGTTGAGCAACGCACCGGAAAATTTGCACTGCTCAACTGAATTCAGTGACCAAAGGTGTGCAGGCGGGCTCAATTTGAAGCAGATTTATTAAAATGACGACACGCAAAGCGATTCGCGTCCTCGGGGTTTCTCTCGCGCTGATTGCGCTGGTGATCTTTGCCACCGGCGTCGTCAGCGACTGGCATCATCAAGGCCCAGTCGATGATGCGCATTGCCCCTATTGCCATCTCGGACATCAGACTCCGGCGCAGTTGGTCGTCGCACCATCCGTCATCCAGCTGAAACCTGTAGCGTTTCTTCCGCCGTCCGCCGACATTGTGTTGGTAGCAAGCGTCGTTTTCTCGCAAGTCGCTCCTCGCGCGCCTCCTGTTTAAAAAAATCTCCTCGCTGGATTTTTCAATCGCACATTGGCTCCGCGGAGGGTAGCGCGGACCCATTTCCATTATTTCTTCCCAGCACTACCCATTCAGCCCGCAGGGCTGCATACATAAGGAGACGAAATGATAAGAAAGATTCGTAATTTATTGGTATTGGCGTTGGTGTGCCTTGGCGTTCTTGTTCTGCCTGGAATTACCTATGCTCAGAATTCGGCTTCGATCGGCGGAAACGTCACAGACCCGACCGGCGCCCTGGTTCCGAAGGCGACCGTGGAAATTCACAACCCGGTAAGCCAATTCGATCGAACGACAACCACGGATTCGAATGGAAATTTCATTTTCTCCAACGTTCCTTTCAACCCCTATCACCTGACAGTCAGTTTGCCTGGTTTCGATACCTACTCCCAGGATGTGGACTTGCGATCCACAGTGATGCCGAATCTGAAAATTGTTCTGAGTCTGGCCGGAGCGACCAGCAACGTAACCGTGGAAGCTTCTGGGGCGGACCTGGTGGAAACCGAGTCCACGTACCACACCGACGTTGATCGCGAGCTGTTCGATAAGCTTCCCCTCGAGAGTGCATCGTCATCGGTGAGTTCCCTGGTTACCCTCTCGACTCCTGGAGTCGCCGCGGATTCCAACGGCCTGTTTCATGGACTCGGCGATCACGCATCCAATTCCTTTTCGGTGGACGGCCAGCCCATCACCGATCAACAAAGCAAGGTCTTCTCGAATCAAATTCCCGAGGATTCGATTCAATCCCTGGAAGTCATCTCCGGCGCGCCTCCGGCCGAATACGGAGGCAAGACGAGCCTGGTGATTGTGGTGACCACCCGCTCGGGGCTTGGAGAGACGCAGCCGCATGGCCAATTGACGGCATCCTACGGCAGCTTTGGCAGTCCGAGTGGCGGGTTTGATCTCGCGTATGGCGGACAAAACTGGGGCAATTTTATCTCCGCGAACGGGCTGGACACGGGACGGTTTCTCGATCCTCCGGAGTTCAGCGTCATCCACGACCACGGCAACGAGCAGAATTTCTTCGACCGCGCCGATCTTAAGGTTTCCGACGTGGATACCCTCAGTCTCAATTTTAATTACAGTCGCTCCTGGTTCCAGAACCCGAATTCATTTGACGCCCAAAATGCGACTGAATGGACTTTGCTCGCGGCAGGCCCTGCGACGTGCCCGGTGGGACAAACAGGATCTTGCGGGGGGCTGGGACCGAACGGCCAGCCGGTAGGGCCCGCGGATCAGGTTTCGAAGATCGGAACGTTTGACATCGCTCCATCGTGGACACGCGTGATCAATACAACCGGCGTGTTTACGCTTGGCGGCTTCGTGCGGAGGGATCAATACAATTATTACCCAAGTTCGAACCCTTTCGCCGATGCCGCGCCCGCGCTGCAATTGACGACAGTTGGCCAGAACCGCACGCTGATGAATGCCGGCGCTCGGACAAGTTTCTCTTATGTAAAGGGGATTCACAATATCAAGGCCGGAGCTACCTACGAGCACACATTTCTTACCGAAAAAGACAATTTCGGCATCGTCGATCCAACGGTAAATGCGGTTTGCTTGAATTCTGACGGCAGCGCCAACACAAATCCGGCGTTTACGGATCCGGGCCAATGCACCGGGGCGCTTTCACCAAATACAGGTCAGGGAGCAGTCCCCGCTTTTATTCCGCTTCTGGGCTGCTACGACTTGACAAGGACTGCCGCGCTGCCGTCTTCCGACGGCTGCCCCGCGGGACTGACGACCAGCGGCCAATACCTATTCAACGGCCACACAGACATAAAGGAAGCCGCGCTGTTCTTCCAGGACTCCGTTACGATTAAAAACTGGAGCTTCAACCTCGGACTACGCGCCGATTTATACAATGGAATCTCTACCGCCAGGCAATTGGAGCCGCGCTTGGGCGTCGCTTACAATTTTAAGCCCACGAATACCGTGTTCCGCGTTTCCTATGCCCGCACGATGGAAAGTCCGTTCAACGAAAACCTCATCATTGCCAGCAACGGGTGCAATGATCCTGTCATTTTTGACTTGCAGCAATCGGTGGCCGGTGGCCAGTGCGTTTCGTCGTCCGTGCCTCCGCTCAGCCCCGGAAAACGCAACGAATTCCACGCCGGGTTCGAGCAAGCCTTCGGAAAGTATTTGGTCGTTGATGCCGAGTACATCTGGAAATACACAACCAGGGCGTTCGACTTCAGCGTGCTGGCCAACACCCCGATCTTCTATCCGATCGAGTGGGCCAGTTCGAAGATTCCCGGATATGCGATCCGTGCGAGCGTTCCGAATTTCCACGGCGTGACGGCCTTCGTGGTCATGTCCAGCGTAGCGGCGCGCTTCTATGGGCCACAGATCAGCGGAATAGGAGCTGCCCCGGGGTTGGGAGGCGGCGTGTTCCGGATCGACCACGACGAAGCTTTTAACCAAACAACTCACGTGCAATACCAGCCGTGGAAGAAGTTGCCCTGGGTCGCCATGAACTGGCGCTATGACAGCGGCCTCGTGGCCGGCTCAGTGCCATGCGCTGGAGCCCTCACCAATTGCGCGAATGGACCGAATGGGTCCAACACTGTGGTGGATGTTTCCGGGCTGACACCGGACCAGCAATTCCAAGGAGGACTGTTTTGCGGGAGCGTATTTGCGTCCCCCACGACTCCAATCAGTTCGACGCTCGGCGCGAATCTCTGCCCTGCCACGAGCTACGGCTCCAAGTACCTGAAAATTCCCGCACCCGGCACCGAAAATGACGACCACAACCCGCCCCGCGTTTTGCCACGCAATCTGTTCGACGTTTCCGTGGGCGACGACAACCTTTTCCAAAAGGACCGATACAAATGGAGCTTGCGGTTTACCGCCGTCAACGTGACAAATAAAGTTGCGGTCTATAATTTCCTTTCAACGTTCAGCGGCACGCACTACGTCACGCCACGTGCATATACCGCGGAGCTTGGCTTCCACTTCTAGAACCTCTGTGGTCCGGCTTTTTGTGGCGCGGGCTTCAGCCTGCGGAATTTAGTCCTTGCAAGGACTAAAAGCCGCAGGCTGAAGCCCGCGCCACCCACAGCGGCAACATGTGTCTAAAGTTCTGGGCTGGTTTCGCCGATTTCTCTCTATATCACAAGAGTTCCGTTACCGGACACTCGCTGATGTTTAGACATGGAGAAATTGAATGGCTGTCGCCAAAGATTTGCGGGGCAGAACCGAGCTGATTGCCTCCAGCAGCACAGTGGATATCGTTTCCATTCCCTGGCGCTTTTTTGCCGTGAAGTACGATCAGCTGGACCAATTATTTCTGCCCATGCTGTCTTCCGCGCAACAAGCCAACGACGTTTCAGGGCTGCGGACCGGGGGCCCTGAAGCTGCGCTTCACGCGGCGGCATTATTTGGCGGAGAACTTTTACGGGATGGAAGCTTCGCGCCCGTACGGCAAGGATCGGTCAATGCGGCAAACGCCTACCTGATCGATTTCGGCGAAAATTCGTTTCAGGTGGAAACCAGCGTCAGTGCGAGGGATGCGAAAAAATCGGCTTTCTTCCGCGTGAAGGTGAGCGGCGCCATACGAGGAGACAAGTTCATGGTGACCGATCCTGTGACCAAGAACAGCCTCTTTTCGTTTACTAAATTTGAGGCCAATAAACCTGATTTTTTTTCCAATGAATTCCCTTTCATTGCCATGGAATCACGGGAGAATCCATCTTCGTTTACCGGTGACAATACGACAATGGTTCGCGGAGTCGTCGACCTGGTTCTCGGTATACCTGTTGGCCAGGAAACCATCACTGTGCGCATCTACAAACAATCCGATATTCTATCCGCCGAAGTCAGAAATCCGATCACCAATGAGGCGGTCATGAGCGTGCCACTTGCCGCCCTTGGCAACATCACTAAATTAGTGGAGACGATCGCCCAGCACTTATCCGCGAATGCCGTTGCGCGTCTTTCCCTCGCTCCAAATACCAGCGCGCCAACGGTCAAGAAAGAAGAATCCGAAGCTGCCGCTGCGAACCCGAGCGACGCCGCTCCGGCTGTCAACGAAGATCCCGTACCTGCCAAAACTTGAACGTTCATGGACCCAAAAGCGGGACCGCCAATCTCCTGATTGGCGGTGGGCCAAGCGCCAATCAGGAGATTGGCGATCCCAGGAAGAATGCTCGTCTGCGAGAATTGCGGAATACTCGTAACACCCTCCGAATGGAAACTCGTAAATAATGATCCTGCCCACTTGCCGTCGTCCCTCATCCGGATTTGCTAGAATAAAATCTGGAGTTGGCCTGCAACGCAGGTGATGTGGCGAAAGTCTTTTGAACCAATATGAACCTCCGGGGGCCCGAGTCAGACGGCTGGTGTGCATGTCCTCGGCGAACTTCGGTTCGCTGCTGGAAAGCCTAAAGGCCGGCGCAGGGCGCCCATTTTTTCACAGGTGGTTCAGGACCTAGCCCACACGGCGAAGTGGACCCACTCCATCTTTTTTGCAAAAATGCCCGATTCTGCTGTGGTTTGAGTAGGACAGGCTTCAGCCTGTCTGATTTTGATTTGTGTCGCGCTAAAATTTAAACCAGACAGGCTGAAGCCTGTCCTACCAAGTGAGTATATGAAACTTCTGTTTATTGGTGACATTGTTGGTTCTCCCGGGCGCGAGATTGTGGTGGAGCGGCTGGCGGACATTGTGCAGACGCGTGAAATTAACCTGGTCATCGCCAACGGGGAAAACTCCGCCGCGGGTTTCGGCATTACCCCGCGGATTGCGGAGCAACTCTTTGCGGCGGGAGTGGAAGTTATCACTGGCGGAAATCACATCTGGGACAAAAAAGAGATTCTGGAATATATCGCCCATGAGCCCAGGCTGGTCAGGCCCGCGAACTTCCCGGAAGGCAATCCCGGTTCAGGCCTGTTTCTCGGCACCGCGCGCAACGGCGTGCCCTATGCCGTCATCGATATCCAGGGACGGGTCTTCATGGCCTCAAATGATTGTCCTTTCCGGGCAGCCGATAGGGAGCTTGCCCGCATCCCAGCAGATGTTCACGTGATCTTCGTGGACATTCACGCGGAAACGACAAGCGAAAAAATTGCCATGGGTTGGTATCTGGATGGGCGAGTGTCCGCCGTGATCGGCACGCACACGCACGTGGCCACGGCCGATGAGCATGTACTGCCCGGCGGTACCGCCTTTCAAACCGATGTGGGGATGACGGGGCCGCACAACGGCATCATCGGAATGGACAAGACCACGATTCTGCGGAAGTTCCTGGATGGGCAGCCGGCGCGGTTCGAGGTCGCTACTAGCGATATCCAGATGAATACCGTTCTGATCGACGTGGATGAAACCACGGGCCATGCCAGAGGCATTGAACGCTTGCGCTTCCGAATCGACTGAGGCGAACTCAAAATGAATCGTGCGCATTCCATGTGCATTGCGGCAGTACTCGCCGCAATGTTGGTTCCGTTTCTCCCTCTCTCCGGCCACGCGCAGGAACAGTATCAATACGAAAGTGATCTGGTGGCCAGAAAGCGCATCTTGCCTGACGTGGGAGCGGGCTTCCGCCAGGTGCGCATCGGACCGAATGGAAATTTTTATGTGCTCACCGCGCCCGCTCCAGCACTGCTGATTTATGACCCCTCGGGAAAGCGCGTCGGCCAGATTCCCGATGCCTCCGCCAGCACCGCAAAAAACGCGGCCATCGTGTACGGCGAATCCTTCGACATCGATCATGATGGCCACATCGCGGTGTGCGACCGCGGCGCGAATGCCCTAAAAATTTATTCTCCGAACGGGACTCTTTCCGCGCTGATCAAAATTCAGGGCCCCATCTCCGTCGCGTTTCTTCCCGGGGATGAAATCGTCGTCGCCAGTCCGAACGCAGAGCACCTCGTGACGGCCTATGATCTGACCGGGAAGTTGATTCGTGACTACGGCGACCGCGAAGAAATTGCGGACCGCGCGGACCTGAACACACAGGCCAACTTCGGACACCTAACAACGGATGACGCAGGAAACAATTACTTCTCATTCGATTATCTTCCTGAACCCACGGTCCGCAAATTTGACCGCGTGGGCTATCTGGCTTTGGAGATTTCCCTGAAAACCCTGGAATTCGAGCCCGCCGCGCAGGCGGCCCGCAAGGCCATCGCGCGCTCGGAAAGCTTCGAAAACAGCGTCCCTTCTTTGCACCGCATCATCAGCGCCGTCGGGGTCGATTCCCATTCGCAGGAACTGTGGATTGCCATAGGAACGCTGCTGATGCGATTCGATAAGGAAGGTATGCGCCTGTCCAGTTTCCGGATCTTTTTACCCCGCGGCGGGGCCCTCGAGCCGTCGCAAATCCTGGTGGATCGTGACAAATTGCTGATGGGCGCGGACCCGCAGGGAATCTACGAATACGCAATCCCACAAAAGCTGCCGCAGTAAAGATTACGGTTTCGTAATCATTAATATATTCTTTGTTGGTCTATCAGTTATGACGGACACTGGCACTAGGCGTACCCGCCCTAAGGATATCCACCGACGATTTGAAGTTTTTCCAGTAAACATTGTGGTTTCTGCGGGTTACGTGGCTGTGGAAAAGCTGTGCATGATCTGTGGGAGGTCTCACGGGGTGTCCCAAATTTCCTCTTGCTGCGCAGGGTCCCGTCGGCGAGAATCCTCGCTCGTCTTAGGTACCCAGTTTTTGAACTGGCATCCCTGTGGACGCCGTGACGCGGATCGGAACCAAACGCACCGGGTGGCAGACCTTGCTTGGGTCTATCGGGCGAAGGGGAAGAAGGTCACGGGGTCAACCCAGAACCAAGGAATGGTTACAAGGTAGGTCTTGTGGCTGCAATTTCCACAGTTTTTCCACAGTTGTGGAAATATCTGTCGGGGGACTTTTCGCTTTCTTGAGGGTTATTTAGGCAATGAATTCCTGGGAAAAAATTTTGCAACACATGGAACGGCGGGTTAACCCCCACAGTTTCACGACATGGTTTCGGCCCACACGGCAAGAAGGCGCCGAAAATGGCAAGCTGCTCGTTCGAGTTCCCTCCCGCATCTTTCGCAAGCGGCTGACGGAGACTTATGGAGAACTCCTGCAGGCCGTCCTGGCCGAAGTAGGAATGAGCGACACGCATCTGGAATTTATGTGTTCGGAGAATGAACCCGCGCCGGCAGGCAATCCCTTGAAGCAAACGCGCCTGGACTTCGATTCCGTCGACCACCAGCTGAATCCACGCTACCAGTTCGATTCTTTTGTCGTGGGCGCATCGAATCAATTCGCGCATGCCGCGGCGCGAGCCGTGGCGGAGGCGCCGTCCAAAGCCTATAACCCGTTGTTCCTGTATGGCGGCGTGGGCATGGGCAAGACGCACTTGATGCAGGCCGTCGGCCACATGATCAAGCAGCGCAACCCGGCCGCGCGGCTCACCTACATCAGCGCGGAAAAATTCACGAATGAAGTGATCAACTCGCTGCGCTTCGATCGCATGATCGGTTTTCGCGACCGCTTCCGCTCCGTGGACGTGCTGCTCGTAGACGACATCCAGTTCATCGCGGGCAAGGAACGCACGCAGGAAGAATTTTTTCA
>Ga0075522_10000540_pt1 | contig 27555 bp, 31 predicted proteins | sample NGEPerA_FD_74796 | JGI IMG/M metagenome (GOLD analysis project Ga0075522, IMG submission 74796) | Arctic peat soil microbial communities from the Barrow Environmental Observatory site, Barrow, Alaska, USA - NGEE PermafrostL2-A | ecosystem: Environmental > Terrestrial > Soil > Wetlands > Peat ...
ATCGTTTTAGTTCTGTTCTTGTTCGGTGGCGGCGGCTACTGGGGACGTCGTCGCGGTCATTGGTGATCGACCGCCCCTTCGAGGGCGGGACGCGGTGAGGACTTCCCGTCAGAATCACGTCGCAAATGGAAGGTGATGGGTTTCAAACAGTAATTGGTCGGAGCGAGAGGATTTGAACCTCCGACCCCTAGTCTCCCAGACCTGGAACTGCGCTATTTGGTAAGCCTTACTGACACGTTATGAGACGAATTTACTTTATTTTTCAATGGTTCCAACGTCTCATGTTGTCCACTGTGGATCAGGGTATCTGCCCATTTCCTTCCCCGTCGGGGAAGGAATATAGGGTTTCTGATCCATCGCCTTCCCCTCGGTGAAGGCGGCCCTCCGTATCAAGTGTGCTTGCCATGAAGAAGTTGACCGACGCCGCCATCAAAGCGGCTCGCTGCCCCGAAGGCAAGGATCGCCTCGAGCTGTCCGACGCCTCCTGCCCCGGCTTGATCCTGCGTGTGACAAAGACCGGGTCGAAGACGTTCCTGTTCAAATACTGGTCACCCGTGCTCTCGAAAACGGTCGGGCTCACGCTAGGCTCCTATCCGGATGTCGACCTGGCCGCTGCTCGAGCCAAGGTGGCTGACCATCGCAAGACGATCTCGCTCGACGAGGATCCCAGGCGCATTCAGCGCGCGCAGCGCAGACAGGCCGCACGCGAGGAGGAACTGTCGTTTGACGAATTCGCCGACCTCTACATCGCCGAGTATGTGAAGGGACCCGGCTTCCCGGAGCGGCCGAACAAAAAGTCGTGGCAGAACGACGTTGGTTACCTGAAGCGCCCACGGGCGGAATGGGGCAAGCTTCCGGCCGTGGCGATCACTGACGACGACGCGGCCGAGCTGCTGGATGTGATCTCTGAGACAGCGCCGGTGTCGGCAAACCGAACCCAGAGCGTCCTTCACACGATGTTCAAGTGGGGGAAGCAGCCAGGTCGCAAATACGTGCCATCCAATCCACTTGCCGAGATGTCGCGCCGCGGCGGCCGTGAGCGTAAGCGCGATCGTGTGCTAAGCGATCAGGAGATCCGGACGCTATGGTGGGGTCTCGATCGAGACGGCGTTCCGGGCGATCGCCACGTCTGCCTTGCGATCCGGATGATCCTGACGACCATGGTTCGCCCCTATCAAGCCGCCGGCGCCGAGATCAACGAGCTATTCGACCTGGGTAACGCCAACGCGCGCTACGACATGCCGCCAGGCCGGGTGAAGAAGGACCGCGCCGTCATCGTCCCGCTGTCGGATATGGCCTGCGCTATCGTTGACGAGGCGATCGAGGACAAGAAGCAAAAGGTCCTCTTCCCGTCGAAATTCGATAACACGCTCAGCACCTCGATCGCGCGCGCGAGCATCTCACAAGCGCTCAACGGCAAGAAGAACGGGACGAAGAAGAACGGTAAGACCGAAGATCGGATCGGGGTCCGAGAGTTCCTTAGCATGAAGCACTTCACGGCGCACGACCTCCGTCGGACCGCCGCGACGATCGCCCGGCGCGCCGGCGCGCCGAGGCCGGACGTGAAAGCCTTGCTCGACCACGTGAACGGCGACGTCACGGACGTCTACGACAAATACGACATGCTGCGGGAGAAGCGCGCGGTGGTGAACATTCTCGCGGCCGAGCTGCACCGGATCATCGGAATCAAGCCCGCTACTGCTGGAGCTGCCGGTTGATCTGGAGGGGCGAGCATCTCGTCGAGCTCAGCTGCCTTTGGCCCAGGCGTTTGATGCAGGCAATGCAGGTAGCAAGTGTGTTTCGGCGCGAGGGCCCGACGCCGATTAACAGCCAGAAATGCCGGAAGGCTGGGAAGCGTCCGGCTGCCACGTTGCTCCAGCTTGCGCCGCGCCAGCGACATACGCCCTCAGTCTAAGTATCCTCATTCGGCTTTAGAGGAATTACGTTTCGGCTCAAAACGTCTCTCATACCCTGCACGGTCTCATCGTCGAACTCTTCGTCGGACAAAGGAATGCAGGCACCAGCTAATTCCGATAGCTGTTTTGTTAATTGCTTCATCCTGCCATCTAGGTCTTCAAACACATCGTAAGAAATGTAACTGTCATCAGGTTTGCCGCCGACCAGCTTCTGTACTCGTTCTGAAAACTTTGCCTCGCCGGTCTTACCCACGTAATCGAAAAGCACCCCGTGGTTCCTTGCGCTGTCGTCATCTGGGCCGAACGCCGAATGAGCGACGATGTTTCGAACCTCAATCAATGCGCGGATAGGCTCAAAAAGCCCCTTGACGTTCACCGTCTTCCGTCTCAACGCGAGCCGAATTAGCTCAAGCCGCATGCCAAAGTCCAGTTGCGAGACGAGAAGAAGAAAGAAAGTCGCATTTAGATTGAAGAGCTTTTCGAATAGCTCATTTGCCGAGGTCTCTAGGATCGCAAAGGAATGAAAAAATCTTCCAACATGGCACCAAACAAGTTTGAGGTCTTCTTGTGATACATCGCCGTACTCTGCCAATTGCTCCCCCCTTCGCTGAACCAAGCCCCATGGTCAAAAGTCTATCGGCCTGTCTCGACTGAGGCCAAATCCACCGTTCGACCATTCCGCCGAGATTGTCGCATCCGCTTCCTGATCCGCAAGGCATTCATACTTCGGCGTACTGAATGCGCGCATCGGGATTGAAAAGCGCTCTCCCCGGTCTTCGATCTGCGCGATTGTGCCGAAATAAGCCCAAAAAACCCCACGCTCCGGAACGACTTGAATTGCGACCCATGCGAGATCAGCGTTATGCTGTTCGGCAATAGCTGCCACATTAGCCCCCTTCTTTCGAATGTTGTAGGTAGGGTTCAATGTCCCTCGGGCTGTATATTTATTTCTTGTCTTTACGCCGACCAAATAGCGGATGCCATTCCGCTCCGCCGAAATATCACCAAACGGATGATTGAATGTTGCCTCGTTCAAATCGCGGACGTAGGCAAAATTAGCCCCGCGTAGCAGCGTTAGTGCTTTTCTTTCTCCCCAAAAGCCAAGGGCTTTTCTGCGTTCGTGCTCTGTCATCGTCGCCGCCGCGCACTGTCCGAAACCGGGTGCATTACAGCGGCGGTCGGAGAGGGGCGCAAGCGTTATCGGATGACATTGTCCGGCAGGCCGCGCACCCACGATCAAGCGCGTGATCCCCCCGCCTAAATGGTTTCTTTGCTCGGCGCGGCGACATTGGCGCACGCGTTGCGTATCACGCCCGCCTTTCTGGAAGCCGTCGCCGATCCCAACCCCGGCGACGGCTTTTTGGTGCGCAGCTATTTGCGGCTCATCATTTGTCTTAGCCACCATTCAACGCCGGGGCTCGGCGGCAAAGGTTGGCCCATCGGCAGAACGATGTCCGGTGGACGCTTCGGCATATTCTGACTAGCATCAGCCATCAGTTTTTCCTTTGACTGAGAGCGTTCAAAGCACGTCGGCACCATGCCGCAGCGAACCAAGAAGCCGAGCTTTTGACTTCCTACTCTCACGCAGCAGTCTAGCGGTTTTTGAAAATGGAGCAACAGCGATGCGCGGCGCTCAAGAGACCCGACTAACACAAAGCTTTCTAGGATTGAGCGACGAAGCCTTTGGCGGCGTGCCTGCTTTAGAAAAAGCCATCACCGCGACGATCAACGCGCACTTGGATCAACATCGATCATCATCCGGCACCGTGATGACGGCGCTGGCGTGCGTGGTTGGCGAGATGATCATTATGACCGGCGGCGAAGCCGAGCAAAGCAAGCGATGGTTCGCGAGCATCGTGGACGCATACGTGAGCGCGGGAGCAGACGGCGCACGGACCGGGCCTGATGATCAGCCCAGTCTAATTCGCAAACCATGGCCGCGATAGCGCCATGAGGAGGGCGTTCCATGGCCGATGACCAAATCAGCGAACAGGGACGGCAGGAACGACTTGCCCGGTGGGAGCAGATCGGCGTCGATCGAATAAAAGCGGACTTGCTCAGTGGCGGGCATACTCTGGTTGGTGGTCCGCCTGCCGTCCGCGCACTAGCTTGGGAGTGGGTGCGCATGAAGGAGCATTAACTGTTGTTATACTCATTTCGCGAAATGAGTATAAATTAGGGTTGACGCCTTTAGTCCGGCAAGGTTATACTCATTTCGCAAGATGAGTATAACGCCCGGAGGTCATCATGGCCGTACCCCCACTGGTCGCCCAGACGACCTATGCCGAGTTGCTGGAGCGCTGCGCCAACGCTGCATTCAACGACGCCTTCACGGAAGACGGCGCCTTCACCTCCAAAACCCTCAAGGGACGCAAGTACTGGTACTTTCAGACAGGGACCGGTGCGGCGCGAACCCAACGATATGTCGGCCCGGAGACGCCTGAATTATTGGACCGCATCGCGCATCACAAGGAAACGCGTGACGACGAGCGCGAACGCCGCGCCCTCGTATCCACGCTGGTGCGATCATTCGGTCTTCTCCGGCCTATTCCCGAAATCGGCGATGTCATCGCCGCGCTCGCCAAGGCCGGCGTCTTTCGGCTTCGCGGCGTTCTCGTCGGCACAGTCGCCTATCAGACCTATGCCGCGATGCTGGGTGTCCGGCTCTCCGCCGCTCCCCTGCAGACGGGCGACATCGATATCGCTCAGTTCAAAAATGTATCGGTTGCGATCGGCGATAGCACGCCGCCGGTGCTCGCAATTTTGAAGGAAGTCGACAAGACCTTCCGTGCCATTCCGCACGTCGTCGATGGCAGGCGCGTGACCAGCTATACCGCCAAGGGCGGATTGCGGGTTGATTTCCTCACCCCCAACGAAGGACAGGAGACCGGCAAGCCCCAGGCACTTCCGGCGCTGCAAACAGACGCGCAGCCGCTGCGCTTTCTCGATTTTCTCATTCACGACCCGGAACCAGCCGTGATCCTGCACGGCGCCGGTATCCATGTTCACGTTCCGGCTCCCGCGCGCTATGCGGTCCACAAGCTGATTGTTTCGCGACGACGTCCCGAAGGATTGGCCAAGCGCGATAAAGATCTTCAGCAAGCCGATGCCTTGTTCGAAGTGCTCGGGCAAAAACGACCAAACGAGCTGACGCTCGCGTGGCAGGAAGCCTATGAGCGCGGTCCGAGCTGGCGCGAATTACTCAACCAGGGTCTCGCCGCCGCCAGCGGCATCGGTCGAGATTGGTTGCTCAAGGTGATTGATAGCCGGCGCTCAGCAGTCGCGGATATCGATCTGACCTTCAATAATCCGCCCCCTCATTACGATTTCAGCCGGGATGTTGTGACGTTCGTCGGCCAGGCGCTTGGCAGTTCCGTCAGTTGTGAAATTAGCCGTGAAGCTCTTGATGATCATTTCGGCACCGACGGTCTCGACCAGAAGGGACGGGTCGAAGCTTTCCTCAAGAACCGGTCGAAGATCGAACTCATGGCGCGCACCAAATATCTCTCATGGCCGATCGAAGAGCCCGGCACGGTTCTGATCAAGACCATGGACGTGCCGATGCTACTGCAGGAAATCATCGCGGCGAGTTCATCGCCCTCGTTACGGAAATAGCGCGGAGTGTAAATAGGCGCTCAAGTATGACCCCTCCGATATCAAGTGGATCAGAGACTTATCGTGCCGATCGGCGTCGGGACCCCGCGCCGATTAACACGCCGTCCCCAAAAATCGTTGACGAGCGCGGCGAAGTCATCGGCCACGTTTCTTACAATGGTCGCGTATGGCCTGGCGCAACCTACGTGCCGGATGCAACTCCTCTGTACGACAACCGGGCGGGGCTTGAACCATGACCACTTGGATTCACAAGGCCGCCAAAGAGCAAGGTATTCCGCTTCGCACGCTGGATCAGGTCCGCGAAGCTCTGGCGCAGGCCAAGAATCGGGATACCGACGAATCTATGGCCCGCTTGATGCTTCGCCTTGGTCGCCTGACTGACGAAGCGATCCTTTACATCCGCGACAACTACCCCTCGGTGTGGGAATGACCCCGGACGAATACCGCGAAGCTCTTGAAGCCCTCGGCTTGACGCAAGGCGGGGGTGCTCGGCTGCTCGGAGTTGACGAGCGAACGTCACGCCGCTGGGCCAACGGCGAGCGGGAGATCCCACCGCCCGCGCAACGATTTCTGCGCTACCTGATAGCGACGGGGCGATCTGGCGAATTCGCGATGAATAAGCTAGCCACGGCCTAACATGGAAGCGCCAGCTTCCCGTGTTTCGTAATATCGATGGTGATTGCTCTAGCCGCTATTCCAGGCCTGAGGGATGTGGTCGCTCACTGAGTTGAATCACTCTCAGCATGGAGCGCGGCGACTCAGTGTACTTCTCGCCCTAATCACTCAATGGTTCGATGGGCGCTGAGGGAGATCACGGCTCTCATCTTGCCACCTTTGACTTGGTGGCGAGCGCTTCGTCGGTCTGCCTAATATGTGCAACGACGCTGTCCCGCAATGCCACATCTGCCCAGTTTGCATCGCGACTGATAACATTCTCGAGCGGTTTTAACTTGTTCCTATATCTATGCGCTATTTCGGGGCGCGTAGAAGTGGCAACGATCCTGACCAGCGTCTCTTTTAGAGGAGTTTCGAGCGGATCGGCATATGTCCCCTCCATTTTTAAGCAACCGATCATTGTATCGACAACCTCCCACGGCGCCGGTGTTCGAAATGGAATATCCAAAAGGTTGTATGCCGTATTCTTGGCATATTCGAATGTGCTGGCACTCCAGTAATGCCCCTCATCGATGTTGATCTTGTAAGCAAACAGATGGAGCATCAGAGCTTGCTTCAGATCCCTCTCGGCATCCACCGTATCTGTATAAAGCCGATCCCTCCCTCTGAAATAGAGAGCGGCAGCCTTCTTCCCCGCCATATGTGCCTTCTCGAATAATGAGTAGCGCTTCCCTTTTATGACCGTGTCGGCGGCGACCTCCATTCCGTCTTCAACCTGTCCAATAGTCTTCTCGGCAACCAGCCAGCACTTTAGATAGTGATATTCCGGTTCGTAACCCATTTTACGAGCGTACGAGAATGCTTCGCGGGCATCTGTGATTCTAGCGGGAATAAGGCAGCATGCAACGTATCCTTTTACGGACTGGAATATAGGCTCTTCTGAAATCGACGCTGGCAGAGCGGAATCACTCACGATGGCCCAAGCGGAACGAGCCTTTTCGGCAGAGTGCTCGCTCGACCGCGGCGGCAAAAGACGCTCCACCTGCATAGTAATGCGGGCAACTTGCGGCGTTGCGGTGTGGATATAGCGTTTAAAGCTCTGTACCCGCGCCTTGAGCACGTCGTAGCGAGCTACTGATGTCTTTTTCGTTATGACAAACTGTTTTGTTAATTGCGCCAACGAATAGCTTGCTTCTTCGCCGACACCCTCGATCTGCAAGAACATCTCACGGACCGCCCCGATAGCGTCTTGAACTTGCGTCGCCTCGACTTGGAGGACAGTTTCCAGATCTTTGAAGTTGGCGCTGCGTCCAATTTCGGAAAGAGCGATAAGAAGATGACGAGCCAGGCCGTCAGCGGGGAGAGCATCCCACTCTCGGAGAAAAACGTACTCACGCACGTCGGCGCCGGCATGTTGTTGAAACAACTCGGCGGCCCGCTTGTAACTACCGGCGGTGCGAACAAGCGCAACAATCGATTCAATAACTAGGGGTCGGCGCTCAGACAATGACGCCAATTGGGTATCGCGAAAGTCTGGCCTGGGTTCCTCGACACCGAACTGAGCCGCGCAAGTAGAAACAAAGTCCTCGTAGTCACCTCCGATATCAAGCCCCGGAACCTCAATCGAATTTAAGAGGGAGTGGCTCGGAGCATTTCGTAGGGTATACAATATCTTGGAGCCGGTGTCGGCGCGCGAAAGGGCCTTGTAGAGAAAATCGAATCCGGCATCGATCCCCTTCGTCGTAAGCGTATCGACATCGTCGATAACTAATAGACACGTGGACACATCGAAGAAGTTTTTGACTTCGGCTCTCAACTGGGCGGGACTCAACTTTTCTATCTCCGCTTCATCAAGCAGCCAGCGACCGTATTGGATTATCTTACGGTGGAGACTTACTTCATCTACAAAATCCGGGTCAGAAATCTCCTCAATCCGGGAAGTCGCCGTCAGGAGCGACTTTTCCTTAGCACTCAAAAAGATTACCGTGTCGATATTACGGCTACCAAAGATACTGAGTTCACCTCCGCTATTGCGGATTAATTTTGCAAATTCATATGCGATGCTCGTTTTTCCAGACCCACCCTTGCCGAAAAGGAAAGTGCGTGGCTCGTCCGACGATTGAAGCCAAGCAAACAATTGCTCCATGACTTCTAGGCGTCCGACGAATTTCTTGAGGGTTGTGGGGCTCGCTGGTAGAGAGCCCTGCACATCGTTTCCATCCTCAGAATCCGTTTCGTCAAAGGGCTTTCCTGCACGACAAAAAAGGATTGGATAATGGCGAGTTGTTGCTTGAATCACTTGGTGTCCGGTACGCATCCATATGACGTCCGCCGGATAAGGATTGATCGCCACTAGGAACTTGAGTGGCGCTGAGTTTGCCGGCCTTGGCCTAACAAACAAAACAACAACTTCGTCGTCGGATGTTCGAGAGTAGTTTTTGACCTCGATATCAGGCGATACGCCAGTCAGTTGATGAATGGCTTGCTTAAGCCTGTCGACATTAATCCTGACCTTGTTACAGCCTCCAACGCGCCGCTCATCGTGGACGCCGAAAATGATAATGCCGCCCCAAGTATTAGAGAACGCACAGATTAGGCGGGCAATGCCTCCGAAATACGAATCGGAGTAAGAGAAAGGCCACTGTTGTTTGAAGTCCCAGGTGATGCCTTCCTCGGGCGTGTATTGACCGCCCGCATCAGTGACGGCATCGAAAAACTTCGTCTGGTCTGGCGCATCGTCCTTCGAAATGCACCATCCGTGGATAACAGTTGCACGGTCCACAAGCGCCCCCTTTTTCCGAATTGGCTACTTTGTCTTTTGCAGATTTTGAACAGGCACTTTATGTAGCGGTCGACTGGTGAACCCATAAAACCACCACAACATCGGGATCCTCCCCGCGAAGTAGACATCGCCCAGGGTTTGATGTTGCAAACGGGAAGCCAGCAAGCGTGCTACCTCGTCGACTTGGTGGTTTGATAAGGTTAGGGCATGCGGCATGATGCGCAATCATGGCTCTTCTTCGATCAACGCATAGAGACGTTGTCGGAAATAATCATTGACCGCCTCGACGGCCTCGACAACGGGAAATGCAAAATGGTTATCCAGTTCGCTCCCGGCCATGGCCAGGGGCTTCGGCAGGGAAAGGAGTCCATAATAAAAAACGACGCGAGATTGAGCCGACGAAGGTGACATTCCGCGCTGGCGGCCATAATCCATGAGAAGCATATGTGTCCTCAAAAGATCGGCCTGTATGCTTCTTCGCTTGCCACCATCGTATGACCCGTTTCCGCGCTTCACATTGTATGACGTCAAGGTTTTCGTGTCGTTATCAAATACGATCATATCGACGGGGATCGACCTTTCACTATCGCCGTATTTTAGTTCGATGCGGGTGCATTTTTCGATTCGTTGATGGATATGCAATTGCTTAAGGGACTCATGGGAAAGCTTAAAGGCATCCTCCCGCCACACGTGGAGCCTGGCGCAATCCTTCAAACGCTCAAGCAGCGCCGCTTCCAATATCTGCCCGTGACGCTTGTAGGCCGAACTCATGATACTGGTCGCACGTGAATACTTCCTGCCACCGATGGGATCTTCCCTAAACGCCGTATGGCGGAGCCTATCGACGGCGCCGTCGATCAAGGGCCGCAATCTCTCCACGACCGAATTTGGAGCAGTTTGGGCGCTATTCTGATGTGGAGACCTCATCCGATGGGCCGTTCTGGGGGTATTTTCGCTAGACGCTTGGCAAAGTATTTTCCACAGTAGTATCAATATATTGGGCAAACAAGTTTTCTGGCGAATGGGCCAGAGAGGAAATGAAGCGCATGGCCAATACGCCCGAACCAGCGGTTACCGCTGCGGAGTTCGACCTACAACCCGACCCCCGCGTCCTGCCGATGCTGGGCGAGATCACCATCGACCAATGGCGGTGTATCGCGGAGCTCGTGGACAACGCGATTGACGGGTTCTTGCACGGAAGCCGCGCGGGCGCCGTGATTGCCTCGCCACGCGTTGACGTGAATTTGCCGACCGTGGATTCCGAAGGAGCCCTACTCAAGATCACTGACAATGGCGTCGGAATGACGCCGCAAGTCCTGGAAAGCGCGGTTCGCGCCGGATGGTCGGGCAACAACCCCATCGACAATCTCGGCCTGTTCGGCATGGGCTTTAACATCGCGACCGCGCGCTTGGGTTCGGTGACCGAGGTGTGGACGACGCGCAAGGGCGACCCCGAGTGGCATGGCCTCTCGATCGATTTCGATCAGCTCCGCCGTCAACGCCATTTTCGCACTGCGCATTTGCGGCGGGCGAAGGCTGATCCGGAGCAGCACGGCACCGAGATTACGATCAAGCGCCTGAAGCCAGAGCAGCGCCGCTGGCTCGCCCGCGGCGCCAACCAAACCAGTGTCCGCAAGCGACTTTCGCAGTCCTATTCGTCGATGCTCCGCCAAAGCGGGACGCCGATCTCGTTCGACCTCTTCATCAATAACAAGCGCGTCGAGGCGCGGCGGCATTGCGTCTGGGACGAGAAGCGGTCGGTGCCCGGCCCCGAGAGCGGCACCGTGTTCGCGGTGACGCCCATCAATCACGCCATGGCCGCGCGCTTCTACTGCACGCATTGCATGACCTGGCTGACCGAGGGCGAGGATGCTGGCGCCTGCCCGGTTTGCGATTCCAAAGGAACGGTGATCAAGCGCGAGCGCCGGGTGACCGGCTGGATCGGGGTGCAGCGCTATCTTGACCAGAGTGAATTCGGCTTCGATTTCATCCGCAACGGCCGAAAGATCGAGATAAGCAACAAGGACCTTTTCATCTGGCGCGACGGCGAAACCGAAGAGCGCGAGTACCCGATCGACGATCAGCGCAACCGCGGGCGCATCGTCGGCGAGATTCATATTGACCATTGCCGCGTGAGCTATTCCAAGGACCGATTTGATCGCGCCGATCCCTCATGGGATGAGATGATCCAACTCGTTCGCGGCGAAGGTCCCCTGCGGCCGGATAAGGCGAAAAGCCTCGGCTATTCGACGAACGACTCGCCCCTCTTCAAAATGTTTCGCGCTTTCCGCCGCACGAGCCCGCACAGCAAGACCGCAGGCGCCTACGAACGTATTCTGATCGTGAAGGACAATGACCGCGCCTCCGAGATGGCGTCGTATTTCCACGACGGAAACCCGGAATACCAAGACGACTCCAAATGGTGGGAACTCGTCCAGGAAGCCGACCGGGAGCTCCTGTACGGCCCCGGAGGCAAGCCCAAACCGGGCGGCGAGGATGGTGGCAAGACCCCGCCCAACGATCTTCCCGGAGGCCTTATAGACGGGTCTCCCACGACGGGCGGCTCCGCACCAGAGCCGGGCGGATCCCCAACGCCCATCAAACCCGCCGCGCCATCCGCCCCTCCGCCACGACGGGAAATTCCAAGCCTTTCGCGTAAATATATTTATCAGAAAGCCAGTGCGCCTTGGAACGTCACCGCGTTCGAGGTCGAGGCGGGCGATCCCGGCTTGGCGGGAGGCGCGCCATGGGCCATGCCGCTGGCGGATGTCGCGACGCGCAACTATCACTTTCTCTACAATCCCGACCATCCAGTGTTTCGCTCGATCACGATGACGCCGCGCGACGCCCTGCTCGTGCAATTGACGTGGATGACGGGCGAACTCCTTCGCACGACGAAGGAAACGCCGAACCTTGGGGAGATTATCGCCGAGTTCCGCCGCGACTATGGCGACGAGACGCTTCTCGATTCCCAGACCATGGCGGCGGAGGCCGCGTCGATCCTGGGAGACATCGCCAAGGCGCTGGTCGCCAATTGCCCCGAGGAAGACCGGGCCGCGTTGTTCAACGAGCTCTCCGTGAGCGAACAGCAATCGGTGATGCGTGGATTGGCCGCGAAAAAAATCAAGCCGACGAGCGTGACTGGCGACGGATCCTTCTTGCAATACGCGCCGACCGAAGTCCTGATCGCGACCATTCAAAGAGATCCCGAATATTGTTTCGACGGGCGAATTTGGGACGAAGCCTACGAGGGCCTTGATTATGGCGACAAGGACATCACTGACGGCGTTCGAGCCACAATCATGACCAGGTATCTCGGCCTCATTAACGACGCGGTCTGGTTGGCGCGCCAGGACAACAGCGATCTTGCGTCCAGCAGCCGCGAGGAGCTTACCCGCGCCATGATGTCCTTGCACTTGCTACGTCCGGATGCGGAGCCAGCCTAATGGCTGCCTCCTTCCTCGACGACCGCCGCCTGCTTAGAGGCCCTTGGCAAGCCTTCGAACGCGATGTCGCGCGACTTCTCATCGGCGCGGGCTTCGATGATGTCCGCATCGTGGGCGGCAGCGGGGACAAGGGCGCGGATATCGTCGGCGTCAAGAACGGCCAGATTTGGGTTGTTCAGTGCAAGCATACGACCACGTCGCCGCCCACGAAATCCGCCGTGCAGGAAGTGGTCGATGCTGGCGTCTACTACAAGGCCGACCGCCTCATGGTTGCGACCTCGCGGCCCGCAGGTGGCAGCCTCCACTCGGAGATTGAGCGCTTCAAGAAAATCGGAATCGTTGTCGAAAATCTGGATCCCGCGAAGCTGGAATCATTCATTTCGCGAATTCCCGAGTATCCCAAGTCACGCCGCGAGCTTCGGCCCTATCAGCAAGACGCGCTGGAGAAATTTCGCGGTGGCCTCCTGGATACGGGCCGCGGGCAAATCGTCTTGGCGACAGGCCTCGGCAAGACCGTGGTCATGGCTGAACTCGTCGCGGACCTTTACCGCGATGGTCTTATCCAGGGCAACCGGGTCCTCATTCTAGCCGACAAGCGGGAATTAGTGAAACAGCTACAACTTGGCTTCTGGCACCAATTGCCGAAGTCGATCCCGACCCACCTACTTTCGGGCGAGGAGATGCCAAGTTTTTGGGACGGCATTACCTTCGCGACAGTGCAAAGCGTCGTCGGCCGAGCGGACACCCTTCCCCGCTTCGGCCTCGTCCTCGTTGATGAAGCCCATCATATTGGATCGCCTACCTTCCAACGCGCCCTAGAGCTTCTTGAACCGCCACTTCTCGGCGGCGTAACTGCCACGCCCTGGCGCGGCGATTCCTTTGATATCGACGAAACCCTCGGGGCGCCGCTTATCCGGCTCGGCATTTCCGATGGCCTTCGCAACAGGTATCTGTGCGAAGTGGATTACCGCTTGCTGGCGGACAACGTGGATTGGAAGTTCATTCAATCCATCTCCGCTCACCATTACTCGCTCACGCAGCTCAATCGAAAGCTGATCCTTCCAACGCGCGATGACGAAGCGGCGCGACAGATCATTGACGTCTTCAAGAGCGAGAAGCGCCGGGGCGGTATCGTCTTTTCGCCGACCGTAGATCATGCCGATAGCTTCGCGGGAACGCTTCGCTCTTATGGGCTTAAGGCGGAATCCATGTCCTCGCGGCAAGAACCCCGCGAGCGCGACCGCTTGATGGCGTCATTTCGGCGTGGCGATATTGACGTGCTCACGAGCGTGGACTTGTTCAACGAAGGCGTGGACGTTCCCGACGTTGACCTGATCGTGTTCATGCGCGCCACGCATAGCCGCCGCATCTTCGTGCAACAGCTCGGCCGCGGCCTTCGCATGAGCCCCGGCAAGGATAAGGTCGTTGTTCTTGATTTTGTCACCGATCTGCGCCGCATCGCGGAAGTCGTGGAGCTGGAAAAAGCCTCTAGCGGACCGATGGAGCGTCTCCCGCTTGGACACCATCTGGTCAACTTCCGCGACGAATCCGCCGGAAGCTTCATGCTGGAATGGATGAAGGACCAAGCCGATCTCATGCTGCGCGAAGGGGATGCGCAACTTGAGTTGCCTCGCTTTGACTATCCAAGCGCCCCTATGCCAGGAGGCGTCAAATGAGTATCCCCACCGCCATTCGTGATGAAATCAAGGACATGCTCTGGCGCGAGGCGGACCGTCTTGAATGGTCATCGCTTTCGGCGAGCGCGAAGGCAAAGTATTATACGATCTGGACGGAGACCAAGGATATCGGCGGCCGCATCGCGGGCTTTATGGATCCTCGGCAAGTGCGGGTCTACATCAAGGACACCCTGCTTAAGTCCTACACGCGTGAGCGTTTCTCGGATCCGGGCCGCGTCTTTCGTATTCTGCGCCTTGCGCCCGACATTGCGTTCAGCTCGTCCTATATTAAGCCGCACGGCCGCTTGCTAGACGATGGCCGCCAAATCGCGTGGAGCCGCGCGACCGAGTGGAAAACGGTTCTGATGGCGCTGCACGAACGGGCCTTCCGGGATGGCGGTTCTCCATGCGCAGGAGTTCTGTTCGAGGCGGGAACCAAACACATGGACAAGAAATCACGCGAGGTTGTCGAAAGCGCCGCGCGAAAGCTCGGGATCGAGACGCTCGTCTGGATCGACTAAGGGACGGGAATGAAGTTCCGCCAGCCGCTGAAAATCACAAGCCGCATCTCCTCCATCACGAACGCTTTCGTCCAAGCGATTGTCCCCAGGATCGAGCCCTCGGACGAGGACACAATCCTCGCGCTGAAGCATTTGTGTGAATAAGCGTCCAAGAGTGACCCCTCCGCCGCCAGGAGGATCAATAGGTTAAAAGCGCCGATCGGCACCGGGACCCCACGCCGATTAACAATTGCGATCCCCCCTCGTTCGCATTGAAGCTAGTCAAAAATGCGCCAAAGGCGTGCACCTTACCGACTTGGCCAAATATCTCGACGCGCGTGCAGAAGCAGCGAGGAAGGAAATGATCGCACTCATCTCTTGAACCAATGGAATAATTCCGCTGCAATAGCCTTCAACCAACGCTAAATTCCTCGCGATGCCGAGCTACGTAAGACGGATGAGGCCATAGTTTCGAGTCCTTTGGTAAATGGATGCGGTCCATCTGCTTCGCGAACAAGCTACGCAGTTCGGCAGGCACTTTGTTGTGGGAAACCAGCAACCGATAGTCATCTGTTAGCGAAATGAGGTGTCGGTCGAACAGCCAGTGTACCGTACCGGAGAGCGCTAGGCCGTTCTGCACAACATCAGGACCGCCTAAAGCGACGGACCATATGTGCGCGGCTTGGACCTCGGACTTTCCGCCGCCATTCACAATGCGAAGCCCCGTTACAGCGCAACGGTTGTCATAGGCGTCACATATTTGGCGGCGGAAGTTGGCATCGCGCACCCTTCGATTGAGCAGGATTTGTTCAATCCGTCTGGTTTGTTCCTCTGGCGGCCCCCGAATCAGATGCAAGGTCTCAGGATCCACATGAAGGGGATCGAGCTCCAGGCGGATTGCATTTTCGGGCGCTAGGGTTTCACCCAGGCCTGAGCGGACGATTGCGCCGAAGTCGGCTTCGGATACGGTCCGTATCGACTTACCCTGCAAATAAGCGCCGATGCGGCTCGGATCACCAATTTCCCTTAGAACTGCCTCAGCGTAGGTGCCGCCGCTTGAAAACGGAACCGGCAGATCGAAGGGCAGATAATCGCCGATCGAGGCATAGGAATAGCCGGGTCGCGCTGGGTCGGGGTCGATCTTTAGTACGCGCGCCACAGCAACGTAGGCGCGACGTCCGCCGTTTCGCTGCGGCTCCCGATATATGATCCAGTCACCGACCAGCCGTTCCGCTATCACCCGATACTGTGGTGGGAAATGGTAACGGCGCGTTATCTCATCGTCGTAACCCGAGTTCGCTTTGGTGTCGAATATCCCCTTCACGGGTTTAACCACCGGTCCAAAGGCCGGCTGCGGTCCACCGCGTCTCGAACCGCGCCACTTGTAGAAAATCCATCTCCCTCGGCATTTGAAGGACACGCGGCTCAGGCGTCAGATCAAATTCCTGAGTCACTTCCCCACCTTTGCCACGCTTGCTTTATTTTGGTCTTGTCGACCGCCGCGCACTGGCGCCATCGTTTTAACCTGGTCGACAAGTGCCCGCAGATCGTCTGGTTTGGTTTTGCACTCCCAAACCTCAATCACCCGCCAACCATCTTTCTCCAGCACAACCTTTACGCGCTCGTCGCGAAGACGGTTGCCCGTCAGCTTTGGGCCCCAAAACGCCAGGCGAGACTTCGGCATTCTCGCAAGTCTGCAATTTGGGTCGGGATGTTGGTGCCAAAAGCACCCGTGAACAAAAATGGCGACCCGACGACTTCGAAAAACGAGATCAGGCTTTCCGGGCAACTCGCGCGCCTGGAGACGGTAGCGCAGCCCCGCCGCGTGGAGAGCCCGCCGGACCCGAAGCTCAGGCTTCGTGTCGCGCGCGCGGATGAGCGCCATCTGCGCGCTCCTCGCAGGATTGATCTCATTGGTCGTCGCCACCACCCGCCTCATCAAGCTCCGGACCAACCACGCCTTCACCGACCGGAGGGATGTCGTGGTCGATTGCCGGCGGGGCGTCATCCTGTCGAAAGCCGGCCAGCATTTCCTCAAGCAGCGCGGCGTGGTCACGCCTCGCCGGGACACGCTGTAGGGTCGCATCGATTCGCTTGGCGATTTCCTCGGACGCAAGGGAGTCCGCCAGCCGTCCATCTAACGCCCACAGTCGTCCGGGATGCACAACGTCCCACGGGGACCGCTTGTTGGCGCGGGTGGTCGCCGCGTCGCCATGCTTACTCATTCCCCAACAGGCCTTTGTTTCCGAGTTCCAAATCGGCCAAAACGTGCGGATAAGATGTTTCTCGGCGACCAGTTGGGCATTCGTCGCACACACGAGCCGGCGGCAGACGAAGTCCGCGAGGCGTATCACTGACAAATGGGACGGAAGCTTGTGAGCATAGCCTTCTGCGGTGCCGATCGTTCCAGCGTGTTCCAAAAGACGAGCCGTGAGTTTCGCGCCCTGCTCTCGCGTGGTGCTCGCATCATCATTCGCGGGATCCGCCTTCCCGACATAGATTGGCGTCTCGGAGCCTGAAATACCGCCATAAAGCGGATGGCTGCCACGATAGTAGATCGCGTAGACACCAGAACCATAGGCTGGTTGGACATCGGTCAATTCGACAAGCGGTTGGGCGAGAAGCGCGATCGAGACCATTCGGCCAATCGCTTTGGGATCTGCGGGATCAAACGTCGCGCGCGGCATTCGGATTGGGTCGGTTGCGGATCGCGCTGCTTCCACCGCGTCGGCATGCGCCGCCAGACCTTCTCTAATCCTTCGGACAACCGCCTGCGGCGGATTGGCCCCCGCAGCCGAAAGAACCGCCGCTAGGGCGTCCTCCAGGGCCTTTATCGCTGCTCGGTCTGGTGCGAGCGCCATCCGCAAAACCCCCTCGGTAGCCGACACGAGGTCTGACGGTCGCGACTAGCCCTCCAGCTGAAGTATAAATCTACGCCGCTCGACGTTTGGATGCTAGTCCGCGAACGACCTGCCCGTGCCCCGCCTGTCCGGCAAGCCAGCGTCCAGCCGCTGCTCCGAGAGGCGCGGGAACGGCATTTCCCAGTTGCCGCATGCTTTCCGTCCATGAGCGTGGAAACTCATAGTCATCCGGCAAACCCACGAGGCGTGCGGCTTCCCGGGTCGTGAAATACCGGACCGATCCATCGTCTCGAACCATCATGTTTTCGCCGCCGGGGACCCCATGATCACCGGCCTTAAGGGCCTTCGCCGGAAGATCCAGTGGGCTTCCAGTGTGGCCGGGGTAGACCCGAGCGCCCATCTGCAGGACATGGTTGCGCTTGCCGTCCGGTTCTCCGAGACCGCGCAGCACATCGCGGATCGTGACCCAGGCCGCGCCCGTCGGCTCTACATCAGCGCGCTTCAACCGTTCGACGCGTGCTAGGTCCTGTTGCGGAACCTGTGTGCGCCGCCCCTTTAGACCGTGTTGCGTCCAGTACTCTCGCGTGACGTATTGCTCCCAGAGCAGCCGGTCCCGAGAATGCGTCGACGTCATCGGCGCTGGAACGATCTTATGGTCGCTTCTGATTCCGAAAATCAGGACGCGGTGCCTGATTTGAGCCGCGCCAAAATCGGCGGCATTCACAAGTTGCCAAACAACCTCATAGTCCTTAGGGCTCTTCGACGCCAGCAAGCGCACGCGATGCTCGTTATGTGACTCGTCCGGTTTGCGGATCATTTTAGGCCGCTCGAGATGCGCGACAATCCATTCGAGGTAAGGACGGAACCGGGGGCCCGCCAGATTTCTCACATTCTCGAATAGGACTAGCCGCGGCTTCGCCTCGCGCACGGCTCGAATGGCTTCCGGCCACATGTCGCGATGGTCATCCTGACCGCCCTTTTTTCCGCCAATGCCGAATGGTTGACATGGTGGGCCACCAGATACGAGATCAAGAGAGGTCAGTTTCTTCCAATTGATTTCGCGGACGTCCTGAAGACCCATCGGCCAATCGCGAACGTGATCGATACCTTTCGCCTTATTGTGCAGGACCGTCGCGACCGCGTCCTGATCAAACTCCACCATATGCTGGTGCCGAAAGCCCGCATGGGACATTCCGAGGGCCAGCCCTCCGCAGCCGGCGAAGAGTTCAGCGCTTAGCATCTTCGCCTCCATCTAGGTCTAGGGGCAACATCGGGCCGCCGGCGGCTTCTTCCAAAAACCTCTCGACCGAGCGTCGCACCAGCCAAGCGACTTTCACGCCTTGCGCTTTCGCAAGCCGATCCAATTCGGCCTTCTGCTTGCGCGTCAGCGTCGTGGTCACCCGCTCAGCGTCCCGACCGTCCTTACCCAAACTCCGCCTCCGCGGCAATCCGCGGCGATCCGCGGCGAACTTGTACTCTGAAGCAGAATCGCGCGCTTTTCAACCTAAAGAATAGCGCGAAGAAGTGAACAAACAAAGAACATTCACCGCTGAGCAAGCTGACGTCGTCCATGCGCCAATTTCGCGAGCGCAAGGGTTCGACACTGCCACTGGTCTTGCTGAAGCGCTCGCTCCGGCGCGGGAGCGATGCTATCGAGACCCATCAACGGGACAAAGCAACGAGTCGAACAGGGTGGGAGCCGCATGCCTGAAAGTGAAGACAACCCGGCGGCGGCGATGGCACCGCCTGTGGTTGCGCCCATCGTGAGCGCGCCGGTTGTGGCTACCGTGCACAGCCTCGCCGAATTCGCCGCTGCCACCATGGCCGAGACAAAAGGTGGCATCCAACGATGGTTTCGGGGCACGCGCTCGGCATCTCATAAGCTGGTTCCGAGCCTCTACCGTCATCCAACCGTGCTGGAGCCAAACGGGCTCATAGAGCTTGAATGGGAATTGCTTTCCAATTTTCGCCAGCAGGCTCCTCCGTTCGTGGGCAATATTCCCGCAAAGGAGTTAGAATTGTTGTTCTTGATGCAGCATTATCGCGTTCCGACGCGCCTGCTCGACTGGAGCGAGAATCCGTTTGTAGCACTCTTTTTCGCCCTCGAAAACTGTCGTGACGAACGAAGCGGGGAAGAAACCGACGCTGCGGTCTGGTTACTCGATCCTATCAAAATGAACAGCATCGCCACGACGGGTCAAGAGGGCGAAGCGCGGATCTTCGGTGCGTTCGCCGACGAGTTGGACGGATATCGACCCCGCAGGGAAGGCAGAGCGGTGAATCGACTGCTGCCGCTCGCCATCTACGGTATCCACAACAGTCCGCGCATCGTCGCGCAACGGGGCACGTTTACTATTTTCGGCAAGGACATCACGCCAATCGAATCGAGCGATAAGATAAGTGGCGTTGACGGATGCGTGAAGAAAATCATCGTGGATCGCAATTGCAAAACAGAAGTTTTCACTGACCTCTTTGGCGTCGGCATTTCAGACTCGGTAGTTTATCCTGATCTTGATGGTTTAGGTCGTGAGCTGCGAAATCGCAGGGGCTTTTAAAATGCAGCAAGGCTTTCGTGTTATACCTATGTCACCGCAAACGATTGCCTCGTGGTGGGACGACAAGGACGATCTTGACCTGGACCCTGTCTATCAGAGGAAGGGCCACATCTGGTCTGATCGGCAGAAACAGGACTTGGTCGACACCATTCTGAACGGGTTCGACATACCGAAGCTCTATTTCGCGGATTTCACACTTCTCGACAGCAGTTTGAACGACAAGCGCCGGAAGTATGCGGTAATTGATGGGAAACAACGCCTGCTGTCGATCTTCGGATTTTTCGAAGGGGAGTTTAATCTCGCGAAAACATTCGTATATTTCGACGATCCGTCGCTCTCTCTTGGCGGTCTTTCCTATAAGGATCTAGAAGCAACATATCCGCGTATTTCACGGAAGTTCAGCAACTATTCGCTCGCGATCATGGCCGTGGTGACCAATGACGAAGCTCGGATCAGCGAGCTCTTCCTTCGGCTGAACGCCAGTAAACCGCTAACTGGCGCCGAGATTCGGAATGCCATGCTGGGAGAGGTCCCGGCGCTGATCAGAGAATTGGCCGATCACTCATTCTGGCAGAAAGCTCGGTTCAGCAAGACACGCGGTCAGGACAAGAACACGGCCGCCAAGCTTCTGCTTTTGGAGCATACCGGGTCGTTCGTCGACACGAAGAAGAGCCAGCTCGATCGTCTCGTTGACCTAGCCCGCGCTCAAGGCGACGAGGATACCAGCGACGAGACTGTCTCCGACGAGGCGAGCGAGGAGATCATCATTGAGGACGTCGTCGACAAAGCCGAGGAAACCGAGAGCTCCGACATCCGTCGTTCGGCCGAGCGCGTGAAAGCGGTGCTCGATAAGCTCACGCTGTTGTTCAACGACAATGATCCAACGCTCGCTCAACAAGCGCAGATTCCTGTTATCTACTGGTTGGCGCGCGAATTGCCCGACCAGCTTGGCCGGTTGCGAGAATTCTTGCTTCGTTTCGATGAACAAAGACGGACGAACCGGCAGCTCGGAATCGAGGATCCTCAGCGCGATCCCGTGCTGATCGATTACGAACTGATGACACGAACCAGCAACGACCAATCCAGCATTGGTGGCCGCTATCGCATCTTAAGGCAGCGATACGAGAAGTTCATCAGCTGATCCATGGCGAAACCGCCCTCCAAAAAGCGCGAGATCGTGGCCGCGAAGGTTATGACCGGCCTCGCCCAAGGCTACCTCGAATATGAAATCGATGTTGAGCGCATTCTGAAGGTTGAACTGCCGAAGGCGTTCGACGCCATTCCTGTCGCGGGGCTCACCCAGGCCGCGATAGCGGAGCTACCAGCCGGTGCGAAGGGGGCATACCTCCTGTTTCAGGACGGTGTCCCGGTCTACGCGGGAAAGACTGATACCCGACACGGGTTCCGTCAGCGCCTCGGCCGGCATCTCGAAACGATCCAGGATCGAACCGGTATCGACCCGACGCGGGTCGGCTTTAAGGCCGCGCGGATCATGGTATTCTCCAACTTCGATGTGGAGGCCATTCTGATCAAGGAAATGCGGGCACGCGGCACCGGCGCCCTGCCCTGGAATTTCAGCGGCTTCGGATCGAATGACCCCGGTCATCGACGGGAGGGACAGAAGCCGGCGAAATTCGACTTACTGTTTCCGGTGGATTTGGATCGAGCACTTGGCTTCCTTTCGCCTGGCGACATCAGCGTCTTGGAAATTGTTAACCTGCTCAAGGGCAAACTGCCGTATTATTTCAGGTTTGAGACCGATCCCCTTCCCTCCGGACAATCCTCTGCACCGACGGTTGGCCATGCTGATTTTCGCGCCGTTCCGAAGATTTCCGTGCCATCATCACCGCTCACCGTGCGTGAGACCTTGAAACTCATTCTCAAGGTGTTGCCTGCCGGATGGTATGCGAACGTTTTTCCGAACCGTGTCATCCTTTACAAGGACCCCACGACTTACCGCTTCACAAGAGAAGTCATCAGCGCCTGACGCGAAGCGGCGATGAGGGCGTTGCGCCTTTCCGTGGTAATTGTCGCACAACTCAGGAGGGTGAGCGCCATGGACATCGACGACCCGCGCTTGGTGCAGGCGCACAAAGACATGACTGCACGTATCGAAAGGTACGACGAGCGAATAGTGACAGTTCTGAAAAGCCACCTCGGCGTCGAGCAATGTCTGGACGACCTGTTGAAAACAGCCTCCAGAAGATGGAGGGGGCGCACCTTCGCTGGCAAGATCGACGTGGCTCAAAAGCTCTTTTTGCCTGAACTCGATGAGCACATTTGGTCAGTGCTCAAAGCCGGCAACAATCTGCGTAACGCGGTCGCTCACGGAGATAAGGAAGGTACGATAACGGCGAGAATGACCGACCTCCGCAAAGCCTACGTTGCCGCGGTCTCACCGGAGCAGAGAGAGGGCGTCGAGGAGATGACCGATACCCAGATGGTCGGGAGCGCTTTCAATCACTGCGGCAGTCACCTCGTGGTCGCGACTGATCGGCGGGCCGAGAAAAAGCAAAAATAAAAAGTGACTACGGTTGGATGTGTGCGGGACTCGCCCGCTGCTCCAAATACTGCGTCGCTGTAAGTCAGTAGTGGCAGATGCCTTTCAGGCTCATCCGGACTGTCACTCTCAACATACCATCGGCGGTAAACAACGTCAGTTGGGTGTTGTCAGTAATCGCACCTCTTCGTCCAAAGGCAACGTCGAACTCAGAAATGCCGGACGCTCCAAACCGCTCCTCAATTTGGCGTCGGCTCATGGAATTCAAGGGGGCGCCAAGCGCATCACCTGATGCTCCACCCAGCAAACAACCAACAAATCGGCTCTTCACTTCTTCAGGCATGTCGAACCTAGATCGCCAATGCGGAATTCAAACAATCAGCAATGGGAATTGGCATAGGCCAAATACGTGTAAGAAAGATTTAGGCGGGTTAGTCTCCGCAGTGAGCAGGCTGAGGGTGGCATTTTCTACGTGCAGGGCCGCGGCGGCCTTCCTAAGGACGACCAGGAGGCACTGTCTCTCGACCGAGGCGTTATCGCAATGAACTATCAGCGAAGTTTTACGGAGAGGCGACACGTCCGGATCGGAATTTGCCTCCGATGCAGGCTTCGGTCACTATTGTCATAAATCTTTCATGGTTTCGGTTGCCTCGGGAAATGCCTGTCAGAAAATCGATATCGGTTGAGAAACCCACTCGACACATAAACGCCAAAGTTGCACTGCGATATTTGTTTCTCGGATCGATTTCGATAGCGCCGCGCCAGGTTATCTTTGATGGGAGCGAGCTTGAAAGAGGTTCGGCATAGATAATTAGACTGGGGGGGCAAGCAGTGAAGGATGATGTCTTCAGGTCGAAACATGCCTCCCTCCCCAACAAAGCATCTTCCGTTGATCTGCAACATCTTCGATACGCTGCGGCAGCAGCGGATCACGGCAGCTTTCGACGCGCGGCCGAAGCATTGCTGTTAAGGCAATCCACACTCAGCCGTTGCATTCGTCAGCTGGAGCATTCAATCGGCACGGCCGTCTTCGAGCGATCGAGCGGCGGGGTGCGAGCCACGGCGGCTGGACGCGATTTTCTCCGAACTGCCCGATCAATCCTGGAACAAATGGATTCGCTGGAAAAAAGCACGCGCCACGCCGGCCGTGGCGAGGCGGGACGACTATCAGTTGGCTTCTATACATCTCTCTCGGCCGGGAATTTACGCGCAACGCTAGTAGACTACCAAACGCGGTTCTTCCAGGTGGACGTCTGCCTGAAAGAAAGTTCGCGGATGCGCCTGGTAACCGCCCTTCGCAACGGCGCGCTCGATATCGCAATCGTCACGGGAGAGCTCCCGTTGCTTGAAACTCAGGGCATGCCGCTCTGGAGCGAGCGCATTTTGTTGGCGTTGCTGAAAGAACATCCATTGGCTAGCAAAGACGTGGTATATTGGACCGACCTCCGCGACGAAACGGTTCTGCTCAGTCAATTTGATCCTGGCCGCGAACTTGAGGATCTTCTGATGTCAAAGCTCGTCTCACCGGAAGACCGGCCTAAAATTGCTCGTCATGATGTGAGTCGCGGCATTATCAAAAGTTTAATCGCCGCCGGCTTTGGCGTCAGCTTGGTAACCGAATCGGATATCGGCGTGAACTTTTCCGGTTTAGCCTATCGTGAACTCCGCGATGGAACCGGGCCGAGCCGGGTCGGTTTTTCAGCGCATTGGAGATCGGATAATGACAACCCGGCACTGGCAAATTTCCTGAAGCTATTGGGGGAGCGCTATCCCCCGCCGGTCGACCGCGCTTGAGTTGCCCGACGGATTTTTGCAAACACGCGATCCGTTGCCATAAACCGCGCCAACATGGGCGCTATCAGCTTTGTTGGTTCAGTAATCCCCTGTCCGGTCTCGCGGGCCAGCACCTCGGCGTAGGCGATCAATTCACGGTGCACGACCGCGGGAAGTTCGACAGTCAACTTCACCGGCTTATCGTCCGCGATGGCGCTGAGTTTAAGTTTTGCCATGTCGCCTCCCTACCCTTTGTAAGGCTCAAGGACCAGATCGCGGTTGACGATCACGCGGACCGGGAAACCTGGCCGGATTGTCAGCGTTGGCTGAATGTTGAGATTCCGCTGAACAACTTTCTGTCCGGTCTGATTCAAGCTATCGCTGGATCCACGACGGAGCGCGGTGATGACATCGCTATTGCTGCCAGTACCCGTGGTAGATCCAAGTTCGCTGCCGACGCCGAGTAATGTCGAAAGGAGTGCGGCCTTAAATAAGGCGCCCCAATGATTGTCGACCTCATCCTCAAGTCCTGCATAGCCGGCGGTATCGGCGCCAGGCTGACGCTCCAACACGATTGAGCGGCCGTTCGGCATGATCAGACGGGTCCAGACCAGCAGGACGCGCGACTGCCCGAACGCAACCTGGCTATCATAGACGCCAATCAACCGGGTCCCTTGCGGAATAAGGAGGAAACGCCCGGTCGGGCTGTCATAGACATTCTCGGTTACCTGAGCGGTGATTTGGCCTGGGAGATCCGAGCGGATTCCCGTAATCATAGACGCTGAGATAACGTTACCCGCCTGCACCACATAGGACGACGCCGGCGCGGCGACCCGATCCGGGCTTGTGGTACGGCGATCGACCGAAGCGTTGACGAAAGCGAGCTTGCGGTCCTGGCCGTTCTGAGCGAAGGCGTCGTCCGCTGACGGCTGCGCCAGCTGGCTCGTCTGGTTCGGCACGGTCGAGGAGATGCCGACCGAAGCAGCCTGTGCAATCGAGGGTGCCAACTCTCGAATACCGGTCGATGCAAACAGCCGGCTCAAGCGGGCTGCCTCGGTTTCCTGGCCGAGACGTTGCTGCTCGGAATCAATAGTGGGTATGCCCGCCGAAGGTGCGGTTTGCCCGTTCAAGATCGGACGCCCGAGATCGCCTGGCAGAGCCGGTCCGAGCGGTGGCGCCTGGCGAGGAATACCGGCGTAGTCGCGTGGCAGGCCGGTCAGACCATCAGCGACATTGTGATGATCTGTCGTGTAGAGTTCTGACGGCGCGGTTGTACGTGACCGGTTGTTCTGCAATGCCCAGAATATTGCGCCAAAGATCGCAATTAATCCGATTGCAGCCCCGCCAGCCAGGACCTTCCGGGACAGCCTCGTGACGCGGGGATGCTCAGCGCGCAGGCGCATCGACGCCGATCGGGCGGCTTCAGTATCACCGCCCGGCCGAATGTCGGTGTTCTCGTCGATGCTCACCGCGTCCTCCCGTCGGTACGGCTGATGCGGACGGTCTGCTGGTGCTCGCCGCCCATGCGGAGCTCGGCCGCGGCGAAGAGGCGGTCGACGATGTAGTAATTCTGCCGCACGCGATAATTGACGAGTTGACCGTCGCCTTCGGGTCCGATGACGAATAGCGGGGGCGCTTCTCCTTGCGCGATTCCGGCGGGCATCTCGATGTAGACCTTGGAGCCGTCATCGAACGCGGAGAGCGGGCGCCAGGGCGGGTTGTCGCCCTCGATGGCGTAGCGGAAGCGCAAGCGCGAGATATCCACGCCGATCACAATGGGCGTTGCAGCCTCCGCGCTCGCATTCTGACGGCGCAGCGCAATCAGCTGATCCTCCGGATACTGCCAGGATACGGAGGCCATGTAGGTCTTTTCCGCCGAGCGAAGCTCTAGCAGATAAGTGCGACGGTCGGTGTTGATCACAAGATTGGAGACGAGCTCAGGTCGCGTGGGTTTAACCAGGATATGGATGCGCTTGGTGGGACCGGTTCCACTTTCGGTATCGCCGATGATCCAGCGCACGGTATCGCCAGCGGCGACCGGACCGGAGCCAACGAGTTGCTCACCTTCCTGCAAGGCGACGTCAGTCACCTGACCCGGCGCGGCATACACCTGATAAAGCGCGCCCGCCGCGAACGGATAGACCTGCACCGCGTTGATATAGCCATTGCGAGTCGGCTGCATGCGGGCCGCGGCATTGGCCTTTTCAACACGCTTGCGGGGATCGCCAGGCTCAGGCTTTGGGTGTGCGTCATGCAACGGCTTAAGCTGGCCGGGAAGTGGCAGCAATTTCGGCACTTCGACGATTTCAACCGGCTTTGCTGTGTCGGCGAGCTGGACCGCAGGCTGCGCCTCATCGTCATACGAAATCTGCGGCGGCGGCGTTAACGGAATGGTGCAGTCGGCAAGCATTGAGGCCGAAAGGAGCAGGACCGGCAATGCGGCTTTGCGCGAAGGCTTCATTGTCCTAACTCCCTGGACCAGTTGATGGCGTTGACGTAGACCCCAAGAGGATTCTTGCGCAGACGATCGGCGTCGCGTGGTGTATCGATCACGACGGTGAGGATCGCGGTCCAGCGCTCGGTCGCGCTCAGGCTACCGTTCTCGTAAACACGCTGAATCCAGGCCACGCGGAACGAGGTCGGCGACGCCCGGATAACGCTGGAAACTTCAACGGAGATCTGCAGCTTGCCCAGATTGGCAAAGGGATCGTTGGTCCGGGCAAAGTCATTGAGTGCCGCCGCTCCCCGATCGGTGGTGAAATCGTAGGCGCGCAGCCAGTCCTGCCGCAGCACGATGCCGTCGGCCGGCAAGCCCCTGACATCCTCGATGAAACGCGCCAAATGAAACGCGATTTGCGGATCGGTCGGCTGATAGCTGCTATCGGCCGGCGCTACAGCCTGGGCCTGACCGAGGTGATCGACCTGCACCACCCACGGCGTCACCGTGCCGCGCACGGATTGCCAAACCAGACCAGAAGCGAGACCGCCAGACAGCAGCAGACAGCCAAACGCCATCAGCCGCCAGTTGCTGGCCTGAACGCGAGCCGAGCCGATGCGATCATCCCAGACCTGCGCCGCCTTCTGATAGGGGGTTTCTGGTCTGGGCGTGCGGCCGTAGCGTACGGAAGGACGTTTGAACATTAGTTTTTGCCTTCGGAGAGATCGACAGACGCACCGCCACCACCATGATCGCCCGAGCGAACCGCGTGGGTTACCGCGGAAGCGCCACGGCTGAGGGTTTGCGAGCGTTTCAGGCGCGTTGCCCAGGCTGGCGGCCCAGCGGCGGACTGCGAACTACTGGAAGCTGCGCCCCGCC
>Ga0075522_10000542_pt1 | contig 27503 bp, 17 predicted proteins | sample NGEPerA_FD_74796 | JGI IMG/M metagenome (GOLD analysis project Ga0075522, IMG submission 74796) | Arctic peat soil microbial communities from the Barrow Environmental Observatory site, Barrow, Alaska, USA - NGEE PermafrostL2-A | ecosystem: Environmental > Terrestrial > Soil > Wetlands > Peat ...
CCGAGCGCAAAGACTTGCAGCTTCTGGCCGGCCTTGAGTTTCAGGAAATCCCGCACGGGCTGCGGGATGACCACTTGGAATTTCGGCGACAGGGTGACAGTATTCATATCGTTATCATTTTGGTATGACGGTATGTTGTTCGATTACTTATGTCAACTACGATGGTTGATCTTCATTTTTACATTCGCCTCACGGCACCGGCAGTTCGCAAAGATTTTCTGGATGACCGTTTCGCTGGTTTTTTCCCAGGCTTCGGCTTCGTAGCGCCATCGGCGCGGCATATTTGTAAAAATGCCATCGCCAAAGAAATTTCAGCCCCATCGGGGCGGCATCATCCGCCGGTTTTCCAGAATGTGCCGCTGCTGATGGTTCACACCACAAATTCCAATTCCTGCCGATGCGGGATGAGGCCGCGCTCGAACGCCTGGCCGAGGAACCGGCGGATGGATCCCCTGCCCTTTTCGCCATAATCCAGCGTCCAATGATTGACATACATGCCGACGAATTTGTCGGCGAGATCGCGGCCCATGTCGCGCGCGTATTGGAGCGCGTGCTGCACGGCCGCGGCGCGATGATCCAGGCTGAACTGGATGCTGGCCGTGAGCGTGTCGGAAATTTTCCGGCGCGTCGCCGGGTCAAATTTTTTGTGGATCACGTTGCCGCCGAGCGGCAGCGGCAATCCGTCATTTTCCTGGCCCCACCAGACGCCGAGATCTTCACATACGACCAGCCCTTCGTTTTGGTAAGTGAGCTGGCCCTCGTGAATGATGAGTCCGACTTCGGCGACACCATTTTTCACAGCGGCAAAAATCTGATCAAATGGCACGACGACGTAATTCAATTCCTTTGCCGGTTTTCCGAGCCAGAGCTGCAACGCGAGAAAGGCGCTGGTCATCGTCCCCGGCACGGCGATTTTCTTTTTCAGGACTTCTTCGCGGGAAAACTTGGTTTTGGCCACGAGCATCGGGCCGTAGCCGTCGCCCATGCTCGCGCCGCTCGGCAGCAGCGCGTATTTATCCGAAACGTAGGCGTAGGCGTGAATGCTGACGGCGGAAATGTCGAGTTCGCCGCGCGTGGCGCGTTCGTTCAGCGTCTGGATGTCTTGCAAGATATGCTGGAAATGAAAACCGTGCGCCGGAATGAGTTCCTTCGCGAGCGCGTAAAACATGAACGCATCATCGGGATCGGGCGAATGGCCCAGCGTCAGTGTCGTCTTTTGCATCCGCGAAAATTAAACCAGACGATGCGCGATGTCACGGCGAGAAGACCGGGACAAGTCAATGCCAGGGCAAATCTAAGAACGCGCACGCGCCTCGTTAATCCGGCTGCAGCCAACTAATCCGCAGCCATCCTGAAAATCAAATTTGAGAAACCCGGCTGGCGCCACGAAAGAAAAATCACGGACATGCAGCGTAACTTTAATCGAGACCTCATTCGGCAACCAATCCGTCCTGAATGGCAACCGGCTTGGATTCGACTTGAATTGTCGCCGGCGCAAGCCCGGCGCGGGTGGCCGTCAGCGTGATGGTTCCAGCCGTCAAAGTCGAGCGGATGGCGACGCGATTGATGCCGCATTCGGTGTCGAGCCAGAGGTTGTTCACCGAATTCGTCTTGCCGCTGTTGTAGCCGCCGCGCCAGATGCCGGGACCGGTCAATTTGAAATCCACGCGCGCCTCGTCGGTCGGGCAGCGGCGGCCCTGCGCGTCCACGACTTCCACGTCGAAGAGCGCCACGTCCGAGCCGTCGGCTTGCAAGCCCGTCGGTGAAACGTGCGGCGTCAGTTTTAATTTCTTCGCTTCGCCCGCCGTTTCAATCTCGTCTTGCGCGACAATTTTTCCATTGGCGGTGGCGACGGCTGAAATTTTTCCGGCTTCAAACCGGACTTTTGGAAATTCAAAAATATAGCCGTTGCTGAAATTGTCCGTTTTGCCCAGTGATTTTCCGTTCACAAAAAGTTCCACGGCGTCGCAATGGTTCGCGGCGACATAAATGGTCTTGACCGTGTTCGTCGGATACGTCCAGTGGCCGATGATGTGGATGTCCGGCGCGGGATTTTGCATCACGCGATAGACGTAATACGCCTCCTTCGGCAGCCGGACGGAATCCACCTTGCCGCTCGCGCGCGCGACTTCGCTGCTGTCCTGGCGGCCGTCGGCGTTCGAGTCCGACCAGTAGATCGAGGCGTAGCCGGACCATTTGGCGTGCGCGGGATTTTTGTTTGTAATTATGTTGCTGAAATAATCGTGGTAACGTCCCGCAGCCGCGATGCAGAACGTTTCCGAGTTCCAATTGTAAGTGTCGTTCGGCCCTTTTTTGAAACCAAAAAACGGCGGCGAATAATCATCCCAGAAGCGGCGCGCAGCCTCGTCGCGGAAATCCTCGGTCTCAATGAGCGGCGCCTTGTCGCGACGGTCAACGCTGTAGCCGCGAAAAATTTCGCCCGGCGTGGTGATCGCGTCCGTGCGCCGGTCCTGCCCGATCATCACGCCGTAATATTCGGCGACGGGCGTGACGGCGTTGTTCAATTCCGCGCTGTCGTTGTCCCGCGTGCCGGCGACGCGCCCGCCGTTGGGATCCCATTGCTTCCGCAAATCCACCATCTGCTTCATGTGGTCCGCCGTGACGACGGTGTTGCCCGCCTCCCAAAATAAAATGCTCGGGTTGTTGCGAAAATAAATCATCGAATCGCGCATGACTTCGGCGCGCTGCTCCCACTGGCGCGCGGCGACATCCGGCTGCAAACGGCGGTCGAGAACGGGGTCTTGCTCCTTGTCGCCTGCGGGGCAGACTTCGACGATTCCAAATTTGTCGCACGCGCGCACGTCCACGGCCTGCGGCGAGATGTGCATCCAGCGGATGTAATTGGCGTGCGTGCTGCGGACGAGTTGCGCGTTGTAATCGTGCAGCCAGTCGGGATACGCCTCGCCCAGCCCGGCCCAGTCATCCGCCGAGCGCTGCGAATAGCCGGTGAGCCAGACGAACTTGTCGTTGAGATAAACGCCGCCGGTTCCGGCGCCGCCCTTGAATTCCACCTTGCGAAATCCGGTTCTGGTTTTTTGCACGTCCACGATTTTGTCGTTCACGGTGAGAATGGTATAAACGTCGTAAAGGTTCGGATTTTCATCGCTCCAGAATTTTGCGTCCGCCAATTTTCCGTTCGCCGTGAAAATTTCACTTTCACCGCTGACCAAATCCGAGGCGTCGCCCTGAAATTTCGCGCAGATTTTTCCGTCCGCGTCCACGACGGCCGCCGAGAGCGTGATGGATTGCTGGTCGCCGGATTCATTTTTCACTTGTGACTCGATGTTCACGTCGCAAGTTTTTCCAGCGATGTCGAATTTCGACGGATAAATGTAGGTGCCGGTGGTCTTCAAATTTTCATAGAGCGGCAGCGTCTGGTAAACCTTGCCGGTCAGGTGCAGCACGATGTCGTGGTTCAGCCCGCCGTAATTGGGATTGAACGCGCGGCCCATCCACTCGTAGCCGACGCCGGTCGCCTCCTCGCGGTAATCGTTGCTGTTGTCCACTTTCACGGCGATGACGTTGTCACCGTCGAAATTCACAAAGCCCGTCAGGTCGAGGCCGCAAGCGGTGACGCCGTTTTCAAAACGTCCGACCAGTTTTCCATTGACCCAAAATCGCCCCGCCTGTTTCAAGCCTTCAAATTCCAGAAAAACTTTCCCGCCTTTCGCGCCCGCCGGCAGTTTGAAATGTTTTCGATACCAGGCAATCCCCGACCACGCCCCACGGTCGCCGCCGCTGTGGCTGATGAAATCCGTGTAGGAATCCACGTCGTTGTAAGTGTGCGGCGCGGAAACATCCGTCCATTTGGAATCGTCAAAATTAATCTGCCCGGCGTTCGTCACGTCTTCGCGGATGAATTTCCAGCCGGGATTGAAGCTGAACGTCGCGCTCGGTGACGCTGGCGGCGCATAACGCGCATCCGAGGCGAAAAGACTGGTCGTGCCGGCCAGAATCAGAAACGAGGCAAACAATGATTTGAATCGCATAAACAATTTGACATCATTCAATCAGTTCCCGTTTCGGTGCATCCGTGCGGAACTGCGCGGCGGCCAAACCGGCGGCGTTGTAGAGATTGCAGCGGTCGGGAAAATTCACCCAGGCGTAGCGCACCGCGACGGGCGCGGGCACATCGGAACTGCTCACGACCACGGTGTCACCGTCAATCTGCGCGCTGGCGGGAACAAATTGCATGTCCGCGCCTGCAATGACAAACCATTGGAGCGGCCCGCCCTTCGCCACCAGTCCGCCGCCCCGATGCGAAAATTTCACGCGGATGGCGTGGCCTTCGATTTTCATGGATTCATATTGCGGACCGGAGAATTCGATGTGGCGGCCATAAACCTTCGCCAGGGCGATGCGTGCGAGCCGGTCGCCCACGTCCTGCTTGTTTTTCGGATGCACGTTGTGGGCTTCGCCGATGTCGGTGGTGACGGCCATGCCGGTGTCTGGCAATGAAAGAACCGTGGCTTGCGCTTCGCGGACGAGCGGACTGTTGCTCGCCGCCGCCTGACCGGCGAGCTGCACGATGTAAAATGGAAAATCACCTTCGCCCCAAAGCCTGCGCCAGTCACGAATGAGCGTCGCCTGCACATGCGGATACAACGCCACACCCGCGCTGCCGCCGAGAATGGACTCGCCCTGATACCAGATGACGCCGCGAATCGCGAACGGGATGACCGGGTTAATCATTCCGTTGAACAGCACGGTCGGGTTGTGTTGATCCTGGACGGGATCACGCGGAGCGCCACGACGCCGGCGGACGGGAGCGGCATTCGTGGCGGAGACATCTTCGGAACGTGCGGGCGCAACAACGGGCGGCGGATTCGCGCGAAAGTTCCTCACTGCCGTATCGAACCGGTCGAGCATGGGATTCAACTGCGGGTCGGCGGCGAGCGCGTCGCGGTCAATCCACGCTTCCGCCGTGCTGGCGCCATACGCCAGTGTGATGATGCCGACGGGCGTTTTGATGGCCTGCTGCAAATCGCGCGCGAAAAAATAGGCGACGGCGGAAAAGGCCGGCGCGGTTTCGGGGCGGCAAACTTTCCATTCGCCTTCGACGTTTGTTTGCGGCGTGTAAGCCTTGGTCGCATTGGCGGTGAACATGCGGATGAGCGGGTAATTCGCGGCGGCGATTTCCTGCTCCTCGTTGGTCACGCCCGCGAAATACTTCACCTTTTTCGAAAGGGAAAAATCCATGTTCGACTGGCCGGAGGCGAGCCACACTTCGCCAACGAGCACATCTTCGAGTTTGACCGGCTGCGCGGTTTGGGAGCCGGTGACGGTGAACGTCCGCCCTTCAGCCGACACTTTCAACGGGTTGAGTTCCACACGCCAGTTCCCGGCGGCATCCGCCTTAACATTTTTTCTCTGCCCGGCGAATTCCACCGTCACCAGCTCGCCGTCCCCTGCCCTGCCCCACACCGGCACCTTCGCATCGCACTGCAAAACCATGTGGCTGGTGAACGGGCTGGCGAGCCTGACCTCGGCCATCAGCGAGCCGGGAAACAGCGCCAGGACGGCCAGCGACATTGGCCAGCGGGTATGAAGTGAAATGGTTTTCATATTGGTCGGATGCAGTTTTTAGGATTTGTGCGGGATTGGAAATCATTTTTTAAGACGAACGGGATCGAACGTCCGCGAGATTAATATAATGAGACCTCCGCCAAAGCCCGGTAGCGGCGCTCTGTGAGCGCCGAAGAATGATGGTTTCGAGCCAATCACGGCGGTCATAGACCGCCGCTACAACCAAAGGCGACTTTCGCAGAGGTCTCATAATAAATAGAGCGATGCGAGCCGGCGAAAAAATCCGCCACCGCGCCTTGTGGACTAAACAGCAAAATTCACGGCGGACAATTAAAATCAAATCACCGTGCCGTGCGGAATGACGGCGTCCTTCGGGATGATGACAATGCCGTCGCGGATGAAGTAGCGCTCGTGATCCACATTTTCCGGCTTGCCGGCAGGGGAAATGACCACGTTGTTGCCGATCCGGGCGTTTTTATCAATGATGGCGTTCTCGATTTTGCAGTGCGCACCGATGCCGACGCGCGGCTGGCCTTCGCTTTCATGGCGTTCCACGGATTCCGCAGATTCGTAATAATCACTGCCCAGCGTCACCACGCGGTTCATTTCCGTGCCGTCGCCGATGATGGTGCGCAGGCCGACAATGGTGTTGCTGATGCGGGCGCGGTTGATGATGCAGCCATCGGAAATGACGGCGTGGTCAATCTGCGCGCCATTGATTTTGGAGCCGGGCAGATAGCGCGGACGCGAAAAAATCGGCGCGCTCATGTTGAACAAATTGAAGCGCGGCAGTTCAGAGACCAGATCGAGGTTCGCCTCGAAAAAATTGCGGATGGTGCCGATGTCCTCCCAGTAACCTTGATAAACGTAAGAGAAAACGCGGTGCGTGTTGATGGCGTGCGGTATGATGTGCTTGCCAAAATCAGAGAGCGGATTGTCCAGCAGCCCCGCGATAATCGAGCGGTTAAAAATGTAGATGCCCATCGAGGCCAGATACAAATCATCACCGGGCGCAATGCCAGCCTTTGCGCGGATTTCCTGCGGCAGCTTGAACGGCTCAATCAAGGCGGGATCCTTGGGCTTTTCCAGAAAGCGCGTGACCCGGCCAGTCTCATCAATCTGCATGATGCCGAGCGCGGGCGTCTCGGCCGCCTTCACGGGCAGCGTGGCGACGGTGATTTCCGCCCCCGCCTCGCGATGCTGCTCGATGACTTCCTGGAAATCCATCCGATACAACTGGTCGCCGCTCAAGATGAGCAGGTAGTCGAAATCGTGGTTCATGAAGTGGACCAGGTTTTTGCGCACCGCGTCCGCCGTGCCTTCATACCACGACGTATTGTTGAACGTCTGCTGCGCCGCGAGAATCTCCACGAAGCCGGCGGAAAACTGGTCAAACTTATACGTCCGTGAAATGTGACTGTGCAGCGAGGTCGAATTGAACTGCGTCAAAACGTAGATGCGGCGGAAGCGCGAGTTGATGCAGTTCGAGATCGGAATGTCCACGATGCGGTATTTGCCGGCGAGCGGCACCGCCGGCTTGGCGCGGTCCTTGGTGAGCGGAAACAGGCGCGAACCCTGGCCGCCACCCATGATGACACAGAGAACCTTGCTGATGTTGAGCGATTGCCGGCCCGTTTGTGACATAAAAAAACCTTTGTTGAATTCGGGAAAACTTTAACGCCGATTGCCCCCGCAGGCAAGCCGCAGATTCGCTTTTGCGAAACCCTGCGTTCAAGAAAAACCGCCGGAACAATTGCTGGCTCCGGCGGCGGGCGGGGGAATGGAAATCTAATGTTCCCACGGCTTGTGCTGGGCAATGCTGCCGATAAAATAGGACGCGGCGTTGCCGGCGCCGGAAATGCAAAGTGAGCGCAGGCAGGTCACACTCGTAAAATTGCCGCCTTGCAGCGCATCCAGACTGGACAGCAGCTTGATGGAAATGGCATCCAGCACCACCACCAGTCCTTCAAGAACCGGCACGGAAGCCTTTTCCGAACTCAGCAACGGCTCGAAAACAAATAGAAAAACCAGCACGTTGGCCAGCCAGTAAGCCATGAAAATCCGCAGCGGATTCAAACCGCAAAGGGTCAACAGCAAGGCCACGATGGCCGCTTCCACCACTAGCGCCCAAAACGCTACGACCCAGAAGGCCAACAACGAGGACGGCTCAATGTTGACCGGATCGGCAAAGGCCGACGATGGCGTGAACAGCCAGAGTGAAATTCCCGCGAGCAGGACAAAGGAAAAGTATTCGCGACCTGTCGCAGACATTTTCATGCGGTATTAAGGCGAAGCAGAATTTGTTTCAACGCCGGGCGATGATTGCAACCGCCTTATGGTTGAATTGGGAGTGCGAACCAGTTCAAGCGCGTTGGTGATGAGCAGGAGCGGACGGCGCGAGAAGGAAGCGTCTCTCATTAGGATTTCTTGCAATTCTTTGGTCGTGCCCAAAACTTCAACTGAAACCAATGGCTCATCATAGGCTTGCAGATTTCCTGAGGCGGCATGGTGTTTTGAACCAAAATCCACATAGTAAAGCGGCAGGGTGACGTAGTTGGTCGCTCCGCGAGTTTTGTAGTGAAGTTGGTTGACCGTCCACTTGAGTTTGTTCAAAGCCGTCATGTCCACGTCCACCGCCGCCAGCCATTGTGTGGCCAGTTGATATGCGCCGTTGGTGTCTATGAGTGATGGCTTGCCGACTAATTTGCCGAGGTCATGGGCATAATACTCTGTCATCGGATCGCTTAACCGCATTATATGCGTGAGCTTTCCTTCCATGAAGCCAAATTCAAAATTTGTAGTATCAATCCGCCCATCTATGACAAATTTAAGTGCGTGCAATCGCATCTCTATTGGAATGTTCGTAGTTGCAATATCGCGTCCGAAAATTGTGGTTGGGAAATATGGCTGGTTGGTTTCATGGACAACACAATACCATGGAAAAGGAATAAACAAATCAGTGAGGTCATCCTTTTGTATAGGACGCCGCATCGGCAACTGTAGGCGGTCAGAAACGCGGTTGGCTTCCGCCAGCATCTGCTGCAACATGGTTGCCTTGTAAGGCAACGTAGTATGATTGACGACATGAATCATTGCCATTAATGCATCGCTTTCTGCCTGCGTCGGCTTGGAAGTATCAGTCGCACGGCAAATGGTTTGGAATGTAGCAAGAACCGCCAAGCTGACCAGAGCAAGATTTCTCATAGTCTTTTTCATGGCCTTGTCCTTGTGCCAAACATCATGTCAAACGCCCCCATAAATCACGGCTGATGAATCCATTGGCTGAAATCCTTCAGAGTAAATGGCATTCTGTGCATTGCCAACGCAACTCTGCAAATCTAGGTTGTTACCCTCCCAATCTGCGAGGAATCCCCCAATCATAAAAGCGCGCCAGTCCCATTGGGCCGTGTTGAAGCTGATTTCCTGTGTGTAGCCAAGAAAAGCACGGGGTTCAACGCCTGCCGCTGCAAAAAAGTTGGTGTTGACCGTCACCGCTGGAATGCCAAACGCTTCGCAGAAGTTTCCCGTCCCGGTTTCACAACCATCCAGAAAAACAAACCGATAAGGATGCAAAGCGACACGGCGAATGCTGGGGTTTATAGTTGGATACACCATGATGGGCGGGTCAATGTTGATCAGTTCCGGCGGGCCGCTAAAACTCAATGGCACATTGCCGAGCGCAAAGGCGATTTGTTGACTCGTAATGCCGGTGGCGGCGCTATTGTAGGCGCTGATGGCTGAATCATTGCCATGCCCGAAATAATAAAAGTTCTCGTAAGTCGAACTGGCTAAATAGCTCAATAACTGCGCCCGCGAATTTGTATCCGCCAACTCAAATGCCGAAGTCTGCGGAACGTTTCCCGGCGACAAGGTGCCATGAAAGTCATTTCCGTCCAAAGTTCCGATGACTCCCCCGTCGTTGCCGTCCGGACCACCCAACATCATCAAGGACTCTTTATATGAAGTATTCGGATCCGTGCTGGGATCAGTGAGGGGCGCATAAGCCACCACCCAATTGTTATTCGGCGTCCATCTTCCCTCTTTCACCCACATTTGTTTGGAGCTGGCAATCGAATTAACATCGTTGGGATGGATGCCGCCGCCTTTGGCCGCGACTTTGGCGGAAAAGGATTTCCTGGCGGGTGACGCCGTTTGAAAATCGGCGACGCTGCCAGACTGGGCCGTCAACGCGGAACGTATGTTTGAGGAACTTGAATTGGTCACCGTGAACACGCCAAAGAAATTTGTGCTGTCAAACGTGTTGCCGTTGCCATCCGTCAAATCCCAGGTGAAAGAAACCGTGCCATCAGCATCGGCGTAATCATTAAACGAGCCGAGATAGTTCGTGTTCTCATCATAGAGGTCAATTTCGTAGCCAGCATTCGGAATGGTTTGCGCGTATATCCACATCTGGTCGCCAAAGACCTGGGAAAAATAATTGGGAAACGAAATCACATTGCTGACGGTCACAGAGACAGGGACGCTGATTGCCGAGCTGTCAGACGCAAAATTCAATTCCGCATAAATGTTGTAATCGCCATTGTAGGACATGGTCGTGTTCCAAACCAGCAGCCACCCGCTGCCATTGGGTTGCGCGGAAGCGCCGATGATCGGCGAATTATTGGTATCATAAAACGTGATGCCGACGACTTGATCCGTGCTGTCCACGGAGAATTCAATCGGAGTTATCAACTCGTCGTGCAAGACCATGCCGTTGGTGATGCCCCAAAGATGCACGCCGTCGCGCACAACACGGTAAAAACCAAGGCCGGGGGTCACGATCATGCCATTGGTGTCACTGACAGAATTAGTTTCGTCCGGCAGCGGAATTCCACCGCCACCACCGCCGCTGTTGGTGCCACCACCCGTGATGGAACCATACTGGACAGGATTGGGATCAACAAAGGAGGTGAAGTTTGTGCTGGAATCCGCCGGCAGATAATTGGTGAGCGTCGCCCAGGAATCGGTTGCGTTCAAAGTGTTCCGATATTGAACGATGAAAGTTTCGCTCGGATCGCTGGGCCAGGACAACACCGCGTTGGTGGCCGGCACCGAGATTTGCAGTCCTTCGATGGCGAAGGTTTGAGGTGTGAACCGAGACAGGCAGCCGGCGAGAACGCAACCCACTGCCAACCTCCCGATGATTTTTCCACTGGTTTTCATAGTTTTGTTTCTACCGCATTTGTTGTTGCCCGCACTTTTGTGCGGATGCGAAGCTCCTGGCCGAATCTGGAAAGAGCAATGCGTCCCAGCGCACTTCTCCAACCAGGGAATCACGACCAAGCGATGCCCTTTCAGAACGGCACGCCAGGACGCGCATGGACGCGCACCGAGGCAGTTCTGAAGAAAATTTTTTGGTCATGATTTTCGGTTGGAGATTCGAGTCCCCGCAAACGCAAAGACCCTAGCCCAAGAAAAAAGGCATCTTGGCGATAGAAAAGAACTGGTTTAGTTTTACGCCTTTCCCCTAAACTTGCCAATTTTTATTATCGGAAATAAAAGCAACCGGCGGGTTATCCCTCCGCTACGAACGGCGCGGGACTTTTGTGCGAGCGTCCCCACCGGCTTTCGTCCGGTCGCAAAACCGCTGGCCGGATAGTTCGCCGGATTTTTTCAGCGACACTTTGATGCGAGCGGCCTCAATGATGTCAATGCCGTCATCTGGTATTATTTCGTCGTTGATAGCCGAGACACGCCTGAAGCCGATGCAAATCGGGGTTGTTGACCGCGTCTGGAGGGCTTTTCCGTGGCGAAATTTTCCGGGAACAAATTGCAAACTGGTGTCTCATACCTTCATTAACTCGAACATCTGGACAAATTAAACGAAAGGAAGAATATGCAATTGACACGATCCAACCATCAATGTGGCTTGCAGCGGGGCAGCGTATTTTCAATCCCGGCACTGGTTCTGACCTTTGCTTTGACCGCATCCATCCCCCATCTGGCGCCGGCGCAAAACGCCTATATCCAGCATAATCTCGTCTCCGACATCCCGGGAATGGCCACCGTGACCGACACCAACCTGGTGAATCCGTGGGCGATTTCTTTTAGCGCCACCAGCCCTTTCTGGATTGCGGACAACGGTGCCGGACTGGCCACTGTTTATAACAGCACCGGCGCAATTCAGGCGGTGGTCGTCACCATACCGCCGCCGACTGGTCAATCTGGCCCGGCGGCGCCCACCGGCAACATTGCCAATTCGGTCGCCGGTTTTACCGGGACTGGCACGGCCACGGCGCATTTTATCTTCTCGACGGAAGACGGCACCATTTCCGCCTGGAGCAGCGGCACCGCAGCGGTGCTCAAGGTGGATTACTCCATTTCCAACGCCGTCTTCAAAGGGCTGGCGGCGGGTTCTGTCGGCACGAGCAACTACCTTTACGCAACGGATTTTCATAACGGGAAAGTAGATGTGTTCAACACCAACTATTCGCAGGTCACACTGGCGGGTAATTTCTCGGACCTCTATCTTCCCGCCGGTTATGCCCCGTTTGGCATTCAAAATATCAATGGCCAGCTTTTCGTCACCTACGCCTTGCAGGATGCCGACCAACATGACGATGTCGCCGGCCCCGGCCGCGGCTTTGTGGATATCTTTGACACTAGTGGAAATTTACTGCAACGCTTCGCCAGTCAAGGCGCGTTGAATTCGCCTTGGGGTGTGGCGCTGGCTCCTTTGGGATTCGGGCCGTTCGCAGGAGATGTTGTCATTGGAAATTTTGGGGACGGACTCATCAATGCTTATGATCCGGTTTCCGGCGAGTGGCTGGGGTCATTGGATGATACCAATGGCGTTCCCTTCGCCGAGAAGGGCCTCTGGGGCATCGCCTTTGGCAATGGCCACAGTGGCGGCAATTCGCAGACGCTTTACTTTGCGGCGGGCATCAATGATGAAGGGGATGGCTTGTTTGGCAGTTTGGCCGCCGTCAATCCGGGCGTTCTCGCCGGAGCGACCTACCTTCAGAGCAACTTGGTGTCCGACCTTCCCGGCATGGCCTCCGTCTTGGATACGAACCTCGTGAATCCGTGGGGGATTTCCTTCAGCGCCACCAGCCCGTTCTGGATTGCGGATAACGGCACCGGCTTGAGCACGCTCTATAATAGCACCGGCGCGATTCAGGCCTTGGTCGTCACCATCCCGCCGCCCACCGGTCAATCCGGCCCGGCGACCCCCACCGGCACCATCGCCAATTCCGTGGCGGGCTTTTGGGGAACCGGCACGGCCACGGCGCATTTTATCTTCTCGACGGAAGACGGCACCATTTCCGCCTGGAGCAGCGGCACCGCAGCGGTGCTCAAGGTGGATTACTCCAGCTCCAATGCAGTCTTCAAAGGGCTGGCGAATGGTTCCGTCGGCACCAGCAACTACCTTTACGCGACGGATTTTCACAACGGGAAAGTAGATGTGTTCGCCACCAACTACGCGCAAGTCACGCTCGCGGGCAGTTTCTCCGACAATGCCATCCCGGCCGGCTACGCCCCGTTTGGCATTCAAAACATCGCTGGACAACTCTACGTCGCCTATGCCTTGCAAGATGCGGACCAACATGACGATGTCGGCGGTCTCGGCCACGGCTATGTGGATGTGTTTGATACCAGCGGCAACCTGCTCCAACGCTTGATCTCACAGTCTGTGCTCAACTCGCCGTGGGGTCTTGCGCTGGCCCCGGTGGGCTTTGGCGCTTATGGGGACGATTTGCTGGTGGGCAACTTTGCCGACGGACGCATCAATGTGTTCAACCCTACGAACGGCACGTGGGTGGGTGAATTGATGACCAGCACCAATGCCGCTCCGTTTGAGGTGCCGGGCCTCTGGGCCATCGCCTTCGGCAACGGCGTCAGCGGCGGTGACACTCACACGCTTTACTTCACTGCCGGCATCAACGACGAAAGTGACGGCCTGTTCGGCAGCCTTGCCGCCGTCACTCCGACCTTTATTTCCGTCGCCAAAAGTGGCGCCAACATCATCATGAACTGGGCCGGTGGCGGGGCCGGGCCGTTTCAGGTGCAGCAAAACACCAACCTGCTCACCACCAACTGGGTGACCATCCTCACCACCACCAATTCGACTGTCACGGTGTCCAACACCAACCCGGCGGCTTTTTTTCGGTTACAGAAGTGAGGCTCACCGGCCCGCTGCAATTCTATCGCCTCACGCAACAGAATCTGTGGGGATTGTGATAGCGACGGTGACTGGGCGTCTAGTGATAAAAAGGCAACACGCAACGAAACATCATGCGTTGCATTTTTTTTCACTCCACCACAAACGGCGCAAATTCGTCATGCAGATGCGGCGGGATGCGGACCTTGAACCGCGCGTTTTTTCCGTTGTAACGGCTTTCCACGATCTGCCCGACGGCGTGAATCCGCGCAATGACAGCGGCCTTTTCCTGCGGCACACGCAAATCCAGAAATTCGCGGACGGGCCGGAGTTGCGTGCCGAGTTCCGCCAGCAGCGGCTCCATCCCCTCGCCCGTTTTCGCGGAGATGGAAACGGCGTGCGGATATTTTTCGCGCATCAGCGGCGCGATGCCGCCGGTGAGCTGGTCAATCTTGTTGAACACCATCAGCACCGGTTTTTCCGCCGCGCCAATCTCCATCAGCACGGTGTTCACGGCGTCAATCTGCTCCGCCGCCTGCGCGTGGCTGATGTCCACGACATGCAAAAGCAAATCAGCTTGGACAACTTCTTCCAACGTCGCCTTGAACGCCTCAACCAAACCGTGCGGCAACTTTTTGATGAAACCAACAGTGTCGGTCAGCAACACGTTTTGTTTCGTCGGCAATTTCAAACGCCGCGTCGTCGGGTCGAGCGTGGCAAATAATTTGTCCTCGGCCAAAACTTTTGCGCCGGTCAGCGCGTTGAGCAGCGTGGATTTGCCAGCGTTCGTGTAGCCGACAATTGAAGCCAGCGGCCACTCGCTGCGCTGGCGGCCGGCGCGCTGCGTCTCGCGCTGGCGGCGGACGTTATCCAATTCGCTGGAAATTTTGTCAATGCGCTCCTGAATTTTCCGGCGGTCGGATTCAAGTTGCGATTCGCCTTCGCCGCCGATGGAGCCGGTGGAACCGCGCTGGCGCGACAAGTGCGACCAAAAGCGCGTGAGGCGCGGCAGCAGATATTTCAATTGCGCGTGCTCGATCTGCAACTTGCCCTCGCGCGTGCGGGCGCGCTGCCCGAAAATTTCCAAAATCAGCGCCGTGCGGTCCATGATTTTGCAGCCGAAAATTTTTTCCAGGTTGCGCGTCTGCGCGGGCGAAAGTTCGTCGTCGAAGATGATGGTGTCCACGTCATTTCCCTTGCAGGACCTGGCAAATTCCTCGGCCTTGCCGGGGCCGATGTAAGTGGCGGCGACGGGCACGGCCATTTTTTGCACGCCTTCGCCGACGATCTGCGTGCCGGCGGTCTCGGCGAGTTCCTCCAGTTCGTCGAGGGATTCACGCACGTCGGCGGCGGTGCGGGATTTGAGTTCCACGCCGATGAGAAAAACGCGGATGGAACGCGTGTCGCGGGTCTGGATGAGTGATTTCAATTTGTCGTGGCGCAAAAGCTAACAGAAAATTTCGCAGACGAAAGCGCGGATTGCGCAGCGCGCGGGAACGCCCGACCGCCCTGAAAATTCAGTGCTAATTTTCATTTCCGTTTTGAATTGGAATCGGCTATTGGTAATGCCAACGCCGCGATGCAAAAAACATCCGCCAGCCAAAAAGGCCTGCCACGCCGGAATGCTGTTTGGTTCCCGCTGGGTTTCGCCCTCGCGTTTTCTTCGCTTGCGGCCGCCGCTTCACACGCGGACGACACGAACCTCGCCGCCCAAGTCCAGCTTTTGCTCCAGCAAAATGCGCTGCTCCAAAAACAATTGTCGAACCAGGGCGGCGCCTTGGACGCGCTGACGAAAAAAGTGCGGCAGCTTGAATCGGAAAATGCGGCGCGCGAAAATGCGGAATCCGAAAACGCCGCCGCGCCGGCGAAAAGCGGGTTTAACCTCGGCAACGTGAATATCAGCGCGGAAGGCGGCGTGGCGTTTTTCAACACGGGTCCGGACGGCTTTGCGCCACACCCGGAATTCCGCGTGGACGAGGCGCGGCTGTTCGTCGAGGCGCCCATCTGGGACGAGGTTTATTTTCACAGCGACATTGACCTGGCGACGCGCGAGAACACGGACACGAAGCTTTATCTCGGCGAGCTGTATCTGGATTTCGAGGATGCTTCGCAGCTTTGGGGAAAAGACGGCCAGCTTAACGTGCGCGCGGGCCGGATGCAGATTCCGTTCGGCGAGGAATACATGAGCCGCTACGCGATGGAGGATCCGCTCATCTCGCACTCGCTTTCGGATTTTTGGGGCATTGATCCGGGCGTGGAGCTTTACGGCGCGCTCGGAAAATTCAGCTACGTCGTGGCGGTGCAAAATGGCAGCGGCGCGAACGGCGTGGAGGATTTTGACGGCGACAAATCGGTCGCGGGGCGGATCAGTTTTGATCCGAACACACACTGGCATTTGAGCGTGAGCGGAATGCGGACGGGCGACCTGGACGCGCAGCAGGATTCTATTTCGGCGCTGTGGTTTGGCAATGGATTTTTCCGCTCCATCGGCTCGCCGGCGACGACAAAATTTCACGCTGACCTGGTCGAAGGCGACCTCACGGCGCGCTGGCACAGCGGCCACGTCAGCGCGTTCGGCGGCTACGCGCGCTATGCCGACAACGACCCGATGATGGACAATTCGCGCGACATTTTTTATTACTCGGTCGAGGCGGAGCAAAACCTGCCGCACAAGTTTTATGTGGCGGCGCGGTTCAGCCAGATTTTCGCGGACAAAGGCTATCCCATTGCCGGCTTTGGCAACTTCGACGATTATTATTTGAACGACCTGACTGACCGGCTGTGGCGCTTGAGCCTGGGCGCGGGCTACCGTTTCAGCGACCGGCTGGAGTTGAAAATTGAATACTCCTTCGAGCGCGGCGGCGAGCCGGACGGGGAACTGCGCGACGGCGAGGATTTTTTTGGCACCGAGGCGGCGTTCAAATTCTAGGGAACAAATGAAGCGGCGCTGCATCTTAATCTGGTTGGCCCTCATCAACCAACTGGCCGGCGGCGGCGAAATTACCGGCACCGTCCATGCCGAGTCAAAGGCAGGCGCGGACAATGGCGCGGCGGCGGGCGGCGCCTATGCCAGCCTCAAATACAAATTTGCCGAGCGCGTGGACTATTCCGCCATGCGCGATTTTGTGGTTTATATTGACGGGCTGACGCTCACGAACACCGCGCCGGCCGCCAGCACGCTGGAAGTCACGACGATGAAAGTCGCGCAGCATAGCGCGGTCTTTTCGCCGCACATTTTGCCGGTGGTGGTGGGCACCAAGGTGGAGTGGCCGAACAACGACGACATTTTTCACAACGTGTTTTCCATGTCCGACGCCAAGCAGTTTGATCTCGGCCTTTACAAGAACAACCCACCGGACAAGTTTGTGATCTTCGATCATCCGGGCAAAGTGGATGTTTATTGCTCCATCCACGCGAACATGCACTGCGTGGTGCTGGTGCTGCCCAATCCGTATTTTGCGAAGACGGATGCGGACGGACATTACACCATCACCAACGTGCCGCCGGGCACTTACAAGTTGAAGGCGTGGCACGAACGCCTGCCGGCCGATGAACGCGAAATCACCGTGCCGGAAACCGGCGCGACCAATGTGGACTTCACGCTCACGATCAAAAACCTGCCCAAAATCTGAAGCATGGAATTTTTGGAAAAAGCGAGCCTGCGGACAAAAATTCTGGTGCCCGTGACCGCCGTGATGATTTTGCTGCTGGCCGTGACGGTGTTCATCGTCAACCAGCGCCTCAAGCAGCAGGCCGAGGAAAATTCCCGGCAGCAACTGGACGCGGCCAAATCCCGTTTCCAGCGCGAGCAGGTCAATCATCTGGCACAGCTCAAGTTCCGTTTTCAAAGCCTGGCGCGGGAGCCGCTTTATTTCGCGGCGCTGCGCACGCTGGATCCCGTCACCATCCAAAATCAGCTCGCCGCCATGGTGGAAAAGGAAGGGCTGACCAATGAAGGCGTGGCCTTCATTTATTTTGCGCCGGCGGACATTTCGGCACCGGTGATCCAGATGCAGACCAATTTGCTTTCCATCCCGGCGATGATTGCGGGTTGTGCCGCCTCCGTGAAATCCGCCCTGGCGAACGGGCCGAGGCCGGACACGGTTCGTATCGGCACCAATCTTTTCAATGTCATTTCCATTCCCATTTTCAGTGAGTTCGGCGACCAGATCATCGGCGCGCTGGCCTTTGGCGAAGAATTTGGCCGGTCGGTGGCGCAGGATTTATGCAGCGGCGCGGGCGACAGCAGTTGCAGCGCCTTCTTCGCCGGAACAAACGTCATCACGTCCACTTTGCCGGGAACCAACGACCCTGCCGCACTCGTCGCCCGTTTTCGCGGACTCAATTCCCGCAACACCGAAACCAACGCGCCTTTGGAACGCGCCATCATTGACGGGACACATTATTTCTGCTCCAGCGGAAAATTTTCCTCGTTGAGCAATGACACCACGCTCGGTTATCTGCTGTTCACTTCTTATGAAAACGAGATGGCGACCTTGTCGGCGACACGCAGCCTGCTCACCGCCTTCAGCATTGTCGCCATCCTTGCCGGCTCGATGGCCGTTTGGTTTCTGGTCTATCGGGCGATGCGGCCATTGAGCGAACTCCGCAACAGCGCGGAAGCCGTCGGGCGCGGCGATTTTTCCCGGCGCGTGAATGTCCGCACGCGCGACGAGTGCGGCGAACTCGCCACGGTGTTCAACCAGATGACGGAAAACATCGAGCAATCGCAGGCGCAGCTTCAGCAGACCGTCGAGACGCTCAAGAACACGCAGGCGCAGTTGATCCAGAGCGAAAAACTTTCGGCGGTCGGCGAATTTGTCGCCGGCGTGGCGCACGAATTGAACAATCCGCTCGCGGCGGTCATGGGCTTTTCCGAAATCCTCAAGGACACCGGCGCGGATGACAAACATCACCGCCATCTCGAAATGATTTTCAAGTCGGCGCAGCGCTGCCAGAAAATTGTCCAGTCGCTGTTGAGCTTTGCCCGCCGGCACCAGCCGGAACGCAAGCCCGTGGCGGTCAACAAACTCGTTGAGGACGTGATCGAAATCGTCGCCTACCAGTTGCGCACGAGCAACGTCGAGGTCAAGCTCGGCCTCGCACCGCAGTTGCCGGTGCTGCTCGCCGACGGCCACCAGATTCAGCAGGTGATGATCAACCTCATCAATAATGCGCGCCAGGCGATTGAAGCACACCAGCCCTCCGGGAAAATTTCCGTGACGACGGAAACCGACGGCCAGGTCATCCGCATCGCCGTCCACGACAATGGCCCTGGCATCTCGCCGGAAAATCTCAAGCGCATCTTCGACCCGTTTTTCACCACCAAGGAAGTTGGCAAAGGCACCGGCCTCGGCTTGAGTCTTTGCTACGGCCTCATCAAGGAACACGGCGGCAGCATCACGCCCGCCAGCCAGCCCGGCAAAGGCACGACGTTCACCATCGAACTGCCCGTGACGGATGAATCCGCCGCCGTGGCGGAAAATGCCGTTGCCGTCCCCGCCGCCGGCCCGGACAATCCGCAGGCAGGCGCCGGCCAAAAAATTCTTTTGATTGACGACGAGGAAATGCTGCTGGAAATGATCCGTGACGATTTGCAACGGCATGGTTACGCCGTGGCCGCCGCCAACTGCGGCGAGGCCGCGCTGCGCGAAATGCACGCGCAAAAATTTGACGCCATCTGCTGCGACCTCAAGATGCCCGGCCTGAACGGACGCCAGGTTTATGACTGGATCCGCGTCTCCCGCCCCGACCTTTCGCGCCGCGTCATTTTCATGACCGGCGACATCATCAACGATTCGCTCCAGAAATTTCTGGACCAGGAAAAAATCCACTGCCTCAACAAGCCGTTCGCGCTCGGCGAACTCCGCCAGACCATCCAGACGATGCTGGCGAAGCTCTGAAATCATCCGGTCCGCACGCGAAACAATTCGTGACGGCGGACGATTTCAAATTATAACCGCGCCGGCGGCCAGCCCGTCTCGCCTGGAACAAATGTTCCCGAACAAAAGTTCTGCTTTACAAAATCGCGCCGTCGCGCATTGTTTTGCGCACATGAAAAACTTGACTTTGCTGGCCGCCGGCGTCTGGTGCTTTTGGGTGACGAACCTCGTCGCCCAGCCGCTGCCGCCGGTCAAGCTTCAGCCCGTCTTCACCCAGCTCACCGCCGAGCGCCCGGTCTGGATGTCCGAGGCGCCGGACGGTTCGCGCCGGATGTTCATCGTGTATCAGGACGGGAAAATCCTCATCGTTAAAAAAGATTCCGGCGGCGGCGACGCAAAGGAATTTTTCAACATAGCAAACCGCCAGCCGAATTTTCAAAACGAGGACGGCCTGATGAGCATCGCCTTTCATCCCGGCTTTGCGACGAACCATTTGTTTTACGTCTATTACAACCAGAAAAATCCCGCCGACCAGCACACGCAGCCGCAAAACTATCCCTTCCGCAGCGTAATCAGCGAGTTCAAGGTTTCCGCGCATGATCCCGACACGGCAGACCTGGCTTCCGAGCGCATTTTGTTGCAGGTGCAGCAGCCATTCTGGAATCATAAGGGCGGCGAACTCGCGTTCGGCCCGGACGGTTTTCTTTATCTCGGCCTTGGCGACGGCGGCCTGGGTGACGATCCGTTCGGCAGCGGCCAGAACACCGCGACGCTGCTCGCAAAAATTTTGCGCATAGATGTCAATTCCCGCACGACCGTTGGCGGCGGCCGGAGCCGGCGCGAACTGGCCTACGGCATCCCTGCCGACAATCCGTTTGTGAAGGAGGCGGACATGGACGGAAACGGCGCGCGCCATGAAATTTACGCCTACGGCCTGCGCAACCCGTGGCGCTACAGTTTTGACCGCGCGACCGGCGCGCTCTGGTGCGGCGATGTCGGCCAGGATTTGTGGGAGGAAGTGGATTTGATCGTCAAAGGCGGCGACTATGGCTGGAGCGTGCGCGAAGGCATGCATCATTTCAAACCCGGCCCCGAAGGCGCAAAATATATTGACCCCGTCATGGAATATCCCCACCGCCCGAACCTCCAGCCGGAGGCGATGTTCCCCGATCATAGCCCCGGCCTCTGCGTGATCGGCGGCTATGTTTATCACGGCCGGCAGTCTCCTGCCCTCGAAGGCGTTTATATCTACGGCGATTACAACCTCGGCACTTTCTGGGGGCTGCGCTATGATTACGCCGCGCAAAAAGTCACCGCGCACGGCACGCTCCTGCAGCAGCCGGACAACATTGACAGTTTCGCCGAGGACGCCGACGGTGAAATTTACGCGCTGATGCAGGACGGAAAAATTTTCAAGATTGCCGCGCAGTAATTTCAAAAAGATAATTCATCAGCCGCCGGCACCAGTCATGGTTCCGGCGGTTTTGACTTTGAGAGTGCCCTTCGGCAAGTCCGGTTGCTGCGGCTCATAATTTCGCCGTCGGCTTATGCGATATTTCAGTTGTAATTAGACTGGATGGGCCGTAAAACCAGTTTGACAGATTCAAACGCCGTCCATCCGGGACAAACCAAATCCGGGAACCTTATGAAAACCAAACTCCACCACGTTATTATTGCATGTTTGTTGTTCGGAACCGCCGGCCCCCGGCTCGCCATCGCGTTCGCCTAGGGCACGACGTTCACCTATCAAGGTCGGCCGACAATGGCTGCGCCAGCCAGGACGGCAGTTGATTTTTTCCTTGAAATAAAATCTAATCAGGGGGATAAATGTAGCTTCGTCAAAAATTGTGCCTTTATTCTGGGAATCAGCGTGTCCGAACGGAGGCATGAATCCGTCGAAAACAAAAACAGCAGGAATAGTTCTTTCTTTATGAAAACTCACATGCGAAATCTGTTAGTCGCGCTGGCCTTGCTCGCGCTCTCAACCCTCAACCTTCAACTATCAACTTGCCTTGCCCAAGGCACGGCGTTCACCTATCAGGGCCGGTTGAACAGCAGTGGCGGCCCCGCCAACGGGCTGTATGATTTCCGGTTCCGGCTGGATGCCGATCCGGCTGGCAACACCATTCTCGCCACCGTGCTCACCAATGCCATCGGGGTGACGAACGGCCTGTTCACCACGACGATGGATTTTGGCGCGGGCTGGTTCAATGGCGGCAATTACTGGCTGGAGGTGGATGTGAAGACGAACAACTTTGCCGCCTACACCGCGTTAAATCCGTTTCAACAAATCACGCCCACGCCCTACGCGGTGTTTGCCAGCACGGCCGGCAATGTGAGCGGGACGGTTTCAGCCGCGCAGATCAGCGGCGCGGTCTCATCGGCGAACGTGTCCGGCACCTACGGCAATGCGGTGACCCTGAACAACGCCGGCAACAGTTTCACCGGCAACGGCGCGGGGCTGACCTCGCTTAATGCCAGTCAACTGACGACCGGCACGCTGGTTGATGCTCGTTTGAGCACCAACGTGGCGTTGCTGAACGCGAACCAAACTTTCACGGGAACGAACAGTTTCAGCAACAACATCTCCATGCTTGATCCGACAAAGAGCATTATCTTTCCCGCTACGAGTGGAGTCAATTCGCCGATGATGTATATGTTTGCGTCGGAAACAGCAAATGCCGACCGGATGGTTATTGCCCATTCGCCGAATTACCCAAACTGGGGATTACAGTATCAGGATGCCGCAGATCGGTTCAATTTTTTATCCGGCGGAACCCCGGTCATGTCCGTGGATTTGGCCCGCCAACGCGTTGGCATCGGCACGACCAATCCAGCGGCGAGCTTGGATGTCAATGGCGACGTATGGGTGAGTAACAATCTATCGAGCGCTTCGCTCAATGTTAGCGACAACGTGGGCATCGGCATCAACAATCCAACGGATGCCGCGTTGAGCGTGGCTGGCAGGGTGCGGATGAATGACAACAACATTTATTTTCGTTCCGGCACGGATACCAATCACGGTATCGGGTATTACTACGGCAGCAAATCGTTTGCGGGGAACAGCACCATTGACGGGCCGGTTCTGTTCGGCTACAATAGCGGCGTGCTGGGAACAGAGCAGTTCGGGACTGAACACATCTCGCTTCAATGGGACTCAAGCAGTGTGAGCGTTTATGGCACGTTTAATAACAACAGCGACCGCAACGCCAAACAGCATTTCACGACCGTCACCGCGTCGCAGATTCTGGGCAAGGTGGCGCAGTTGCCGGTGAGTGAATGGAGCTACAAAGTGGACGGCGCCACACGGCACATCGGCCCGATGGCGCAGGATTTTTATTCAATCTTCAACGTCGGCACGGATGACAAGCATATCGCGCCGATTGACGAAGGCGGCGTGGCGTTGGCGGCCATCCAGGGGCTGAACCAAAAACTCAATGAAAAGGACGGCGAGATTCAAACTCTTAAACAACAGAACGATTCGCTGGCTGAACGATTGAATGAACTGGAAGTAGCGGTGAAACAACTTACAGCACAGAATTGAGGCGCTTATGAAAAAATTATTTCTCCTCTTCAGTTTGCTGATTCCCGGAATCAGCTTCGCGCAGCAATACTCGATTGACTGGTATAAGATCGCCGGCAGCGGCACCAGCACCGGCGGCACTTATCAACTTAGTGGCACCATCGGCCAGCCGGATGCCAGCGGGGCGATGACCGGCGGGAATTATTCCTTGACCGGCGGATTTTGGAGTCTCATTGCCGTCGTGCAAACCGCCGGCGCACCGACACTGACCATCACCCAATCCGGCAGCACTATAAAAGTTTCATGGCCGTATCCTTCGACCGGCTGGACGTTGCAGCAGAATCCGGATTTGACGACGGCCAATTGGTTGCCGGGCGGCGGCATTACCAATGACGGCATAAACAATTTCATCACCATCACGCCGCCGGTGGGTAATCTGTTCTTCCGCTTGAAACAGTAACCACCTTGAACCATAAAACCATCCAAACCAAAGAACATGAAAACCAAATTCACACTCACATACATCGCGCTGGCCTTGCTCGCGCTCTCCACCCTCAACCCTCAACTGTCAACTTGCGTTGCCCAAGGCACGGCGTTCACCTATCAGGGCCGGTTGAACGTCGGTGGCAGCCCGGCCAGCGGGAATTATGATTTGCGATTTGCGCTCTACGATTCCGCCAGCGGCGGCAGCCAGCAGGGCGGCGTGCTGACCAATACCGCCACCGCCGTCAGCGGCGGCCTGTTCACGGTGACGCTGGATTTCGGGGCGGCGGTGTTCGACGGCAGCAACCGCTGGATCGAGATTGCCGCGCGGCCCAATGGCGTCGGCGCGTTCGCGGCGATGACACCGCGGCAGCCGGTCACCGCCGTGCCTTATGCGATGCGCGCGCTCAACGGCGTGGCCGGTCCCAAGGGCGACAAAGGTGATACCGGGGAAACCGGCCCGCAAGGTCCCATTGGCCTGACCGGGGCCGCCGGTCCCGCAGGAGCGAAAGGCGACAAAGGCGATACTGGACTTACCGGCGCTGCCGGGCCACAAGGCCCGCAAGGTCCCCAGGGAATTCAAGGCGTGACCGGCTCGACTGGCGCGACGGGGCCGCAGGGAATCCAAGGCGACATCGGAGCTGCTGGTCCGACCGGGGCGACGGGTCTTAACTGGCGCGGCGCGTGGGCGGCAGGCACGGCCTACGCGGTGGATGACTCCGTGTCGCTCAACGGCGCCTCATGGCTGGCCAAGACCGCCAGCACCGGTTCGGTCCCGGCTGCGGGCAATGCCAACTGGGACCTGCTGGCCGACAAGGGAGCGACCGGCGACCCCGGAGCGACGGGACCGCAAGGTTCCAGCGGGCTTACCGGAGCCACCGGTGCGACGGGTCCACAGGGAATTCAGGGCGCGACCGGCGCCACCGGCGAACCAGGTATTCCAGGCGTCGCCGGCCCGCAAGGCGCTCCCGGCTCGGCGGACGCATGGAGCCGCGTGGGCAACGCCGGCACCGATCCGGCGGTCAATTTCCTCGGCACCACGGACAGCCAGCCGCTGGAATTGCATGTCAACGGCCAGCGCGGCCTCCGGCTGGAATATGCGGAGGCCGGCTCCATCCAATCGGTTAACGTCATTGGCGGTTACAGCGGGAATTCCGTGAGCAGCGGCGTGTGGGGAGCGACCATCGCTGGCGGGGGCGATACCAATGATATTGGTCTCAATCTTATTTCGGCTGCCTTAGGAACGATTGGTGGCGGGGCCGGAAACACTGTGAACGGCAACCTCGGAACGGTGGCTGGCGGTGACCGCAACACCGCTGGCTTTTTAGCGACAGTTTCTGGTGGCAATGGAAATCAAGCCAGCAGCGAAGGTGCGATGGTGCCCGGCGGCGAGTCGAACATCGCCAGCGGATATGATTCTTTTGCAGCTGGCACTTATGCTCATGCCGCTAATCAAGGCGCATTTGTCTGGGGGGATACGCAAGGCTTTGGTTTTTCTTCCACCAACAACGATTCCTTCAATGTCCAGGCGCACGGCGGCGCACGGTTTATCACCGGCGGCGCGGGTATGACCATTGACGGCCAGAACGTGCTGACGGCCGGCAGTTCAATTCCAGCCACCCAATTGCCGGGCGGTCTGGGTGGTTCTGACAGCACGGCCAGTGGCACTGATTATTCGGTCGTGGCCGGCGGCTTTGGCAACACGGCTTCTGGTGGCACGGCGACGGTGGCCGGTGGCGACGTTAACACCGCAGGGGGTGATCAGTCGGCAGTCGGAGGTGGTGGTGGAAACAGCGCCAGTGGCAAAAATGCGACGGTGGCCGGCGGACTCGATAATTCAGCCAGCGGCATCGGGGCTTTTGTCGGCGGCGGCGGTTACGATGGCTTCTCTCCTGCCGGCAACACGGCCAGTGGGAATGCTTCCGTGGTGAGCGGCGGTTTGGACAACCTTGCTGGCGGTTATGACGCCACGGTTCCCGGCGGCTTTCAGAACACCGCCAGCGGAGCCTATTCCTTCGCTGCGGGCCGCCGCGCCAAGGCTAATCACGATGGCGCCTTTGTTTGGGCGGATTCCACCGATGCGGATTTCGCATCCACCGCAAACAATCAATTTCTCATCCGCGCCTCTGGCGGCGTCGGCATCGGCACGACCACTCCAGCGGCGACCTTGGAAGTGAACGGCAGCGCCCAGGTTGACGGCTCGCTGACGGTTGGCGGCGAAATTAAATCCACTGGAACAGTGGGCGCTTTATCTTTCCTTAACCGCAACAATCAGGCCGAGATTTGGCAATGGAGTGCGGACAGCACGGGGGTTTCTTTTCGAAACTTCGGGGGCAGCGGAGTTCAGCCGGTGCATGTGGCTGAAAACGGCAGCGTCGGCATCGGCACGAGCACGCCGACGAAGGCTTTGCTCGAGGTCGAAGGGAATGTGGCCAATGTTGACCAGGGTGCATTTGAATACTATAACATCACCGGCACTCCAGCCCATGCAACCGGCAGTCCGACCGGCCAGAATTATTCCATCTGGGCAAGCGACCGCATAGCAGCTTCGGAATTCAATGCTTATTCGGACGCGCGCATCAAGAACATTCAAGGCCAGTCGGATGGTGCTGCGGATTTGAAGACTTTGCTCGGCATCAAAATAACGGACTACACTTACAAAGACACCATCGCTAATGGAAGTCGTTCCGTCAAAAAAGTCATTGCCCAGCAGGTGGAGCAAGTCTATCCGCAGGCCGTCAGCAAGAGCACCGGTGAAGTGCCGGATATTTACAAGCTGGCGACCATCAAGGATGGCTGGATACAACTGGTCACGGATTTGAAGGTGGGCGACCGCGTCAAGCTGATCGGCGAAAAGGAACAAGGCATCTATACCGTGTTAGCAGTCGGCGATGGCGCGTTCCGCACCGCTTTTAAGCCGGACGCCAAGAAGGTATTTGTCTATGGCCGCCAAGTGAAAGATTTTCGCAGCGTGGATTACGAGGCGATTGCGATGCTGGATGTTTCGGCCACGCAGGAACTCGCGCGGAAACTGGATACGCAGCAGGCCGAGAACGCAAACCTGCAGTCGCAGGTGACGGATTTGCGGTCGCAGCTTGCAAGCCTGCAAAAGGCCGTCGCCCGGCTTGCCACCAAATCGAATGGCAGCTTTGCTCTGAACACCCAACCACAGGAGGCAAAATGAAAGCGCGACAAAACGTAGGACAGGCATCTTGCCTGTCTCACTTTTCAAATCAACCGCCCGGGCGGAACGCTGTGTTCGGGAAATTAGAGACCGGCTGGAAGCCTGTCCTACTATGGCTGGTGCTTTTGCTCGTGCCAGTTGTCGCCAACGCCCAGAGTTACAGCATTGACTGGTATAAGATCGCCGGCGGCGGCGGCACCAGCACCGGCGGCACTTATCAAGTTAGTGGCACCATCGGCCAGCCGGACGCCGGCGGCGCGATGAGCGGCGGGAATTATTCCGTGACCGGCGGCTTCTGGAGCCTCATTTCCGTTGTGCAAACGGCCGGCGCGCCGACATTGACCATCACCCAATCCGGCAACACTATAAAAGTTTCATGGCCGTATCCTTCGACCGGCTGGACGTTGCAGCAAAATTCCAATCTGGCCGTGCCCGGTGGTTGGACGGCCAGTGGCGGCATTGCCAATGACGGGGTGAATAATTACATCACGATCACGCCGCCGACGGGGAATTTGTTTTTCCGGCTGCAGCATCCGTGAGAAAGGGAAATGGTTGAAGGTTGAGAGGTGAAGGTTGGTGGCGGCGAACCCGCCGCCGCTGGCGGCTAAGACATACCGATTAAACCCGAACCCGCCGCCGGCTTTTTTCTTGTAATCAGATTTAATTTATTATATTAAGGGGACTTCCAAAAACCCGGTTTTTCGGGTTTTCGAGCTAGAGTCATCGCCAGTCATATTTGATAAGTTATATTTTTGTCGGTGCCAACGCGATAAGTTGACGTTG
>Ga0075522_10000543_pt1 | contig 27500 bp, 16 predicted proteins | sample NGEPerA_FD_74796 | JGI IMG/M metagenome (GOLD analysis project Ga0075522, IMG submission 74796) | Arctic peat soil microbial communities from the Barrow Environmental Observatory site, Barrow, Alaska, USA - NGEE PermafrostL2-A | ecosystem: Environmental > Terrestrial > Soil > Wetlands > Peat ...
TCGGGCGCCGCCAGCCATTTGGGCAGCACCACCAGGACGGGTCCCCCGAACCGCAGCGCCCGCACCGCCGCCTCGGTGGTCATCATCGTGGGCGTCACCACCAGGAGGCCGGCGCCGGCCCGCGGCGGCAACGGCGCGCGGTTGACCAGCACCGGCTCGCCGGCCAGCTTCAGCGCCTCGACGATGCCGGCATAGCCGACCGCCGACTTGGACAGCGCGTGCGCATCGCCGTTGTCGGCGCTTCGCAGGTCCGGGGCGTAGGCGAACAGAACCACCAGCGCCGCGAAGGCGAACACGCCGACCACGACCAGCATGAGGGCGGCGGCCGGCGAAAAGACGCGGGCTTCGGGGTCGTCGGCGGCGCTCACGTCCAGGCGCCCGGAAAGGCGAAGGCCTCGTACGAGCGCCGGCACTCGGCGAAGGCTTCGGGACCCAGGGCACGGCCGCCGAAGAAGCTGGCCTCGACGAAGCCGGCGATGGTCATGAACGCCACGCGCGCGGGTCCGGGGACGGCGTCGAGCCGGGCGATGTCTCGCGCCGTCAGCGCCGGCCGCAGCAGGCGGGGGCGGCGGCCGTCGATGTCCTCGATGCTGCGGTGGAGCAGGAGGTGGGCGGCCCGGTCGAAGTCGCCGGCCGCGGCCAGCCGGTCGGCGTCCGCGAGCAGGGCGCGGGCTCTCCGCTCCTCCGGTCGCCAGTCGGCCGGCGTATGCCGCGCCGCGCCGCGCCGGCGGCGGGAAAAGCGGACCCCGACGATCTCACGGGCGATGAGGAACACAATCATCGCCACCGCCAGGACGACGCCGACCTCGAAGACGACCTTCAGGATCGGAAAGGCCTTCTCGAAAATCGCGGCCAGGGCGCGCCCCAAGGCCTGCATCCATGCCGGTTCATGGGGCATCTTCGGCGCCGCGGCGGCATTGAAGTCGAACTGAAGGCTCGAATCGCGGAGCACCCGCTGGTGAACGGCGCTCAGGGCGGTCGCGCTGGGTGACCCGCCGTTCAAATCCGCCCCGCCGCTGGCCAACCTACCGTGTTCCCGCCCTGGACCGCTTCGGTCTCCTAGCAGATGGAGGATGAATGGTTGAAAGGGTGTTTGCGGCCCGCGTTCCGGGACGCCCCCCGTCGATGACCTCGCGCAGGATTTCAGGCCCCGAGCGGTCGCGGGCCGACGGCGGGGACCGGGCGGCGAAGCGCAGAGCCGTCACCAGGGGAATCCATCCGTCGTGGGTCACCGCCCGGCTCGCCGCCGCCAGACCGAGGGAAGTCCTGGCCAACCTGACCGATCGCACCGTCTCGACCCTCGGCGCGGCGCAATGCTCCGGCGGAGAGGTGACCAGGAATTCCCGGCAGGAGAGCGGCCGGTCGGCATGGATCGAGCAGGATTCTTGCTCGAGGAACGGACAGGCGATGCGCCGACGGAAATAGTCGAGCCCCAGTTCGACGACATCTTCGCCGCCGTTCCGTGTCACGCTCTCCAGCCTGGTCAGCAATCCGCCGGATTCGAGCGACGCCAGCGCGGCTTCAAACCGGCTCCGAACCTCAGACCGACGTGGCTCCGGCGCCGCCGCGACCAGCGACGCCAGGCCGCGAGCCTCGGCTTCCGAAACCGGAACCAGTTGCCGGCAGCAGGCCCCGCACCCCGCCCGGCAGGAAATGGTCTCGCCCTGGCGCTCGACGCGCCGCCCGGCGGCGGCCACCACCGCGTCGGTCAGCCCCTGAAACACCGGCAGCAGGTCTTCAGGCGCCAGGGGACCGGCGGGGACGGTGATCTGGAAGGTCGTGGGCTCGCCCTCGATGTCGAGGACGACGTGGCCAGTCAGCCGGTCGGGCGCGCTGGGATCACCCGCTTCCAGGCGCACAGGCGCCGGGACCCCGGCGCCGGGTCGTGATGAACCCTGATTGAACGGCGCGGTCAGGGCCGGTCGGCGCCGACGAGCTGCGTGTGATGGGCGCCCGTATCGCCGGCCACATAGGCGCCCGCGCAGCCGCAAAGCGCCGTGACCGCGACGAGGACGAGGATCGTCCGACTCCTGGAAACCATCGTCAACCTTCTTCCGACGTCACCCCGCCCGCGGATCATTAGCGCGCCGCCGGCGCGGGGGCGAGCGGCAAGCGGTCTTGCGTGGGCGCCGCGCGATCCGTTAGGCCGGTTGCGTGGCAAACCCGTCCGTCACCCCCTCGATCGGCGAGTTGATCGCCGGCCATAGCCCCGGTCACGCCCTGGAGCGCGGCTTCTATCTGCGCGACGATGTCTTCGCCCGGGACATCGAGATGCTGCTCGGACGCTGGACGTGCGTCGGCCACGCGAGCGAGGCGCCGCGGGGGGGCGACTATTTCACCGCTGAACTGGGGGCGGAATCGGCCATCGTCGTGCGCGGCGCCGACGGGGTGTTGCGCGCCCTCGACAATGTCTGCCGCCATCGCGGTTCGCGCGTCTGCATCGAGCGACACGGCAGCGCGGCGATCCTGACCTGCCCCTATCACGCCTGGACCTATCATCTCGACGGCCGGCTGCGGCGGGCCAGGGAGATGCCGGCCGACTTCGATCCGGCCGCCTGGCCGCTGAAACCTCTGCCTCTGACCGAGATCGGGGGCCTGATCTTCATCAGTTTCGGCGTCGATGCGCCCAGTCTGGACGCCGCCGCGCCGGCCCTCCAGGCCATGACCGATCTCTACGGCTGGGAGACGGCGAAGGTGGCCGCGCGGCGCGCCTATACGGTCGCCGCCAACTGGAAGCTGGTGATGGAGAACTATCACGAATGCTACCACTGCGCCCCCGCCCATCCCGAGTTTTCCGTGCTGCACGCCCTGGCGCGGCCCAACGCCCGCAAGGTCCGCACGCGGGCCGAAAGTCGCGCCGAGCCGGGCGCGATCGCCGACTTCGAGGCCTGGACCCCGGCGGATTTGGGCGAGACGGTCAGGGTCATGCGCTCCGACCTCGCCGCGGGCGCGGTCTCCGGCAGCCGCGACGGCAAGCCCCTGGCCCCGCTCATGGGTCGCGCGCGCCACGACGGCGCCAGCGTCTTCGCCGAACTCGGATTGTTGAGCGCCTTCCTCGCCTATCCCGACCACGGCGTACTCTACCGCTTCATCCCGCGGGGCGTGCTGGAGACCGAGATGGAGGTTCTCTGGCTGGTGGAAGGTGGCGCGGAGGCAGGTCGCGACTATGACCTGGACGCCCTCACCTGGCTGTGGGACGTCACCAGTCTCGCCGATAAGGCGATCATCGAGCGCAACCAGGCCGGCGTGAAATCCCGAAGCTATACGCCCGGCCCGTTCTCGCTGATGGAGCCGGGGACCCGGGCCTATGTCGAGCGCTATCTGGCCGAGCTGGAGCGGGCATGGCCTACGACGCCCTGATCGTCGGCGGCGGCCACAATGGCCTGACCTGCGCCTTCTACCTGGCCCGCGCCGGCCACAGGGTCCGGGTTCTGGAGCGCCGTGGCGTGGTCGGCGGCGCGGCGATCACCGAGGAGTTCCATCCGGGTTTCCGCAATTCCGTCGCCAGCTATGCGGTGAGCCTGCTCAATCCCAAGGTCATCGCCGACATGGCGCTGGCCCGGCATGGCCTCAGGATCGTCCTGCGCCCGCTCTCCTATTTCGCGCCGGCCGACGAGACCCGCTATCTGATCCTCGACCGCGACCCGGCGCGGACGCACCGGGAGGTCTCACGCTGGTCGATCCGTGACGCGGACCGATTGGAGGCCTTTCACGCGCGCCTGGACGGCGTCGTCGATCTGCTGCGAAGCACCCTGCTGAAGACACCGTTCAATGCTTCGGCGCGGCCGCGCGACCTGATCACCGCCATGGGACTGGCCAACCAGGTGCGCAAGATGGGCCTCCAGGGACAGGGCGACCTCCTCGACCTGTTCGGCAAGAGCGCCGGCGATCTGCTCGATTCCTGGTTCGAGACCGATATCCTCAAGGGCGTCCTCGGCTTCGACGCCGTGGTCGGCGCCTACGTCAGTCCGTACACCCCCGGTTCGGCCTATGTCCTGCTGCACCATGTGTTCGGGGAGGTGAACGGGATCAAGGGGGCCTGGGGCCACGCCATCGGCGGCATGGGCTCGATCACCCAGGCGATGGCGGCGGCCTGCCTGGAAGCCGGGGTGGAGATTTCCACGGACGCGCCGGTGCGGGAGATCGCCATCGCGGGCGGCAAGTCGGTGGGCGTGGTCCTGGAGAGCGGCGAGGATATCGCGGCGCGCGCCGTGGTCTCCAACCTCAATCCCAAGCTGCTGTTCGGCACGCTGGTGGGACCCGAGCATCTTGCGCCGGCGTTCAAGGACCGCATGGAGGCCTGGCGCTGCGCCTCGGGCACGTTCCGCATGAATGTCGCGCTTTCGGAGCTTCCCAACTTCACCTGTCTGCCCAGCGACGGGCGCGCCGAGCACCATGGGGCGAGCATCCTGATCACCCCGTCGCTAGGCTATCTCGACCGCGCCTATATGGACGCCCGCACCCTGGGCTGGGCCCGGGCGCCGGCCATCGAGATGCACATCCCCAGCGTCATCGACGATTCCCTCGCCCCCGCCGGCCGGCACGTCGCCAGCCTGTTCTGCCAGCAGTTCGCCCCGACCTTGCCCGACGCGGCGAATTGGGACGACCATCGGGAGGCCGCCGCCGATCTCATCGTCGAGACGGTCACCCGCTACGCGCCCAACTTCAAGTCATCGATCCTGGGGCGGATGATCCTTTCGCCGCTCGACCTGGAACGAAAGCTCGCCCTCACCGGCGGCGACATCTTTCACGGCGCCTTGACCCTCGACCAGCTCTACAGCGCCCGCCCGGCGCTGGGCCACGCCGACTACCGATCGCCGGTGCGTGGCCTCTACATGTGCGGCTCCGGAACCCACCCCGGCGGCGGCGTCACCGGCTGTCCGGGCCACAACGCGGCCCATGAGATCCTGAGGGATCTGTAGAAAGCGCCTTACCTGGGCAGTTCGCTGGCCCCCATCAGATACTCGTCCACCGACCTGGCGCACTGGCGCCCCTCGCGGATGGCCCAGACGACCAGGGACTGGCCCCGGCGCATGTCGCCGCAGGCGAAGACGCGGCGGGCGGAGGTCTGGTAGCTGTCGGTGTCGGCGGCCACCGCCCCGCGAGCATCCAGCGCCACGCCGGCCTGTTCCAGCAGGCCATCGCGATGGGGGCCGAGGAAGCCCATGGCCAGCAGAACCAAGTCGGCTCTCAGGGTGAATTCGCTGCCGGGGATTTCGGTCATCAACAGGCGCCCATCGGCGCCGGCGGTCCATTCCAGGCGCGCGCACTCCAGTCCCTTGAGACGCTCGTCGGCCCCCAGCGCCCGGCGGGTGGCGACGGCGAAATCACGCTCACAGCCCTCGTCCTGGGACGAGGAGGTGCGCATCTTCAGCGGCCAGCCCGGCCAGATCAGAGCCTTGTTCTCGCGTTCCGGCGGCTGGGGCATGATCTCCAGTTGGGTGATCGAGGCCGCGCCCTGGCGGCCGGCGGTGCCGATGCAGTCAGATCCGGTGTCGCCGCCGCCGATCACCACCACATGCTTGCCGGCCGCGCTGATCGCGCCGCCAGGCGCGGCGCGGTCCTCGGCATCGCCAGCCCCGCGGCGGTTCTGCTGGGTGAGGTAGTCCATGGCGAAATGGATTCCGGCGAACTGGTGCGGCGGGAGTTCCAGATCGCGCGGCCATTCGGCGCCGCCGGCGAGCACCAGCGCGTCGTAGCCGCCGAGCAGATAGTCCACCGAGATCGCCGCCCCGACATGGGCGTTCGGGCGGAAGCTCACCCCCTCGGCCTCCATCTGGATCACCCGGCGGTCGATGAGGTGCTTTTCCATCTTGAAGTCGGGGATGCCGTAGCGGAGCAGGCCGCCGATCCGGTCGCTCTTTTCGAATACCGTCACCGCGTGGCCGGCCCGGGCCAGCTGCTGGGCGCAGGCCAGGCCCGCCGGCCCGGAGCCGACCACGGCTACCCGGCGGCCGGTGGGCGAGGCGGCCGGCCCCGGCGTGATCCAGCCTTCCCGCCAGCCGCGATCGACGATCTGACATTCGATGGTCTTGATGGTCACCGGGTTGTCGTCGAGGTTGAGGGTGCAGGCGGCTTCGCACGGGGCCGGACAGACCCGGCCGGTGAACTCGGGGAAGTTGTTGGTCGAGTGCAGCGCGGCCAGCGCCTCGCGCCACTGGTGGCGCCAGACGAGGTCGTTCCAGTCAGGGATCAGATTGTTCACCGGACAGCCGGTGTGGCAGAAGGGGACGCCGCAACTCATGCACCGCGTCGCCTGGCGTTCGAGTTCGGTGTCCGGCAGTGGGCGGACGAATTCTTTCCAGGTCTTCAGGCGCGCCTCGCGCGGCGCATAGGCGCGGTCGCGGCGTTCGATCTCCAGGAACCCGGTCGGCCTGCCCATCACTCGGCCGCCACGGCCTGGCTCGCGAGGCGCTCGGCCGCGAGCGCTTCCAGAGCGCGGCGGTAGTCCTTGGGCATGATCTTGACGAAGTGGCCGAGCGATGTGTCCCAGGTCTCCAGCAGGAAACGGGCGCGGGCGCTGCCGGTATGGACGAGGTGGCGCTCGATCAGGATACGCAGACGTTCCGCGTCGAAGCGCAGCGGATCGCCCATGCCGTTCGTCTCGACACTGACGGAATGGCGCCGTGGGCGAAGCGCCGGGTCGTCCTCGCGGTCGGCGTTCGCGCGGACCGCCGAGAGTTCGACCATGGCGAGATTGCAAAGCGCCCCGAACCGACCGGCGGGATCATAGACATAGGCGACGCCGCCCGACATGCCGGCGGCGAAGTTGCGGCCGGTGTCGCCCAGGACCACGACCACGCCGCCGGTCATGTATTCGCAGCCATGGTCGCCGACACCCTCGACGACGGCCACCGCGCCGGAGTTGCGCACCGCGAAGCGCTCGCCCGCCACGCCCTCGAAATAGGCTTCGCCGGCGATGGCTCCGTAGAGCACGGTGTTGCCGACGATGATGTCGGCGGTGGGATCGCGCCTGGCCTTGGCCGGCTGGCGCACCACCACGCGACCGCCGGAGAGGCCCTTGCCGACATAGTCGTTGGCGTCGCCGATCAGTTCCAGGGTCACGCCGCGGGCGAGGAAGGCGCCGAAGCTCTGGCCGGCGGTTCCGGTCAGCCGCGCGGCGATGGCGCCGTCGGCAAGACCGGCGTGGCCGTGGCGCCGAGCGATTTCGCCCGACAGCATGGCCCCCACGGCGCGATTGGCGTTGCGGATCGGCAGCTCGATGGCCACCGGCTCACCGCCGCCCAGTGCCGCGGCCGCCGCCGCGATCAGCTGGTGGTCGAGGGCCTTTTCCAGGCCGTGATCCTGGCGCTCGCTGTTCCACAAGCCTTGGCCGGCGTTTGGCGCCGCGGCGTGCAGCACCCTCGACAGATCGACCTGCCGCGCCTTCCAGTGCTCGACGGCGGCGCGCGTGTCGAGACGGCCGACCTGGCCGATCATGGCCTGGACGGTGCGGAAACCCATCGCGGCCATGATCCCGCGCAGTTCCTCGGCCACGAAGAAGAAGTAGTTTATCACGTGCTCGGGCGCGCCGGTGAAGCGGGCGCGCAGCACCGGGTCCTGGGTCGCCACCCCCACCGGACAGGTGTTGAGGTGACACTTGCGCATCATGATGCAGCCGGCCGCGATCAAGGGCGCGGTGGCGAAGCCGAACTCGTCGGCCCCGAGCAGGGCGCCGATGGCGACATCGCGGCCGGTCCGCAGGCCGCCATCGACCTGGACCGCGATCCGGCCGCGCAGGCCGTTGAGCAGCAGGGTCTGCTGGGTCTCCGCCAACCCGATCTCCCAGGGCGAGCCGGCGTGGGTGAGCGAGGTGAGGGGGCTGGCGCCGGTGCCGCCCTCGAAGCCGGAGATGGTCACATGGTCGGCGCGGCACTTGGCGACGCCGGCCGCGACGGTGCCGATGCCGACCTCCGAGACCAGCTTGACCGAGATCCGCGCAGCCGGATTGACGTTCTTCAGGTCGTGGATGAGCTGCTTGAGATCCTCGATCGAATAGATGTCGTGATGCGGCGGCGGAGAGATCAGGCCCACGCCCGGCGTCGAGTGGCGCACCCGGGCGATGTTGGCGTCCACCTTGTAGCCGGGAAGCTGGCCGCCTTCGCCGGGCTTGGCGCCCTGGGCGATCTTGATCTGGATGTCGTCGGCGTTGACCAGGTATTCGGCCGTGACCCCGAACCGGCCGGAAGCCACCTGCTTGATCGCCGAGCGCATGGAATCGCCGCCCGCCAGCGGCGTGAAGCGGTCGGCTTCCTCCCCGCCCTCGCCGGTGTTGGAGCGCCCACCGATGCGGTTCATGGCGATGGCCAGGGTGGTGTGGGCCTCGCGGCTGATCGACCCGAAGCTCATCGCCCCGGTGGAGAAGCGCTTGACGATCTCGCTGGCCGGTTCGACCTCCTCCAGCGCGATCGGCTGGTCGGCGGGGCGCAGCTCCATCAGTCCGCGCAGGGTCAGAAGCCGCCGGTTCTGGGCGTTGATCTCCTCGGCGAAGGCCTCATAGTCGGCGGCGATGTTCCCGCGAACGGCGTGCTGGAGGTTGGCGACCGAGGCGGGCGTCCAGGCGTGGTCTTCGCCGCGCAGGCGGAAGGCGTAGATGCCGCCGGCGTCGAGCATTCCGCGGTAGAGCGGCGCGTCGCCATAGGCGTCGCGGTGGCGGCGGACGCTCTCGCCGGCGATTTCCGTGAGGCCGACGCCTTCGATGACGCTGGCGGCGCCGGTGAAATACTTCTCCACGAAGGCGCTGGACAGGCCGACGGCGTCGAAGATCTGCGCCCCGCAGTAGGACTGATAGGTCGAAATGCCCATCTTCGACATCACCTTCAGGACGCCCTTGCCGAGCGCCTTGACGTAGTTCGCGGCGACCTCGGCCTCGGTCAGGGCAAGGCGCTTGGCGGCGCGGATCTGCTCCAGGGTCTCGAAGGCGAGGTAGGGGTTGACCGCCTCGGCGCCGAATCCGGCCAGGACGCAGAGGTGATGCACCTCCCGGGCCTCGCCGGTCTCGACCACCAGGCCGGTCTGCATGCGCAGGCCCTGGCGGATCAGACGATGGTGCACCGCCGAGGTGGCCAGGGCGGCGGGAATGGGGATGCGGTCGGCGCAGGTCTTCCGGTCGGAGAGAATGAGGATGTTCATGTCGGCCAGGACATTGTCGGTGGCCTCGGCGCACAGCCGTTCCAGCGCCCGTTCCAGGCCGGCCACCCCCTCGGCCGCCGGCCAGGTGGCGTCGAGGGTCGCGGTTCGGAAGGCGCCGTCGAGCAGCTCGGAGATACCCCGGATCTTTTCCAGGTCGGCGTTGGTCAGCACCGGCTGGGCGACCTCCAGTCGCTTGTGCGTGCCGGCCTGACGGCCGAGCAGATTGGGGCGGGGGCCGATCATCGAGACCAGGCTCATCACCAGTTCCTCGCGGATCGGATCGATCGGCGGATTGGTGACCTGAGCGAAGTTCTGCTTGAAATAGTCGTAGAGAAGGCGCGAGCGGCCGGAGAGCACGGCCAGAGGCGTGTCGGTCCCCATCGAGCCGACGGGGTCCTCGCCGCTCTCGCCCATCGGTTCGAGGAACAGGGCGAGGTCTTCCTGGGTGTAGCCGAAGGCCTGCTGGCGATCGATGAGATCGCCGGGCGCGGCCCTCGCGGCGGCCTCCCATCGTGGCGGATCGGGGAGGTCCTCGAGCTTGAACTGGGTCTGGCGCAGCCATTCTTCGTAGGGCCGGGCGAGGCTCAGCGTGCGCTTTATCTCCTCGTCCTCGATGATCCGGCCCGCCTCCATGTCGATGAGCAGCATGCGGCCCGGCTGGAGGCGCCATTTGCGCACGATGCGCTCCTCGGGGATGTCGAGGACGCCAACCTCGGAGGCCATGATCACATGATCCTGGTCGGTGATCACGAACCGCGCGGGCCGAAGGCCATTGCGGTCGAGGGTGGCGCCGATCTGGCGTCCGTCGGTGAAGGCGATGGCGGCGGGCCCGTCCCACGGCTCCATCAGGGCGGCGTGGTATTCGTAGAAGGCGCGGCGCGCGGGATCCATCAGCGGATTGCCGGCCCAGGCCTCGGGGATCAGCATCATCACCGCGTGAGCCAGGGGATAGCCGCCGGCGATCAACAGCTCAAGGGCGTTGTCGAGGGAAGCGGTGTCCGACTGGCCGTGCGGGATCAGCGGCCACATCTTGTCGAGGTCGGGGCCGAGGAGATCGGATTCCAGCGTCCGGCGCCGGGCGTTCATCCAGTTGACGTTGCCGCGCACGGTGTTGATCTCGCCGTTGTGGGCAATGAACCGGTAGGGGTGGGCGAGCCGCCACGACGGAAAGGTGTTGGTGGAGAACCGCTGGTGGACCATGGCCAGCGCCGAGACCGTCACCGGATTGGCCAGGTCCTCGTAGAAGGTCCCGACCTGGGGCGCGAGCAGCAGGCCCTTGTAGACCACCGTGCGGCTGGAGAATGACGGCATGTAGAGTTCGGTCAGGCCCGGCATGGCGTACCGGCGGGCGAGATCGGTCAACGGATTCTGAGTCTGCTTGCGGATGGTCAGCAGCTTGCGCTCGAAGGCGTCCTGATCGGCCGTGCCGGCGCCCCGGGCGATGATCGCCTGGCGGATCAGCGGCGCCTGTTCGAGAACCGCGGCCCCCAGGCCCTTAGGGTTCACCGGCACGTCCCGCCAGCCCAGAAGCATCTGGCCCTCGACGCGGATGAAGTGCTCGAACTGGCCGACCGCGACCTGACGGGTCGCCTGGTCGCGCGGCAGGAAGCACATGGCCACGCCGTAGTCGCCGGCCGGCGGCAGATCGACGCCGGCGCCGGCCGCCCAGCCGCGCAGCAGGGCGTCGGGGATCTGGATCAGGCAGCCGGCGCCGTCGCCGACGGTGGGATCGGCGCCTACGGCGCCCCGGTGGTCGAGATTGACCAGGATCTCCAGGCCGCAAGCGACGACCTCGTGCGACTTCCTGCCCTTGATATTGGCCACGAAGCCGACGCCGCACGAGTCGTGCTCGTTGCGCGGGTCATACAATCCCTCACTTGCGGGGAATCCGAACAATTTCTACCCTTCGACACGCGAGGTGGCCACCGTCCGAGCAACAGACTTTCAAAAAACGCATGTAGGCGAGAGGGGGCGGCGTGTCGACTGGCGCGGGACCACGCAGCGGCCGGACCCCCCGCCGGCGCCTCATTCCAGATCGTGGGCGCCGTTCATGGCCCGGGGTTCGGGCGGCGCGGGGGGCGTCTCGGACTGGGCGGCCCAGGGCCAGACCGGCGCCGGCGCCGCCCAGCGATCGCTTTGCCACCGGCTCCAGTCGGGGGTGAGATCGAAATAATCGCAGAAACGTTCGACGACCTCGCGAATTGGGCGCGCGGGGTCGGACCAGAAGGCATAGTCATCGATCAGCAGATGGTCGAGTTCCAGGTCGAAGTGTTCGAAGTCGGCCTCGCGGGTGATGCGCTCTCTGGCCAACTCGGTGACGAGGCCGCAGATCAGCGACTGGCGATCCTCGCACCGCTGACCTTCGGCAGCGAGCGCTTCATCGGCGGCCCTGGCCCGCGTCTCCTCGCGTGTCCTGGTGACGCCACGGATGAGATCGCGCAGCTCCTCGTCGGCCTTGGCCTCCAGGGCAAGGGTCAGGCGGATTGCACGCGAGAGGCCGGCGAAGACTTCAGCCGGGTCGCGCCGGCGGCTTTTGGCCTCGTCGGCGGCCGGCGGCTCGTCCGCGTTCACCGTAGGCTTCAGCGCCCGGGCCAGCTCCATGCCGATCTCCGCGAGCTCCGCGAGCAGGCGCAGTCGCCGCTCGGCCCGCAGCACCGCAGGATCGGGCGCGTGGTCGGCGGTGTCTTCCGGCGGGAGGGAGTGGATCGACATAAGCGCAGTTTTTGCATATTGCGACCACTTTGTCAAGGGATTTGTGTCGCGGCGATCCGTAGAGCGTGCAACACAGTTGCATTTCGACAACTCTAAGCCCAGGGAACGGGCGGTTCTTGATCGCCGCGATTGTGGTGTAACAATCATCGCCAGCGTCGTGGGAGGTCGCCGTCCTGTTCCAGTTCGATCAATTGAAGCCGGGCGCGCGGGTCAGGGGGCTGGAGGGCGCCGGCGTCGCCGAGATCGTCCAGGCCCAGAGGTTTGGACCCGACGCGGTCAATCTCGTCTTTCGGGCCGGCGGCAAAGTCGGCGAGCGGCTGGTCTATCGCGGCGACGAGACGGCCTTCGAAGAGGTCGAGGCCGGCCGCGCCTTCGGCTTCGACGCCGACGGGGCGCTGCTGCGCCTGGCCTCGGAAGCCTACCGCATCCGACTGGCGCACCTCTTCGATCCCTATCTCGCCCTGTCGGCGTCGCGGATCGAGGCCCTGCCGCACCAGATCACCGCCGTCTATGGCGAGATGCTGCCGCGCCAGCCGCTGCGCTTCCTGCTGGCCGACGACCCGGGGGCCGGCAAGACGATCATGGCCGGCCTGCTGATCAAGGAACTGATCATCCGCGGCGATCTGGAGCGCTGCCTGATCGTCGCGCCGGGCAGCCTGGTGGAGCAGTGGCAGGACGAACTTGCCGAGAAGTTCAGCCTCGACTTCGACATCCTCACACGCGACCAGATCGAGGCCTCGCGGACCGGCAATCCCTTCGCCGAGAAGCCCCGCCTGATCCTTCGCCTCGACATGGCGGCGAGGTCCGACGAACTGAAGGCGCGGCTGGAGGCGGCGCCGGACTGGGACCTGGTGATCTGCGACGAAGCCCACCGCATGGCCGCCTCCTACTTCGGCGGCGAGGTCAAGGAGACGCAGCGCCACAAGCTCGGCAAGCTGCTCGGCCGCCACACGCGCAATCTGCTCCTGATGTCGGCGACGCCGCACAACGGCAAGGAGGCCGACTTCCAGCTGTTCATGGGCCTCTTGGACGCCGACCGCTTCGAGGGCCGTTTCCGCGAAGGCGTCCACAAGGCCGACGTCTCCGACCTGATGCGCCGCCTGACCAAGGAGGAACTCTACCGGTTCGACACCACCAAGCTCTTCCCGGAGCGCCGCGCCTATACGGCCAGCTATGACCTCTCGCCCAAGGAGGCCGACCTCTACGCGGCGGTGACCGACTATGTGCGCGAGGAGATGAACCGCGCCGATCGTGGGGCCGACGGCGCGCGCAAGAACACCGTCGGCTTCGCGTTGCAGATTCTCCAGCGGCGCCTCGCCTCCTCGCCGGCCGCCATCCACCGCTCGCTGGAGCGTCGTCGCAAACGGCTGGAGGCCCGGCTGATCGAGGAGAAGATGGGCCGCGCCGAGGGCGGCGTGCTTTCCGCCCCGCCCGATCTGACCGACATCGATCCCGACGACTTCGAGGAGGCGACCGGCGAGGAGGTCGAAGCCGCCGAGGAGGCGATCGCCGACGCCGCCACCGCCGCCCGCACGGTCGCCGAACTCGCCGCTGAGATCGACAGCCTGAAGTCCCTCGAAGACCGCGCCCTCAAGCTCAAGCTGTCGGGGGAAGACAGCAAGTGGCGCGAACTGGAATCGATCCTCGACGATCCGATCATGCGTGATCCGGCGACGGCTGCGCGGCGCAAGCTGATCATCTTCACCGAGCCCAAGGACACGCTGGAATACCTGGCCCAGAAGATCGGCGGCCGGATCGGCGATCCGGCGGCGGTGGTGACCATCCACGGCGGCGTGGCGCGCGAGGCCCGGCGCGCGGCGATCGCCGCCTTCAACAGCGACCCGGCGGTGCGGGTGATGATCGCCAACGACGCGGCCGGCGAGGGCGTCAATCTTCAGCGCGGCGCCCATCTGATGGTCAACTACGACCTGCCGTGGAACCCCAACAAGATCGAGCAGCGCTTCGGCCGCATCCACCGCATCGGCCAGACCGAAGTCTGCCACCTGTGGAATCTCTGCGCCGCCAATACCCGCGAGGGCGCCGTTTACCAGCGGCTGCTTGAAAAGCTCGACGACGCGCGTCGGGCCCTGGGCGGCAAGGTCTTTGACGTGCTGGGCGAACTCTTCGAGGGCCAGGCCCTGCGCAGCCTGTTGATCGACGCCATCCGCTACGGCGACCGGCCGGAGGTCAAGGCCGATCTCTTCCGCAAGGTCGATGGCGCGGTGGACGTGGCGACCATCGAGACCCTGGTCGCCGAGCGCAAGCTGACCTCCGAAGGCCTCGATCCGGCCATGGTCGCCGCCATCCGCGAGGAGATGGAACGCGCCCAGGCGCGCCGGCTGCAGCCGCATTTCATCGGCGCCTTCTTCCGCGAGGCTTTCGTCCATCTGGGCGGTCGCATCGCCGAGCGCGAGAAGGGCCGTTTCGAGATTGCCCGCGTCCCCGGCGTGCTCAAGCATCGCGACCGGCTGATCGGCCGCGGCGATCCGGTGCTCGACCGCTACGGGCGGGTGGCCTTCGAAAAGGCCCTGATCGCCGGAACGCCTCAGGCCGAACTTCTGGCGCCCGGCCACCCGCTGCTCGATGCGGTCACCGACGTGGTGCTGGAACGGTTCCAGCCCCTGCTCGGTCAAGGCGGCGTGCTGGTCGACGATGCCGATGAGGGGACGGCGCCGCGCCTTCTGCTCTATCTCGAACACGCCGTCCGCGACGGCCGCGCCGGACGGTCGGGCGAGCCCCGCGTCATCTCCCAGCGGCTGCAGTTCATCCACCTGACCGAGGATGGCGAAGCGGTGGACGGCGGCGCCGCGCCCTATCTCGACTATCGTCCGATCACGGACGAGGAGCGCGCGCGTATCGCCGGGGCGCTCGCGGCGCCGTGGCTGGCCGGCGATCTTGAGGCGCGCGCGGTCGGCTTCGCCATCGCCGAACTCGTTCCGGCCCATCTGGCCGAGGTCAAGGGCAGGCGGCTGGCCGAGATCGCCAAGGTCGAGGCGGCGGTGCGCGAGCGCCTGACCCGTGAGCGCAACTACTGGGACGCCCGCGCCGCCCGCCTGCGTGAGGAGGAACGGGCCGGGAAGGACCAGCGGATCAACGCCGGCAACGCCGAGGCCACCGCCGAGCGGATGGTCGAGCGGCTCGGCAAGCGGCAGGGCGAACTCGACCTGGAGCGCCAGATCGCCGCCCTGGCGCCGGTGCTCAAGGGCGCGGTCCTGGTCGTGCCGGCCGGGATGTTGAAGGCCGCGTCCGCGCCGAAAGCCGCGGAACTTTCCGAAGACCCTGTGGCGCGCGCGGCAGTCGAGCGGCTGGCCATGGATCAGGTGATGGAATTTGAGCGCGCCCTCGGCAATGCGCCTATCGATGTTTCGTCAGAGAAGAAGGGCTGGGACATCGAGAGCCTGGATGGCGCCACCGGCCATCTGCGCTTCATCGAGGTCAAGGGCCGCCACGCCGAAGCCCGCGAGGTGATCCTGACCAAGAACGAGATCCTCGCCTCTCTCAACGCGCCCGAGGCGTTCCACCTTGCGCTCGTGCTGGTCGAGAACGGCTTTGCGCGCCAACCGGTCTATGTGCAGCGGTTCTGCGACCGTGAGCCGGGCTTCGCCGAGACCGCCGTGGTGTTCAACATCGCGCAGCTGCTTTCGCGCGCCGCTCCGATGGCGGCGTGAGCGGATGAAGAAACCGGCCAAGCGGATCGAACTTCCCCCGCGGCGCTCGGACAACGACAAGCGCCGGCTTCATCCCGCGCCGCCGCTCGATCTCCTCGTCGGCCTGCGCATATCGGCGACCTATCATCCCTACCCGAAGCACAAGCGGGATCCGGTTCGGTTCGGACTGGCGCACTACACTGGCGCGCGTGGTGACGAAACGCTCTGCGACGAGCACGCCAACTTCGAGCCCAACGAAATGCCGGGTATTTCCGACCTTCTGGCGCGCGGCATCAGGGCTGGGCTCGTCGGTCACATTGTCCGCCAACAGACACCCACGATCATCTGGACCGTGGCCGATAGTGGCTGGATTTTCGAAGGGCGGATCACCAATATCGGCCAGACCGACTACCACGGCTATCCGGTGCGGCCCTCCGAAGCGATCGCCGCCCCCGTCTACAGGCGATTTCACGCCTGGGCCGAAACCACGGGCGAAGAGCGCGACAGGAAGGCTGCGCGCGCGTGCTTGACGCTGTATGGGTTCAAGGATGGCGTTTGAGATTTCCATCGGATCGATCGACGAAGCGGCGCCGGACGAACCGCGTCCGGTTCTGATCCGCTCCGGCGCCCTCGTCTTCACGCGTCTCATGCGGCCCGGATCGAACGAAGCCGACGACCACCTACGCGCGCCTCCGGCCCAGCTGGCTTTCTGGCTGATCGACAACTGGTGGCGCGTGCGCTGGGAGGGCATCCCCCCAGCCGGGATGAGCGAGGAGTGGAGGCTCGCGCATGATCTTTCCTCGATCGGCGGGGGATACGTCTGGCCGCGCCTGTCGATCTGGGGTGAGGATCCCCGCATCGGCCTCATCTCGAGGAGCGATCCGGCGGGCGTCGTCGGCCCCATACGGTACCTGACGGACGCCCTGTGTTTCATAGAGGCCGCGTCGTTCGAGGTTTCCGTCGATGAATTCCTCGACGGAGTGGCGAAATCGGGAGCGGGACTCACCTCCGACAGTCAAACCCTGGCCGGCCAGATCGAAGTCTTGCGCAACGAGCGGGGCGACGCGGAAATCGCCGATTGGCGGCGCATGGAAGCACGCCTGGGCTTCGACGTGGACGAGGCCCCCGACAGTCTCGTCCAGGCGCTCGGGAAAATCGGTCGGAACTACGATGCGCCGTCCGTGGAGGAAGCTGCGATGGGAGCGCCCGGCGTTGGTGCGCTCGACGCACTGCGCGCCGCGATCGAAATCGCCGAAGGCTCCAGGATCGAGTGCGACTTTTCTGGCGCTGTGCGTGCATCGACGGCGAATTTCGCGGCGGAACAAGGCTCTCCCTGGAGCCTTGCCGAGGCCGCGGCGGCGAACTTGCGCACCGCCCTGGGAATCGCGCGCGGACCGATACGCAACAAGGCGCTGGGGGAGCTGGTTTCGACGCGAGCGGAATCCTTCAGGTCCACATCGGCCAGCCCGGGTCTCTCCTATGGGCTTCGGCTGAAGTGGGGTGCGCGCGGGAACGAGCATCTGGCCACCCGGTCCCGGTGGTCGCATGATCGACGGTTTGAAATCGCCCGCGCGCTCGGCGATGCGATCTGGACCGAGGGAGGACGGCTTGGCCCGCTCAGCGCGGCGGGGACCGCCCGCCAGAAGTTCCAGCGCGCTTTCGCGCAGAGCCTTCTTTGCCCCTTCGACGACCTGATCGCCTATCTGGGCGACGGCGAGATCACGGATGGCGCGGTCTATGCGGCCGCACGCCATTTCCATGTATCCGAGCGCCTGGTTCGCTCAGTCTTGGTCAACAAGCACGTTCTCGGCCGCGAAAGGCTGGCGCCGGGATTGGGCGCCAGGGCCGACGGGGAAGAACTCCAGGATCAACTCGAGGCGGCGTGAGCCCGCGCCTTGAACCCTGAACCACTGTTCGAGGGTGACGAGGGCCGCTCGGCCTGGCTGATGGACGGTTGGACCAAAAATGAGCGCATCGGTGGACGTCACGCGCTTTGAACCTCCCTCGGACCCGGTCTATCGCTTTCTGATGGATGGCGCCGCCGATGGCTCCGTGCCGGTCTATTCACTCTCTGTCCCGTTCGAATGGCTGCTGCGTCACGATCCGTTCTGGGCGCCGGAGCGATCGCCCGACGGCCAGCGGGCGATGCAGAAGATCATGGCGCGGCTCGGCGACGGCGAAAACTTGCGGCCCTGGGTCTACCCGAGGGGCGGAAAGCTGATCGTCTCCGACGACTATCTGTTGCTGGCGTGCTTCGCGATGTTGCAGCCGCCCACGCTCGGCGTCTGGCACTTGCTTCTGCCCGACCCGGCCCTGCGCGGGAAGGGTCCCCTGCCGCTGGGAAGGGTGCATGAGCTGATCGTCGCTTCGATCACGCTCGTATGAGGGCGTCGCGTGTTTGCGGGTTGAGGCGTCCGAGCGACGACAATCGTGGCTGGATGCCGCCTCATTGCGACATCGTGGTCATCCGCCGCCCGGCGTCTTAAAGCCGGGCAACCCGCCCACGAGCGCATCAGCCGTTGATCGAGGATGACCGTGCCGCCCATCCGCAGGAAGCTGATCGAGGTCTCGATCCCACCGATGTGGCGCGAGTCGCCTGAATGAAGCCGCCGCGAACGCATGAGCCGTTGCGATGATCGTCGGCCGGCTGTTCGAAGGAGACGATGCGGACTCCGTGGCCTGGTCCCAGAACGATGTCTACGGCCAAGCGCTGGGGATCATCCGGAGTGGGTGCGCCAGCGAGGTGGCGACAGCCGCTCGCATCCTCGACCTGGAAGCTCCCGAATGGACGCAAGCGACCGAGGGGATAGATCATCGCACTCTGCAGACGGCGCACGATGTCCTGGCCGCCGCCTGGAGGTTCAGGGCCGATGCCGGGCAAGGTCGCCTCCCCCTGACGGTTCCGCAAGACCTCGCCACGGAATGGCTGGCTTGGCTGCGCGCGGAGGTGCGCTCGTGGCGCGAGAGACCGACCCTTATCCACCTCGTCGGAATGATCATCACCAATCAGAACACGACGTCTGGCTACGCGGCGGAGGACCGTCTCGTTGTCGCACTCATGGGGCGCTTCGATGAGGTGCCGTGGACTCCAGATCAACTACGCCTGAAGGAAAAGCTCGAGGATGGCCTGACCGAAGGCAAGCAGGAGAAGCGAGGCCGGACACTCGCGGGATCGAAGTCGGCCGCCTACGACACCGGCTGCGGCGATTATCCGGGACTTGACGAGCGCCCTCGTTCATGCGATTGTCTCCTCATCGACGCGGAGACGGCCATGCGTATCAACCAAATGACGACCCCCCAATTCGAGCGGATGTTCCCGAACGAAGATGCGTGCGCCGCCTACCTGGTCGCGCACCGCTGGCCGGACGGGGTGCATTGCCCCCGGTGCGGGTCGGTGAAGGTCTATGCCCTCACGACGATGGCGTTCAAATGGGAGTGCATGGATTGCGGCGTCAGCACGTCCTATCGCTTCAGCCACATCGCCGGGACGATCTTCGAGAACACCAACAAGCCCCTCCGGGAGTGGTTTCGCGTCATCCGCATGATGATGACCAGCAAGAAAGGCGTCTCCGCGCTCCAAGTGCAGCGCGTCATGGGTTTCGGCTCCTACGAAACCGCGTGGTCGATGTGTCATCGCATCCGGGCCGGGCTGGTCGATGAGGAATTTCAGAAGCTCATGGGGATCGTCGAGATGGACGAAACCTACGTCGGCGGCTCGTCCAGCAACCGGCACGTCGGCAAGCGCGGCAAGCGGCCCGGCAACCGGGATAAAGACATTGTGATCGGGGCCGTCGAGCGCAAAGGCAACGTCGTCGCCCGCGTCGTCCAGAAGGTCACCACGGCCACGATACGGACATTCGTCGCCGAGGCGGTGTCCAACCGCGTTTCGATGCTTTGCACCGACCAGCTCCCCGCCTACGGCCCCTTGCATAGCGATTTCTTCCTCCGGACGGTCGATCACTCCGCCAACCAATACTTCGTCGGCGCGGTCCACACTCAGACCATCGACGGCTTCTGGTCGCTGTTGAAGCGCGGCGTCATGGGGACCTTCCACAAGGTGAGCGCCAAATATCTCCCGCTCTACGTTGCGGAATTCCAATTCCGCTACAACAACCGGGAGAACCCCGACATTTTCGGCGCGGCGGTGAGTGCGTGCTGAAAGCTCTCTCTCGGCTTTGGAGAGTAAAGCGTCGGGCGCGGAGGCGCTTTTTACTAAGTTCGCTTTTCGCCAGTCCCATCCTTTTAGCGGTCGGTGCCTTGGTCTTGTGGGCGCTGCTTGAACCGACATCATCACAGGTACATCGCTCCTACATACGCTGTACCTATGCCGAGCAACAGCAGCATGGCGCCCGCGCCAATGGCGCTCAAGCACTTCTGTGCGAGCAAGCCGACCCCGGCGCTCCCGAGTATCAGGGCTACAGGGAGGCCAAGGAAGGCGACCCAGCGGCTTTTGTGGGGGCCGTGCGACATTGGCTCGCCCGCGCGCTCGCCGACCCTGTCGCCCTGTTCACGCTGGTTTTGGCGGTTTCCACTATCCTGCTTTGGCTCTACACGCGGGGACTGTTGCGGATTGGCGAGCGACAATCCCTGTTTCAAGGTCGCGAGTTGGATGTTCTCGGAAATCAACAGGGGCTTGCAAACGCGCAGTATTTCGCCGATCACAGGCCGCGAATCGTTATCAAGAATGTTTTTGTTACCGATTTACCGCAGATGCTTTCCATCGACATTGCGAATACAGGTAGTACTGGAGCCACCATTGTCGATAGCTGGTTTTGCCTGACGTTCACGGAACGGGAGATCGATTTTCGCAACATGACCCCGGGGGCGCTGGAGGACATAGACGGCATGTTCTTCAGCGGGGCTGCAGTGGAGCCGATCGCCAGACGGCTCCCCAGCGATGTTAGCGACTTTGTCGGCAACGCCAACTTTGAGGAAAGGTTCGAGGGGGCGGGACGATTTCGGCAAACGCCCGATCCGGCGGGAACACTGTCCTTCTTCGGCGCCATTCGCTACGTCGATGAGCGAGGCAAGGAATTCGGCATCACGCGCCTGAGCGTATTTCGGCGCGAGTGGGACGGTGTCAGCCGCAGTTTCAAGCGGACCGGCAACCCCGATCACGAATACGCAGACTAGAGCGGCGGACCGCCGCACCGGCTATCACCGCCCCGCCTCATCGCTAGCGCCGGCCTGTCGAGGCCCATTTAAGGCAAAGCTTGTTGGTTCGTCAAGTCCCGGATAATCGCCCCGGCTGCCATTGCGCAGCGCGCCGGCGACCTCCCTGCGGCCAGATTCCGTGTAAGACCCTCTGCGAGATCGCCATGCGCGAGGGGTGGGGACCTTTGGAATGATGTCACAGTGAGCCAGCCCATCCGCAGGAAGCTGATCGAGGTCTCGATCCCGCTGGAGGCGATCAATGTCGCTTCGGCCAGGGAGAAGTCGATCCGGCATGGGCATCCTTCGACCCTGCACCTGTGGTGGGCCAGGCGGCCCCTGGCGGCGTGCCGGGCGGTGCTGTTCGCTCAGCTGGTCGATGATCCGAGCGGCTGGCCCGATCGGTTCCCGACCGAGGCCGAGCAGGACGCCGAGCGGCGGCGCCTGCACAAGGTGATCGAGGCCATGGTTCCGTGGGAGGCGTCGAATGATGAGCGGATCATCGGCGCGGCTCGCTACGAGATCGCCCGCTCGGTGGCGTGGGGGCTCGGTGAAGAGCCGCCGGCGCGCGACGACCCGGCGGCCATCCTCGACTATCTGCAGACCAAGGCCCCGCCGGTCTATGACCCGTTCTGCGGCGGCGGCTCGATCCCGCTGGAGGCCCAGCGCCTGGGCCTGCGCGCCTACGGCTCGGACCTCAATCCGGTCGCGGTGCTGATCTCCAAAGCCCTGGTCGAAATCCCGCCGAAATTCGCCGGCCGGCCGCCGGTCAATCCGGAGGCCAGGGCGCTGGCCGCCAACGGCCAGGTGCGCGCATGGAAGGGCGCGCAGGGCCTGGCCGAGGACGTCCGCTACTACGGCCGCTGGATGCGCGACGAGGCGGAAAAGCGCATCGGCCATCTCTATCCCAAGGCCGAGCTGCCCGACGGAAGCGAGGCGACGGTGATCGCCTGGCTATGGGCCCGCACCGTCCGCTCCCCCGACCCGGCTGCGAGGGGCGCGATGGCGCCGCTGGTCTCGTCGTTCATGCTGTCCACCAAGGAGGGCAGGAAGGCGTGGGTCGAGCCGGTGATCGACGCGGGCTCGCCGGACGGATGGCGGTTCGAGGTTCGGATGGGGGTGCTGTCGAAGGCGGACGAGGAGCGGCTGAAGAAGGGGACAGTGTCCCGTGCTGGAGGAAAATGTGCCCTTTCAGGGTCCGCGATTCCCTTTAAGTACATCCGACAACAAGCTTCTGAAAGAAGGTTGAGCAGCCGCCTGATGGCCCTGGTAGTAGAAGGTAAAGGAGGGCGGCAATATCTACAACCTAGCAATGACCAAGAAAAAGCGGCCGACGTCATCGCACCCGAGGGACCCAAGGGTGAATTGGCGGAGTGGCCCGGGCGTATGAACGTGGTTGAATACGGGATGACGTCCTTTTCAGACATGTTTACGCCTCGACAGATGTCAAGTCTAACATGCTTCTCAGATCTGGTTGGTAGCGTCAGAACTCTTGCAGTTGAACATTTCAATCTCTCCGGCGTCGATGACGGAATTCGATTGGCTGACGGTGGGGTTGGCGCGCGAGGTTATGCGGACGCTATCGCCACCTACGTCGCCTTTGCAGTCAGCAAATCTTCGACACGATCCTGCTCTCTGGCTATCTGGGAGACTGCGATGGGGCGCCTTGCCGGGGCGCTCGGGCGTCAGTCGTTCCCAATGCAATGGTCTTATGCCGAGACTAACCCGTTGGGTGGTGCCGGAGGTGATATAGCGGGAACGGCGGGTTCAGTCGCGGAAAACCTCAATAACCTAGGTTTGGGCAGCGCTGGTGAAATATCGATGCGGGCAGCGCAACTTGGTCCGCCAATAAGCGCTGCAATCTCTACAGACCCGCCATATTACGATAACATCGGGTACGCAGATCTGTCCGATTTCTTTTATGTTTGGCTCAAGAGAAGTCTTTCGGAGGTTTGGCCTGATTTGTTTCGTAGACTTTCCACTCCGAAGGACGACGAACTGGTTGCTCAACCGTTTCGTCATGGAAGCCGGGAGAGGGCGGAGGCGTTCTTCATGAAGGGAATGTCGACCGCATTGAGAGCCACAGCCCAGGCTGCGGATGACGGGTCGCCAACTGTAATATATTACGCGTTCAAGCAATCTGATCGAGTTTTTGATGGCGTTGTTTCTACTGGCTGGGCCACCTTCCTTGAGTCAGTTGTTCACGCCGGGTTTGTGATCGATGGAACCTGGCCGGTGCGAACCGAGGCCACCAACGCTCTGAAGGGTTCGATGAACGTCTTGGCGTCATCCATTGTGCTTGTTTGCCGAAAGCGTCTTGGCCAGCCCGTAGTTGTCACCCGCGCCGAGTTCGTCCGCGCCCTCAAGCGCGAGATGCCCGCCGCCATCGACGCGATCCGCAAGGCGGGGGTGGGACCGGTGGACATGCAGCAGTCGGTGATCGGGCCGGGGATGGGGGTGTTCTCGCGTCACTCCAAGGTGCTGGAGGACGACGACAGCGCCATGAGCGTCAAGACCGCCCTCGCTTTGATCAACCGGGTCTGGGAGGAGATCGAGAACGAGCTCGACGCGGCGTTCGATGCGGAGACGCAAGTGGCGCTCGCCTGGTTCGCCACCCACGGCTTCGAGGCCAGGGCCTCGGGCGAGCTGATCACCCTGGCCAACGCCAAGAACGTCCCCTCCGGCGCCCTCTTCGGCTCCGGAGTGTTCAAGGACCTGCGCGGCCGGGCCTGCCTGACGCCTCGGGCCGAACTGCCGGCCGACTGGTCGCCGGCGCGGGACAAGACCCTCACCGTCTGGGAATGCGTGCAGCATGTGGCGCGCGTGCTGGCCCGCGAGGAGGGCGGCGGCGAGGCGGCGGCGGCGATGGTCCGCGAGATGGGGGCCAAGGCGGCCGACGCCCGGGCGCTCGCCTACCGCCTCTACGAGATCGCCTCCAACAAGGGCTGGGCGGCCGAAGCCCTGGTCTACAACGAACTCGCCCAGGAATGGACCAAGCTTGAGGACCGTGCGGCCAGCGGGGCGTTCGAGCGGCGGCTGGAGGGTGCGGAGCAGCTGGAGCTGATCTGACGAAGACCTCGGCCCCACTCCGTTGACGCCGCCTTGCGCCCCCTCCGTCACGGCGCGAGGAAGAGCGCCGCGCCACCTCCCCCGCATGGAGGCGGGGGAGGATAGAGTCGTTTCTTTCATCCCTCGCGAAGCGGGGTAAGGGGGACCGCCCACCGAATGACGGGGTGGTGGAGGGGGCGCGAGGCCGCACCCCGGCGCCCCGCCGGTCGGCGAGACGGGCGCCAAGGGGTTCAGTCGCGGGGGATATGGTTCTAGGGTTCGCCGCATGACCACGGGAAAGGCCAATCTCGACCGCGTACGCGACGGGCTCTACCGCCTGCGCGAGGCGCTGGCGCCGTTCGTCGAGGGCCGGATGAAAGGCCACTTCGGGACCAACTGGAGCAGCTACGCCAGCCGTGCCGCCGGGGCGGCGGCGAACGGGCCGTTGGACGAGTATGCCCTGTTGAAGACGATGATCGACAATTGGCGGGACGTGTTCGGCGAGGCCTTCCCCCGCCACGAGCGGCAGAAGGTGCGCAACTTCGTCTCCACCGCCCTCGAGGCGCGCAACGCCACCAGCCACCTGACCCTGCCAATCCAGGACGACGAGGCGCTGCGCTACCTTGACGCCAGCCACCAGCTGCTGCGCGCCGCCAAAGCGCCGCCGGCGGAGGTCGCGGCGGTAAAGGCGTTGTATGACGCGCAACGGATGTCGGGGATCGAAGCGCCGGCGCCGCAGCCGGCCGCCGCGCCAGGCGGTCCGGCGCGGACTGTCCGGCCCTGGCGCGAGGCGGCCCTGCCGCATCCGGACGTGCTCGCCAACCGGTTCAAGGAGGCGGAATTCGCCGCCGACCTCTTCGCGGTGGATTCCGGCCAGGTCGATCCGACCAACGACTACGCCACCGCCAAGGGCTTCTTCGGCATCACCTTCCTGACCGAGGGGCTGAAGCGGGTGCTGACCAGCGTGCTGGAGCGCCTTTCCGGCAAGGGCGGCGATCCGGTGCTGGGTCTGCAGACCGCGTTCGGCGGCGGCAAGACCCACACCCTGCTGGCGGTCTGGCATCTGGCCCATGCGGCCGACCTCGCGCCCCTGGCGGGCGTCAGCGATCTGGCGAAGGCGGCCGGCGTCACGGCGTGGAAGCCGGCCAAGGTCGCGGTGTTCGTCGGCAGCGCCGTCGGGGTGGATACGCAGCTGCCGGTGAAGGATGGGCCGCGCCTGCGCACCCTGTGGGGCTATCTCGGCTGGCGCCTGGCGGGGCAAGCGGGGCTCGATCTGATGGCCGAGGCCGAGGCCGGCTGGACGAGCCCGGGCTCGGCGCTGCTGGCCGATCTCTTCCGCCTTTCGGGCCCGGCTCTTATCCTGCTCGACGAACTGGTCGCCTATGCGCGGCAGTTGCCCGAGGAGCGGTTCGAGGCCTTCCTGTCGTTCATCCAGGCCCTGACCGAGGCGGCCAAGATGGCGCCCGGCATCGTGGTCATCGGATCGCTGCCGGAAAGCGACGCCGAGGCCGGTGGCGACAAGGGGGTCCGGGCGCTGCGCCGGCTTCAGGCGGTCTTCGGGCGGATGCACTCGTCCTGGCTGCCGGCCTCGGGCGACGAAACCTACGAGATCATCCGCCGGCGCCTGTTCCAGCCGCTGGACGCGGACGGTGAGAAGATCCGGGAAGACACCATCAAGGCCTTCCACGATCTGTACAAGAAACACGCGGCCGAGTTTCCGGCCGAGGCCAAGGAGGCGCGCTACCTTGAGCTGATGCGCCTTTCCTATCCGATCCATCCCGATCTCTTCGACCGGCTCTCCAAGGATTGGGCGAGCCTGCCGAATTTCCAGCGCACGCGAGGGGTCCTGCGGTTCATGGCCAATGTCATCGGGGTGGCCTGGCAGGCCCAGGTCTCCGATCCCCTGATCACCCCGGCGCGCATTCCGATGGGGCACGAGAAGGTGAGGGCCGGCATGCTCAATCCCATCGACCCGGCCTTCGCCGCGGTGCTCGACCGGGAGGTGGACGGGGAGGGATCGCTCACCGCCCGGCTGGAAGCAAACCCCTCGCGGCGCATCTCGCAGCTGAAGGCGGCGACGCGGGCGGCGCGGGCCGTGTTTCTCGCCTCGGCCCCCCTGGCCGGGCAGCCGAACGCCGGCCTCACCCGAGCCGGGGTGCGGCTCGCCTGTGTCGAGCCCGGCGATCAGTTCGCCATCTTCGGCGAGGCTTTGAACGAGCTCTCCGAGCAGGCCGCCTATCTCTACGAGGAGGCCGGCCGGTACTGGTTCTCGACCCAGCCGACGCTCAATCGCCTGGCCGACGAAAAGGCCAAGGCCCTGGCGCCGCATGAGGTGGATGAGGCGATCGAGAAGGTCCTGTCGATCGAGGCGGCGTCCAAGGGTGGATTCCACTGGGTGTTCACCGGGGCCGATCCGGAAGAGAAAGCCGAGCTTTCGCTGGCGATCCTGGGTCCGGCCACGCCCCACGCCGGCAAGCTGGCGCTCGGCCCGGCGGCGCAAGCGGCGAGGGCGATGCTGGAGCGGCGAGGACCCGGCCAGCGGCGCTGGCGCAATACCCTCATCTTCGTCGCCGCCGACGAGACCCTGCTGGCGACGGCGCGGGAGGCCATGCGCCGGGCCCTGGCCTGGGAGGATATCGCCGCCGACAGGCAGCTCGCGGCCCAGCTCCCCTCCGGCCAGATCCGCGACGCCGAGGCCAAGGCCAAGACCCACCGCAGCGGCGCGGTCCACGCCATCCGCCTTGCCTGGAGCGCCGTGTTCCTGCCGGTCAAGGCTTCGCAGCCCGGCAAGCCTTTCGATCTCGAGCAGACGACGATCACCGCCCGTGACCGCTCATCGATCCCGTCGGCGGTGTACGACAAGATCGGGCCGAAGGGCGAAGCCCTGGTCAAGGAGACGCTGGGGCCGGAGAACCTGTGGACGACCCTCGGCCCCCTGTGGCCGGCTGACCGGCCGCATCTGCCGGTCGCCGAACTGGCGGACTGGTTCGCCGCCTTCGCCTATATGCCCAAACTTCGCGATCGCGGGGTGATGGAGGGCGCGGTGCGCGGCGGCGTCGCCAGCCTCGATCCGAAATTCGGCTATGCGGATGGTTTCGACGCGGTGAGTGCTCGCTATTCCAGCCTGCGGTGGGGGACGCCGCCGCCCGAGTCGATGGCCGCCGGCGCCCTGCTGGTCAGATCGGCCGAAGCCCTGGCCCAGGTCGCCGCCGAACAGGCGGCCGTGGTTCGAAGAGATGGAGGATCGACCGAACGCCCGGCCGATACCCCCGAGGGGAGGGGGACCGAGCCCGAGGCCCCGGCCGCACCGGGCAAGCCGCACCGGTTCTTCGGGGTGGTCGAACTCGATCCCGATCGGCCGGTGAAGGCCTTCGACGCGGTGGCGACGGCGATCATCGCGCAATTCCAGCGCACCGCCGGGACCAAGGTGAAGCTGACTCTGGAGATCGAGGCCGAGGCGCCGGAAGGCTTCGACGACGCCGACATCGGCGTCGTCCGCGACAACGCACGGAGCCTGAAGTTCAGAGCGGAGTCGACGGGGTTCGATTGAGCGCGTCGGAAACTGGGGCCGCGCTCCGCGTCGGCCGCTCGCGGTGTCTTCCCCATTCCGGCGCGGCCGGCCCTTCAGGGCCTCGGCGAGGCGAGCATCTCGCGGCGCAGGATGGCGTTGATCCGCGACTGGTATCCCGAAGGCGGCTTTCAACCCGGCGAGCCTGCGCAAGCCTGCTTATACCAGTCCTCGAAAAGGCTGACTCGGTCTTTTCAAAGCGACGCGTGTTCGATTCCATGGGGTGATTCGGACACGGAGAA
>Ga0075522_10000544_pt1 | contig 27494 bp, 21 predicted proteins | sample NGEPerA_FD_74796 | JGI IMG/M metagenome (GOLD analysis project Ga0075522, IMG submission 74796) | Arctic peat soil microbial communities from the Barrow Environmental Observatory site, Barrow, Alaska, USA - NGEE PermafrostL2-A | ecosystem: Environmental > Terrestrial > Soil > Wetlands > Peat ...
TGACCGGCGTCGATGACCACCACCTTGCGGACATGCGCCCTCGGTCGCGCCGACGCGTCGGCGCGACCGAGGGCGCATGTCCGCAAGGTGGTGGTCATCGACGCCGGTCACGGCGGCCACGATCCAGGCGCCCAGAGCGGCGCGACGGCGGAGAAGGACCTGACCCTTGCCGCCGCCAGGGCGCTCAAGGCCAGGTTGGAGCGCGGCGGCCACTACCGGGTGGTCATGACCCGCGCCGCGGACGTCTATGTGCCCCTGGAGTCCCGGGTCCAGATCGCCCGGCGCGCGGGGGCCGATCTGTTCATCTCCCTGCATGCCGATTCCGCCGGCGCCGACCCGAGCACGCACGGCGCCAGCGTCTATACCGTCTCGGACCACGGCGAGGAGCGGGTCACCCAGGTGCTGGGCCGCAATGAATGGTTCAATCGCACCGGCGCGCGGGCCGATCCCGCCGTCGGGCAGATTCTGCTCGATCTGACTCAGCGCTCGACTCGCAACCGGTCGGCGATCTTCGCTCAACTCATGATCGACCGGCTTGGGGATCGGATCGATCTGTTGCCGCGGACCCACCGCGACGCGGGCTATTTCGTCCTGCTGGCGCCCGACGTTCCCGCCGTACTCCTGGAAATGGGCTTCATATCCAGTCCCGACGACGCCGCCCGACTCGCCGACCCGGTGTCGCGCGGCAAACTCATGGACGCCGTCGCCGGCGCCATCGACGCCTATTTCACCACTCAGTCGCGGCTGGCGGCGCGCTAGGAGATGCTTCTTCGAGCGATCCCGCGCCTGAGCGGAGTGAGGGCGTTGGCGCCAGGGCGGAACGCGGCTAGAGGTTTGGCCGGCGGGTGAGGGCGCTCCCGCGGAGGCTCCTTTAGTCTTGCATCCTTTTGGTCGTTGGATCGGCATGGCGGGGGTCGCCATCTTCGCCGCCGTCGCCGTGGCCGGCGTGGCGGCGGCCGTCTATGCCGCCGTGCTCTTCCATGAAATGCCGGACGCCTCGGATCTGGCCGACTACCGGCCGCCCACGGCCACCCGCGTCTATGCCTGGGACGGCACCCTGATCGGCGAGTTCTCCAAGGTCCGGCGCATCTATGTGCCCTACGACCAGATTCCGCCGCGGCTCACCTACGCCTTCCTGGCGGCGGAGGATCACAACTTCTTCCACCACGGCGGCGTCGATATGGGCGGCATGTCGCGGGCGATGATCAAGGATGTGTTCAACATCCTCCAGGGCCGCCGGCCCGAGGGCGGCTCGACCATCACCCAGCAGGTGGCCAAGAATGTGCTTTTGACCAACCAGGTTTCCGTCGGCCGAAAGCTCAAGGAGGCCCTGCTCGCCACGCGACTGGAGCAGACGCTCACCAAGCCGCAGATTCTCGAACTCTATCTCAACGAGATCTGGCTGGGCTACCGCTCCTACGGCGTCGGCGCGGCGGCCTACAACTACTTCGGCAAGTCGATCTCCGACCTCTCTCTGGCCGAGTGCGCCTATCTGGCGGCGCTGCCCAAGGGTCCCGACAACTACCACCCGATCCGGCAGAAGGCGGCCGCGATCCGCCGCCGCAACATGATCCTCACCGACATGGCCGGCCTGGGCTGGATCACCCGGGCGGACGCCAAGACGGCCATGGCCGAGGACCTCAAGGTCCAGTCCGCCCCGGCCCGCGCCAAGTACCACGACGCCGACTACTTCGTCGAAGAGGCGCGCCGCCAGGCGCTCCATCTCAAGGGCGTGGGCGCCGACCTCACCCAGGGCGGCTACTATATGCGCACCACCCTCGATCCCAGGCTGCAGACCGCGGCGCGGATCGCGCTGATGGACGGGCTGGAGACCTACGACCGCCGGCATGGCTGGCGCGGCGCCTGGGGCCGGGTCGAAAATGTCCCCGGCTGGCAGAAGGCGGCCCTGGCCAAGACCCCGCCCTCGGAGCGCAGGAACTGGCGCGCCGCCCTGGTCATCGAGGCCGGCGGCGGAGGCGTGAAGGCTCAGATCGCCGAGAACGACGCCGTCGGCCAGATCGCGCCCGACGATGTCGCCTGGGCCCGCGCGCGCAAGCCGCTCACCGTCGGCGACCTGATCTTCGTCGAGCCGGCCGAGCATGGCGGCCTGAGGCTGCGCCAGGTGCCGCAGGTCAACGGGGCCATCGTCGCCATGGAGCCCAACACCGGCCGGGTGCTGGCGATGGTCGGCGGCTACAGCTATTCGCTGTCCAATTTCAATCGCTCCACCCAGGCCTATCGACAGCCGGGTTCTTCATTCAAACCCTTCGTCTACGCCACGGCCCTGGAATCGGGCCTGTTCACCCCGGCCAGCATCGTCATGGACGCGCCGATCACCTTGCCCGGCTTCGGTGGCAAGAGCTGGAGTCCGGAGAACTACGAACACGACTTCCACGGGCCGCTGGTATTCCGCCGGGGCCTGGAGCTGTCGCTGAACACCATGACCGTCCGCATCGCCCTGCAGGTCGGCATGCGCAGGATCGCCGACACCGCCAGGAACTTCGGCGTCGCCGACCACCTCGACCCGGTCCTGGCCATGGCGCTCGGCGCGGGGGAGACCACGCCCTACCGGATGACGGGGGCCTACTCGACGTTTGTCAACGGCGGGCGAAAGGTCACGCCGCACCTCATCGAACTGGTGGAGAACCGGGAGGGCAAGGCCATCTACCGCGCCGACGGGCGCGACTGTCCGCCCGCCTGCACGGCGCCGTTCACGGGAGACTACGGGCCTCAGATCGCCCCCGCCGGCGCCCAGATCATCGACCCGATCACCGCCTACCAGATAGACACCATGCTGGAGGGCGTGGTTATCCGGGGCACCGGCGCCCAAGCCAAGGTGCTCGGCAGGCCGATCGGCGGCAAGACCGGCACCACCAACGACTTCCGCAGCGCGTGGTTCATGGGCTTCTCGCCGCAGATCGTGGTCGGCGTCTTCGTCGGCTTCGACGACAACCGGTCCCTCGGCGAGGGCCAGACCGGCGCGGTGGTCGCCCTGCCGATCTTCATCGAGTTCATGCAGGAGGCGATCAAGGGCCTGCCGCCGCTGGAGTTCAAGCCGCCGCCGAACGCCAAGTTCGCCATGGTCGGACCCAACCGCGAGGCCTTCCGTCCCGGCACTGAACCGAGGCCGCCGCCGCCGCCGCCGGCCGCCGCCCCCAAGGGCGATTCTCCATTCGCGATCACGCCGATCTCGCCGGGTCCCCCGCCCCCCGGGCGACCGCCCGCGCCGCCGGCCGCGCCCAAGGCTGGCCGGCCGCCTAAAACGCCGGACGACCTCAGCGGATTGTATTGATCCGGACGGGGCGCTATGTCGCCGCCGTCCCCTCTGAAACCAAAGCCACGGATCGAACCCATGCGTGCGGATGTCGAAGCGGCCGCGGCCGAGATCGAAAAGTCGATCGCCCTTCTGCGGAGGCGTCTTTGACTGGGCGCTCGCGCTGAGCCGCCTGGACGAACTCGACGCCAGGGTCGAGGATCCCAGGTTGTGGGATGACCCCGACGGCGCCCAGGCGCTGATGCGCGAGCGGACCGCCCTGGCTGGCAAGGTCGAGGCCGTCCGGCGGCTCGAGCGCGAACTCGCCGACACCGTGGAGTTCGCGCAACTCGCCGATGCCGAGGGCGACGAAGCGTCCCTCGACGACGCCGGCGCCCAGCTGGCGGCGCTCGAGGCTTTCGCCGGTCGCGCCGAACTTGAAGCCCTGCTGTCCGGCGAAGCCGACGCGGCCGAGGCGTTCCTGGAGATCAATTCCGGGGCCGGCGGCACCGAGTCCGCCGACTGGGCCAACATGCTCCTGCGCATGTACACCCGCTGGGCGACGGCTCACGGCATGGCCGTCGAGATCATCGAGGAGACCGCTGGCGAGCAGGCCGGCATCAAGTCCGCCACTCTTCGCGTCGATGGCCTCAACGCCTACGGCTGGCTGAAGACCGAGGCCGGCGTCCACCGCCTGGTGCGGATTTCGCCGTTCGACGCCGGCGCCCGGCGTCACACCAGCTTCGCCTCGGTGTGGGTCTATCCCGTGGTTGATGACAAGATCGAGATCGAGATCGATCCCGCCGAGGTCCGCACCGACACTTATCGGGCCAGTGGCTCCGGCGGCCAGCACGTCAACAAGACCGACTCCGCCGTGCGCCTCACCCACATCCCCACCGGTATCGCCGTGGCCTGTCAGAACCAGCGCTCGCAGCACCAGAACCGCGACCAGGCCTGGAAGATGCTCCGCGCCCGCCTCTACGAGGTCGAACTGCAGAAGCGCGAGGCGGCGGCGGCGGCGATCGAGGACGCCAAGACCGACATCGGCTGGGGCCATCAGATTCGCTCGTATGTTCTGCAACCCTATCAGATGGTGAAGGACTTGCGCACGAACGTCGAAACCTCCGACACCGCCGGCGTCCTCGACGGCGACCTCGACCGCTTCATGGGCGCCTCCCTCGCCCAGCGCGTCGGGGCGACGCGCGGGTAGGGGTAGGGCTGGAATGGATCGGCGAGCGTCTCCCCATCTTCCCATCGACCGCAGCCACGCGCGCGCCAGGTGATGACACGCCTGACCTATGCCGTCGGAGACATTCACGGCCGGCTTGATCTCCTGGTGAAGGCGATCAACACCATCGAGGCGCACGGCGCCGGTCATCAAATTCGCATCATCATGCTCGGTGACTACGTGGATCGTGGACCCGACAGCCGGGGGGTCGTCGAATACCTGATCGCCAGCGCAAGGCGCCTGGAAATGATCTGTCTGAAAGGCAACCACGAAGCGATGATGGCCGATGCGATCGGGAGCGGTGACCCGAAATCATTATCGATGTGGATACAATACGGTGGCCTGGAAACGATGAAGTCGTACGGCTGGACGTGGCGGCGAACACCGGATTTCTCCATCATACCGCGCGAACACCTCGAGTGGATGGCCGGCCTGCCAGTGTCGGCGCGCGACGGCGATCGGGTCTTTGTGCATGCCGGGCTGGATCCGGATAAGGCGCTCGATCGGCAGGACGAGGCGGTCTGCCTGTGGATTCGGGATCGGTTCCTGGAGGCGAGCCTTGAGAAAGTCGGCGCCCACGTGGTCCACGGTCACACCCCCGAATGGAGCGAGAAGACCGAGGCCGCGGCGCCGGAGCTACTCGCCCATCGGACCAATCTCGACACCGGGGCCTATTTCACCGGCGTGCTCGCGATCGGCGTCTTCGCCGAAGAGTCTCCGGGCGGTCCGGTGGAAGTGCTGACCGTGCGCGGCGACGCCGAGAGCCAGGAAAATGTCGCCCCGCGCTGGCGAAGATGACTGTCGCGCGGCGACGCCTTCGTCAGGACCGGCGATAATACTCCCGATACCAATCGCAGAACGCCTGCACCCCGACGCGCGGAGGTGTGTCGGGCCGGTAGCCGGTCAGCCTCTCCAGCAGGGACGCGTCGGCGAAGGTTGCTGGCACGTCGCCTGGCTGGTTGGGCATGAAGTTCCGCTCGGCGGATCGGCCCAGGCACCTTTCGATTTCGCTGATGAAGTCGAGCAGGCGACAGGGTGAGCCGGCGCCGATGTTGACCACCCGCCAGGGCGCCACGGGACTGAGGGAGTCGCCCTCGAAGGGCTGTCCCTCCACGGGCGGCCGGTGCAACAGCAGATCGACCGCCTTCACCAAGTCGTCCACATAGGTGAAATCGCGCAGCATGTCGCCGTGATTGTAGACGTCGATGGGTTGGCCAGCGAGGATCGCCTTGACGAATTTGAAAAGCGCCATGTCGGGACGTCCCCACGGCCCATAGACGGTGAAAAACCGGAATACCGTGGTCGGGATCTTCCACAGGTGGCTGTAGGAATGAGTCATCAACTCGGTCGCCTTCTTGGTGGCGGCATAGAGAGTCAGCGGTGCGTCGGCGCGCTGGGTCTCGATGAACGGCATCGTCTCGTTCGCTCCATAGATCGAGCTGGTCGAGGCGAGCATCAGATGCTGGACGGCGCCGCTCCTGGCCGCTTCCATGACGTTGAAGGTGCCGATCAGATTGGCGTCGATATAGGCGCGGGGGTCCTCCAGGCTGTAGCGAACACCGGCCTGGGCGGCCAGGTGAATGATCGCCTCGGGCCGGAACTCCGCGCATGCCGATCCGAACGCTTGATCGTCCTCCAGCATCAGCACCGCCTCGGTGAAGGCCGGACTCTTCTTCAGGATGTCATGGCGGGCGCGCTTCAGACTTACATCGTAATAGGGCGTCAATCCGTCCACCCCCACGATCTCGTGGTCTTCGGCCAGAAGGCGGCCAGCCAGGTGGAAGCCGATGAAGCCGGCGGTGCCGGTGACCAGGATTCTCATGGTTAGCCCTGAATGCGCGCTCTGGAGGATCAAATCGCGGCGCGCGCCGCGACGCCCTTATCGCGTCGAATGGAGGGACGGACAACCGGTGCACGGCCCGTGTTCCAGACCGCCGGCGACGTCGACGGCGAAAATGTCGATCCCCGGGACGGGCTTCAGCGGTCGGATGAGGGCCAGCCGCGGATGAGGTCAGCGCCGGCCGACGCTGAGGTAGGTGAAGCCGCGCGACCGGAGTTCCTGGGGCTGGTAGACGTTCCGCAAATCGATCAACACGGGTGCGCGCATCAGCGACTTCATCCGGTCGAGATCGAGGGCGCGGAACTGATCCCATTCAGTCAGTACGACCACCGCGTCGGCCCCCGCCGCCGCCTCGTAGGGACCCTCCGTGAACACCGCGTCCGGCAGCAGCTGTCGCGCCTCGCCGGCTTCGGGATCGAACACCTGGACCCTGGCGCCCATGGCCGCCAGGGCGGGCACGAGATCGAGGGCCGGGGCCTCGCGCATATCGTCGGTATTGGGTTTGAACGTCAGACCCAGCACGGCGATGGTCTTGCCGGTGACCTCGCCGCCGAGCGCCGCCGCCACCCGTCCGGCCAGGGATCGTTTGCGCGCCGCGTTGACCGCCGCCGCCGTCTCCACCAGCCGCATCGGCGCACCGGCCTCCTCGGCCGTGCGGATCAGGGCCAGGGTGTCCTTGGGAAAGCACGAGCCGCCATAGCCGGGTCCGGCGTGCAGGAACTTAGCCCCGATCCGCTTGTCCAGACCAATGCCCCGCGCCACTTGCTGGACATCGGCGCCCAGCGCCTCGCAGAGGTCGGCGACCTCGTTGATGAAAGTGATCTTCATCGCCAGATAGGCGTTGGCGGTGTATTTGATCAGCTCCGAGGTTCGCCGGTCGGTGACCAGCATCGGCGTCTCGTTGAGGCTGAGCGGCCGGTAGAGTTCGACCATCACCGCCCGGGCCCGTTCGTCGGAGAGGCCGACCACCACCCGGTCCGGCCGCTTGAAATCCTCGATCGCCGAGCCTTCGCGCAGGAACTCGGGATTGGAGACCACCGCGAAATCGGCCCGCGGCCGGGCGGCGGCGAGGATCGCCTCGATCTCATCGCCCGTTCCCACCGGCACGGTGGACTTGGTCACCACGACCGTGAAGCCATCGATCAACCCGGCGATTTCCCGCGCCGCGGCGTGAACATAGGTCAGGTCGGCGTGCCCGTCGCCGCGCCGCGAAGGGGTGCCCACGGCGATGAACACCGCGTCGGCCCGCGCGATCGCCGGCGCGCCATCGGTGGCGAAGGCGAGGCGGCCCTCTCGCATGTTGCGCTCCACCAACGCCTCAAGCCCCGGCTCGTAGATCGGCATGACGCCGTGGCAGAGCCGCTCGATCTTGGCTGAGTCATTGTCGATGCAGGTGACCGTGTGGCCGAAGTCGGCCAAGCAGGCCCCCGAGACCAGGCCGACATAGCCCGTTCCGATCATCGTCACCCGCATTGTCGAGGCCCGCTCTTAGTTTCGGCGGCCCGCGGCCGCGATCAGATCACCTGATTGTATGCCCCGGCCTCGGCTCGGCGGCCAGACCTGGGTTACCTCTCATCGGGAAGGGGCGACGCCCATCGTTGGCCGAACGCGCCTCGAAGAGGGCGGTGATCGGGCTCGACCATCATCTCCTCGCGCCGACGGTCGATGGGTCCTTGGACACGATCGCCCCAGACGCCACGCGCTGGATGGCGAGTTGATCATACCAGGCCGACAGATCGCCGAAGTCATCGCCCACGTCGCCGAACAGTTTGAGCCATTGCCCGTCGCAATCCGCCGGCACGGTGAAGGGCGCCGAGAAGGGGGTCCACGCCCTGGTGACGTCGGCCGCCTGGCGAGCCTCCACCAGATCGGCCGCCGGCGGGGCCGCGCATTTGAGGATCCACGACAGGTGAGCCCCGGCCTGTGGGCTGGTCACCATGTAGCGGCCGGTGAGCCGGTAAGATCCCGGCGGCAGGACGAGCAACTGCACCGCCAGCAACGCGCCATTGGCGACCGGATATTCGACATGCAGCGCCTTGTCGCCGGATTCCCCCGAATTGGCGATCTCCGCGGTATTGCCGGGCGTATCGTCGAGTCTCCAGTTGAACGGGGGCGACCCCGGAAGACCTTGGAAATTGCCGTCGTAGAGATCGCCGAGATTCCCCAGGGCGCGCTGCGGCAGAAAGCTGACCCAGAGCAGATACGCCTGGTCGAACCGGCCGTCCCTGGTCATCCGCGTCATCAGCGCGTTGGCCTCTTCGCCGGTCGGCGGTCGGCCGAGCCGCACGAGCCTCTGATAGAGGCCGATGACCTGGTCGGGGTTTCGCGCGTGGTCGCTCAGATAGAGCAGGGCGGCCGGTCGCCATTTGGGGCCGGTGGCGAGGCGACGAGACACCGCGTCGATGGCGTTGGGATCATCGACCATCGACAACAGTACGGGGAACAGTCCATCGCTGAACTCTGGGGCCACGCGCAGAATGGCGTCCAGCCGCAGCGCGGCGGCCGCGAAATCGCGTCCGAGAAGGGCGTGGCGGAGCAGCCACGCTTGGGTGGGAATGTCACGAAAACCGCGCATCCCCGCGCGTTCCATGATCGCGGCGGCCTGCGCCTTTCGCGCCCTGGCGTCGGCGATCAGACCGAGATCCCGCAGGGCGGCCGATTGCAGCGGCGCGATCCTCAGCACCCGCCGCGCCGTTGCTTCCGCCGCGTTCAGGTCCCGAGGCCTTCCCCGTCCGACCAGCATCTGGCCGGCGAGATACGACAGCGCTCCCGGGTCGTCCGGGCGCAGTCGAAGGGCCAAGGCCGGATCGGACCGGGCATGGAAGTGGGCGAAGGCGGTGGTGGCCGCATCCCACGCCAGCAACAGGCCGGCCAGCACGATCGCCGCCGCCAATGGCCATCGTGGCAGGCGCCCAGCCGAGGTTCCCGGGCGCCGGGGTGCGGCTGGCACTTCGCCCAAGTCTCAGGACCGCCGGAAGAGAGTGCCGATTTTCTCACCGATGATCCGCAACCGGCCAGGCGGGTCGCCGCCGTCGCCGCCGCCGTAGCCGTAGCCGTGCCCGTGGCCGTAGCCGTACTTGTAGCCGTAGCCGTAGCTGTAGGCGTAGTCGCCGCCGAAAGTGCTGCCGAAGTCGAACTTCGTCAGCAGGGCGCCCAGAATGTGGGCTCCCCCGCGGTCGATCCTCTTCAGCGCGGTCTTCGCCATCTTGCCTCCGGTCTCGCCCGATTCGATGACCAGAATCGTGCCCCCCGCCAGGCTCGCCAGGAGCGGCGCGTCGGCCAGTCCCATGATCGGCGGTCCGTCAATCACGATGTGATCGAACTGGGCTGTAACCTCGGCGAGAATCGTCCGCAGCCGACGACCGGCCAGCAGCTCGGCCGCATTGGGCGGGCTCGGGCCGGCTGGAAGCAGGCTCAGGCCCTTCAGCTCGGTGGCCTGAATCTCGGACGTGAGAGAGGAGAGGCCCGCCAGGAGGTTGCTCAGGCCGGAATGATTTGGCCGCTCGAACGTCCGATGTAGCGACGGGTTGCGCAGATCGGCATCGACCAGCAGAACGTGGTGACCAAGCGCCGCGAGGCTCTTGGCCAGGGCGGCGGCGGTCGTCGATTTTCCTTCCCCCGGCCCCGGACTGGTGATGAACAGGGTCGATGGCACGCCATCGGCGGTGGACAGCTGCAAAGCGGTCCTTGCCGAGTTATAGGCTTCGGCGATCGCCGACCTGGGGTCCGACATGGCGGCGAATGGTGTGGTGTTGTCCTTGACGATGGGTACGGCTCCCAGCATGGGGATTCCCAGTCTGGTTTCCACATCCTCGGAACTGCGGATCGACTGATCCATCTGTTCAAGCCCGAACGCGAGCGCGAATCCCAGTACCAGGCCCAGTCCGCCCGCCACCGCCAGGTTGGTTAGCACCTTGGGCTTGACCGGTTTGTGCATGATCTTGGCTTGATCGATGATCGAGATGTTGTTGGTGCCGACGCCGGCGACGGCGACCTCTTTCTCCCGCTCCAGGAGACCTTCATAGAAGCTTCTGCTCGTATCGACGTCGCGTTGAATGATGTTGTAGCGAATGGTCCGGTTCTGAAGATCCAGAAAGTTGACCTTGAGACTGGCGACCTTGCCCTTGAGAACGTTCTCATTGTTCAGGGCCGTCTGATACTGGGCGTGCAAAGCCTCCTTGATGGAACGTGATTCACCGGCGATCTGAGCGTCCATCTCGGTGATCTGGGCGCGAAGCTGGACCATGGTCGAATGCTCGGGTTTGAATACCTTGAGCTTGTTCTGATAGTCCGCCTCGAGGCCTGCCTCCTGGGTCCGCAAAGCCTGGATGGATGGGCTCTGCTGCAGTTCCGGCAAACCGAGGCCGCGCGCCGATTGTGCCTGGCGCCATTTCTGTTCAGCGAGAATCCGCGCCTGTTCGGCGTCGGCCAGGGCCTTGTTCATCGAATCGAGGTCGGCGGCGGTGAGCGACTGGGTGTTGCCCCCCGTGGGATCGGTCTTGGTCGCGCCGGCGTTGTTTATGTTGATGATCTGCTGGGCGGTCGCGTAAGCCGCCAACTGCCTTTCCGAATCCTCCAGTTTCTGCCGCACCTGAGCAAGTCGGGCTTCGAGAAACGTCCGCGCGTAGGAAGACGATTCATACCGGCGTTCGAGGTTGGTCTGGATGAATGCCTGGGCGAGGGAATTGGCCACCTGAGCGGCGGTGGTTGGATTTGGGCTCTCGAAGCTGACGTCGACGAGCTTGGACAACCTGACCGGCGTGATTTTCAGGTTCTTGATGAATCTGTCGGTCGCGCGCTCGATGGGAGTCCGCTGATCGCCCACGGAGTCCTTGCGCGCGAACTTGCGGTCTTTCTCGAGATTGAGGCTCCGAACGACCCGCTCGGCCAGTGAACGGCTCTTCAGCAAACCGTACTGGGTCTCGAAGAATTCGCCGCTATCGGCAAGCGCCGAAGGCTGCAGTCCTTCGACGTTGACGATCTTGGGCGTCTCGCGTTCGATCTGCAGGGTCGTCGTTCCCCTGAAGATCGGCGTCGTCAGCAGCGTCACGACCAGGCCCACCAGAATACCGGCGACGACGGCGCTCAGTATCAGCCACCGCCATTTCGAGATCACCCGCCATAGAAACAGGATCTGCTGGCGTGTGTCCGGCTCCTCGCGCCAGTCGAGTTCATCGCCGACGGCCGCCAGGTTTTGGGGACGAGGCGCGAGAGCGAGTACGGAATTTGTTTTCTGATCCACGATTTAGCCCTGGCGCCAGACTGGCCGCTGAAAATGGGACGGACCCGGAAGCACGCGTTGTTTGGTGGAATTCATGGTTTGGGAAACAGGTAGAGCATCGGCAGCAGTGGCGCCATGTCGCGAACGAGATGCTTGCTCTTGGACGAACTGACCACAATCAGGTCCTTGGGATAGATTCGCGGGTCTTCGACCTTGCCCTGGCGAACGTCGGAAAGATTGTAGAGCGCCTGTCGGTTGCGGCCATCGACCTGGCGGTACAGCATGACCTTCTTCTCATTGGCGTACTGATCGGTTCCGTGGGCCATGGCCAGGCCCTGCAGGAGAGTCGTCGGACCGTAGATGGCGTAGACCCCCGGTTGCGTCACCGACCCCTCGACGGTGAATCCCCGACGCGCGGTGTCCCGGAGCGATACGTTGGCCGAAGACGCATCCTGGAGCATCACGGTGACCTGCGGGTTCTGCAGGTCGTGGCGAGCGAGGCGCGCGGCGATATCGGCGGCGATTTCATTGGTGGTCTTGCCGGCGACGTTGAAGTCGCCCGCCACCGGCAGGGTGATCATGCCGGACGATCCGACCTCCACCGAGCGGTTCATTTCGTCGAGATTCAGCACCGACACCGAGAGGATGTCGAACGGTTCGACGCGGCCGTCTTCCACCTCCGGGATCGTGGTAGCGGAATTCGGCGGCGGAAGGCTCGCCGAGGCGACCACCCGAGAGGCGGCCCACGCGTGGCCGGGATAGCAGACGACACCGGGCGCGAGGATCAGGGCGGCGCCGAGCACCGCCAAAGTCTTTGCAATCATTCGGGGGGCTCCGCTCCTACTGTATGCCAAACCGGCTCTGACCCCGAAACACGGCTTTGCGTCGCGGAACGCCCAATGGACCCCGGATGGTCGGGCGAATTCCGGCGCGGCACCTTCAACAATTTTTCGAAGCCAAGTCAATACCATCTCCATCGCTTCCGCGTGTCCATGTCTATCGGCGCCCGCCTCCGTGGCCGCGGGATTTCCAGGTCGCCCCGCCCTCGCCGATGCCCGCGACAAATGGCAACGAGGATCAATCACGACAGCACCCTGGCAAACCAAGCCCTTCGCCGACCGGAAAGAAGACGGCCGCCAGCGCTGGCCTGACGCCACGAACTGACGACCCCACGACCGCTCGATCGGACCTGCTTACACCAACCGAGGTCTGGAAGCGAGCGAATCCGGGCGTTTGAGCCTCTCCCGTCGTCGTTCCCGATCCACCACGGGCCGGCGCGCCGGATCGTCGGGCGCGGCGAGAAGGCCGCAGGCCAAGGCGAAAAGCGTCGCCAGGGCTGCCGTCCGCAGCGGGTAGTCCACGGTCGAGTGGGCGAGCAGAAGGCCGATCACCAGGCTCGCCGTCGCTCGAACACCGTCGCCGTACTTGTCGCGCCGGCCGCGCCATAGGCGAACGGTCGTCCAGCCCCACCACAAGAGGAAGGCGATGATCAGCAACAGGCCCAGCGCCCCGGCTTCCAGCCAGATCTCCAACCCATCATTGTGCGCGTGGTTGAGGTAAAGCATGCTGAGGGCGCCCGGGGGCTCGAACATCCGGTACACCGGATCGAACGATCCAAGCCCCGAGCCGACCGGAGAAAAGCTTCGCGCCGCGCGCTCGATCGCCGGCAGCGCGTGCAGACGAGCGTCGCTGGAGAGCGGTTCCCGAAACCTTTCCATCAGGCCGCTCAAGGCGAACGCGCCCACCAGGCCCGCCCCCACGATGGTCGCGGCCAGCAGCGCCAGGGCCGAGCCGCTCACCCCTTTTCCGACCCGGGAGACGATGATTACGCTGATCGCCAGGGCGGGGACGGCCAGGAGCACGCCGGCGCGAGATTGGGTGACGCCGAGGCCGACGATCAGGACCAGTTCGATGGCGAACGCCAGGAACAGCCCGAAGCGTCCGAGTTGCCGATCGGTCTGGCGAAATGCGGTGATCCACAGCGGCGCGAGCGCCGCGGCGGCGACCAGCAGCGCGGCCTGATGGTTGCGGTTGGCGAAGAAGCCCACCGCCGAGTCGATGTTCGTCTCGGTGTAGAGGCGCAGCGGGCTCTCCGGGCCGCCGGCCATCTGCATCATTCCAAGGGCCACCGCCGCCATCGCGAACAGTGGAACGGTCAGAGCCATCCGACCCCGGTCGCGAGCGTCGAGGGTGAGGGTCGCCAGGAACATCGCCGCCGGAGGGATGAGCCAGAGGAGGACGTCGGCGGTCTCGCGCGGCGCGAGGCTGGTCGGCAGCCAGGGGAGAACGACGCCCGCGGAGCGATAGTCGGCGACCAGAAAGGCGCGGCCGGGGAGCCGGGTCCAGACCTCGGGCGGAAGCGGGATCAGTTGAAGCAGGGGAAGGGCGACGACGCCGCAGAGCAGCCAGATGGCCGCCTGGGCGCGGGGGGGCTGGCGGGATGCCACGATCCGCCAGACGGCGAGGCCGAGAAGGAGGATGCCGGTCAGCCGCACCACGGCGCTGGATACGACGTCGCCGTGGGTCGCGCCGCCGAAGCCAAGCGCGATGCAAAGGAAGACCAGGGTGAAGGTCGCGAAGCGCCGCTGCGGCGCCAGAATTGACCCAAAGCGCAAGGCAGAGGTCAGCGACGCGGCCCTAACGGGCACGAACCCACCGCGTCGCTGGCTTCTCCGGCGCGACCTCTACGGGCTTACGCCGTTGCCGTTGTTACCGTTGTTTTCCGTGGCGATCAGCGCGATGACGGCGATGGCGACGCCTCCGGCGAGAGCTATCCATATGCCGTTGCTGCCGAAGTAGCCGGCGCCATCATGATGATCGTTGTCGTTGTCCTGGAGGCTGACGAGCTGGGCCCTGGCGCCGGCGCCGCTTTGGCAGGGCGAGGTGTTCGACACCCGGATCAGCGATCCCGAGTTCACCGCGACCTTGCAGCCGTCGGGATAGATGACGTCGGACGAGCCGCCGTTCAAAGCCATCAGCCGGTCACCGGCGTGGAGCCTGGTTCCGGCCTTCAGCGGAACGAACCGGCCATTCTGATTGACCAGGACCGATCCCGTGTTGGAATTGAGCGCCGCCACCGCCCCATCCGCGCTGGCTTGGCCGGCGATTGCGATGAGGGCCGTAGCCACGACCGCGACAAGTTTCGATCTCATGATTGCCCTCTCGACGCGCCAACTGACGCTGATTTTTGCGCTTGAGTTTTTGTCCTAGCATCCTCGAAAATCCCCGGCAAGGGCTTTTGTTCCGCCCTCCCGAGGCCGCGCGACGCCTTGCCCGGCCTGGGTCCGCGGACGTCGCCGTTGTTCAAGACCGCCTCGCCAAGATCTCACAGACCCGATCGACATCGTCATCGGACATCGCCGATCCGGAAGGCAGGCACAATCCGATATCGAACAGCCGTTCCGACACCGCTCCGCCGACGCGGACCGCATCCTTGAACACTGGCTGCAGATGCATGGGCTTCCACACCGGCCGGCTCTCGATGTCCCTCGCCTCCAGCGCCAGGCGCAGGTCCTCGGCCGTCGCCCCGAACGCCGCCGGGTCGATCAACAGGACGGTCAGCCAGCGATTGTGACGCCCGTACGCCGCCTCGGGCATGAAGCTCACTCCGGCCAGGGCGCCGAGCCGCTGGCGATACCTCGCGAAGATCTCCCGCCGGCGCGCGACCCGCGCTTCCAGGACCGACAGCTGGCCCAGCCCGATCGCCGCCAGCACGTTCGACAGCCGATAGTTGTAGCCGATCTCGGCGTGCTCATAGTGCGGCGCCGGTTCCCGCGCCTGTTGCGAGAGCTTGCGGGCATGCGCGATCAGTTGTTCGTCGTCGGAGGCCAGCATGCCGCCGTTGGAGGTGGTGATGATCTTGTTGCCGTTGAACGAGAACACCGCGCACCACGCCCCGCGACCGGCGTGGCGGCCCTTGTAGAGCGCGCCCATGGCCTCGGCGGAATCGCAGATCACCGGCACCTCGTACTCGTCGCAGAGCGCGACGAGCCGGTCGATGTCGCAGGACTGGCCGTAGAGATCGGTGGGCACGACCGCCTTGGGCAGCTTCCCCAGGCGGGCCGCGGCGGCGAGCCGTTCGGCGAGCAGGTCGGGATCGAGCGTCCAAGTAGCCTCGTCGCAATCGAACAGCACCGGCGTCGCCCGCTCGTGCACGGCCGGGCTGATCGAGCCGATGAACGTCAGGCTCGCGGCCCACACTTCGTCGCCGGGTCCGACCCCGAGATGGCGCAGGGCCAGGTGGGTGGCTGCCGTGCCGCTGGTCAGCGCGACGGCGTGCGCGAAGCCGGTGTGGGCCTTGAACGCCGCCTCGAACGCCTCCAGGGCCGGTCCGGCCGGGGCCACATAGTTCGACGCGAACGCCCGCCCGACCTCTTCGAATTCTCGCCCGGACATGTGGGGCGGCGACAGGAAGAGCTGGGGACGGGTCATCGGCGCCTTATGCCAAGGCCGGCGATGATTTGGCCAGCCCGCGGGCGGGATTTCCAACCACCGTCGCGCCGGGCGGGACGTCGCGAATGACCACCGCCCCGGCCCCTACCGTGGCCCAGGCGCCGATCGTGATCCCCGGGGTGACGCACGAACCGATGCCCACGAAGGCCCCTTCGCCGACGGTGACCGTCCCCGCCAGAGCGACGCCCGGGGCGATATGGCAGTAATCGCCGATGCGGCAATCGTGCTCGACGATTGCGCCGGTGTTGATGATCGCGTGGTCGCCGACGGTGGCCCCGGCCTGGATGATCGCACCGGCGCAGATGAGGACTCCGCTTCCGATCAGGGCGCTGGCGTCGATCCAGGCCGACGGGTGGCGGATGGAGACCCAATTCCAGCTGTCTCGGGCCGCGACGATCCTCTCGCGCGCGGCGTTGGACCCCACGGCGACATGAATCTCACCCGCCCGCGGACCCAGCGGAACCGGCGAGGTGACGGGCGCGCCCAGCAGGCTCTGGCCGCGCGCGGCGGGATGATCGTCGAAGACGCCTTCCACATGACGCCCAGCGGCCCGGGCGGCGGCGACCGCGACCTTGCCATGGCCGCCGGCCCCGATCAGCCACAGTCCTTCAGGCGCCATCGCGGGCGGTCTCGGCCGAGCCCTTGAATTCCGGCATGGTGGCGTCGCCGGGCGCGCTGATTCCCTCGCGCCTCAGGACGCTCCACAGGGTCAGGCAGAGTATCTTGATGTCGAGCCAGAAGGATCGGTTATCGACATACCACACGTCGAGGGCGAACTTCTCGTCCCAGGAAATCGCGTTTCGCCCGCTGATCTGCGCCAGACCGGTGATTCCCGGCCTGACCTCGTGCCGCCGCGCCTGTCGCGGTGTGTAGCGTTCGAGATAGCGCATCAGCAGCGGTCTTGGGCCGACCAGGCTCATGTCGCCGCGCAGGACGTTCCAGAGTTCGGGCAGTTCATCCAGGCTCGTCGAACGCAGCGTCCTTCCCAGCCCGGTCAGCCGCTGATCGTCGGAGAGCGGCGTTTTGTGGCCGTCGGCTTGGCCGCGCATGGTGCGGAACTTCAGGATCGAAAACGGCCTCGCGTCGAGACCCGGCCGGATCTGGCGAAACAGCACCGGCCGGCCCATCCGCCAGCCCACCACCAGCGCGATGGTCGCCAACACCGGGGCCAGAACGGTAAGTCCGACGACGGCGCCGACGACGTCGATGCCGCGCTTCAGTCGGTCATACATGCGCCCTCCCCCACGGCGCCCTGGCGGGAAGTCGCGATCCTATAGCCGCCGGCCTCGCCGCCGACAACTCGCCCTGGCGGCCGGCGCCGCGGGGAGCGAACGGTCGTGGGGCGCGACAGGCGGTCCGCGGCGCCATCCTCAGCCGAGGCCCAGACTGGCGATGACCGCGGCATTGACCTTGCGTACGTCGTACCGGTCCTCGGCGTAACGGCGCGACGCGGCGCCCATGGGGCCGGCCAGCGACGGCTCGGCGATCAGCCGCTCCATCGCCTTGGCCAAGGCGACGGCGTCGCGCACCGGTACGAGGAACCCGTTCACGCCTTCCATGACCGTCTCGCGGCATCCCGGCGCGTCGGTGGTGATGATCGCCCGACCCATCGCCATGGCCTCCAGCACCGAACGCGGCGTACCTTCACGATAGTAGGATGGCAGCACACAGACGCTCGCGTGGCTCAGCGCCTCGCGCACGTCGCTTTGTTGCCCGAGGTATTCCACGCCCCCGGCGATCAGGGCATCCAGTTCGGCCCTGCTGATCGAGTCCGGCGACGGGTCGAAATAACCGGCCAGTCGAAACGATACCCCCGGGTGACGGATCTTCAGCGCGGCGGCGGCGGCGGCGTATTCCCTGACGCCCTTGTCTTTGAGGAGCCGGGCCATCATCAGAAAGGTGACGCGTTCTGGAAGCGGCCGGACGGCGTAGTGATCCAGGTCGATCCCCGACCCATCGACCACCGTGACCTTCGCCTGGCCCCCCAGCAGGCCCTTGCTTCGAAAATAGTCACGATCGTCGGGATTTTGGAAAATCACCGAGGTGCAGCGGAAGATCGCCAGCCTGTAGAGCACCGTCGCCACCAGCTTGCTGATCACCCGCTTGGGCTCCCACCCCCAGGTGAAGGCATATCCCAGGCCCGTGATCATCGCGGTGATGTTGGGCACGCCGGCGCGATGGGCGGCCAGGGCGCCCAAGGTGACCGGCTTGATGGTGTAGGCGATCAGGACGTCGGGCTCGAGGGCGCGGAAGATGCGGCTGAGTTCGGCCACGCTCCGCAACGCCTTGAACGGATTGAGGCTGCTGTTGACCAGGTCCAGGGCCAGGGGTTCGGCGCCGAGTTCGACCAGACGCGCCGCCGTCTTCGGATCGATATCCGGCGCCATGGCGACCACTCTCGCGCCGCGCTGGACGAGCGCTTCGACGAGGGGACCGCGGAAGTTGATCAGGGACGGACCGTAGGAGCCGAACAGCACCACGGTGGGCCGGCGCGGCCGTTCAGACGTCATGGGCAGGCCCGGGTGGGGCGTGACCGAAGCGCCGATGGGATTCACCGGCGGCCGGGACGTTCGCCCGGCCATGGCGTTTTTCAGGGACGTGGGCGCCCTCACGAGGTCCGTGCCCCACCCGAGAACGGCCCGTTCAGCCACGCCTGGACCATCAGGATCGGCCACAGCTGATGCTGGTAGTTTCTCCAGCCGCTCTGGTGCACGTCCCACAGCCGCCTGACTTCCTTCGGGTTGAAGAGCTCATTTGTCGAAAGACTCCTTTCGTCCAGCATCGCCTCGCCCCAGTCGCGCAGAGGGCCGCGGAGCCAGGCGCCGATCGGAATGCCGAAGCCCATCTTGGGTCGGGTGACCAGAGAACGCGGCACATGACGGTGCAGCAGTTCGCGCAGCGGCCACTTGGTCGCGCCGCCCCTGATCTTCATGTCGATGGGCAGGCGCCAGGCGAACTCCATCACCTCCGGGTCGAGCATCGGGACGCGGGTCTCCAGGGAGTTCGCCATCGCCGCCCTGTCCACCTTGGTCAGGATATCCCCGGGGAGATACCCGATCGCGTCGAGCACCATCATCCGCTCGGTCGGCCCCAGATCGGCGATCCGGGACAGGTCGCGGCCGGCAAATCCATCGGCGACGATGGGCTGGTTCACCAGGGCCTGGGCGCGGGGATTGATCGATATGAGCTTGTCGTACAGCTCGTCGAACGAACGGCTCGCGATGACGTTCGCCGCCCGGTGGATCTTGTCGCCGGGATTGACCGCGAATTTGCCGAGCACGCGGCCGATCATCCGGTCCCATGTGTCGGGGGAAAGCGAGGTCATGACCGATGGCAAGCCGTCGCGGACAAACCCCGGGATCCGGGAAAAAAGGCCCCAATAGCGGTGAGAATAGAGATGCCGGTTGTAGCCGCCGAACAGCTCGTCGCCACCATCCCCGGACAGGGAAACGGTGACGCTGCGTCGCGCCAGCCGGCTGACGATGAAGGTCGGAATCTGCGAGGAATCGGCGAATGGCTCACTGTAGATGTCGGGCAACGCCAGAATGACCGCCTGGGCCTCGGCCGGCGCGAGGATCATTTCGGTGTGGTCCGTGCCGAGATGTGCGGCGACCGCCCTGGCGTATCCGGCTTCGTCGTAGGATTTTTCGTCGAAGCCGATCGTGAAGGTCTGGACCGGGCGGCTCGACCGCTCCTGCATCAGGGCGACGACCGTCGATGAATCCAGGCCGCCGGAAAGGAACGCGCCAAGGGGGACATCGGACACCATCGCCCGCTCGACGGCGTCGCCGAGGATCACGGCCAGCTCGTCCACGGCGTCTTTCGGCGTTCCCCGGAACCGATCGGACCCGGCTTTCGCCGCGACGGCCAGCGAATCCCAATAGGTGGTGGTTTCACTGCGTCCGCTTCGGGGATCGATGGTGATGAAGGTTCCAGGCATCAGCTTTTGGACGCCCAGGTAGGCCGAATAGGGCTCGGGTATGTAGAGAGTCCGCACCAGCAGGCCGATGGCCTGCGCATCGATCCGCGGCGCGAAGGCGGGATGTTTGCGCAGCGCGGCGATTTCCGAGCCGAACAGCAGGCGTCTCGCCGATCCCCCCCCCTGCCAGCCGTAATACAGCGGCTTCTCGCCCATCCGGTCGCGCGCCAGGGTCAGGGTCCGGTCTCGCCGATCCCAGAGCGCCAGGGCGAACATGCCCCTGGCGCGGCGCAGGGCCGCCTCGAGACCCCAGGCGACGACGGCCGCCAGCAGCACCTCGGTGTCCGATCGCCCGGTCCAGGACGGGGCATTGCCCGATCGCTCCAGCTCGGCGCGAATATCGGCGAAATTGTAGATCTCGCCATTGAACACGATGACGAAGCGACCGTCGTGCGAGGCCATCGGCTGATGGCCGGCGGCCGTCAGGTCGATGATCGAGAGCCGGCGGAAGCCCAGCGCCACTCCCGCCGCGTGATCGACCCAATGACCGCAGTCGTCCGGCCCGCGGCGGGCAATCGCCTGGGTCATGCCCCGGACGACCGCCTCGGCCGTCTCTTCGAGCGCCCCTGGGGCGATGAAACCGGCGATGCCGCACACTTGCGCCGTTCTCCCGGGGCTAGGCCAACCGCCGCAGTCCAGATCGCCAGGCAAGGGGGGCCAGCGTGGCGACGAACACGAGGGTGAAGATCGCGCCGGCGGCCAGCAGGCGGATCAGGATCGGATAGCTCGCCAGAACCGGCAGCAGCCGGTTCAGCGCGAACCAGGCAGGAATAACGGCTACCGCGATCGCCGCAAGCCCGATCATCAACTCCCGGCTGATCAGCCGCGGCTTCCAGGCCACCACCACCAGCACCTGCCCGACCAGATAGACCACCGCCGCGGTCGAGGCCCCGAGCGCGATCCCCGCCGTTCCCATGGTTCCGCTCAGCCACTTGCTGATGGCGAAGTTGGTCACCGACGCCACGATGCCGATGACCAGCGGCGCGACCATCCGCTGGTGGGAGAAGAGCAGCCGGTTGAAGATCTCGCGCAGCGCCACGAACACGATACCGATGGAAAAATAGGCGAACGCCGTCGCGGTGCTGGCGACACCCGCGGCCGAAAGCGCGCCGCGGCCATAGACCAGGCCGACCACGTCGTGCCGCATCACCACCCCGACGATCGCCGCCGGGGCGGTCGCCGCCGCCACCAGCAGCATTCCGAAGGCCAGCGTCCTGGCTGTCCGGCGATCGTCGGACCCGGCGGCGTCGGCCGCCAGGCGGGGGAACAGGAAATAGGAGACCAGCATCGAAAAGGTGGTGGCCAGAAACATCGCCAGCCGGCTGGCATAGTTGAGGTGGGTGATCGCTCCCACGCCCAGCCCGCCGGCGAGGTAGATGCCGACGTAGATGTTGATCTGATCGAGGAAGGTGCCGAGCATGACCGGGGCCGAAAGCAGCGCCAGCCTGCGCAGCGTCGCCGCCTTGACCGCCAGGCCCCAGACGGTCGAATAGAAGCGCCGGGTCTGGAAGCGCTGGATGGGCGCCTGGAGCACCCAGGCCAACACGGCCGCGACGATCGCGATCTTGATGTCGCCGAACTTCGCCGCCAGGACGACCCCGACGATGGCCAGCAGATTGTTGATCACCGGCACCATCAGCGGAAGCTGATACAAGCCGTGCGCCTGCTGGATGGCGTTCTGGACGGCCACGTAGCCCGAGAACACGAACCCGACGGCCATGATCAGGGTCAGGGTCTGGGCAAGCTGGAGCGTCGCCGCCGGCGCTCCAGGCGCCGTCCAATGCACGATGGCGCCCGACCCCAGGGCGCACGCCACCGCGACGGCCAGGGCCAGGATCAGGTAGATCTGGACCGCTTCGTTCGCGAACGTCTCGGCGTCCCGTTCGCTGGTCAGGCGCCTGGAGATGTACAACGGCAGGAAGACGACGTTGATGGTGACGAAGATCGCCGTCCACATGATGCCCGGGATCATGTTGGCGATGAAAAAGGCGTCGGTCGAATTGTTCGCGCCGAAGAAAAACGATATCGCGACATCCCTCCCGAAACCCAGAAGCTTGCCCACCACGGTCAGGGACACCGCCAGCAACCCGGTTATCATGAAGGCGCCATACCGAGTTCTCTTGGCTCGCGCCTCGGCGCCGCCGCCACTCAGCACGTTCACGCAACGACCAGGCGGCGGTTATATCGCCGGCGATACCGCACGTAGAGGAATACGACGACACCCAGGGTGGCGAGGCTGCCGGGCGAGGCCATCAGCTGATTGTTGGCGGTCATCATCACCACCCCGAGCGACAACTCGCAGAACAGCAGGATCGCGAACGGATTTTCGAACCTGATCCCCTCCAGCCAGCAGCGGGCGTAGGCGAACGCGAAAAACCCGAACAGGGGAATGGTTCCGAAGAAGGTGAAATCCGAAGCAAACCACGAAAAAATCGTATACCAGCGTTGTTCGCCCCAACCGCTCTCCATGGCCGCCAGGTAGGGGTAGGTGTGCAGATACGCGAACGGGAGTCCGAACAGCCGTTCCCCAATGACCGAGATCGGGTAGGACGCGCCGAACATGAACGACCAGGTGAACGGGGTGTGGAGGGCGTAGCTCAGGCCGACGATCCCGTTGGTCAGATATTCGCACAATTCAGAGAGGATGAATCCCAGGTCCGGCCCAACCAACCTGAAGAGCGGATGGTTGATATCAAAATGGATCACCGCCAAATCATTCTTGTTTATGTTGAGGGCGTTGATCGCAATCGAAGCATATCTTTGAGAAAGGATCGTCGTCATCGCGGCAATACCGGCGATGGCGATGGTCACGACAATCGCGATGGTGCGCGGTTTTATCACCGTGCCCCTGCTCGTCGCCTTGAGAAGAAACATCGCGCTCACGAAGACCATGAGATAGCCGGTCCGCTCCTGGGTCCCGAGACTGAGCGTGAGGATGACCGGTAACCCGATCGCGACGAGAAGTATGACCGCCTGGGTCCAAATCCGAAAAGTCTTGAAATAATATAGACCCCAAATGGTGACAAGGAAGGAGGGAGCCGCCATCAAGCTGCTCATAATGAATGTCAGGCTATAGGTGCCCGAGTCTTTGACGTAATTCTTGTATCCCTGCGTATAAGTTTTTCCGATCGACGTCGGGTCAAAGCTGATACCTTTGAAAAATAGGGACGTTATGAGCGTAAATATAAATCCGGTGAAGGCCAAAGCGGCCATGAAGTTGAATAGCCGCCGATCGTACAATGTCCTGGCGATCGCTGCCGACGAATAAGGACGCGCCATTGGGACCCGGACACCAATAACGTAGCCGATTGAGATCGACAGACAAATGGCTCCGAGATATAACATTACCCTCGTTGCATCGAACTCATAATACTTAACCGGTCCAAACACCGTCAAGAAAAATGCAAATGCCAGGAATCCAATTATAAAGAATAAAGGAGCGTAGCGCATATCAATGATAAGCCATTTCTATTGAATCTGAAAAAGTCGTCTATACTCGCGTTCCTTGGCGTCACCGCTCAGGTTCCCGATCCCGAGGGATCTCGTCAATCCCTCTTCGATGTAGGTAACCGTGGTCTTGATAACCCTGGCGGGATTGCCGGCCACGATATGGCCGTCCGGCACGTCTTTCGTGACGACGGCGAACGCGCCCACGATGCAGTCCCGGCCAATGGTCACGCCCTTGAGGATCACGGCGCCCATTCCTATGAAGGAATTCTCGCCGACGACAATCGGCGCGGCGAGGTCGAGAGTCGGGTGCTGCTTCCTGAATGGCAGGACTCCTCCGTCATGACAGATGAATTTCGCGCCCACGCTGATGAATACGTTGTCATGGAGGGTCACCAGGAACGGCTCGGTGCTGAACATGGTGTAGCTCGATCCATATATGGCGAGCGTGCCCTTGACGTTGACTCCGATCGATCTCGCGTAGCTTACCGGCCAAAGTCTGGCATGCAGGATGTTGATCGGAAAGCGGAGGAGTCGTTTGAGCCTATATAGCATCAGCTTGCCGTGTGACCGTCTTCATGAACTCAGCCATGGGGGCGACGTATTGTTGATAATGAAACATGCCGGAAGAACGGCAGAACGCCTTCATCGCCGCGACATCGGCCGCCGGTGTGTTCAGAATGCGCGCCAATTGGCGACCCGCGGTGATGGTATCCTCATAGTCGATATAATGTCCAGTCTGTCCTTCGACATGATAAGAGACGATGCTACCCACGGCGTTGGTGATCACCGGTGTGCCGAAATGCACCGATTCCGCGAATTTGGTCGGGAATCCGGCGAGAGTCACGATGTTTTCCTTCCGCATGAAGATTGAATAGTCGGCCTGAGCGAGCTGGGCTCTCACCAGGGTCCGCGGCTGGCGTCCGTGGAAGACGATGCGATCGCCCAATTCGGCGAGAATCGAGGCCTGGTCCGCGACGATGGCGAGGTAGGTCTCCCGGCTCGGGCCATAGATATCCAGGGTGAAGTCGGCCCCCAGGCCCCGGGCGGCGTGCAGGGCGGCAATCACCTTGTCGAGACGGTCCTTCAGTCCCTCCATGCTTTCGGCGACGATCGAGGGAATGAAGCCGGTGCCGGCGAAGAACAGCCGTTTCGGCCGTCCGTCCGGCGTCGCGGTTCCGATCGCGCCCACGGCGACGTCATCGGGAACGAGCGTCGGGAGTTCGACCACCGGCACGCCGGCCGTTCGGTAGAAGTCGCTCAGGAATGCGCTCGATGTGATGACCCCGTCCATTGTCGGATTGATCCATCTCATGCGCATTGGCCGATCGACGTTCTTGACGATCGTCGCCACGCTGCGCATCCGGCTGACGGCATACCATTCGGCGACCTCGGACAGGGCGACCGCGCCGTGCGCGTGGAAATACGCTTTGAGCCGCGCCTGCGCAATGGCCGGATAATTGTAGCAGATCACCGCCGCCAGGTCGCCGGCATGGTGCGCCTCTATCACCCGGGTGATGTCGCCGATGCCGACAATTCGGCGAAGCCAGGCGAACTTGCTGACCGGGTAGGGAATCTCCCAGCACTCGAACGGCACGCCGTCATGATTGACGCGCTGGGCGTGGGCCTTGGCGGGCAGGTCCCGCGAGAGCCCGAAGAGCACCACCCGGTAGCCGATCTCCTTCAGGATCAGCGCATTGGCGAGCGCCCGCTGCGCCGCCGCGTTGCGGTCGGGAAATTCGAACGGGCCGACATAGATGATCGTGCGTCGGAGTGATGGCGGTCGCGGCGTCATGAATCCGACATTAACTTTCGAGCGGGCCCGACTGGCGACGGCAGTTCCGGGGGAGTCCCGGCCGAACCAACGCTTGACCGCGACCACATCCGCCCCGGATCGTCAAGCGATCTTTGCCAGACGAGGGCCGTTCGGCCCCCGGCGAGGCGCCGCGCGCCCAGGCGTGGTCGACAACCGCCGGCGGGGCGCCTACAATCGGCGCTCGGCTTGCCCTGGGGGCGGCCATCGGCCGGATGCAGGTCGTTGAAATCGCGGATCGTTTTGGCTGGATGGAGTGGTGGCGGGTGTTCGACGGTAAGAAGCTGCTCATCAGCGGCGGTACGGGGTCCTTCGGCACGGCGGTGCTCAAGAGATTCATCAAGGAGCCTTTTGACGAGATTCGCATCTTCAGCCGCGATGAAAAGAAGCAGGAGGATCAGCGCAACAGGTTCAATGACCCACGCCTCTCCTATTACATCGGTGACGTCCGTGACTACCGCTCGGTTTTGAACGCCACGCGCGGTGTCGATTTCATCTTTCACGCCGCGGCGCTGAAGCAGGTTCCTTCCTGTGAGTTCCACCCGATGGAGGCGGTCAAGACCAACGTCCTGGGCGCCGACAATGTCCTCGAGGCGGCGATCGCCAACCAGGTCGCGCGGGTGGTCTGCCTTTCCACCGACAAGGCGGTCTACCCGATCAACGCCATGGGGATTTCCAAGGCGATGATGGAAAAGGTGATGGTCGCCAAGGCCCGCACCGCATCGGGCGGGGCCACGACGATCTGCGGAACCCGCTATGGCAATGTCCTGGCCTCGCGCGGGTCGGTGGTCCCGCTGTTCGTCTCCCAGGCGCTCCGCGGGGAGCCGATCACGGTCACCGATCCGGACATGACCCGCTTCGTCATGACCCTGCCGGAATCGGTGGATCTGGTGCTTCACGCCTTCCGCGAGGGCGGGGCCGGCGATCTCTTCGTCCAGAAGGCCCCGGCGGTGACGGTGGCGGACCTGGCGCACGCCGTGATGGATGTGCTGGGCAAGCCCGATCATCCGATCAAGGTCATCGGCACCCGTCATGGAGAGAAGCTGTATGAGGCGCTGCTGAGCCGCGAGGAGATGGTGGCCGCCGATGACCAGGGCCGGTACTACCGGGTCGCCCCCGACAACCGGGACCTGAACTATTCCGCCTTCGAACACACCGGACAGGCCCGCCTCACCGAGGCGCGGGACTACAACTCCCACAACGCCGAACGGCTGGATCGGCGGGGGATGAGGGACATCCTTCTCACCCTCGACTACGTCAAGCGGGTGCTGCGCGGCCAGTCGCCGGAGGGCGATGAATGAGCAGGGCGGGAATCGTCGTCACCGGCGCCGATGGCTTCATCGGCAGGAATCTGACTGTCCGGCTGAACGAAATGAACACCTGGGAGGTTCGGCCCATCGAGGTCGCGTCCTCGGTGGAGGACTGGCGCGAGGCGGTGTCCGCCGCCGAGGTCGTCGTCCATCTCGCCGGCGTGAACAGGCCGCTCGATCCGGCTGAATTCATGACCGGCAATCGCGACACGGTCGCGACCTTGATCGCCGCGGTCGAAGCGACCGGTCGGCGAATTCCCATCATTCTCACCTCATCGGCCCGGGCGGACGACGACAGCGCCTACGGGCTCAGCAAGAAGGCGGCTGAGGAGACCCTGCTCGCCTTCGCCGACCGCACCGGCAATCCGGTCCACATTTTCCGGCTGCCGAACGTTTTCGGCAAATGGTGCCGGCCCAACTACAACTCCGCCGTCGCGACGTTCTGCCATAACGTCGCCCGCGGCCTGCCGATCACCGTCAACGACCCCTCCGCGCCCCTGTCGCTGGTCTATATCGACGACGTGGTCGCGGCGATCATCGATCTGGCCACGGCGCGCCCCGCGGGCCGGGGGTTCCGAACAGTCGCGCCCGTCTATCGGACGACTGTGGGCGAGGTGGCGGACTTGATCCGGCGGTTCCGGGATGATCGGCGGGACGCTCTGATCGAATCGGTTGGCGTCGGCCTGATCCGCGCGCTCTACGCCACCTTCGTCGCGGCCTTGCCGCCCGAGGCGTTCAGCTACCCGCTCGTCGCCCATACCGACCCGCGCGGCTCGTTCTCCGAGATGCTGAAGACGCGCACGTCGGGCCAGTTCTCCTACTTCACCGCCCATCCCGGGGTGACCCGAGGCGGTCACTATCACCATAGCAAGACGGAGAAGTTCCTGGTCGTCGAAGGCGAGGCCCGGTTCCGCTTCCGTCACATCCTCACCGGCGAAGCTCACGAGGTCC
>Ga0075522_10000547_pt1 | contig 27463 bp, 18 predicted proteins | sample NGEPerA_FD_74796 | JGI IMG/M metagenome (GOLD analysis project Ga0075522, IMG submission 74796) | Arctic peat soil microbial communities from the Barrow Environmental Observatory site, Barrow, Alaska, USA - NGEE PermafrostL2-A | ecosystem: Environmental > Terrestrial > Soil > Wetlands > Peat ...
GTTCCCGGACTTTCCGTGGGACAATTCCAACTCGCAGTACGGCTTGCTGGGCGTCTGGTGCGGCGCGGAAGTGGGCGTTGAAGTGCCCAGCCGATATTGGCGCGATGTCGAAGGCCATTGGCTTCGCAGCGAATTGCAAACCGGCGAGTGGGGCTACCGGGCCTTCAACGCGCAAGGCACGATGGCCATGAACTGCGCCGGCGTCGCCTCGCTGCTGGTCACGCACGAATACATCCAGGCGCCCGGGCTTCACGGCGCCGTGGGCCGCGAGATTTATGGCCCTGGCCTGGCCGCCGGGCTGCGCTGGCTTGAGACCGGCGACAACTGCATGAAGGTGACCGGTCCGGGGACGCATTACATGGGCTACAACCTCTATGGCATCGAGCGCGTCGGTTTGGCCTCGGGATTCAAATACTTCGGCAGCCACGACTGGTATCGCGAACTGGCCAAGCGCGCCCTGGCCCGGCAATGGCCCAACGGCGCGTGGGGCCGTTCGCAGACCGGCGAAGACACCGTTATCGATACCGCGTACGTCCTGCTGTTCCTCTCCAGCGGACGCCATCCGGTCTTCATGAACAAGCTTAGATTCGACGGCTCATGGTCCAACCGCCCGCGCGATCTGGCCAACCTCACGCGCTTCGCCGCCCACAACACCGAGCGCGCCTTGAACTGGCAGGTGGTGTCGTTCGATCATGATTGGCAGGATTGGATGAATTGTCCCGTCCTCTATCTGGCCAGCCATAAGCCGCCGCAATTGAATGAACAGCAATATGCGATGCTCCGGCAATTTGTGAACGCCGGCGGATTGCTCTTCACCCATGCCGACGCCGGCTCACCGGAATTCACCCGCTGGGTCAACGACACGCTGGTTCCGCGAATCTGCCCCGGCCACGCCCTTGAGCCGCTTCACGATGATGACCCGATTTTTCATGTCAACTACAACATCACGCCGGGCGCGGTGAAGCTGATGGGCGTGAGCAACGGGTCGCGGCTTTTGCTGGTCCACTCGCCGGCGGATCTGGCGATGGCCTGGCAGGGGAATTTCGAGAAGGTAAAGCCGGACGCCTTTCGCATCGGCATGAACATTTTCCTTTACGCGGCGGGAAAGACCGATCTGCGCAACCGCCTGGTGTCGCCGATTCTCCCCGAGCCGCCCAAATCCGAAGTCCCTGCGATTCAGGTGGCGCGCCTGCGCTATGCCGGCAACTGGGATCCCGAACCGGCTGCCTGGGACCGATTCGCCCGCGCCTGCAGATGGGATACGAGCGCGGCGATTGCCCCATCCCCGGTCGATCTTTCCGCGCTGCGACCCAACTCCTCCCCAATTGCGCATCTCACGGGAACGGCATTGCAGTCTTTCACCCCTGTCCAAACCCAAGCCGTGCGCAAGTACGTCGAAGCCGGCGGCATCCTACTCATCGATCCCTGCGGAGGCTCCGATGACTTTGCCATGAGTGTCGGGCAATCGCTCCTCAAGCCCGCGTTCCCGGGCCTATCGCTTTCCGACATCCCCGCCGGCCATCCGCTGCTGAAAGGGTTGGGCCACAGCCCGGACAATTTCGGCCCGGTGCGCCTTCGTCCCTATGCCGCCGCCCGGCTGAATCTCGTGCCGCCGGGTCTGCAAATGCTCACCGCCGGCAAGGGAGCGGTCATCGTCAGCCCGCTGGATCTCACCACCGGCCTGCTGGGCAGCAACACCTGGCCGATCATGGGCTACGCGCCGGCCTCCTGCGAAAAGTTCGTGGAGAACCTGGTCATTTGGACGGTTACTCGATCAGCATCGCATCCCCATAACTGAAGAATCGATATCGGTTTTCAATGGCGATGCGATAGAGCCTTCGTTGCTCTTCGAGGCCGACGAACGCGGCGAGCAGCGCGATCAGCGTGCTGCGCGGCAAATGAAAATTGGTGATCAACGCCGACACATGTTTCCAACGATAAGGCGGGTGGATGAAGATTCCGGTCTGTTCGTCCTTCGCGGTGAAGGGTTCGTGTTCCGGCTGGCTTTCGAGCACGCGCGCGCTGGTGGTGCCGACGGCGACGATCCGCCGGCCCTGGGCCTTGGCGCGGTTCAGGGCGTCGGTGGCTTGCGAACTGATCGAATATTCCTCTGTATGCATCGCGTGATCGGCGAGCATTTCGCTGATCACGGGTTTGAAGGTTCCCATGCCCACATGCAGCGTCACGAAAGTCCTTTCCACGCCGCGCGCATCGAGTTCATCAAAAAGTTCCGGCGTGAAATGCAACGCCGCCGTCGGCGCGGCCACGGCGCCGGGGGCTCTCGCGAAAACGGTTTGATAGCGCGAGCGGTCCAGGTCGTCGCGATCGTCGCGCTCCTTGTCGCGCCGGATATACGGCGGCAGCGGCATGCGGCCCAGGCGTTCGAGCAACGACAACGCCGAGCCGGCCGGGCTGATTGAAACGCGATACTCGCCGCCCTCAATGTGCTGCAACACCGTCAGCTTTGTCGTCGGATCATTGGTGAAGAAAAGCGTGTTGCCGGTTCCGCTGCCCATATTTTTCAGCAGCACGCGCCATAGATCAGGCCCCTCCTGGGCCAGGAACAATCCCTCGATCCGGCCGCCCGTTTCCTTTCGCAATGTGAAGCGCGCCGGAATGACGCGGGCATCGTTGAAGACCAGCAGATCGCCGGGGCGAAGGAGGTGGGGAAGCTCACAAAACACGCGGTGCGCGATGCCGGCGTCCGTCCGCGCGTAATGCAGCAGGCGGGACGCGGAACGCGTAGCAGGAGGCTCCTGGGCGATCAAGTCGGCTGGAAGGGCGAAATCGAGTTCATCGGTGCGCATAGGGATGCTATAATGAGCCAGTCATTAGGAGGTGGATCATAGCGACAGCGACAATTCAATCACCGGCCAAGTCACCCACCCGGTGCAGTGATATAAATGAGACCCGGCAGTTCGCGATCGAAGCCGCGCGATTGCTGGCCGCAACGCGATGCCAGAACGTGGTGCTGCTGGACGTGAGCGGCGTGCTCCAGGTGACCGACTTTATGATTCTTGCCACCGGCACAAGCCCCCGGCAGATGAAAACCGCCTGCGAGGACGTGCAGGAGCTCGCCGAGCCGCGCGGCTACCGCCCGCTGTGCCCCGCCGCTGACAATGAGAATTGGAATTGCATCGACCTCATCGACCTGGTGGTCCACGTCTTTAGTTCCGAGGCCCGGGCGTACTACGATCTGGACAACCTGTGGGGCGACGCTCGCCGGGTGGAATGGAAGAATGAAGCAGGCAGGGTGTAGCGGCGGGCTTTGGCAGTGGGTGGGTCTGGCATGAAGCGCGCGATGATTCGACGTATCACGGGCGCCTCGCCCCGTGCCGATGGCGTGGAGTTCATAAAACCGCGGGCAGGGCTGCCGCCACGGCAGGTGGCGCCACACGTTGCGCGAACGCGGGCCGGCGTGTATCTTGTGCGGCCGATGAACGAGGAATTGAGTCATCCCCCCGCCGGAGGCCCGCCCGTCCGCGTCGCTTCCGCCGACACCGCGCCGGCCGCCAAATCGGTGCGCGGCGACGCGATGGTCGTGCTTAAACGCCTGCGCGATGCCGGGCACGAGGCGTATTTTGCCGGGGGGTGCGTGCGCGATCTGCTCCTGGCCCGCGCGCCCCGCGACTGGGATGTCGCCACCAACGCACCGCCGAATCGCGTGCGGGGGCTGTTTTCCAACACGCAGGCCGTGGGCGCGGCTTTCGGCGTCATTCTCGTGCGCTACGGCGGAAGCCAGATCGAGGTCGCCACCTTCCGCGCCGATGCTCAATACCTGGATGGCCGGCACCCCACCGGCGTGCGATTCACCACCGCCGGCGAAGACGCCCGGCGGCGCGACTTCACCATCAACGGGCTGTTCCTCGATCCCCTTCTCGACGCCCCCCTCCAAGAGCAGGTCATCGACTTCGTCGGCGGGCGCGACGATCTGAGGAACCACGTCATTCGTGCCATCGGCGATCCCGAAGCGCGATTCCGTGAAGACCATCTGCGCCTGCTTCGGGCGGTGCGCTTCGCGGCGCGGTTTGGCTTCACGATCGAGCCGCAAACCGCCGCCGCCATTCGCCGGCACGCGGCACAACTCATCCGCATCAGCCCCGAACGCATCGCCGACGAATTGCGAACGATGCTCACGCCCCCCACCCGCAACGAGGCGTACCGTCTGCTCGAAGAACTCTCGCTGCGGCCGCTCCTTTTCCGATTCCTCGAAATGCCGGACGGGAAGGGCCGCGCGCCGCGCGCGGATTCCATCTTCGCGGCGCTTGCGCCGGGTGAGTGGATCCCGTTTGGATTGGCGCTGGCCGGCGCCGGCATCGACCACTACCTCCGGCAAGGCCCGGACAACGTCGATGTCCGCCGGCTCTTCGAGCGGCCGATCGCGCAAAGAATCGTTCACGCGCTTCGCCAATCGCTGAAAATCAGCAATGAAGAATCGGAGGAACTTGGTCAATCGCTGGAGGGCCTGGACCTTCTGACGCGCGATGATCCGCCGACCCTGGCCATTAAGAAGCGCTTTCTAGCCCGCGCCGCCGCGCCGCTTTCCCGCGAGTTGCTTGATGCACTTGGGGAAACCGGTTTGCTCGCCTCAAAAAGAGTGGAAGCGCTTCGATTGCAACTGGCCGAGTTGGAGAAGACCGAATTTGCCCCCCCACCGCTGATCACCGGCGACGACCTGACCACTGCCGGCTTAGTGCCCGGGCCAATGTTCAAGCGGGTGTTGGATCGCGTTTACGACGAGCAACTCGAGGATCGCATCCGCTCGCGTGAAGAGGCGATGACGCTAGCCCTACGCTTGGCCGGTGAGCGGGCCTAAAATAGCCGTGCGCGACTACGGTCTGTTCGTGCGTGGCATAACCAGACGGGCGTCAGCCTGGGAAATGCAGCCTCAATCGTGACACGGGCGTCCCGCCCGTGCTTGTTGCATGGAAGTCAGAACACGTCAATTTTTCCTACTCTCCAGCCCTCCGCACGGGCGGGACGCCCGTGTCACTTCGTGACATTCAACGTAAACGCGGCGGAAGTTGCCGCCGCGCGGCTTTGTGCGCCCGCGTAGTTGACGCTGCATACATAGACTCCCGGAAGAAGCCCGGCGAGCAGAAAGTGCAGCGTGCCGTTGGCGCTCACCGAGGCGGTGCCTAAAACATTGTTATTCTGGTCCGTGATACGTGCGGTTCCGGAAAAGGCGATGTCGGCGGGCGCATTTGATTTGATCGTGGTGTTTAGCGCGACGGCACGGCCGGTCTTGTACGATCGTGACGGATGCGGAGCCGGGATGGCGGCGGTGGCTTGCGTCACATTGATGACCAAACTCGGCGGCGCATTTCCGGCAAGCGCGCCATCAGACAACTCAAGCGTATAAGTGCCCGGCTGGGAGAACCAGACGTTTTTGAAAGTTGCCAGGCCATTGTGGACCGGCACGGTGATCTTTCCCTCGACGTCTCCGCCGGCTGGGCCGCTCGCAACCACCAATGTCACGTAGTTCCGGCTATTCTTGATGACGTTGCCGAACTGATCCTCCAACGTAGCGACAATGGGCGGCAGCGACTTGCCCACCAGAACCGTATCGGCCGATGATTGTGAAAGTACAAGATGCGCGCTGCCGCTGTCGGCATTGACGGTGAAACGCCGCGATGTTGCCTTGAGGGAACTGTCGGTGATGTCCAGGGTATAGGTTCCGGCCTTGGTGATGGATAGATCGCTGAATGTCGCAACGCCGTTGACCGCCTGCACCGAGAGGGTGCCATGGAGCACGCCGCCCGCGGCGCCGCCAAGGGAGATCGTGACCAGGGAATTATCAGAGGTTGCGCCGTGGCCAGTCTTATCTTCGAGCATGACGATGACCGGCGGCAACGTCGCTCCGGCATTCACGCTTGCCGGCTGCCCGCTGAATCTCATATGCGCGGCCGCCAGGACAGGCTTGCCCGAGCCGCCGGCCAACGTCAGCGTGAAGAATTGATTGGCCGCCGGGTGCGTGGCATCGATTGCAATGCCATTGGATGCGGTAAAGATCAGGTCGTAATGCCCTGTCGCATCAAGCGCGGCAGGAGTGCCCGAAAGGGTGGCAGTGCCGTCGCCGTTATCGACGAAGCTGAGTGCATCCGGGAGAAACGCGGTCTCCTTGATGCCCGGCGCAGGATCACCGGTGGTGGTGACGGTAAACGCCGACGGTTGGCCCACATGGAAAGTCACGGCGTTCGCGCTGGTGATGCGCGGCGGAGTGGCCGCGCCCAGCGTGAGCGTGAGATCGACCGATGCCGTGTTGGCGGCCTGCACGTTCACGCCCTGCGCGTAAACCTCGATGACGTGGTTTCCGGCTTGCAGGGCGAATGCCTGATTGACGGCGGACGTATTGGTGGAGGAGGCGGTGAAATCTGAAATATCGAAATGCAGCGAGGAGGTCGCGCCGCCGCTGCCGGCCAGGGTTCCGCTGATTTGAACGGTCGCCGCTGTTGTCAGGGAAAAACTCAATACAACCTCCGCGCTGGTCCCGCTGTTGTCTGACCAGCCCAGGTATCCTCCGGCGGTGGATTGAGTGGCATCACTGTGCACGGTCAATTTCTGCGGAGTAACGGCATAGGTAGCGTTCGCGGCGGCCGACAGCGAATAGGCGGGCTCGAACTGGCTGCCCGCGTAGCTAAATGTATCCGCCGCATGTGCCGGGTTGGTCTTCACCTGCTGCGGCGTCGTGCCGGCATAGGCCAGCGCGGAGATGCTCGTGCCGGTGGGATCGAGCACAAATGAAAACAAGACTCTGGGCTCCATGGCCTCAACGCAAGGCCTGCGATGAAGACTGCGAGGGCGGGGCCGAACGCGAGTGAAGACGGTATGCATGTTTTGCTCTCGGAATAAACTGACAACAAGCCTGACAATGAGGATCGCTGCCGATTCATCGGCGACAGTCCTATTCAGACGCGCGAAATTCCACAATATTTTGTAATCGTGCCTGCGGCTCAGACGTGAATAACCCCCCCTTGGCGGCAGGTAACACTTCAGCCGTCTGCAACGGATGAAGTCCAATAAGCGGCCAATATCCCTGCGGCGCGCGGCGATTAAGCCTCCTGTATCGCAGGACCGATAGATGGCGTAACGTGAGTGTCCCCCCGTTCCCCATCGTTGTCACCGAAGATTCCTTGTCCGCGCGGCTCGTTTCGATGGAGCAGCAGCTCGATTATCTGCGCGAGCAACTCACCGAATCGCAACGGCTGGCAACCATCGGCACCATCGCCGCGGTCATCGCCCACGAATTCAACAACCTTCTCACGCCGATCGTCAGCTATTCGCAGTTCGCCCTTCAGAGCGCCGAAAGCGACAAGCCGGACATGGATCTGGTGCGCAAGGCGCTAAGCAAGGCGTTCCAAAGCTCCTCGAAAGCCGGGCGGATTTGCGCGTCGATGCTCGGGCTGGCGCGGGGCGAATCGGTCTTCGGGCCGGTCAGCGTGCAACGGCTGGTGGACGAAACATTGGCCGTCATGGCGCGCGACCCCAAGAAAGACGGCATCGCCCTTCGCGTGCAGGTGCAGCCCGATCTGATGGTGGTCGGCGAAGTGGTGCAACTCGAGCAGGTGCTGCTCAACCTCCTGATCAACGCCCGCCAGGCAATGCTTGGGCGCGGCGGATCGATCACCATCAAGGCCCATCAAATCGACGACGGATCGGTCCGCATTCAGGTCATCGACACCGGTCCGGGCATCCCCGAAAAACTCCTGCCCAAAATCTTCCTTCCCTTCTTCACCACCAAAGCCACCGCGAAAAAGGGCGAAGCCAAGGGCACCGGCTTGGGATTGGCGATCTGCAAGGAAATCATCGAGCATCACAAGGGGCACATCGACGTGCACAGCGAAATGGGCAAGGGAACCATCTTCAGCATCTGCCTGCCGCCGGGCATCTGACTCCGGCGACGAATAGGGCGAGCTTTTGCGCGGAGTGCGCAGAGTATCTGAGCCGCGGAGCGGGCGAAGATTCAGGATTTTGCCGTCGCCCCACTTGGGCGTACTCGAATTTCCTGGCAGGCGTAACCGTTGACATCCACAGGGTTTGGTGGGGGCCCCACCCTCCGCCAATGCCCCTCCCGGAAAATTCGGCGCGCCCCCTCACTTCGTCTTTCCCATCCTATTTCGGATTTCGGGTTTCGGGTTTCGGATTTGATGGCTCGCCCAGCCCGCACCGCCTCTCCGCGCTCTCTGCGCAAACTCCCAATTGTTTATCGGACGCTCTCAAGCCCGCCGCCGTCGCTGGCCGATAGAGGCTCAGGACACCAGCAGGAGGCGAACCGTGTCGATTACCGTAGATCAGGAAGCGTTTGCGGCCCGGGAAATCGGGCTGCGGACGGTCGGTCAATTACTCTCGCATGTGCAGCGGTCGAACCGGCTGGTCGTGAACCTGTTGATCGACGGCGAATCGCCGGACCTGTCGGCCATCGGCGAAATCCGCCGCGAGTCCCTTGATGGGCACACGCTGTACATCGAAACCGCCGAGCCCGGCGAAATGGCGCTGGACGTACTGGGCGAAGTCGAGCAGCAGCTTCAGGAAGCCGACCGGCTTAAGAATGATGCCGTCGATCTGCTGGCGCAAAACGCCGTCGAGCGGGCCATGCAGAAACTCAGCGGGTGCTTCAGCACCTGGCACAATGCCCAGGAATCCGTCCTCAAAACCGCCCAGCTCCTGCGCATCGACCTGGACGAATTGCAATGCGGCGACCGCACCCTCAACGCAATGGTTGGCGAGTTCACCGCGCAGCTTCGGCAGATCAAGCTCGCCCTGGAAAGCCGCGACTTCGTGCTGCTGGCCGACATCCTCACCTACGAAGCCACCCAAACCACCTCCCGCTGGCGCGAAGCGATCAACGCCATCCGCGACACACTGGGCGCGCCCGCGGCATGACGCCGGTTGGGCCAATCAGAAAGAAGATTCACCGCAGAGACGCAGAGACGCGGAGAAGAGCATAATGCTGTGCGCGCGTTGGAACCGAGGCGCGATACGACTCTGAATTTGAAGCTGTATCACTTCCGCGATTTGCAACGCGATAGTGCTCGCGCAAAGGAAACCGCCAACGTACCACGGGCGTCCCGCCCGTGCCGACGGCGCGGTTCACCCGGGAACCGCCTTTTTGGCTAATCTCCCGACCACTCTTCACAAGTTTTTTCTCTCCAGATTTCTTCCCTCTCCGCGTCTCCGCGTCTCCGCGGTTAATCCCTCATCTTTGGGAATTCGGATTTCCGCGCACCTCTCTTACAATCCCCCCATGACACCCGAGCAGCTACAGGCCCAGTGTGAACTGGGCCAGCGGCAGTTGATGGCGATGCAATATCTTGAAGCGGAGGCGACGCTGGCCGATGCCGAGCGCATCGCCTGGGCCGCGCGCGATTGGGATGCGTTGTCGCGGCTGTATATGCCGTTGCAGGAGACGCGCCGCCAACGCCGGCAGCGCTGCGGTGAGGGTATCGTCTGCCTCGATCTGATTTCCGAAGGGCCCGACGACGCCATCGACCCGATGCACGTCCTGCGGAACTTCTCTCACGGCCAGTTGCTCGTGGCCGGGTGGGGTACGCTCGAACCCGCGCGGCGCGTGCGGGAGCGGGCAGCCGAACATGGGTTATTCCTTGATACGTTCCTTGCGGCCGCCTACCCCGCCGGCGAAGGCCGGGCGGTTGCCATTGTTCCATATGAAAACGTGCGGCTTCCCGAGCCGGGGCTTCGATCCATAGATGAACTGATCCGCCTGCTCCCCGCGCACAGCATCGTGCTGAGCGAAAACGAATTGCCGCGCGGCAGCCGGCGCGGCACACCCGAAACGTATGGCCAGGTGATGGACCTGTGGGAACGCCTGCACAAGCCGTTCGTCGCCGCGGCGGACATGCAGGCCGATCCGATCCGAAAAATGGAAGGCTATCGCGCCGCCATTCGGGTGGATTATGCCTGTGAACTGGCGCACCAGAAGCTGTCGGACGCGGCGCGGGGCATGATGAAGTCGGGGTGAAACCAATTCAATCCGAAGACGAGGACTGCCACGAATGAGCACGAATGGACACGAATGAAGAACAGGTTGTTCCTTGCCATTTCCGCAACGTAATATTCAACCGCCCCGAATTGCCCATACCTCTCCAAGCCGCGCCTCCCTATACTCCACGCCGGTTTTCAGAATTGGCTTTCCAAGGAGTTGATCCATGAATGTGTTGGTTGCGGGCGGGGCGGGATATATCGGTTCGCATACGGTCAAACGGCTCAAGGAAGCCGGGCACGCGCCGGTCATTTATGACAACTGCTCGCGCGGGCATCGGGAAGTGATTGGCATTCTCAAGGTGCCAGGCATCATCGCGGATCTCAACGAGAAGCCAACCCTGGTCGCTGCCTTGCGCGAGCATAAAATTGACACGGTGATGCACTTCGCGGCTTACGCCTACGTCGGCGAAAGCGTCGAGCATCCGCTGATGTATTACCAGAACAACGTGGCAACCACCGTCAGCGTGCTGCAGGCCATGCGTGAGGCGAACGTCACGCGTTTCGTCTTTTCCAGCACTTGCGCGGTCTATGGCGACCCGGACAAAATCCCCATCACCGAGGAAGAAAAGAAGGCGCCGGTATCTCCCTATGGCCGCAGCAAACTGATGGTCGAGCAGGTTTTGGCGGACTTCGCGGACGCCAAATCCTGGCCGCAATTCAGCTTCGCGGCGTTGCGCTATTTCAACGCCAGCGGCTGCGCTATGGACGCAACGCTGGGCGAAGATCACGATCCGGAAACGCATCTCATCCCCGTGATTCTCCAGGCGATCCTGGGCCGTCGCCCCGGCCTCACCGTCTTTGGAACAGACTACCCCACCGCCGACGGCACCAACGTCCGCGACTACATCCACGTCGATGATCTGGCCGATGCCCACATCAAGGCCATGGAAAAGCTCCAACCGGGCTGCCCGATCTATTGCAACCTGGGGACCGGCCGCGGATTCTCGGTGAAAGAGATCATCGCGACAGCGGAAAAAGTCGCCGGCAAGAAAGCCCCCATCACCTACGGCCCCCGCCGCCCCGGCGACGCGATTGCGCTCTACGCCGACCCAGGCCGCGCCAAAACCCTGCTGGGATGGGAAGCCAAACACAAGGACCCGCGGGCAATCATCCAGTCGGCGTGGAACTGGTTCAAGGATCACCCGCGCGGTTACGCATAACGCGGGGGGCGGCCGCGCCGCCGCAACGCTAAGGAAGCGTGCAAAAACAACTCCGCAGTTTTCCGTAACCCGACGCTGCACATGCGTTTACTCGCACGATGCGATAATGCGGAGTTGTTTTTGCACAGCGCCTAATCATACGCTTCCCGCTTAAATCGCGCGCTCATTGAAGGGGCATCAGTCGTTCCCACAATTTGCCGGCGCGACAGAGAAGCGGATTTGCAATGCCAAGCCGGCGAGAATCGCTCCGTCGTGCGTTTTCGTAGGGTTCGCTTTAGCGAACGCGGATTGGCGATGCCGCGCCGACGACCGCGTTCGCTGAAGCGAACCCTACGTATTGCACTGTGCCGTGATACAACCAGGTGGCTCCGTGAACCCCGTTCATCCATCAGGAGTTGCAAATGCCTGACGTGTTTCGAGTGACCAAGTCAGGGGACCTCCATTGCCGTGACGCGGCGACTTGTGGATGATGGATTGGATGCCTGACTCCACGATCGTCACCCGCTTTGCCCCCTCCCCCACCGGCTACCTCCACGTCGGCGGCGCGCGCACGGCTCTATTTAGCTGGCTGCTCGCCCGGCATATGGGCGGCAAATTTCTTCTCCGCATCGAAGACACCGATCTGGCCCGCAGCACCGAGCAAGCCTGCACGCAACTCCTCGAAGACCTGCGCTGGCTGGGCCTGCATTGGGACAATCCGCAACTCGTCTACCAATCGCGGCGCACGGAGATTTACAACAAACTCATCGACGAACTCATCGCGCGCGGCCAGGCCTATCGCGCGTATGAAACCAGCGAGGAACTCGATCGCCAACGGCAGATCGCCAGCCGATCCAAACGCCAATACCGATACGCGCGCCCAAAGCTCGCCGACGAGCAAATCCGCCAGTACGAGGCGGATGGCCGCCCGCATGTCGTGCGGTTCGCGGTGCCGGTGAAGGAGTATCGGTTTGATGACGTCGTGCTCGGGCCCAATCAGGGCTATGGCCCCGGCGAGGCGCAGGATTTTGTCATTCGCAAGAGTGATGGCATGCCGACCTATCACTTTGCCGTGGTGGTGGACGATGCCGACATGGGCGTCACCCACATCCTTCGCGGCCAGGAGCATCTGCTCAATACCTGCAACCACATCGCACTACAGGAGGCCCTGGGCTATCCGCGCCCAACCTACGGGCATCTGCCGATCATCATGAATCTGGACGGCAGCAAGATGAGCAAGCGCGATCGCGATAAGAAGATCCGGCACTCCGTTGGGCTATGGCTCAAGCAAGGACGAAAAGTGGAATTGCTGGAAGAGCAGGCCAAGCTTCCCCAGGGCCGCCTGGCGCAATGGCTGGCCGCCGACACCTCGCAGCTAGATCTGCCTGAGCAGGCCCGGGTGATGGAAGTCATCGGCCTGACCAGGGGCGATCTGCCGGAGATACTCGTCCATGATTTCAAGGAGAACGGCTATCTGCCAGAGGTGCTGCTCAACTTCCTGTCGCTGCTGGGCTGGAGCCCCGGCGGCGACCGCGAACGCATGAGCATGGACGAGATGGTCCATCTCTTCGCCATCGACGGCATCGGCAAGAGCAACTCCAAGTTCGCCCGCGACAAGCTGCTGGCCTTCAACACCGAGGCCTGCGCCGCCGCTCCCATGTCGCGGCTCATCCCGGCGTTCCGCGAGTATCTGTCCGTCAACCCCGAATCGCCCTTGAACGGCGCGGATGATGCGCAGCTCCAGCGCGTGCTGAAGATGAATCACGGCTTTCACATTCTCCGCGAAGCCGACGAGAAATCACGATTCCTGTTCGTTGCCGACGCGGAGGTGGAGTATCAGAGCGATGCGATCGAGAAGGTGTTGAAGAAGAACGAAGGCCAGGGCCTGGGCGCCCTGCGCGATGTTCGTCAAGCGCTGACTGGCGTCGAGACGTGGAATGCGGCGCACCTTGAGCAGGCGGTGAAAGGATTCTGCGAACAGCGGCAATTGGGGTTGGGCAAAGTGGCGCAGCCTATTCGAGTAGCCGTCAGCGGGACAACCGTCAGCCCGCCGATCTTCGAGACGCTGGAATTTCTGGGAAAAACCCGCACTCTCGCGCGGATTGAGCGGTGTTTGGAGGAGTGCGCGAAAGGGTAATCATGGGCTGCACCGGAAGTCGATATGTGCCGAATCGTGCGCGCGAAAAAACATCCTTGCCGGTGCGCAGCACTCCTTTGCCGCTTAGCTTATGAAAACCGGACGACTCGAGGCATTCAGCGACGGCGTCGTGGCCATCATCATCACCATCATGGTGTTGGAGATGAAGGCGCCGGCTCGCGCGCCGCATCTTTCTGACCTGCGCCCGGTCATTCCGGTCTTCATCAGCTACGTCCTGAGCTTCGTGAACGTCGGCATCTATTGGAACAACCACCATCACCTGCTGCACATGGCCCGCCGGGTCAATGGCGGAATCTTGTGGGCCAACCTCCATCTGCTCTTTTGGCTCTCCCTCGTTCCCTTCGTGACCGCCTGGATGGGCGAGAACCATTTCGCCCCAACCCCCACCGCGCTGTATGGCGTGGTGCTGTTGATGGCGGGAGCCGCCTATTCAATTCTCACCTGGACGATCCTGCGCATGGGGGGCCGCGCCTCTGCCCTGGCGGCAGCCATCGGAAAAGACTTCAAGGGCAAAGCCGCCCTGACGCTCTACGCAATCGCAATCCCGCTTGCGTTTGTAAGTTCATGGATCGCCGGCGGTCTTTTCGTGGCGGTCGCCCTCATGTGGCTGATCCCGGATCGGCGGATTGAGAGGGCGATCGCAAAAGATTGCGCGGAACAATCGCGCGATCGCGGGTGACACTGTGCGCGATCGCGGATAGAATCAAGTCGAACAGAGTCATTCCTGAGGCAGTCTCATGACCACCATGACAAGCGTAAGCCCCGCCCGGACATACACCCCCGACGATTTGCTCCATATGGAGGATGCGGTGGAATATGAGTTGGTCGATGGCCATCTTGTGGAGCGAAACGTGAGCATTGAATCCAGCGACGTGGGCGCTCAAATTCTTATGCTTTTGCGCGTCGAAGCGGCGCGCACGGGCTTGGCCTCGGCATTTGGTCCCGACATGGGGTATCAATCTTTTCCCAAACACCCCAATCGCATCCGTAAGCCGGATGTCTCCGTTGTGCGCAAAGACCGCTTTAGGGAATTGCAACGGAAACGTGGGTTCATGCCCATTCCGGCGGACCTGGCGGTGGAAGTCATTTCCCCCAACGACTCCTACTACGAAGTCGCCCAGAAAGTCGCCGAGTATTTAGAAGCCGGGTTTGGCACCGTATGGGTCGTGGACCCAAACCTCAAGACCGTGCGAATCGAACGGGTCGGCGGGCCGATCACGCTGCTTCACGAAAATGACGACATCACCGCCGAACCGGTATTACCGGAGTTTCGGTGCAAGGTCGGCGAGTTCTTCAAATCCTAGCTGATGCTCCTCACCATCACGACCACTCATCGCCCCGCGACCGACCTGGGTTATTTACTTCACAAGAATCCCGCGCGGCCGCAGTCGTTTGAATTATCATTCGGCCAGGCACACGTCTTTTATCCCGAAGCCGATGCGCATCGCTGCACGGCGGCGCTGTTGCTGGATGTCGACCCGGTCGGCCTGGTTCGCAACCGCCGTGGCCCCGGCGGCGAAGGGTTTTCTCTCGAGCAATATGTGAATGATCGCCCCTATGCCGCCAATTCGTTTTTATCGGTGGCGATCGCGCAGGTGTTCGGGTCGGCATTATCCGGCGGCAGCAAGGAACGGCCAGAGCTTGCCAAGACGCCCATCCCGCTGACGGCCCGGCTGGCAGTCGTCCCCTGCCGGGGCGGCGAGGTCTTGCTGCGCAAACTCTTCGAGCCATTGGGATACGCGGTCACGGCCACGCATCATCCGCTCGATGAGCAATTTCCCGAATGGGGCGAAGGGCCTTATTTCACCGTGGAATTGTCGCATACGCTGCCGCTGCACGATCTGCTGACTCATCTCTACGTGCTGATTCCCGTGCTGGACAACGACAAGCATTATTGGATCGGCGACGATGAGGTGCAAAAGCTCCTGCGGCATGGCGAGCCGTGGTTGGCATCGCATCCAGAGAAGGAGCAGATCGTCCGCCGATACCTCAAACATCGCAAGCACCTGGCCGACGAGGCGCTCGCCCGGCTGATCGAGGCCGAGCCGGAAGATGTGCGGGAAATCGAGGAACGGCAGGCCGGGGAAGAGGAGCAGGTCGAGCAGAAGCTGAGCCTCAACGAGCATCGGCTCAACACGGTGCTCTCGGTGCTTCGCGCCGCCGGCGCCACGCGCGTGCTTGATCTTGGATGCAGCCACGGCAATCTCCTGCGGCGGCTCATGGAAGACAAGCATTTCACGCAAATCGTCGGGCTGGACGTGTCGCATCGCGCGCTGGAGATCGCCTCCGAACGGCTGCATCTGGACCGTTTGCCGGAACGACAGCGACAGCGGATCCAGCTTCTCCACGGATCATTGATTTACCGCGACACGCGCCTAGCCGGCTTTGATGCCGCCGCCGTGGTTGAGGTGATCGAGCATCTGGATGAGCCGCGCCTGGCGGCGTTCGAGCGCGTGCTCTTTGAGTTCGCCCGGCCAGCCACGGTTGTCGTGACGACGCCAAATGTCGAATACAATGTTCGTTTCGAGACGCTGCCGGCCGGCAAATTCCGCCACAAGGATCACCGCTTTGAATGGACCCGCCAGCAGTTTGAGGCCTGGGCGACCGGCGTCGCCTCGCGGTTCGGATACGGCGTGCGATTTGTGCCGGTCGGGCCAGAAGATCCGGAGGTCGGGCCGGCGACACAGATGGCGGTGTTTAGTCTGAACACAGCATGACACGGAAAGGCAGGATTAACCACAAAGGCACAAAGACACGAAGAATCAAGTAAGGAACGCCCACATTTTCGCGCAATTTGTGATTTGTGATCTGATCGGGAAGCGCCCAATCTGATTACAACTTCTTGGTGTCTTTGTGCCTTGGTGGTGAACAGTTCTGAAGGGGTCGCGTCAATGAAGTGAAACTGTTGCGCCAAATGAAACTGACCATTCCCGAATTATCGCTGATCGTCCTCATCGGCCCCAGCGGCTGCGGGAAGTCCACGTTTGCGCGCAAGCACTTTAAGCCGACCGAGGTGCTCTCCTCGGATTTTTGCCGGGGGCTGGTTAGTGACGACGAGAACAGTCAGGCTGCCACCGGCGATGCCTTTGACGTGCTCAAATATGTCGCCGGCAAACGACTGGCGCGCGGGCTGCTGACGGTCATTGATGCCACCAACGTGCAGCCCGAAGCGCGCAAGCCGCTGGTGGAGTTGGCGCGCGAGCATGATGTATTGCCGGTGGCGATCGTGCTGAAGATGCCGGAGAATGTGTGTCACGAGCGCAACAAGGGCCGCCCCGACCGCACCTTCGGCCCGCATGTGGTTCGCAATCAGTTGATGCAACTGCGAAGAGGCCTGCGCGGGTTGGATCGCGAGGGGTTCCGATACGTTTATGTGCTGCACTCCCTGGATGAGGTTGAGCAAGTAGCAATCGAACGCCAGCCGTTATGGAACAATCGCAAATCGGATCGCGGCCCCTTCGACATCATCGGCGACGTGCATGGGTGTTTCGATGAACTGGCGGCATTGTTGAAACAGCTCGGCTACGCGATTGAAACCACACCGGCCGATGCCGCGCAACTGCCGGAATACGTCGTCACGCCCCCAACAGGCCGCAAGGCGATTTTTCTTGGCGATCTGGTCGATCGCGGGCCAAAGGTGGTCGAGGTCTTGCGCCTGGTCATGTCGATGGTAGAGCGCGGGACGGCATTGTGCGTGCCGGGCAACCACGACGTAAAATTGCTGCGAAAGCTGCGCGGCAAGAACGTGCAGATCACCCACGGACTGGCCGAGACCCTGGCACAACTTGAAGGCCAGCCGCCAGAGTTTCTCGAGCAGACGGCGCGCTTCATCGACAAGCTGGTTGGGCATTATGTGCTGGACGACGGCCGGCTCGTCGTGGCCCACGCCGGGATGAAGGAGCGGTATATCGGACGCGCCTCGGGCCGTGTGCGCGAGTTCGCGCTATACGGAGAAACCACTGGAGAGACCGACGAATTCGGCCTGCCGATCCGCTACAACTGGGCCGCCGAGTATCGCGGGTTTGGGCATGTGGTCTACGGGCATACGCCCGTGCCCGACGCCGATTGGCTCAACCGCACGATCAACATCGACACCGGCTGCGTGTTCGGCGGCAAGCTGTCGGCGTTGCGATGGCCGGAGATGGAAATCATTTCCGTGCCGGCTTTGCGCACTTATGCCGAGTCAAGCCGGCCATTCCTGCCCCCGGAGCAATCTGCCGTCGCCCTGACCGCCCAGCAGCAGCACGATGACATTCTGGATTTGGCGGATGTCACCGGCAAGCGCATCGTGACCACCCGCCTGCATCACAGCGTGACGGTGCGCGAGGAAAATGCGATCGCGGCGCTGGAGGTGATGAGCCGATTCGCGGCAGACCCCAAATGGCTGATCTACCTTCCCCCCACCATGTCCCCGACCGAGACCAGCGAGCAGCCGGGGCTTCTGGAACATCCACGCCAAGCCTTCGACTATTTCCGCGGTCAGGGTGTCGGCAAGGTCGTCTGCCAGGAAAAGCACATGGGCTCGCGGGCGGTGGTTGTCGTTTGCCGGGATGAACAGACCGGCCTGCGGCGCTTTGGAATCAAGAACAGCGCCGGCATCATCTATACCCGCACGGGCCGGCGATTCTTCGAGGATCGCGCGGTGGAGGGACAGTTGTTGGAGATCGTGCGCGAAGCGTTGGGCGCGGCGGGTTTCTGGGAGGAATTCGCCAGCGACTGGTTCTGCCTCGATTGCGAGTTGATGCCCTGGTCGGCCAAGGCGCAGGATCTGCTCAAAAATCAATACGCCGCCGTGGGCTCGGCCTCGCGGGCGGCGGTGGCAGCGGCGGTGCCGGTGCTTGAGCAAGCCGCCGCGCGCTATGGCGCCGAGGGAACCCCTGATCTGTCGGCAGCCCTTGTCCGCCAGCACGAGCGGCTGGTTCGGGTCAATCGCTACGTCGATGCCTATCGCCAATATTGCTGGCCCGTGCGGTCGGTGAGCGACCTCAAGCTGGCGCCGTTCCACCTGCTGGCCAGCGAGGGGCGGGTGCATGTTGATAAGGATCACGTCTGGCACATGCAAACCCTCGCCCGGCTGGTCGCCGCCGCCCCGGATACTCCGCTGCTGGCAACAGCGAATCGCGTTGTTGACGTGACCGAACCGGCAGACATCGCGTTGGGCATCGCCTGGTGGGAACAGCTCACCAGCGGCGGCGGCGAGGGAATGGTGGTGAAGCCGATGGAATTCGTGGTTCGCGGCAAGAAGGGCCTGGTCCAGCCGGCCGTAAAATGCCGGGGACCCGAGTATTTGCGGATCATCTACGGCCCGGAATACGATGCGCCGGAAAACCTGGAACGCCTCCGAAGGCGCGGCCTCGCCGCCAAGCGGTCGCTGGCCCTGCGCGAGTTTGCAATGGGTATCGAGGCCCTGGAGCGTTTCGTCCGCCGCGAGCCGCTCCGGCGGGTGCATGAGTGCGTGTTCGGCGTGCTGGCGCTGGAGAGCGAGCCAATCGATCCGCGACTGTAAACGGGATCGCTTCAAATTGAACTGTTGTGATGCTTGCGCGCCGATAGGAGAAGAGCGCGGCTTCTCAGGCGGACGGTTGGATGTGAATGATGTTGCCGACGAACTCAGATTCATTAAACATTCAAGGGCGGCGTTATCTGCTCGTCACGCCGTGCCGGGATGAGGCGAAATATGCCCGCCGCACCTTGGAAAGCGTGGCCCGCCAAATAATTCCGCCTGCCCTTTGGATTGTGGTGGATGACGGATCGACCGACGACACGCCGGCCATTTTGGCGGAGTATGCTGCCCGCCTGCCATTTCTAAAGGTGATTCGACGGGAGGATCGAGGGTTTCGCAAACTCGGAGGCGGCGTCATTGATGCATTTTACGCCGGGTATGACACGGTTAACCCGGATGAGTTCGATTATGTGTGCAAACTGGATCTCGATCTCGATCTGCCGGCGGGCTATTTCCAAACATTGATGGAGCGCATGGAGGCCCAGCCTCGGTTGGGCACATGCAGTGGAAAGCCTTGGTTCCGCGATGCCGCCGGACGACCGATCAGCGAAATGTGCGGCGATGAAAACTCCGTGGGCATGATCAAGTTTTATCGGACCGCGTGCTTCAAGGAGATTGGCGAGTTCGTGCGCGAGCTGATGTGGGATGGGATCGACTGTCACCGCTGCCGAATGCTGGGATGGATTGCCGCCAGTTGGGATGAGCCGGGCATCAACTTCGAGCATCTGCGGCCCATGGGAACCAGCCACAAGAATTGGTGGACCGGACGCGTACGGCATGGAATCGGCCAATACTTCATGGGGACCGGGTTCGTTTACATGCTGGCCAGTGCGATATTTCGGATGAGCCGGCCTCCGGTTGTGATCGGCGGCATTGCGATGCTTTGGGGATACCTGAAAAGCATGCTCCAACGCCGGGAGCGATATGGGGATGAGGAATTTCGGAAATTCCTCCGCAGCTACCAATGGCGAGCTCTGCTGCAAGGCAAGCAACGCGCGACGGCAGCAACCACCGCGCAGGGCGTAGGCATTTGGCAGGCTGCCCACCCATCCAAGCCATAGCGCGCGATGTTCGGCATAGCGCGCCTATCATCAGACTTGGCGCGGTCGCCGCCGTTCCCTTCACTTTCCGTCCAAAATGCCTTCCAATTCCGGTTTCGTCAACCAAGCTGATCTTTTTAATTTCGCAAGCACGGGCTTTGCATATGATTGAATGTAAATGACGTGTCCGCTTGGATTTGAAGCTACTTATATTGCCCGGTTTGCCCAATCTATTGCCAACGCGGGCTTAAGCGGACAATGATTCGTAATTCCGGTTTATTTTGGGTTGCCTAATCGCGGAAGTGGGGGCATATTTTAGGGAACAGAGAGTGGGTCGGTGTGGGCGGCGTCCGAAAACCTGGGTCGTTGACGGCGGCAAAGCACCGAGCATTGGCCGAATAAAATTTCGAGGGTCTGTTTTCGTCGCCGTTATGACGATAAGAGACATATTGCCGCCCCGGCCGATTAACAATGTCGGGTGATGGTAATGTTTGTTTGTGGACAGGGAAGAAGGAAGCATGTACCTGCGGTATGAGCCGTCGTGGGAAGCCAGCGAATCAACGGGAAAGCGCGCGCCCCGCCGGAATGGCGCGCGCAGCGGCGCCGTTGCACAACGCGCAAACGTGGCCGTGGGCGCCCTGCCGGACAAAGTCTTGCCCAAGGTCGATATTCTTGGGGTTATGGTTCACGCCATTACGGAAGCCGACTGCATCGATCATATTCTGACACAAATGGAACGGGGGCGCGGCGGCGTAGTGGTGACGCCGAACTTGGACCATCTGCGCCGATACCTCAGTGATGTGAATTTTGGGGCGTTGGTCGCCGAGGCTGATCTGGTGGTTGCCGATGGGATGCCTTTGGTATGGGCCAGCCGCCTGCAAGGGACGCCCCTCCCGGAACGAGTGGCCGGGTCGAACCTCATCTCGTCATTGTCCAGCGCGGCGGCGAATCGCAAGCGGTCCATCTTTTTGCTAGGCGGGTCGCCACATACCGCCGAGGGCGCCGCCCGTGTGTTGGGCGAGCGTTGTCCGAGCCTGAAGATTGCCGGGTGGCACTTCCCGGCTGTCGGTTTCGAGAACGACCCGCCGCAAATGGCCGCCATCATCGCCATGCTTTCCACCGCCAAGCCCGATATTATTTACGTCGCCCTGGGTTCTCCCAAGCAGGAACGGCTGATTGCCAAACTCCGGCAGATATTGCCCAACGCCTGGTGGCTTGGCGTGGGCAATAGTTTCAGCTTCCTGTGCGGCGACGTGAAGCGCGCCCCGCAATGGATGCAGGTCACCGGCCTGGAATGGGTGCATCGGCTTTCGCAGGAGCCCCGCCGGCTGTTCAAGCGCTATGTCATGGTTGGCGTTCCCTTCGCCACCACGCTGCTGGCGCGAAGCGCGGCCCGCGGGATTCCCAACCGCCTGCGACAACATCTGTGGGCCGGGGCAGCCGAGATTTTGCCCGAATCGCCCGCAACACCCCGGGCCACTCCCGTATCTTCGCCGGGAATTCTCGCTCAGGGGGCACTGAGTCTGCCGGCCGCGTTGGAATTACCCGATTCGGCCGGCCCGTGGATATCCAGCGCTTCCACAATCGAACATACCGGCGGTAGGCCCCTATCCCGCCTGCGAGCGCTGATTTTGCTGGGCGGCTCGGTGCGGATCAACGCGTTGTCCGCCGCCGCCTGTCGATCCGTGCTTGATTTTCCCTTGGACGAGGGCGGATCGATCCTTAATTTCTGGCTCGCGCAGGCTGCCGAGGTGGCGCGGACGTCGGGGCTGGAAAAGCTGCCGGTGCGGGTCATGGTCAACCAAAACTCCCCGGAACCCGGCTCGCCCGATGCCCGCTTCATGGGCTGCTGGCGCGTCGAGCGCGATCTGTCGGAATACCGGGGCACCGGCGGGGTTTTACGCGACATCGCCAAGGATTATGAGGACGACGATCTGATCCTGGTCGCCAACGCCGCCCAGATCCTGCTTGACCCGCTGCCGGTGATCGTCAGCGCGCTGGATCGCAAGCGCGGCGACGTGACCGTCATCAGCCATGACGACGGCACACCCAGCGGAATTCAGCTTGTCACCTGTAAGACATTGCGGCTGCTGGGAGCGACCGGATTTGTAGACATGAAGGAACAGGGGTTGCCTCTGATCGCCAGTCAATTTGATGTACGCGTCGTAAAGCGGCGGCGTCCAACCGGTCTGCCCGTTCGCTCCCTTGAAGGCTACATTCAGGCGCTGCATTATTATCACCGCCGGCGCTCGGGCAAACCTGCCATCACTGATCCGCTCGCCGAGGACTGGAGTCCGGTATTTTCGCTGGTGGAGGCGGGCGCGACCGTCAGTCCCTTGGCGCGCGTGCACGATTCGGTGGTATTGGCTGGCGGCCGTGTCGAGGAAGGCGCGGTGCTGGTGCGATCTATGGTCTGTCCGGGTGCTGTGGTGCGGCGTGACCATACTGCCGTGGATCAGATCATCACCGGCGACCCGGACGCGCGCCGTGCCTTCAGACGCGCGGGCGTGAGCGTTGTAAGCGATTAGGGCAACCGCGGTTCAACGAAGCAAGACCTATGTCGGCCCATTCAATGACCAGCCGAGGCATTCCGCTTTGGCCGCAACGTACCGACCGCTGGACGCGCTGGCATGCCGGCGCCGCCCTCCTGATGGCTGCGCTGGGCATTCTTGCCACCTGGGACGCCTGGCGCGATATCTACGACTGGGCCAGAACCGACGAGGAATACAGCCACATCTTCCTCGTGCCGATCGTGGCCGCGTGCATGGTCTTCGTTCGACGCCATCGCTTCCGATACTGCAAACCCAGCGGAACGGCCCTGGGATTCATCATCGCCGTTGCCGGCTGGGCCATCAGCACATGGGGCTTTTACAGCGGCACCCAATCGCTTTGGCATGGCGGGGCCGTGCTGGTCGTGATCGGCTGCGCGATGTCCGTGCTCGGCAAGCACATGCTCTTCCGGTTCTTCCCGGCGGTCGCCGTCCTGATCTTCCTGATCCCCGTTCCGGGGCTGATTCGCCAGAAAATCGCCATGCCGCTCGAAACGTGGACGGCGCATATTTCGCAAATCGTCTTTAGCCTGGCGGGCGTACAGGTGGATCGATATCAGAACCTTTTGAAAATCAACGGCCAAGCCGTCAATATCGCCGAGGCCTGCAACGGGCTGCGAATGGTGTTCGCGCTGTTACTCATCAGCTATGCGTTTTGTTTCGGGCTGCCGCTGCGCAATAGCGTGCGGTTTCTGCTGCTGGCCGCCAGCCCCCTGGCCACGGTTTTCTGCAACGTGCTGCGGATTCTGCCGACAATTTGGATATATGGCTATTATTCCAGGAGTTTTGGCGAGCTTTTTCACACGTATAGCGGCTGGCTGATGCTGCCGATTTCGTTTCTGATGTTGCTTGGAATCATCAAAATACTCCGCTGGGCGATGATCCCGGTGATGCGATATACACTGGCAGCATGACGCACGGAGCAGTAGGTCGTTATTGAAGGGATGAGATCGTTCAACGTATCACGGGCGTCGCGCCCGTGCCGATGGCTTCAGATATGAAAATCGCGGTTATTGCCAACACAAAAGCAACCGGCACGGGCGAGACGCCCGTGATACGTCGCGCCGTTCGTGGCACCGCCGTCACGATTCGGTTTCGGCAGCCGCGCGGGAATGCAAGCACATGAACTCCAAGACCTCCATCCTCGCGGCCCCCGCGTTGTGCCTGGGCGTTCTGGCGGTGATTGCCATGGACAACGCCCGGCACGTCAAGCCAAAGGACGCCGCCCCCTACCATGAGCAGGCCCGCAAGGCCATCATGGCATTCCCGTACGTCATTGGCCCGCACAGCGAATGGACCGGCAGCGACGAAACCGTGCCGGCGGCGGCGGTTCAACTGCTGCGCCCCAACGCACTGATCAACCGCCATTACACCGATCACGCCGCCGATTGGCCTCGCAACGGGAACGGGTTATGGGCGGATCTGCTGATTTCCCAATGCGCCGACTCGCGCGACATGGCGGGCCATTACCCGCCGATCTGCTATCCCTCCAGCGGCGAGCCGCAGGTGGGCCGCCGTCCCTTCCATATCAATGCCGGCGGCATGTGGATCAACGGCATCGAGTACACCTTCACCGCCGTCCCCGGACACGGGATCGACCGCAAGAGCGTTTATAACTTCTTTGTGGTCCCGGGCCGGGGGATCGTGCCGGATATCTCCGGCGTGCGCGCCGCGGCAAGCGACTACCAGCGCCGCTGCTTTGGCGCCGCGCAATTTCAGGTGGTGATGGACGCGGGCCTGCGCCCCGAAGTACGCGACGAAGTGTTTGCCACCTTAATTGGCGCCGACACGAACGTGATCAACATCCTCAATGAGGATCATCCAGATCGGAAAAAAATATGAGCCAGGAAATTCAGCTTTCATCGTCCCCGCAAACTTTGCCGATCCAGCCCACCCCCTGGTCGACCGGCACCGGGCTCACGGCCCCGCAGACCTCCAACACGCCGCTGGGCAAAATCCATCAGCACCTGCGCGGGCGGTATATTTTGACCGTCGCCCTGGCCGGCATGTTCGCCATCGCGGGCGGCGCGGCGGGATTCTTCCTGCCCCGACCCGCCTATCAAAGCATGGGAACCATTGAGGTAAAGCCCTTCATTGTCTCGCCGGAACTGTACGACAAGGTCATGCCCATGTATCAGCAGTATGTGGCTACCGCGATGGCGAAGATTCACAGCGAGCGCGTGATGAATCGCGCCATGACCAGCCCGGACTGGCTTGCCCGCCGCTCCAACAACCATGAAGCCTTGGCGGAGTTCTCCAGGAATTTGTCCGTGCGCTTCCCCCCATCGGGCACCATGATTGACGTGGTTTACACGGACGATCATCCCGACGCCAAAGAGGTTTGCCCCATCGCGGTATCGTCCGTCATCAAAGCCTATCAGGAAATCTACGGCGACGAGGACAACGCGGAGATCGACAAGAAGATCCTGTTTTGGAACGATAAGGTGCTAAAATCCGGGCAGACGCAGCGACAGCAGCGGGAAAGGCTGGATGGCCTGCTGGCGACCAATGGCGATGATTTACAAAAAATCTATGAGGAAAAGTTTAAGGAGTTGGTGAGCGTCGAAAAGGATAAGGAGAAAGCCTCTCAACAGCTTGAGGAAGAACGTGATCAGCTCAAGAAGGCCGAAGCCCGGGCCGGCGGCGCCGCGTACTCCGTTGAAGACCTGACGCGCGTGGACCTGGCCATGCAGGAAATGTACAAGAATTGCATGAAGTTTAAGTCCGACGCCGAGGAGCTTGAGTCGCATTATGGCATGAAGAATCCTGCCGCCATTCTCGCGCGATCCCGAATGACCTTGGGAACGGCGGCAATGAACAAGTATGCCGACGATTTACGGCGCCAATACTTCATCGAATGGAAGCCCGACAGCACCGGCGGCGTTTTGATTCCCCGCGACCTGAGCGTAAAGGAAGCCGCGGTCAAGCGTGTCAACGACCAATACGAGAGTCTCAAACGCCGGACCGACGAGTTAGGAAGACGCAGCCAGCAGGTTGCTTCCGTCCGCGCCGAACTGACCAAGACCGAGGAGGAGTTGACGGGCTTTCGCCGAATGGTCGATCTGTTCAACAATCAAAAAGCGATGATGGAGAAGATCAACGTGGTCGATCCGCAGGGGAACGCCACGATCGCCAATGACCGCCGCATCGCCTTCACGGCCCTTGGCACGCTGGTCGGCGGCGGGTTGCCGGTCGGGTTGCTGCTGCTGGCGAGCCTGATGAACCCGCGATTCCGCTTCAGCGACGATGCCGCCGCCCAGCCGACCACCGGCGGCCTGACGCTGCTGGGCATTCTCCCCGACCTGCCCGACCGCCTCAGCGACCCGGAGCAGGCCTCCATCGCCGCCCACTGCGTTCATCAAATCCGGACGATGTTGCAGATCAACACCGATGGCACGCAGGAGGAACGCCGGGTGTTTGCCGTCACCAGCGCCGCGCCCGGCGATGGCAAAACCAGTCTCACGCTCGCCCTTGGCCTCAGCTATGCCGCCTGCGGCACGCGAACTTTGCTGATCGACTGCGATTTGATCGGCGCGGGGCTGACTTCCCGAATGAACGTCAACGCCTCCGAGGGCGTTTTGGAAGCCATCGCGCACCGCTCGCTGCTCGAATACGTCCGGAGCACCGACATCGCGGACGTGGCGATTTTGCCGGTCGGCACCGGCCAATCGCTACACGCCAGCACGCTTTCCCCCGCCGCCCTTCGCCGGCTCATCGAGGAAGCCAAGAAGCATTTCGATACGATCCTGGTCGATACCGGCCCGGTGCTCGGAAGCATCGAAGCCTCGCTGGTGGCGGCGGCGGTGGACTCGGTCGTCCTGACCGTCAGCCGGGGCCAGCCGCGCCCGATCGTCGAGAAGACGATCCAGCATCTCAACCACATCGGCGCCCATCTGGCCGGCGTGGTGTTCAACCGCGCGCAATCCGCCGACTTCGACCGCTCCATCAGCGGCATCTCGCTGCGATCAGCTTCCAAGGGCACCGGCCACAACACCGGCCCGCGAATGGGCCCGGTCGCCCGTGCGGTGCAGTCGGCGTTTAAGCCGTGATGTGGTGTTTGTGGTGACACGGGCGTCCCGCCCGTGCTGTCGGCATGGAACTTCGAAAAGCGGAATTTCCCAAGTTCAGAATATCACGCACGGGCGGGACGCCCGTGTCACGCAAGGCGGGTACACTTTCGGCGCAACGATGGCCATTGCAGGCGCCCGGATGTGTTACAAGCCAATCATGACTTCCAGTACCTGATGCCTGCCACCAACGTACCCATCCCCTCCGCCTCCGTGACGGCGAAAATCGCCTCCGCCGTGGAATTGGGCGCGCCGTCGGCCAGCGCCGGTGCGAGTATTTCGTCGCCGGCCGCATCCGCGCTAGCACAACCCGCCGGCCCCGCTGCCGCGCGGACGATCTGGGGGCTCGATCCGCTTCAGCTTCATAATCGATACTGGGCCTCGCATGGCGTGCAGGTGGTGGCGCAGGGGGAGCCTTCGGAAATCGTTCGGCATGCCGAGTTGTATCTCCTGGTCGAGCCGGGAACGCTTTCATTGTTCGCCCTCACGCACCTGATGGAGGCGTTGAATTGGATCAAGCCGCAGGTTTTGTTCGTGCGTCTGCATGATTCCCGCGAGCGCGGCTATCGAGAGAACGTGGTGCTTGACGAGGCCGACCGGTTCGTGCGCTTCCAGCGCCTGTACGATGCCTCCAGCCGGCTGGCGCGCGTCGCGCTGACGCCGGACCGCGAGATCGCGCAGCTCTGGCAATCCGCGCCCGATCCGATGCGCGGCTGGCGCCGTCTGCGGCGCTTCATCCCCCGCCATGACCGCGCCACCCGTTCCACCCAGGGCACCGTCTACGACCGCATCGATGGCCGGGAGGTTTCCTATTTCGTGCACGACCTGGTGCAGACCTGGAAACGCCCCGACTCGACGGTCCTTCGCGCGAGAAAAGCCATCGATCAGGTCTGGCGCGATGCGCAATCGCGCATTGAATCGGGCACGAAGTTCATCGGCCCGGTCTGGGTGGGCGCCGGGCGAACGGTCGAGTCCGGCAAGACGGTGATTGGGCCCGCGGTGATC
>Ga0075522_10000548_pt1 | contig 27443 bp, 25 predicted proteins | sample NGEPerA_FD_74796 | JGI IMG/M metagenome (GOLD analysis project Ga0075522, IMG submission 74796) | Arctic peat soil microbial communities from the Barrow Environmental Observatory site, Barrow, Alaska, USA - NGEE PermafrostL2-A | ecosystem: Environmental > Terrestrial > Soil > Wetlands > Peat ...
CTCGCCGAGGTGGAGGCCGAGCTCGACGGCGAGATCGCCGAGCGCATCAGGGCCGCCGACGAGCGTGTGCGTGAAGAGGCGTCGGAGCGGAGCCGGGAGATCCTCATCGCGGCCATGCAGCGCCACGCCTCCGACCAGACCGGCGAGTCGTCGGTGACGGTCATGCACCTTCCCAGCGACGACCTCAAGGGCAGGATCATCGGTCGAGAGGGCCGCAACATCCGCGCCCTCGAGGCGGCCACGGGTGTTGACGTCATCGTCGACGAGACCCCCGAGGCGGTCGTGCTCAGCGGCTTCGACCCGGTCCGGCGCGAGGTCGCCCGGGTCACGCTGGAGCGGCTCTTCGCGGACGGGCGCATCCACCCTGCTCGCATCGAGGAGATGGTCGGCAAGAGTCGGAGCGAGATCATGCAGCGCATCAAGGAGGAGGGCGAGACGGCCTGCCAGGAGCTGGGCATCCCCTCCGTCCACCCCGAGCTGGCCAAGCTGCTCGGCACGCTGCGCTTCCGCAATTCATACGGCCACAACGTGCTCAGCCACAGCAAGGACACCGCGGCCATCGCCGGGATGATCGCCGCCGAGATCGGCTACGACGAGCAGGAGGCCAAGGAGATCGGCCTCTTCCACGATATCGGGCACGCCGTCGAGGAGGGCGTCGAGGGCTCACATGCCATCATCGGAGGCGAGATCCTCGCTCGCCTCGGCCGCCCCGCCACGGTCGTCCAGGCGGTGCGCGCCCATCACTACGACGAGGAGCCGCGCTCGATCGGCGCCTTCATCGTGATGACCGCCGACGCCATCGCCGCCACCCGCCGCGGCGCCCGGCGCGAGGCGATGGCGGCGTCACTGAAGCGACTGGAGCGCATCGAGGCCATCGCCAGCGAGTTCGACGGCGTGGAGCGCAGCTTCGCGGTGCAGGCCGGCAAGGAGCTGCGGGTCATGGTCCGCCCCAGCGAGGTCAGCGACGATCGCGCCCAGGTGCTGGCGCGCCAGATCGCCAAGCGGCTCCATGCCGAGGGCAGCTACGTGGGCCGTCTCAAGGTGGTCGTGCTCCGCGAGACGCGCAGCGTGGAGTACGCGAAGTAACGATTGCATCGCGGCCAAACCCTCGATTCCTGATCCCGGTTCACAATCACCACCAATCTCATGATCACGTCGAAGCAACCGCCCACGCACGCGTCGTCACAAGGGGAAGCCAACCCCATGGAAATTCTCAAGGTCTCAGCCACAAGCAAGCCAGTCGCTGTTGCGGGAGCCATCGCCGGGGTGGTCCGCACCCAGCACCGGGTGGAGGTGCAGGCCATCGGTGCGGGTGCGATCAACCAGGCCGTCAAGGCGATCGCCATCTCCCGCGGCTACGTGGCCGCGGGAGGCCTCGACCTCGTGTGCATCCCGTCGTTCATCGACATCTCCATCGATGGTGAGGAGAGGACCGGGATGAGGCTGCTCGTGGAGCCCCGGTAGGCGCGAGTACGGTCGCCGCCAGTACTCGCTAGGCTAGGTGGCAGCGTGTACCTGCCTGTCCTGAGCCCGTCCGCGTCCCACTTCAAGGCACTTCCACTCGCCCGCCGCGGTGACGCCGATGAGCCTGTCCGGGGCCGCGAGCCCATCGTGCCTCGCCTGGGCCGGCCGCCTCGCGTGCACCTCTGGCACATCGGCTGCCAGATGAACGATGCGGACCACGAGCGCCTCGCCGAGTCGTTCGCCGAGATCGGGTTCATCCCCGACGTGGCCCTCGAGGACGCCGACATCGCGGTGCTGATCAGCTGTGCGGTGCGCTCCAACGCCGAGCAGAAGGTGTACGGAAAGTTCAAGGAGCTGATCCCGTGGAAGCGGGAGCGCCCCGGGAGGGCGATCGCGCTGACCGGCTGCATGGCTGTCGAGCACGGCTCTGCGTTGCTCGACCGTATGGCCGACCTCGACTACATGTTCGACGTGCGCGAGCCCGAGGGTTTCTTCGCGCGCCTGCAGTCGCTCTACGGTGGCGACGTCGACGGGCCCGTGACCATGCCGGCGTCGGACCGGCTGCTCGCCTACGTGCCGGTGATGGGTGGGTGCAACGAGATGTGCACGTACTGCATCGTGCCGTTCGTCCGCGGGCGCGAGAGCAGCCGCCCCACAGCGGAGATCGTCGCCGACGTCCGTCGCCTCGTCGACCGCGGCGTGCGCGAGGTCACCCTGCTCGGCCAGAACGTCAACAGCTACCGCGACCCGGGCGCAGGAACAGGGCTGCCCGAGCTTCTCGCCGCCGTCGACGCCATCCCCGGGCTGTGGCGCCTGCGCTTCCTCACCTCGCACCCGCGCAACGCGGTGCCGCAGCTGTTTGCCGCGATGCGCGACCTCTCATCGGTGTGCGAGCAGCTTCACCTTCCCGTCCAGGCCGGTGATGACGAGTTGCTGCGCCGCATGCGCCGCGTCTACACCGTCGCCGAGTACCGCGAGAAGATCGCCGAGGCCAAGGCGACAGTGCCCGGCCTGGCGCTGACGACCGACATCATCGTCGGATTCAGCGGCGAGACCGAGGCCGAGTTCGAAGGCACCGTGCGCCTGATCAGCGACATCCGCTACGACGTGGTCCACATCCAGGCCTACTCGGTGCGCCCCGGCACCGCGGCGGCGCGGCGCGCCGACGACGTCCCGCTGGTCGAGAAGAAGCGCCGCCTGAACCACCTGCTCGACATCCAGAGGGGCATCGCGCTGGAGCTGAACCAGGCTCTGCTGGCGTCCACCGTCGACGTGCTCGTCGAGGGCGTCGGTGAGAACGGCCGCCCTTACGGGCGCACCCGGCAGGGCAAGGTGGCGTGGCTGCCGGCGGGAAGCGCCTCCGCCGGCGACCTTCGCGCCGGGCAGGTGGCCGCGGTGACCCACTGGCAGCTCGAAATCGACGCGGTGCGCGCGGCGGCGTGACCCGGCGGGGGCAGGGGCAGGCGCCTCACGAGAGCGGGGTCGTCCGCGACGCCGGAACAATGATCGACCTCGACGACGCCGGCAGCACACCCATCCTGCAGCAGTACCGGGCCGTCAAGGCGCGTTATCCCGACGCGCTCGTCCTGGCGCGCCTCGGCGACTTCTACGAGATGTTCGGCGCCGACGCCAAGGAGGCGGCCCCGGTGCTCGGGGTCACCCTGACCGGGCGTGGTTTCGGCGCTGCCGGGCGGCTGCCCATGTGCGGCGTTCCCCACCACGCCGCACCCGCGTACATCCGCCGCCTCCTCGACGCCGGCCGCCGTGTGGCCCTGTGGGACCAGGTCGGCGAGGTGGTGGCTGGGCGGCTCGTGCAGCGCGAGGTGACCCGCGTGCTCAGCCCGGGCACGGTCAGCGAGTCTGAGTACCTCGACGAGCACCGCGTGGCCCGCTGCATTGCCGTCCACAGCAGCGCGGGTCGCACCGGCATCGCCGCCTTCGACGCGGCCAGCGGCGAGCTCCTCCTCGCCGAGGTTGCGGGTGGTCTCGACTCCGCGGCGCTGCGCGAGGAGTACGAACGGCTCGACGTCGCCGAGCTGCTCCTGGCCGACGACGGCGGCGAGCTGCCCGCCGGGCTGCTCGGGGGTGCCGCGCGCACCAACCTCCCGCCGGCCTTCTTTGACGCCTCGCGCGGCCGCGAGCGGCTCCTCGCCGTCACTGGCGCTCACACGCTCGACGGCCTCGGGGTGGAGGGCCTCGACGACGCCGTCCGCGCCGCGGGCGCTGTCCTCGCCTACTGTGAGCGGGCCCGCCTGGTGCTGAGCCCCGGCTTCGTCCATGTCCGCCGGCGCAGCGAGAACGCCACCATGCGCCTCGACGCCCAGACGCGGCGCAACCTCGAGCTTGTCAGCGCGCTGGGCGGTGGGGACCTGTCCCTTGCATCCCTGCTCGACCGCACCCGCACCCCGATGGGAGCTCGGCTGCTGCGCGCCCGGCTCCTTGAGCCGCTCACCGAGCCGCTCCTCATCCTCGCCCGCCACGACGCCGTCGCCGTGCTCGTGGAGGCACCTCGGGTGCGCGACACACTTGGCGAGGCGCTCAGTGCCGTGCGCGACCTCGAGCGCCTGGTGGCGCGCTGCGTCCAGGGGAGTGCCGGCGCGCGCGAGCTCGCCGCCGTCCGCCAGGCCTGCGCCGCGCTTCCCGCCGTTCAGGACATCCTCTCGGGCGTGCGCTCAGGTGAGTTGAGCGCGGCTTCGGCGCGTTGCGTCGCGCCGGAGGCACTGTCCTCCCGGCTCCGCCTGCTCCTCGTCAACGATCCCCCTGCCAGTGCGCGGGACGGGGGCTGCATCCGGCCCGGCGCCGACGCCGAGCTTGATGAGCTGGTGGCTTCGGGGACCGGCGCCCGGGCCTGGATCGCGGGGCTGGAGGCGGCGGAGCGGCAGCGCAGTGCGATCGGTTCGCTGAAGGTGGGTTACAACCGCGTCTTCGGCTACTACCTCGAAGTTCCCAACGCCCACCGCGACGCCGTCCCGGGCGACTACGTCCGCAAACAGACCCTGGTCGGCGCCGAGCGCTACATCACCGCCGAGCTCAAGGAGCGCGAGACGGTTGTCCTCGGCGCGCGGGAGAGGGCGCTGGAGCGCGAGCTGCAGCTTCTCGGCGAGCTCAGGGCGGAGGTTGCGGCTCACGCGGCGGTGCTGCTCGACGCGGCGGCGGCGGTGGCCATCCTCGACGTGCACCGCTCCCTGGCAGTCGTGGCCGCGGAGCAGGGCTGGGTGCGGCCGCTGGTCGACACATCCGGGGTCATCGACATCGACCAGGGACGTCACCCACTGGTGGAGCATTCCCTCGGGGCCGGTCGCTTCGTCGCCAACGACTGCCGCCTCGACGCTGTCGAGCGCATTGTCGTGCTCACCGGCCCCAACATGGCCGGCAAGTCGACGTTCCTGCGCCAGGTGGCGCTTCTCGCCCTGCTCGCGCAGGTGGGCAGCTTTGTCCCCGCCGAGCGCGCCCGCATCGGCGTCTGCGACCGCATCTTCACGCGCATCGGCGCCCACGACGACCTCAGCGGCGGCCTCTCGACGTTCATGGTGGAGATGACCGAGACCGCAGCGATCCTCCGCCAGGCAACCGCTCGCAGCCTGGTCATCCTCGACGAGATCGGTCGCGGCACCTCGACGTACGACGGCGTGTCGATCGCCCAGGCGGTGGTCGAGCACCTCCACGAGGCGCCACACCTCAACTGCCGCACCCTCTTCGCCACCCATTACCACGAGCTGACCGTCCTCGCCGAACGGCTGCCGCGTGTGCACAACGCCCGCGTCGACGTTCTCGAGGATGGCGACGGCGTCACCTTTCTTCATCGCATCGTCGCCGGCGCCGCTGACCGCTCGTACGGCATCCACGTGGCTCGTCTAGCCGGCGTTCCCACGTCGGTGCTGGTGCGCGCCCGCCAGCTGCTCGCCGACCTCGAGCGCGAGCGCCCTGTCGCGGGGTCCGGCGGCGACACCCCCGACCAGCTCAGTCTCGGCATTGCGGCGCCGGAGCATCCCGTGGTCGCCGAACTCCTCCAGCTCGACATCGAGGGACTCACCCCGCTGGCGGCGCTCAACAAGCTCGCGGAGCTGCGCGAGCGCGCCGCGCCGTGACCGCGACCGGCACCTCCATACTCTCCGGCCGAATCCACCGCCTGCCCCAGTCGGTGGCCGACGCCATCGCCGCCGGGGAGGTCGTGGAGCGGCCGGCCTCGGTGGTCAAGGAGCTGTGCGAGAACGCGGTCGACGCCGGCGCCACAAGCATCGACGTGGCCGTCGACTCCGCGGGAACCGTGCGCATCAGGGTTGTCGACAACGGCACGGGCATCCCCGCCGCCCAGCTCGGCCTGGCCATGGCGCGACACGCCACCTCGAAGATCAGCCTGGCCGCCGACCTCGAGACCGTGACCACACTGGGGTTTCGTGGCGAGGCGCTGGCGAGCATCGCGGCGGTGGCCGACGTGACCCTGTGTTCGCGCGTGGCCGGGGCCCCCGCTGGGGCGCGCCTGCGTGTGCGCCACGGCGAGACGGTGGAGGAGGGCGGATGGGGCGGTCCAGTCGGGACGGCTGTGGAGGTGCTCGACCTCTTCGCCGCCACGCCGGCCCGGCTGCGTTTCCTCCGCGGCGAGCGGGCCGAAGTCGCTGCCGCGCTGGCGGTTGTCAGCGACCTTGCGCTCGTCCAGCCAGAGCTGCGCGTCAGGTGCGTGGTCGACGGCCGCACCCGCCTGCGTTCGCCGGGAAGCGGGCTCGACGACGCTCTGCGCTGCGTGTTCGGGTCCGAGGCGGCAGAGCTGCTGCCTCTTGCCGCCGAGGGTGACATCAACGTCGCCGGTGCGATCAGCGAGCCGCGCCGCCACCGCGGGAACCGCTCGGGGCTGGTGATCGTTGTCAACGGCCGTCGCGTGCACAACCGCGCCCTGGTTGCCGCCGTCGCCGAGGCGTATCGCGGCCTCGTCCCGGCGCGAAGGTATCCCTTCGGGGTGCTCAGCGTCGCCGTCGATCCGCTCGAGGTGGACGTCAACGTGCATCCCACCAAGCGTGAGGTGCGCTTCCGCGATGAGCGGGCGGTGTTCGCGGCGGTGCAGCGCGCCTGCTGGACGGCGCTGCGGGGCGCGTCGGTGTACCACGCTGAGGACGGTCACGGCGCGGGCCTCGGATTTCTCGACGCATCCTCGTCATGGATCCCGACGGGGAACGCGCGGGATGCTGCGCCGGGAGGAGCGGGCGACCCGGCGGGAAGCCGCACGAGCGATGAGCCCGCGCCGCCCGCGCTGCCGGGCCCGGGGGTGCCGGCGTCGCGGACGTTGCTCGAGTCCCTGCGCCCGCTCCGAGCCCTGGGACAGCAGGGCGGCCGGTGGCTGCTGGCCACCTCCGGGGTGGGGGTGGTCATCGTCGACCCCCATGCCGCCCACGAGAAGGTGCTGTACACGCAGCTTCTCCAGGAATGGTCGTCCGGGTCGCCGGCCGGGCAGTTGTTGCTCATACCGGCGGTGCTGGAATGCGATGCCCGGCGCATGGAGCTGTTCGCGGCCCACGGCGCCCTCCTCGCCCTGTGCGGCTTCACCGTCGAGGCGTTCGGCCCGAACAGCCTGCGCTGCACCGCCGTCCCGGCCGGGGTGGCGGCGACGGATCCGAGCCGCCTCGTCGGCGACCTCCTCGATTCGCTCGGGGCGGGAGGCCCGGTCACCGAGCAGCGTCACCGCGCCGCCGCGCTGATCGCCTGCCATGGCGCGGTCAGGTTCGGCGACGAGCTGTCCCCAGATGCTCAGCAACGCCTCCTCGACGGCCTGGTCGCCACCCCCGGCGGCCTCACCTGCCCGCACGGCCGCCCTGCGCTGGCGCTCTTCGACGACGACATGCTGCGGCGCATCTTCCGACGCCCCCCGGGGTGACTCCGCCGCCACCGATTCTCGCCATCGGGGGCCCGACCGCCACCGGTAAGACAGTGCTTGCCGTCGAGGTGGCGCGGCGCATCGGGGGGGAGATTGTCAACGCGGATTCCCGCCAGGTACTCCGCCGCCTGGTGGCCGGGACAGCTGCACCGACCGTTGCGGAACTGCGTGGGGTGCCCTGCCACCTGCTGGCGGTGTGCGAGCCGGGTGAGCTGTTCACCGTTGCGCAGTGGCTCGCCTTGGCCCGCGACGTCCTCGCCGGGCTGGCCGCGCGGGGCGTCCCTGCGGTGGTGGTCGGGGGGACCGGCCAGTACATCCGCGCGCTCCGCGAGGGATGGGACTTCGGCGGCGCCGCACCGCACCCGGTCGAACGCGACCAGCTCAGCGCGGCGGCGGCAACCCCCGAGGGGCTGGGGCTTCTGGTCGCGGAACTGCGCACGCGCGATCCCGCCGGGGCAGCCACCCTGGACGTGGCCAACCCGCGCCGAGTGGTCCGCGCCCTCGAGGTGCTTCGCGCCGGGGAAGGCGGCCTCGCCGAACGACGGCAGCGCTCTGCCGGGCCCGAGCTGAACCTGGTCGTGCTCGACGCCGACCGCGACCTGCACCGGCACGTGCTCGAGGCGCGGATCGCGTCGATGTTCCGCGGAGGTGCCATCCTCGACGAGGTGCGAGCGGAGCTCCGGGCCGGCACGGCCCCGGGTGTCCTGGCTCGTGCCGGCATCGGCTACCGCGAGGCCGTGGCCGTCGTTGCGGCCACGATGACCGTCGAGGAGGCCTGCGCAACCGCCACTCAGCGAACCCGGCAGTACGTCAAGGCCCAGCGCACGTGGTTCCGCCACGAGCCTGCCGCGCTGCGCCTCGAGCGCACCGGGGTGACGACGACCTCAGACCTGGCGTCCGCGGTGCTGGGTGTGCTGACTACTGGCTGACTGCTTCGGTGAGGTACTGCTCGAGGAAGGCGTAGAAGCTGCGGCGTTGCTCGCGGTCCTCATCCTCGGTCAGCGTCTGTCCTGAGCGGCGGGCCTCGATCCACGGTGGCACCCCGCTGGCCAGGACGTTGTCGCCCATGCGCACAAACACGACCGAGTCGTCCTTCTCCTCGACCATCAGGGTGATCCGCATACGGACCCCTGACGGCGACGCCAGCTTCCAACTCATCTCCCAGCAGCGGCTGCCGTCGGCGGCGCGGCCGACCGCGACCTCGGTGTCCCGGAGGAGGTGCTCGTTGGCGAGGCTGACCTTCTCCAGGATGATGGTCAGTGCCGGGTCGAGGTCGCGGTAGACCCAGCGCACCAAAGACGCGCCGCGGTGGCCGACGTCGGGGAGCGCGCGAGGGTTGTTGGCCTTGCTTCCCAGCGCCGCCACGGTCCCAGCGTGACGGCGGCAGTAGCGCCGCCCGGAGACTTCCGAACCGTGCTCCTCGCACCAATGGGTGCGGCAGGCGTTGCCGCGGCTGTCGACATAGGCGCACGCCTCGACCGGCTGGGCGTCGCAGCCAGCCTCGCCGCAGCGCATCACGACGGGCAGGGCGCCACCGCCGGGTTGCCGGACGGGCACCGTCGGGTCATCCATGTTTGCCTCATCAAAGGCCTGCTGCTGCGCCGGGGCGCCGGTTCTACTCATTTGACCATGCTTGCGTGGGTGCCGTGGGAGCCTCAGCATCGTAGGACGTGGTCCTCGTTGTGACCGCCGTGCGCACCGGCCGTTCACGCACTCGACACCGGAACGTTGAAAGTCCGCCTCCCGGGTCGGCGGCGGGATGGGAACATCCGTTTGCGCTATCGACGGATCCGTGGTACATTGCGGCGGCCACAGAAGGCTTGGAGGTACACATGACCGAGCCCGTCGAGGGGCGTCAGCGCCAGATCCTCGAGTTCCTTCGCACCCACGCCCGCCAGCACTCCTACCCTCCCACCGTGCGCGAGATCGGCCACGCCGTCGGGCTGAGTTCCTCGTCCACCGTGCAGAACCACCTCAACGCCCTCGAGACCAAGGGCCTGATCCGGCGGGACCCCACCAAGTCCCGGACCGTCGAGGTGGTTGGCGCCGAGGCAGTGCTCACGCTGCCCGTGGCATCCAACGTCCTGCGCCTGCCCCTCGTCGGCCGCGTCGCCGCCGGCACCCCGGTGCTCGCCGAGGAGAACGTGGAGGACCACATCACTGTCGGTCCGGAGATCGCCGGCGGCGATGACGCATACGCCCTGACCGTGCACGGCGACAGCATGATCGGCGCCGGCATCAACGATGGTGACATCGTGCTCGTGCGCCCACGGCGCGATGCTCCGGCCAACGGCACCATCGTGGTGGCACGCATCGAGAACGAGACCACGGGCGAGGGCGAGGTGACCGTCAAGCGCTTCTTCCGCGAGAACGGCAGGGTCCGCCTCCAGCCCGAGAATCCGAGCCTGGAGCCGATGTTCCCTCGCGACATCGCCATCGAGGGGGTCGTGACAGCCGTGATCCGGGTGATCGGCTGAGCCGGGCAACCTAGCCGGTCGACGCGACCTGGTCCGGCTGTTCGTCCACGCGCGGCGCGTCGGGCAGTGCACCTAGGTACGCGTCGACAGCGGCGGCCAGCTCCTCGGACGCTTCGCCGTGGACGGTCACCCTGGTCCCCCCACTGTCGTCGGCGACGGCGCTGACGGCAAGGTCGGGACGGCGCCGGTCCAGCAGCAGCGGGATCGCCGGCAGGATCGCCAGCGGCAGCGCGCTGATGAGGACGACGTTCCACGCTGTGGCGATGAGAACAGCCATGACGATAACCACCGCGGCACCCGCAGCGAGGTCGGAACCGAAGCGGTGGCGGCTGAGCGGTCGGAGGACCAGGTAGTGGGTGCCCCGTTCCGCCACGGCGATTCCGGGCAGCGGGCGCGCGGCCACGTCGTCGAGGACGTCACCGGGAACCCGGCTGGTCCGAAGCGAGAATTGGTAGGGGTTGGTGGACATCGCTCATGCGTGGACACGGACTCCAGGCTGCCGCACGGAGCCGCGCGCGAATCGCGCCGAACCCTTTGTACGCCTTCCGGCGGCCTTCGCGCAGGCTCGCATCTGATCTCAAGCCCTCAGACGGCCGCCCACCTCGGGCCACCAGCATGCCTTTTTCCGACTGCCACCGCGGGCCGCGGGTCCCCTCACAGCCGCTCGACCGGCTCGCGAAAGGCCGGCCGCTGCGCTACGGTGTGGGGGTGCTGCCATCGCCGGCCGGAGTGACGTTCGACCCCGTGCTCGCCGCGGGGCTGGTCACGGTGGGCGGAATCGTGGTCGCGTCGGCGCGCGCCACGCGTGGCGAGCCAGGATGGACCTGGAGGCGATGGTCGGGTGTCGCGGCCGTCCTCCTCCTGGCGGCGGCGTGGGCGTCGCCGCTTCAGACAGTGGCGTCGCACTACCTGCTGACCGCCCACCTCGCGCAGATCACACTGATCATGGGGGTGGTGCCACCGCTGCTTCTCCTGGCGCTCCCGACGAGATGCACGGTCGTCCTGCCGCGGCCGCTGCGTCGCGTGGCCCGCGCTCTTGTGCATCCCCTCAGCGGGATCGTGGCCATCAACGCGGCCTTCTTCGGCTGGCACCTCACGGGCGCCTACGACGCCTCTCTGCGCAACCAGGAGCTGTACGCACTCCAGCAACTGACCCTGCTGGCGGCTTCGGCGATGTTCTGGTGGCCCATCGTGGTGCCGCTTGGTGATCGGCGCGTGCTCAGCCGCTGGGCCACCCTCGGCTACATCCTCGTGGCCACGATCCCACAGACCTTCGGCGGCATCACCGTTGCCCTCGCCAAGCACGCGCTCTACCCGACCTACGCGAGCGCTCCGCGCCTCTTCGGGCTCGATGTCCTGACCGACCAGCAGATCGCCGGGGCTTGCATTGCACTGGTCAGCAAGATCGCGCTGTTCACGGCGTTCGGGGTCGTCTTTGTACGCATGCTCAACGAGGCGCCCGCAGACGATGACGGGGGCGATGATGATGGGGGAGGAGGTGGTCGGCGCCGTGACAGCGACCGGCCCAGTCCGCACCCGTCGGGCGCGGCGGCCTGGCTCGCCGACCTGAACGCCGGGCGAACCGTGCCGGAACCGGTGCCGGCTACGACCCGGGTGCCGGTAGGAGCAGGTCCTCGCCGGGATTGATCGAACTCCCAGCCAGGTGGTTCAGGCTGATGATCTGGTCGATGTGGTCGCGCACATCACCACCCTGGTAGTGGCCGGCGGCGATGGCCCACAGCGTGTCGCCGGCATGGACCTTGATGTGGGCCGGCGCGGCCACGTTGAAGCCGCCGTAGACGTTGCTGCCGAGGAACAGCACACCTATGGCGGCGGTGACCACCCCGGCCGCGACAACCCGAGGGTTGCGCCGCAGACCCCGCCGGCGCGGACGGCGAACAGCGCGGCTGAGGTCGGTGATGAAGGGCGCCTCGCCCCAAACAGATGTTCCCACGCGCCCACCGTACATCGAACACCTGTTCGTGTCAAGCCCGCCTGCGGGCAGGGATAATCCGCCGCGTGAGCAGCAACGGCGTCCGCGTGAGGGTCGCCGTGTGCCTCCGCGACGGCGATCGGATCCTGCTCGCCGAGCATGTGAAACACGGCCGGCGGCACTGGCTCCTCCCCGGCGGCGGGGTGGAGGCGGGAGAGACCATGGTCGGCGCCGCTGTTCGCGAGATGCTCGAGGAGACGGGGCTCGTGGTCACCGTCGGACGGCTCGTGCTGGTGTGTGAGGCGATCGAGCCGGCCGGCCGGCACCTGCTCAACCTGGTCTTTGCGGGCACGACACCGCCAGGAGGGACGCTGCGCGTCGGTCGCGACGGGGTCCTCGACGACGTGGCCTGGCACGATCGCGACGAGTTGGCCACGATCGACCTGCACCCCCCGATCGGGGAGGCGGTGCTGGCCTGCTGGGCGGAGGAATTCGAGGGGCCGGTGCGCGTCCTCGGCAACGTCTGGCGCCCCTCGGTCTGACACGGCGGCGGACCCTGGGAGGCGAGGCGATAGCATCGAGCGGTGGACGACCTCTCCCTCGACGTCGGCGGCCCGGTGCACATCGTCGACCACGGCGGTCACGGCGCCCCGATGCTCCTGGTGCACGGTCTCGGCGGTTCGCTGCTCGACTGGCGCGACGTCGCGGAGCCGCTGACGCGGCGACATCACGTCTGGTCGCTGGACCTTGTCGGCTTCGGACGCACGCCGCTGGCCGGGCGCTCCGCGACCATCACGCAGAACCAGGAGGTGGTCGACCGGGTTGTCGAGCACATCGCGAACGGCCGGGGCGTGGTGCTCGTCGGCAACTCGATGGGAGGGCTCATCGCCATCGTCGAGGCGTCCCGGCAACCACAGCGAATCGCGGCCCTGGTGCTGGTCGACCCGGCGCTGCCGCGGGTGCGCTACAGCCGGCCCAGCGTGGTCATCGTCGCCTTCCTGGTCATGGCGGCCCCGGTGGTGGGGCCGTGGCTGCTCCGCCTCCACTCCCGCCGCCGCGGCGCCGAGCGTCTCGTCGACGAGGTGCTGAGGCTGTGCACCGTGGACATGTCGCGCGTCTCCCCGGCCACCCGCGAAGCGGAGATCGAGCTGACCCGCTGGCGGGGCGCGCAGGACCAGGCCGGCCGTGCGGTGGTGGACGCGACCCGGTCACTGGTGCGCTGGCTGTGGCGGCGGCGGACCCTGCACCGCCACATCCTCGAGGTGCGTGCGCCCACCCTGCTCATCCACGGTGACCACGACCTCGTCGTCAGCCTGGCGGCGTCCGAGGCCGTGGCGTCGCTTCGGCCGGACTGGGACTTCCGGGTGCTGGCCGACACGGGCCACGTCCCACAACTCGAACAGCCGGACAGCTTCGTCGAGGTCGTCGAGGGGTGGCTGGACACGCTTCAGCCGGCTGCGCCAGTACCGACCTCCTCGAGGTAGTCGCCAAGACGCTCATAGGCTGCCCGTTTGCGCTTGTCGGTGATCTCCGTGTAGACGCGGAGGGTCTCCAGGGTGGCGTGTCCGAGCACCTCCTGCACGAGGCGGACGTCGCCGTCGGTCGCCTCGAGCAGCGTCGTGGCCGCCGTGTGCCGCGCTGCATGGGGCGTGCGCAGGTCGTCGATGAGCGCGAAGAGCGCCGGGTCGACGCTGAAGCGGTGACGCAGTGCCCGCAGCGCGTGGCGCGCGCCATCGGTGGTCAGCCGGTTGTGGGGGAGGGCCCGGCCCCCGGGGATATCCGGTCTGGCCACGCTGATGAAGAGCGCCGGGGCGGGGTCGGGTCCGCGAAGACGGAGATAGTCCTGCACAGCGTCATGGGCACCGGCGGTCAAATACACGGTGCGGTGCTTGCCGCCCTTGCCGAGCACGCGGAAGCCGTCGCGGCGCACATCGCCGCGGTTGAGCGCACACGCCTCGGCGATGCGGCAGCCCGTGCTCACGAGCAGATTGATGAGCGCCCGATCGCGGAGATCGCGCAGTGTCGCGGTGGGGAGGGCGGCGAGGAGGCGCGGGACCGTCTGAGTGGCCACGGGGTGAGGGTCACCGACGACATAACGCGGCACGCTCACCTGCCGGCTCAGCTCGGCCTCGCTCCAGCCCTCGTCGTATGCGTAGGAGAGGAATTGCCGCAGTGCGACCAGGGCGCGAGCGCGGGTGCGCGGGTTGGGGAGCACCTCGGCGAGCTCGACCTGGTAGCGACGGAGCAGGGCGCGGTCCACGGCCGCTGTGAAATCCTCGGCGAGAGGGTGGCGGCGCAGGAAGGCGACGAACTTGGCGAGGTCCTGGCGGTAGGCGCGCACGGTGGTGAGCGGGCGGTTGCGCTGGATGCGCAGCCAGTCCAGGAACTGCTGCACCTGGTCGGGGAGGGGATCCGACGGTCCGGGGATCTCGGCAGCCCAGGCGGGGAGCCGCGTTGCGGCCGGTGCGGTGGGGCGCCGCCGGGTCGCAGAGGTGGTGGCCACGCCCGTATTATCAGGAGCTTGCAGGATCCATGGGGTCATCGCGGCGGGCGTCGAGGCGCCGTCTATCGCGCGACGGACCTGGACATCGGGCCCGCGCGGGATGCCGTCACCGCCCAACTCCAGGAAGCCACGGACGCGCTGCACGCGCTCTACGGGGAGTTCTCGGGTGGCGGGGGCGTCCAGGAGAGGTGCTGAACCGCCCACACCTCGCAGCGTGTCGGCCGAACGGGGGCGCCGACACGCCCTCGGGGAGGGAAGCCGCGCTCCGTGGCACGCCGGAGGCCCTGTATCGTGAGAATATGCATTATCAGTAGTTCTGAGGGCCGGTCTCAGCCGGCTGCCGTGGCTCGTCTGCCCTCCCCCGGCGACGGCGAGGGCGCTCCCGAACGGCTCCAGCCGGGGGTTGCCGGGTAACCGCTGCCCGTATGCTGGGCGGGTTGTCTCAAGCGACGGGAGGATCTGCAGCCGTGCGGCTTGCCCGCGACGCCGGCACCAGCTGACGGTCCGCCGCTGCGACCATCGACCGCGACGACCGCTCCCCGCCAGCCGCACGCGAGACGATCGTGCGTATCCTGTCACGATGACCGGGGTCTCTCCCACCGCGACGCCAGCGCCCCGCATGCCCGCGGCGTTCATCGGCCACGGCAGCCCCATGAATGCGCTCGAGCACAACCATTACACCGATGCCTGGCGCGCCTTCGCCGCGGCGATTCCGCGGCCGGCGGCCATCCTCGCCGTCTCGGCCCACTGGTACATCACCGGCACCGCGGTCACCGCCATGGCAAGGCCCCGAACCATCCATGACTTCTATGGATTCCCCGACGCCCTGTTCGCCGTGGAATACGCTGCGCCCGGCTCCGCGGACCTCGCCGACGAGGTGGTGCGTGTCGTCGACCCTGTGTGGGTCGGCCTCGACCGCGATCAATGGGGCATCGACCATGGCACCTGGTCGGTGCTCTGCCACATGTACCCGGACGCCGACGTCCCGGTTGTGCAGCTGTCGATCGACGCCACCAAGCCGTTCGACTACCACCTTGACCTCGGCCGGCGCCTGGCGCCGCTCCGCGACCAGGGCGTGCTCATCCTGGGGAGCGGCAACATCGTCCACAACCTGCCCCGCATGGACGGGAGCCGGCCGCACACCGGGTTCGACTGGGCGCAGCGCTTCGACCGCGACGCCCGTGCCATCCTCACCGAGGAGCCCGGGTCGATCCTCGACCTGCGCGGGCACGCCGATTTCACGATGGCGGTGCCGACCCCCGAGCACTTCCTCCCGTCCGTCTTCGTCGCGGGCCTTGCGGCCGCATCGGGCGAGACCCTCGATGTCCTCGTCGACGGCTGCGCGTACGGCAGCCTCTCGATGGCCGCCTACGGCCTCGGTGCCGGCCCGCCAACGGCTCCAGCCGAGGACGGCGCCGCCGAGGCCGGCAGCCTCCCCGACGCCACAGTGCCGCTGGCCAACGCCAACTTCTAGCCGGGCTCCGGCGCCGCGTCGCGTCACAGGATGGGCGTCGGCGGTGCTGTACATGTATGAATGGAGAGGCCGTCTGGCGCATGACCGTCCCCCCCACCGTCGCCGAGATCACCGACAAGGCGTTCGATCGCGTCTTTCGCGCTGAATACGCCAGAGTGGTCGGCATCGCCACTCGGGTGCTGGGAGATCGCAGCAAGGCGGAGGACGTCGCCCAGGACGCCTTCCTCGCCCTTCACAGCCGCCACTGCAGCGAGCAGGCCTGGGCCGGAGGGTGGGTGTGCGCGGCCGCGGCGCACGCCGCGTTGAACGTCCTGCGCGCCGACAGGAGACGGTCGCGGCGTGAGCAGCTGGCCGCCTCCCCGGCAGAGACCATCGACCCAGCCGTCGCGGCGGAGCAGGCCGACGACGGACGGATGTTGCGCGCTGCGCTGGCGCGGTTGCCGCAACGGGCGGCCACAGTTCTTGTGCTCCGCCACAGCGGCCTCAGCTATGCGGCGGTGGCCACCGCGATGGGCGTCAAGCAGGGAGCGGTTGGAACAATGGTGCGGCGCGCTGAATTGGCGCTGCGAAAGGAGGTCGGACGTGCGGCATCTCAGTGACGGAGCGCTGCGGCGCGTCCACGATGACAGGTTCGCGGGATCCAACCGCGAGCGCGAACACCTCGACCGGTGCGACCGTTGCCGGCAGCGGGCACGAGGCGTCGCCGCCGACGCGACCTTCGCGGCAGCGCTCCTGGCCCGCCCCGAGGCGGAGACAGCGTCCGCCGATGCGGCCCTGGGGCGCCTGCGCCGGCGCATCGCCGCGGGTGCGCAGGCCGGGCGCGCCCTGACCACGCCTCCGCGGGTGGCCGTGCGCCGCTGGGCGATCGGAGCTGTGGTCGTGCCCGTGGTTGCGGCCGGCCTCGTAGTGTCGGCCAACGCGGCGGGTTGGCTGTCGATCTTCTCCCCCACCCAGGTGGCCCCCGTGGCGCTCACCGTCGGTGACCTGAGCGGCCTGCCCGATCTCTCCGGGTACGGCCACATGCACCTCAGCAACGTGGAGCCGCGCGAGGTCGCCGACGCCGCCCAGGCGGCGGCGGCCACCGGCCTGAAGGCCCTGCGCCCCGTGCTGCCCGCCGACGTGCCCACCGCCGTGCGCTGGGAGGTGATCGGCAACGGCAGCGCCACGTTCACCTTCGACACCGCCACCGCCGACGCGGCCGCGGCACGCGCCGGCAGGGCCGCGCCCGACATCCCGGCCGGGATGAACGGCACCACGGTGACCGTCACCGCCGGGCCGGCGATGGTCACGCTCTATGGCGGCTCGAGCGCCGCGTCGAGCGACCCGCTGACGGCGACGCCGACGCTGGTGATCGCGGAGAGCGTGCGACCCGCCGCCTCGACCAATGGCGCCACCCTGCAGCAGCTCGAGGACTTCCTCGTCGCCCAGCCCGGTGTCTCCCCGCAGTTGGCCGCCGAGATCCGCGCCATCGGCAACGCCTCCAGCACGCTGCCGATCCCGGTGATCGCCGGCCTGATGACCTCCCAGACCATCTCCATCGACGGTGTGCAGGGGGTCGTGACGGGTGACTCGACCGGCCTCGGCAGCGCCGTGATCTGGGAGAAGAACGGGGTCGTCTACGCTGTCGGCGGCCTGTTGTCCCAGAACGAGGTGCTCGACATTGCCCGTTCCCTCCGATGAGGTTGGCGTCGCCCCCCGCGGTCCCGTCGCCGCGGGGGGCGACGCCGTTCCCGCCATCCACGCGGTCGACCTCACCAAGAGATACGGTCACATCGAGGCGCTCGCCGGGCTGAGCATGTCCGTCCCGCGGGGCGAGATCTTCGGTTTCCTCGGCCCCAACGGCGCCGGCAAGACCACCGCGGTCAAGCTCCTCCTCGGTCTCACAACGCCGACCGCCGGCGACGCCTGGCTGCTCGGCGAACCCATCGGCCGTGCCCAGGCTCGCCGCCGGGTCGGCTACCTGCCCGAGCTGTTCCGATACCCAGCCTGGCTGTCGCCGGTCGAGGTCCTGCAGTTCCACTGCCGCCTCATCGGCGTCCCCGGCTCCGAGCGCGGCGCCGAGATCGACTCGGCGCTGACCATCGTCGGGCTTCGTGAGCGGGGCCGCGACCGGGTCGGCACGTTCTCCAAGGGGATGCAGCAGCGCCTCGGCCTTGCCGTGGCGATGCTCGGCGTGCCGGAGATCGTCTTCCTCGACGAGCCCACCTCCGCCCTCGACCCGGTGGGCCGCCACGATGTCCGCGAGATCATCCGCGACCTTCGCGGCCGCGGCACAGCCGTGTTCCTCAACTCACACCTGCTCAGCGAGGTCGAGCAGGTGTGCGACCGCCTGGCGGTCGTCGACCGTGGTCGGGTCATCGCCTCGGGCACGCTCGACGAGATCCTCAGCGGCGGATCCGGTGTGCGTCTCCGCGTGACCGGACTCACAGGCCTCCCCACGTTGCTGGCGCGATGGGGCGAGGTGGTCAGCGACGGCGAGTGGATCAGCATGCGCGGCGTCGCGGACGACGACGTGCCCGACATCGTCGCCGACCTGGTGGCGCGGGGCGGCCGGGTCCACGCCGTCGAGCCGCAGCGGCAGTCCCTCGAGGACCGCTTCCTCGAGGTGCTCCGTGCCGCCGACGACGGAGCCGCCGCGTGAGCGTGGTGACCATCGCCCTGATGACCGTGCGCGAGGTGAGCCGGCGCCGCCTGGTGCTCGCCCTCGTCGTGCTTAGTGGCGCGGCTATCGCGCTGACCGGGTGGGGGTTCAGCCGTCTCCCCGGGCTCCACGACCGGGGAGTCCCGCTCTCGCCCGCTGACGTGACCCTGATCTCCTCCCAGCTGCTCATCTTCGTGCTCTTCATGTTCAGCGCGGTCCTCGGCCTCGGCGCCGTCATGGTGGCGGCGCAGTCGGTGTCGGCCGAGGTCGAGTCCGGGCAGGCGCTGGCCGTCCTGGCGCGCCCGATCGAGCGCTTCCAGGTGATCCTGGGCAAATGGCTCGGCCTCGGCTCACTGATCGTCGTGTACGCCGCCGTCGCCACCTCCGTCGAGTTCGTGGTGGTGCACTGGGCGACGGGCTACCTCCCCCCCAACCCGGCCGCGGCAGCGGCCTTCGTCGCCGCCGAGGGCCTTGTGCTGCTCACCCTGACGCTCGGCCTGAGCGTGCGCCTCTCGGGAATCACCGCCGGCGTCATCGCGCTCATGCTCTTCTTCATCACCTGGATCGCGGGGGTCGCCGGCGCGGTCGGAACCGTCCTGCACAACGGGCCCATCGAGGCGACCGGGACGATCAGCCGGATGCTCCTGCCCTCGGACGGACTGTGGCGCGGCGCCATCTACAACCTCGAGCCCGCCACGGTGGTGGCGGCGGCCTCCGGCAGCCGCGAGGCGGCGGCCAACCCCTTCACCTCGTTGAGCGCGCCCACCGGTGCATACCTGGCCTGGGCGCTCCTCTGGGTGGCGGCCGTGGTCGCGCTCACCATCGTGGCCTTTCGCCGCCGCGAGCTGTGATCGCCGCCGCTGACTAGCCTTCTTGCGGCGGCCCCCCGGTGGGCGGCGCCTCGCGGGGCTCCGTCGCCTGCACTTGGCGCGCGAGGTCGATCGACAGCGACGGGTGGGTGCGCGCGAGGCGCCGCTGCGCGCCCCCGAGGGTCGCCGCCGAGAGCGACGCGGCAGTGAGCGCGTCGACGAACTCGTCGCCCCTGATGCGGTACAGGCTGCACTCGGTGACGGCCCGCACCGTCGCCGTCCGGGGGCGGCGCGCCAACAGCCCGATCTCTCCGAAATAGTTGGGCGGCGTCAGCGTGCCCAGCATCTGCGCCACACCCGCCTCCCCCGCCGCGATGACCTCTGCCTCGCCGCCGACGAGCACGAAGAAGTCGTCCGCCTCGTCGCCCTCCTGGATGATCACCTGGCGAGCCGGCACCGTCTCCTCACCCGCCGACAGGGCGAGGCGCTCCAGGGTCGCCCTGCTGGCGCCGCCGAGGATGTCGAGGCGCTGCATGATGGCGATGCGAGGTTCGATGGCGGCGAGCTGGCCCACCGCCTGGCGGTCGACCTGGCGCACCTTGGGATAGGACAGCAGGCTCAGCGCCGGGATCGAGAAGCCGACGATGAGCAGCGTGCTGGTCAGCCCGAAGGCGCCCAGCAGGATCGGCATGAGCAGCGCCCCGAGCGCGATCGCGGAGAGCACAAGCGCGAAGAACACGCCGAAGACCCGGGCGACGACGTCGGGCGACACGGCGCGCTGCAGGGCGGTGATGGCGAGCACGTCGACGACCAGGGTGCCCCCGCCGCGCACGGCCTCGAGCGCGAATGCGAGCACCGGCGAATGGACCACGGCGAGGAGCGCGGTGGGAAGTCCGTAGACGGTGAGGGCGGCCACGATGATCGTCCCCAGGCGGCGCATCGCTGAGATCCGGTTCATGAAGGGGGCCATCACCAGGCCGCCCACGCCGAGCGCGGCGAGGAGGTACCCGTAGCCCTCGCTGCCGGTGCCCAGCTGCTGCTTGCTCAGCACCACGAACAGCACCGTGTCGGTCCCGTACAGGAAGCTGGCGACGATGCTGAACCCGGCCAGCACCACCACCGTCGACGAGCTGAAGAACGCCTTGATCCCCACCCCCATCTGCTGGATGGGGCCCAACGTCCCGCCCTCGGTGGCGTCCCCGGGCACGCTCCGCGCCCGAACCCGGCTGACCACGAGCGCCGAGAACCCGAACGTGGCCGCGTTGATGGCGAACACAAGCGGCGCGGGCCCGACCAGCAGGAGCAGCCCACCGATCGCCGGACCGATGATGATGGTCAGGTTCTCGACCGCGGCCTGGACGCTGTTGGCCGCCGCGAGGTGCTCCTCACCGACGACGGCGGGGATCGTGGCCCGAGCTGTCGGGTCGTATGAGGCGGTGGTGACCGAGGTCAGGGTCGCCAGCACGATGATGAGCAGCGCGGGCGCATTCAGCGCGGCGGCGGCGGCCAGCCCAGCCTGCACGACCATCGCGATGGTGTCGAGCGTCACCATGAGCCGGACCCGCTCCACACGGTCGGCGATCACCCCGCCGAACGCGCTCGACAGCAGCGCGGAGAGGAAGCGCGCCATCGACGCGGCCGCGACCCAGGCGGGCGAGTGCGTGGCGTTGAACACGTAGACGACGAGGGCGACGTTGTATGCCCAGGACCCGCTCTGCGAGGTCACCAGACCGGCGAACAACAACCTGTAGTCGCGGATCCCGAAGAGCGAGCGATAGCCGACCTTGGCCCGCTTCTCGGGTTGTCCCTCCACCTCGGCCGTCGTGGCCGTCACGCAGGCATCGCGGTGGCGGCCTCCTTGGCGGTGGGCCCGTCGTGCGCGGCCTCGGTGGCGCGCCGATGCCAGGGCACCGCGTGGAGCTCGGCAAACGTCGCGGACGCGAGCGCAAGGAGGTCGTCGGCGTCCGCCGAGCGGCCCTGCGTGATGAGCCACTCGGCGTGCTCGAGGCGCGTCACTGCGACCCAGAGAAGGGCATCTTCATGGACTCGAAGAGGTCGACCGCGTCGCGGAGCAGAGCCGCGACCTCGAGGTGGCGCCCACGGGCGATGGCCAAACGGGCGGCGGCGCCGCACTGGCCGCAGAAGCTCTCGTCGTTGTCGTTGACGGCGTTGCAGGCCGCGCACACCTTGGCCAGAGGAGCCCCGCACTTGCCGCAGAATCGCCGTCCTTCGCGATTCACCGACCCGCAGGAAGCGCAGTTCATGGGCGCAAAGGGTACTTGGCGCGCGAGCGTGCTGGGAGGCCGCGAATGACCGGGGTCAGCGGCGCCGGCGCTGGTCCTTCTCGGTGTCGGTTCCTTCCAGCCGCGCCTCCAGCTGCAGGGTTCTTTCGAAGGCCGCCCAGACCGCGTCGCTGACGACGGTGCGCAGGCGTCCCTTCTCCAGTTCGTACAACGCCTCGGCGGAGGTCCCGCCCGGGGAGGTGACCATGTCGCGGAGCTCGGCGACGTGACGGCCGCTTCGCAGCGCGAACTCCGCCGACCCGGACATCGTGTCGAGGACGAGCTCGCGTGCGACGTGGCGGGGGAAGCCGAGATGGACGGCGGCGTCGGTCAACGCTTCGATGAACAGGAAGACGTAGGTGGGGCCGGTGCCGCTGACCGCCGTGGCCATGGCCACCTGACGCTCGTCGTGAACCTCGAACTCCCGCCCCAGGGCGCTGAGCATGGCCCGAACGCGGGCGCGGCCGCGCTCGTCGACGCTGTCGGTGGCGAACCACACGGTCACGCCCTGGCCGATCTGCGCGGGCGTGTTGGGCATGGTGCGCACCACGGCGGGGTGCTGCAGGTTCGTCGCCAGCGCATGTGTGCTCGCGCCGGCGATGACGCTGACCACCAGCTGATCCTCGCGCAAGGTGCCGCGCAGCTCTGCCAGGACGGGCGCGAGCATCTGCGGCTTGACGGCCAGCAGCACGATGTCGGCCGTGCTCGCTGCCGCCGCGTTGTCGGCGGTGACACCGACACCGTGCGCGGCAACGAGCGCGTCGCGGCGCTCGGCGCGGGGGTGGCTGCAGACCACGCGCGCGGCGTCGACGAGCCGGCGATCCACCAGCCCGGCCATCATCGCCTCGCCCATCACACCGGTGCCGATGACGGCGAGGCGGATCTCGCGCAGTGGGTGGTCGGACACGTCGCTCATGACATCTGGCTCAGGTAGTGGGGCAGCATCGCCCGCCACGTCGGCCAGTCGTGGTCGTATTCCGGCCCCCAGGGGTCGACGCGGTTGGGAATGCCCTTCTGCCCCATCACCTCAGCGAGGCGCCAGGAGTTCTCGATGTTCTCCCACCGCCCCTCTCCGGACGCGAGGACGGCGAAGCGGTGCTGCAGGCGCTGAAGGGCCGGGCCCTGCAGGCCGGGCAGGAAGTACAGCGGGGTCGCGAAATACAACGCCTCTCCGGCGTCGGGGCCGATGAAGGAGGCGACGTCGAAGGTCCCGCTCATGGCGATGGCGTGGCTGACGACCTCGGGGTACCGGCAGAGCACCGCAATTGCGTTGAAGGCACCGATCGACGCCCCGCTGACCACCACGTCGGCGCCCGGTGTCCGGCAATCGGCCCAGATGGCGGGAATCATCTCCTCACGGACGAACTCGTGGAACCCGTTGAGCAGGGCGGCTCGATAGCGTGCGTCGCCGTCACCGCGGACCATCGCGTAGCCGGCGATGCTGTCGCAGGAGTACACCTTGATACGCCCCGCCTCGATGAGTTCGGCGAGTGCGTCGATGAGCAGCATGCGCTCGACCTCCTCGGCGTCGCCGCCGGCGGTCGGAAACACGATCACCGGGCGCCCGAAATGGCCCCACCGCACCACGGTCACGTCGCTCTCGAGCCGCGACGAATACCAGCGATCGCGCATTTTCATGAGGGCGGAGTCTGGCGCATCAGGGGTAGAGCAAGCGCTTCTCGCCCGGGAACAGCCAGCTGAGGCCGTCACGGAGATGGTCGCGCCACCCCGTCCATGTGTGACCGTCGAGGGATTCCACCACTTTGACCTCCGACGCCATCCGACGGAGCACGTCGACCATGGCGAGGTTGCGCTGGGCCGACGGCTCGAACGCGCCGTAGCTGAGAAAGATCTGTTCCACCGTCAATTGCGGCTGCGCGCGGATGGCGTTGACGAAGCGCACCACGGGGTCGAACGCGGGGCCGCCCTGGTGCTCGCGGCCCACCACGGTGTAGAGGAACGAAGCCGACTGCAACAGCAGGCCGCCGTAGAAACCCGGCGCTCGCCATGCCGCCGACAGTGCCGCGATGGCCCCGAAGCTCGCCCCGGCGAGGACCCGGCCGGCCGGCTCCGCGCGCAGGGGAAGCCGCTCCTCGAGGAGAGGCACAAGCTCGGCGGTGAGGAAGCGGCTGTGCGCGGCACTGGCGCCGTACTCACGCAGCCTCTCGCCGGGATGGGTGAACGCAACCACGCAGCCGGACATTGTGCGCTGGTCCATGAGGTTGTCGAGAACCGTCCCGAACGACGCGTGCTTGAGGTAGTCACCACCGTCGTGCACCACGAGCAGGGGGAGGCGATCCTCGCGGCGCATCCGCGCCGGTGAGTACAGCGTCACGTGAGCCTCGCGGCGCAGAGCCTTGCTGTGGAAACGGAGTTCGGTGAGCTCGCCGGTCACCACCGCGGGGTCGGGCAGCGCCCACGACGGTGTCGTGTAGCCCTCGGCGCGCAGAACGGACATCGTGCTCGCCGGACCGGTGACCGACTCGGGGTTGAGCGGGTCGAGGATGTTGTCGACGCGGTCGCCGTGGCGGACCAGGAGCCGGTACTCGACGCGAGAGCCCGGAGGCAGCTCGATGGAGGCGTACCAGAGGTCGCTGCGCCGCAGTCGCTTCAGCGGCAGCGGCGCGGGGAGGCCGCTGATGGCGTGCTCCACGGCGACCCCATCAGCGTGGCCGCGGAAGAGGAAGGTGCAGGCGACCCCTTCGATGAGCGGGACGCGGTTCTCAGCGAGGAGCTGGTCGATGGCTGCGACCCGCACCCCGTCGGCGCGCAGCTTGGTGAGCGCGCGACGCCGGGGCGCGTTCGGCGAGGTGGCGGTCACGCCGCGGTCGCTGCCGACCGCACCATGCCGTCCGGCCCGACCACGCGTGCGTTTCTGAAGTCCGCGGGGCCACCGTCGACGACGGCGATGCGGTCGCCCTCGTCGAGTAGCACGCAGACGCGCGGCGCCAGCCGCCGGGCGAGGAGGGCGAGATGGTTGCGGTCATCGATGCGCAGCCGGCTCGCCGAGGCCGGCAGCGGCACCACGCCGCGGACCACGCCTATCCCGGCGCCATACACCTCATCGGGGACGCCGCCGAGGTCGTGATCGTCGACGATCATGACCCGCTCGGCGATCGCCATCGCGCCCGACGACCACGCCACCACGGGCACGTCGGCCAGGGCGGCGCCGAGGTTGCATACGTGCAGGCAGTCCGTGAGAACACCGACGTGGCCGCCGGCGATGGCCACCGCGGAGCACTGCGCGACGATCGAGGCCACGGCGTCGCGGTGAGAGGCGATCGCGGGACGCTCGTGCGGTGGGTAGAGCGCGTAGAACTCACCGAGCACCGCCTCGAGACGGGCGGCATGGCGCTCGTCGAGGGCACGGACGGTCTCGATCGCCTCGTCGAGTTGAACGCCGGACAGGCGCCGCGCCCCGGCATCGTGCTGACGCACAGCCCCGATGCCAAGCAGCGCGTGGCGCAACTGCACGAGGTACACCTCGCGGAGCGAGGTGAGCAGGGTGCGCACGCGGCGCATCTCTTCGGCGTACTCCGGGTCACTCTCGAGGATGTCGAGGCGTCTGCCGAAGAGCCCGAGGTTGCGTGTGCCCCCCCCGACCGCGCGGTCGAGCTCGGCGTCGTTGCGCTCACGCTCCTCCCAGCCCGCCGTGACCAGGGCGATCGGGCCGTCGACGCCGAGGCGGCCGAACTCGCCCGCAACCGTCTCGGGGCCGGCCGGCCCGAGCAGGACGGCAACGCTCACGAGGCGTGGACTTTGAGGATCTGCCCGACCGAGTCGAGCATGGCCCGCAGCGTGTCGTAGTCGGGGTGGACGAGGCGGACCCAGGCGTTGGCCATGTACCCGGCCTCCACCGGCTGGGTGGGCGTTCCGGGCTCGGGGAGGTGCACATCGAGGATGTGCTCGCCGAATCGGTGCTGCACCTCGTCGACGCCGTCGTAGTGGGTGATCTGTCCGTCCCGGTCGGGGCGGAGCGCGACCAGGCCGGCGGCGCGACGTCGCGACAGGGGGCGATCGACGCGCCCATGCAGGACGGCGTTGGCCCATTCGCGATAGATGTCGATGTCGTTGCCGGCCGCGTAGAGGTCCCAGGCGCGAACCCCGGGCGGGCGGCAACCGATCTCACTGAAGCGCAGGCCCCGCGGACCGAAGAACCACTCCATGTGCGTCGCCGACGTGCTGATCCCCAGGGCCTCGGTGACGCGCCGCCCCATCTCGCGCACCTCGGCGTAGTCGGCGACGGTGTCGACGCGGTTGGTGGCCACGAACTGCGGGCTGATCCAGCGCGTGCGCATCGCGTCGAGCACGTTGGGGTAGTAGTGCGTGACGAAGTCGTAGACGGGCTCGCCGTTGATCGACAGCGTGTCGTAGAAGGCCTCGTGGCCCTCGACGAACTCCTCGACGGCAATCGACTCCGCCGAGCCGAAACCCGCCAGGGCACCGTCGAGCTCGGCCGCGCTCTCGACGCGGACAGTTCCCGAGGCGCCGGCGCCGGCACGCGGCTTGACGATGAGCGGGTAGCCGACCCGTGCCGCGAAATCACGGACCTCGGCTGCCGAGTGAGCCGCCGTGGACGCGGCGGTGGGCACGCCCGCCCCGCGCAGCACCTCCTTCATCGACGGCTTGTCGCGGCACAACCAGGCGGTGCGCACCGACGTGCCCGGGATGGTGCAGTTCTCGCGGACCTGGGCGGCCGCCATGGTGTGCGCCTCCACCGCCGCCTCGAGGCGGTCGACCCAGAGGCGTTCCTGCACCCAGCGCACCACGTCTGTGACCGCGCCGACATCCGTGACGTTGCCGACCTGCTGGTAATGGAGCATCCAGCCCTGCAGTTCGGGGTCGAGGTGGTCAAGCGGCCGCTCCCCGATGCCGATCACGGTGGCGCCGGCCGCGGCGAGCCCGCGCATGAACTCGCGCTGGTTGAGGGGAAATGCCGGCTCGATGAAGATAACGTTCATTGCGGCTCGATCCTACCGGCGCGGTCGTCGCGGCGGTGCCCGCGGGCCTGTATGGTGCCGTCGTGCCCACCGCCGTGTTCGTCGCGCCGTTCCTGCTCGACGCCACGGTGCGCTTCATCGACGCGGCCGCCTCCCTGCCCGGGGTGAGGCTGGCAGTGGTGAGCCAGGACCCCGAGGAGAAGCTCCCTCAGTCGCTCTGCAACAAGCTGGCCGCGCACTGGCGCGTCGACGACGGCGTCGACGCCGCCCAGATCGCCGGCGCCACCAGCGCCCTGGCGCGACACCTCGGCGGCGTCGATCGCTTGGTCGGCATGCTCGAGCAGTTGCAGGTGCCCCTCGGTGAGGTGCGCGACGCGCTTCACCTCCCCGGGATGGGCGCCGAGGTGGCTCGCAACTTCCGCGACAAATCGCGGATGAAGGACGTGTTCACAGCCCACGGTGTGCCCTGCGCTCGACACGGAGTTGCCACGTCCGCGGGACAGGCGTCGTCGATCACCGACCAGCTCGGCCTGCCGGTGGTGGTCAAGCCGCCCGCGGGCGCAGGCGCGCACGGCACCTTCCGCGTGGACAGCGCCGACCAGCTGGCGGCGTGGCTTCGCGTCGATCCGCCGACGGCGTCGGAACCCGCGCTCCTCGAGGAGCTTGTGAGCGGCGCCGAGCACAGCTTCGACAGCGTCTGCGTCGGTGGTGAGGTGGCGTGGCACTCCATCTCGAGGTATCAGCCCACCCCGCTCGAGGTGCTGCAGAACCCGTGGATCCAGTGGGCGGTGCTCCTCCCCCGCTCCATCGCCGGGCACGAGTTCGACGCCATCCGTGACGGCGCCGCGCGCGCACTGCGCGCGCTCGGTATGGACAGCGGTTTCAGCCACATGGAGTGGTTCCAGCTCAATGAGGGGCGCATCGCCGTCTCCGAGGTGGCCGCGCGGCCACCCGGCGCGCAGTTCACGTCCCTGCTCTCCTACGCGCACGACGCCGACATGTACACGGTCTGGGCGAGGCTGGAGATCCTCGGGGAGTTCGACCCGCCGCAGCG
>Ga0075522_10000549_pt1 | contig 27442 bp, 24 predicted proteins | sample NGEPerA_FD_74796 | JGI IMG/M metagenome (GOLD analysis project Ga0075522, IMG submission 74796) | Arctic peat soil microbial communities from the Barrow Environmental Observatory site, Barrow, Alaska, USA - NGEE PermafrostL2-A | ecosystem: Environmental > Terrestrial > Soil > Wetlands > Peat ...
GACGCCCGGCCAGCGTATCGAGCCAGCGGCGGCGAGATCCTCGCGCGCGACTCGGCGCAGCGGCTTCGCCCATCGTTTGCAGCCCCGCTTCGTAGTCATGCGCCAATTTGTCGAAGGCCAGCCAGAGCACCGCAGCGGTGGCGATAAGCCCGGCCGCCGCCAGCACTGCCGAAGTCCCCGACCTGCTCCCGGCGATCAAGTCGTCGAAGCCGGCGAACCAGGCGGGCGGCAAGAGGCAAACCCACCAGGAATGGAAGTTAAAAGTGAACTTGCCGTGGAAGCGCCCGAACAGTTGCGGAATCTGCCCGGCCAGCACCGCCCCAATCCCCACGATGACTTGTGCTGTAGTCATCAAACCATCCAGGCGTTCCCGCCCGAACCATCGCAGGCAAAGTTGGTAAACCACCACCACGCTCCCTGCGCAAAACAAAGCCTCCATCACGGTGGAAATGACGTGGGCCAGCGGAAACAGCCACCCTCCGTCCACCGCGCCAATGCCCACGAAGAACCCGGCCAGGTTGAAAGCGCCAGCGAGCCAGAGTGACACCCGCACGATCACGCCGATCTTCGCCCATAACAGCGCGCGCGGCGTCACCGGGCGGTGCAAAAGAATGTCCGCCTCTTCCTTGTTGAAAAGAATCTCACCCGAGGACGCAGCGACGAACAGTCCCAAAAAAACCAGCGTCATCGCATGTAAATAGAGCGAAAGCGCAAACACGGGCTGATGGATCAGAAAAAGAGCGACGATTCCCGCGGCCGCATAAGCGAAGAGCGCCAATGAAAGCTTGGACCCGACCGATTTCGGCGCGCTCTTTCTTTGCAGTCCGCGGGCCGAGCGCCCCCGCAGAAACAACGTCAAGAAGAGCGTGTGCAACGTGTGTTCTGTCGAAGGCGCGGGCTTTGGAGAGGGCAGCGCAGGAACGGCGGGAGGTTCGCTCATGGCCGAAAAGTCCTGGCAAAGTCTTGCGCGCGCTGTTCCAATTCCGTTCCGCCCGTCAACTGCGTGAACAACTTTTCCAATGTGCCGCTGCCCTGCGCAGCCACCAGTTCGTCCGGGCGGCCGTCCAGCAACAAACGGCCCTTGTCAATTATTATCACGCGGTCGCACACCCGCTCCACCACATCCAGGATGTGCGAGCTGTAAACAATGGTTTTACCCTCGTGGGCCAGCGTTTGGATGAGCGCTTTGAAGCCCACCGCCGCGTTGGCGTCCAAGCCGTCCAAAGGCTCGTCAAAAAACACCACCGGCGGATTGTGCAACAGGGCCGCCGTGATGACCACCTTGCGGCGCATCCCCTTGGAATAGGCGCCCAGCAACTTGTCCGTCAGGGTTTCGAAGCTCAAATCGAAGAAGGCGATGAACTGCCGAATGCGCGCGCGGGCCGCCTCCGCCGGAATGGCATAAAGCGCCGCCACCATTTCCAGATATTCCAGACCCGTCAGCGATTCAAAGACAGCGCCCGATTCCGGGACGAAACCGACCCGGCGTTTTACTTCAATGGTGTCCGTCAGCAGGTTAAACCCACAGATCGTGGCGGTGCCGCTGGTCGGGGCCAGCATCCCGGTCAGCATTTTCAAGGTGGTGGATTTTCCAGCGCCATTGGGTCCGAGAAAGCCGACGATCTGCCCGGCCGGAATCTCGAGTGAAAGCGCATCCACCGCCGTCTGGCTGCCAAACATTTTGGTCAGTTTTTGCAGGGAGATCATAATGTCCCTGCTCTTTATCCTTCACGACTTGTGTTTTGGCGACGCAAAAGCACGGTGAGGAGGGATCATTTTCCACGGCCGCCGGATTGCACCAGCTTGTAACGCAGCCGAACATTGCGCCCGTCGTCAGTAACGCCGAGGATTTGCAGGACGCCTTTGCTGGCTTCTCGTGTTTGGAAAAAGAAGGTGTCTGGCTTTCCGGGTGTGACGCCGAATGTAAAAGTCTGTTTTGCTTCGGTTTGCATGAGCACCCAGCTTTGCACCACGTCCGCCGGAGTCGCGGTGTACCAATTATCGGCCGGCAACCGTTCAACCACCATGTCGAACCCAGTCAACATCGGAAGCTGGCGTGACGTAATGTAGGCGACCGCGTCTAATCCCTTGGCGCTAATCCATTGATGACCCGCGCGAGTTCCCCAATCCACTTGTTCGTTCGTTAAAATTGTCCCGGATTTCAAGTCCAGCCAGCCACGCGAGTAGTCAGACGGCGTCTGAAACGCCAACACTCGTTCGCGCGGTGCGGTGAACTTCCATGAATCTTCCGTCGATTCTCGAGTGCGGTTGAGACAATCCACGAGCGCGTGGATTTCTTTGACGGCGACACCGTCCACGGTGATCGAGATCGGGCCCTTGGGAATTTTAGATCTAATGATAGGCGCGGAAAGGACCAGGCCATGATACACAATCGCAAGCTCCTGATTGATATTGCTGGCGGTGATTTCCCCAAATTGTCGTGTTCCCGCATCGGTGAATTGCATCCAGATCTCGCGATGTCCATCCGCGTTCCAATCAATCCCTGCCTGCGCAACAACCGTACCATCCATGAGAATTCCACGGAGGACGCGGAATTCCCGGGAATGATCAGCGCTGGGCAGAACGTTCACCAAATTGGATGCGGCATCCGGCGCAACCAGACGGATTTGAAATGCGGCGCGTTCATCCGCCCTGTTCGGCAAAGCGTGATCTTGTCGAATCTTGTCCAGGCCAAGATAGCTGGTCATGGCCTTGTTTTGCGCCAAAGCCACCGCCAGCCCAATCGCCAGGACTGCGGCCGACTTCCAAATATTCCGGCGGCTAAACGAAAACAGCCGCAGTTCCTCTGGCGCGTAGTCACGCTCTTTAGCCCACGCTGTCGAACATAGAAAATGACGCACCATCCGGTGCATCAGAGGGATGGAGACGACAAATAAAATCGCCCAAATCGAAGCCACAATCCAATTGCCCGGCTTGGGGAACGACCGCAGAAGCGCCAGAATACCAAAGACCGTTCCGACAATCCACACGCTGCAAAGAAGGCCAAGCATTGAGATTACATTCCTCTCTGCCTTGGTCAGATGGGCGCAGATTTCCGCAACTTCCGGAGACTGAAGCGGCGACCATGTGCCCCAATCCTGGCGTGGCCGCTCTTGCTTGGTTTGAGATTTCTCGCGGCGACCAGGATCGGCTGGTGGAGTGGTGGCGATCGTTTCCACCTGGGTCTTGAGCACACTGGCTTGCTGATAGCGCAGTTCCGGATTCTTTTCCAAAGCGCGCAGCACCACCTCGTCCAGGCGCACGTCAATATGAACTTTTCTGGACGGCGGTTCGATCGGTTTGCCGGGAAGCTGGCCGGTCAGCATTTCGTAGAAAACGACGCCGAGCGAATAAATGTCGGCGCGGCTGTCCACCCGTTGCGGATCGGACTTCTGCTCGGGCGCGCTATAACTCGGCGTGCCGATGGCGCTCTGGGTCGCATTTTCCGATGCTGCGGAGTCGCTCGCGGCGCCGCTACTGCGGTTCGTGGATGCCAGCATTTTGGCGATGCCAAAGTCGGCCACTTTCACGCGGCCCTCTTTGTCGAGCAGCAGGTTCTCTGGTTTGATGTCGCGGTGGACAATTCCCCGGTCGTGGGCAAATTGCAGTGCGTCGCACAGCGGCGGCACGATGGCCAGAGCTTCCTCCGGCGTGAATTTTCGGGCGCGCAAAAGCTGCCGCAAATTCACCCCGTCCACAAATTCCATCAACAGGAAATAGAACCCGCCCGCTTCTCCAAAATCATGGATGGTGACAATGTTTGGATGGTTCAAGGCCGCCAGCGCCTGGGCCTCGTGCGTGAAGCGTTCGGCGAATTTCCCGTCGCCCACACGTTCCGGCGCGAGGAGTTTGAGCGCGACGAAGCGATTCAACGATCTTTGCCGCGCCTTGTAAACCACGCCCATGCCGCCACGCCCGAGGCATTCGAGAATTTCAAGCTGCGGAAAGTGGGGCGCGAGTTCCTCCGGCGCGAGTGCTTTCCGCGCCTCGGCTGCCTCCGCCTCAGGCTGCGTTGGCGCCATAGCCTCGGCCATCAGACAGCGCGGACACAGGCCAACCGTCGCCGACATAGGCAGGGCCGCGCCGCACTTTGCGCAGGAATTCGATGACGCAGTTGATTCGCTCATGCCACTGTCCTGACGCGATGATACGGTTTGGTTACCAAGTTTTTTTCCTCAGCCTCCCAAGGCCGCGAACAAATCGCGCATCTCCGCCGCGACCAAGGCGGGGTCATCCAGGGTGCCGGCCACTTCCTCTTTCAGCAACTGACGAAAGCGCCGCTTCAACCGATGCACCGCGACCTTCAAGGCGTTGGCGTTCATCCCGCAACCGGCGGCCAGCGCCATTTGGTCGCCGCGCGCGGCCTCGCCCGTGAGCCATGGTTTGACTTTTTCGAAAAAATCCGCCCGTCCCTCGGAGACGCATTCACCTCGAACTGCTTCCAGCGCCCGCGCCACCACCGTTAGCGCCCATTGCCGGTCGAAGGCTGCGTCGGGCGACAACACGCTGGCATCAGCCACCGAGCGAGCCTCGCCGGCTTCGGTATCGTTGAGTGAAATGTTCTCCCTGCCGCCGCCGCGTTTGAGACGGCGCCCCGCTTCATGGTGATGTGAAAGAAAGTGCTTCACCGCTCCGAGCAGATACGAACGGAACCGCCCGCGCTCCTGCTCGGCGTGGATGATGGCGCCACCCGCCAGCATGTTTGCGAAGAAGTCATGCGCCAGTTCGCGCGCGGTATCCCCCTCCCGCAACTCGCAGCGAAGGAAGGCGGCCACCGGTTCGTAGTAGGCGCCGCACAGTTTGGCCAAGGCACGGCGGCCTTCGGGAGATTCGGCCTTGGCCCGTCTGACCTCGGTCCACCGCGTCGTGCGAAAATCGTCGCCCGGCGCTTTTTGCGAGGGCGGGCAGGACGTTGGCTGTGTCGGCTCAGTTGCCATTAGAATCTGGACAGATTATCCACCGATGCCTGACGTGTTGGAAGGGAAAGGTTACGCGCTTTTCAGTTGCTCCCGATTCGTGGCGGGACTCATGAACATTTGACACAGGATGGCATCTCTTATCTAATGGCATGGCAATCGTTAAGTGCGCCCAAATCCGAGCCTTCGGCAACGCCATCGCACGGGAATTTCATCCGCGCAAGATCGTCCTCTTCGGCTCCTACGCCTATGGCAAACCGACGGAAGACTCCGACGTGGATGTGCTGGTGATCATGCCATTCGATCGGAAGCAGGGCCGTAAATCCCTTGAAATTCGACAACGCATCCCGGCTGACTTTCCTCTTGACTTAATCGTTCGGACGCCGGAATTTATCGCACGGCGGTTGGAGTGGGGCGATTGTTTTACGCAGGAGATTCTTGCCAAGGGAAAAATTCTTTATGAAGCCTCTGACGCAGGAATGGAACCGATTCTCGGTTTGCCAGTTTACTAGGCGCATTTCGGCGTGAGCGGCGGCAACTCGATTTCTACTGGCGCGGGGGGAAAAGTGCTGGCAGGTTAATGGCGACGCCCGACGGGCGAAACGAAAGTCACAATATTATGGATACACTTGTTCAAACCGATGACCTGGTCCGCCAGAAAACACGCGAGCTTTGCGAAACAATCGTGCAGCAGCCCGAATTTCAAAGTATCCGCCAGCAAATGGATGCCTTCATGGCCGATCCCAAGGCCCAGCAACAGTACGAAAACCTGACCGAAAAAGGTCGCTTCCTGCACCATAAACAACAGCAGGGCCTGGAGCTGGATAAAACGGAGATCGCGGCTTTCGATGCCGAACGCGAGGCCTTTTTCCGCAATCCTGTCTCGAAGGGTTTTGTCGATGCCCAGGAGTCCATGCACCAGATGCAGGAAGAGGTTCAGTCCTGGGTCAGCAAAACCTTTGAACTGGGCCGCGTGCCCGCGGCGGAAGACATGGAAAGCGGCGGTTCGTGCGGTTCGGGTTGTGGCTGCCACCATTGATTCGGAATCGAAAATCCTCTGTCAACTAACTTTTTGAAGTCCGCCGCCTGGCACGGTTATGCCACCGCGCCGGTGCAATCCACGCGGATGCCGCCGGGCGTTCCCTACATCGTGGGCAACGAGGCGGCGGAGCGGTTCAGCTTCTACGGCATGCGGGCCATCCTGGCCACGTTCATGACGCAGTATTTGGTGTCGGCCAGCGGCGCGGCGGACCACATGAGCGAGCCGGATGCGAAAATCTGGATCCACACTTTTATTTCGGCGGTTTATTTCACGCCTTTGCTTGGGGCTTTGATTTCGGATGCTTTTTGGGGCAAATACCGGACGATCCTGGTTCTTTCCCTGGTGTATTGCGCCGGACACGCGGCGCTGGCTTTGAATGATACGCGCGGCGGGTTATTTCTCGGGCTGGGATTGATCGCGTTGGGAGCGGGCGGAATCAAGCCGTGTGTCTCAGCCAATGTAGGAGACCAATTCGGGCCAAGCAACCAGCATTTGATTTCACGGGTTTTCAGTTGGTTTTATTTTTCGATCAATTTTGGCTCCGCCATCGCGACGCTGGTCATTCCCAAAATCCTGCATGGCAAGGGCCGCTTTTCCGGGGCGCATTATGCGTTTGCCTTGCCGGGGGTGCTGATGTTTATCGCGACGGTCATCTTTTGGCTGGGGCGAAAAAAATTCGTTCATGTCCCACCGGCGGGAAAAGAGTTTGTGCGCGAAACCTTCAACAAGGCCAATCTCAAAATCATCGGCCACCTTTATGTCATCTTCGCTTTCGTGGCGGTCTTTTGGGCGCTCTTCGACCAAACCGCTTCCTCGTGGACCTTGCAGGCCGGCAAAATGGACCGGCACTGGCTGGGCGTCGAGTGGACGCAGGAACAATTGCAGGCCTTGAATCCCATCTTCATTCTCATTTTGATTCCCATTTTTTCCTATGTCATTTATCCGTTGATGGACAAAGTTTTTCCGTTGACGCCCCTGCGCAAAATTTCGATCGGCTTTTTCGTCGCCATTCCCACTTTTCTGCTGGCGGCCTGGATTGAGCATCGCATCGGCCAGGGGTTTCATCCGAACATTGGCTGGCAGGTCATCTCCTATTTGATTCTGACCTCGGCGGAGGTCTTGGTCTCGATCACCGCCTTGGAATTTTCTTACACCCAGGCCCCCAAGCGCCTCAAGTCGCTCGTCATGTCCTTCTACTTGACTTCCGTCACTTTGGGAGATCTGTTTGTGGCGGGGGTGAATCTGTTCATCGAAAATCGGGACGGAACGACGAAGCTGCCCGGCGCCAGCTACTATCTTTTCTTTGCCGGGGTTCTTTTCGTCTCGTCCATCGCGTTTATTTTCGTGGCCCGAAAATACCAGCCGCACACTTTCATCCAGGACGAAGTGCCGGCGCCGGCTTAAAGTCAACATGGGGCCCGCGTTTACAGCCGAGGAGTTGCGTGATTTGCAGCGCGCCAGGGCGCTGTTGGAGAATCCTTCCTTTATCGTCAAGCTGTCCAATTTATTGGGTTCCCCCATCGACAAAGGTTTCGCGTTCCTCCCGAAAAACTGGTCGGCAAAAATTCATCAAGCCGCCAGCGCCGCGTTGTTCAAGGCGCTGGAAGTGGCGATTGCTTCCACTCCCAAAAAGAAACCAAAAAGCATCTCGAACCAGTGGCATAAAATTTTAGCGGGCGCTTCGGGCGGAGTAGGGGGCGCGTTCGGTTTCGCGGCGTTGCCGGTCGAACTGCCCATTTCCACCACCTTGATGCTGCGCTCGATTGCGGAGATTGCGCGCAGCGAAGGCCACGATCTGCGCTCGGTGGACACCAAGTTGGCCTGCCTGGAAGTTTTCGCCCTCAGCGGTTCGCGCAAGGCCGCTGACCGCCCGGAAACGGCCTACTGGGTGACACGCATGGCGTTGGTCCAATCCGTCAACGAAGCGGCTTCTTATCTCGCCCAGAAAGGCGCGGTCGAACGAACAGCGCCGGCGCTGGCCCGGTTGATCGGCGCCATTGCCGCGCGCTTCGGGGTCGTCATCTCGGAAGAAGCCGCGGCCAAGGCGCTGCCCGTACTGGGAGCGGTCGGCGGAGGAATCATCAACGTCGCGTTCATGAACCACTTTCAGCAAATGGCGCAAGGCCACTTCATCATCCTGCGCCTGGAAAAAAAGCACGGGTTGAATCTCGTCCGGTCGCAATACGCCGCGCTGACGGGCTAAGAATGAAACAGGGTTGAAAACGCCAACCAGAAAAGATAAACTCCTACCATGATAACCGCAGCGTTGCTTAAGCAGCGAATCGAAGCGCAGCCGTTCAAGCCATTTCGCCTGCACATGTCGGACGGCAGGAGTTACGACGTAACCAACCACGATGCCATGTTCGTCAAACGCACCGTCGTGGAAATCGGCACCGACCTTGACGCCGATTCCATTGGCGAACGTTTCATCCAATGCGCCATCCTGCACATCACCAGCATTGAGGAACTGACCTCGACCCCGGTCTCGTAAGCGGCGCGCTCCTTTTTGACATTGGACAGGGCCTGCCCTAGTGTCCTGCCGCATGAATGTTTGCGCGCATCACGACCGTGATTTTGGCGATCAAATCCAGCGCCTCCTGGCTCCGTCCAGCTTGTTCGATCCAGCCATCGAACAACAGACGCAGGGTATTATTGACGCGGTGCGGACGCGCGGCGACGAGGCGGTTGCCGAACTGACTTTGCGCTTTCACGGTCCGAAATTGGCGCCCGATCAATTTTCCGTAACGCAGGCCGAATTGCTGGCCGCTTCAGTCCAGGCCGACGAAGGGTTGCGCAACGCCATTGCGGTCACGCGAAAAAATGTCGAAGCGTTTGCGCGGCGATCGCTGCGCCGCGCTTGGTCGATGCGCAACAGTCACGGCGCGACGGTCGGAGAAAAATTTAATCCTTTGGCTCGCGTTGGAATTTATATCCCGGGGGGAATGGCGCCGCTGGTCTCGACCGCACTCATGACCATTCCGCTGGCGCGCGTGGCGGGATGCCGGGAAATTGTCGTTTGCACTCCGTGCGATCGCGAAGGCCAGATCAATTCGGCGCTCCTCCACGCCGCCCGCACGGCGGGCGCCACGGAAATTTATCGGATTGGCGGCGCGCAAGCGATTGCGGCCATGGCGCTGGGCACGGACTCCATCCAAAAAGTCAATAAGATTTTTGGGCCGGGCAATTCTTATGTCGTCGCGGCGAAGCGACTGTTGTACGGCCACGCGGCGATGGATCTGCTGCCCGGCCCGAGCGAACTGCTGGTGCTGGCCGATGAAACCGCCCCGGCCGCCGGGATTGCCGCGGACCTTCTTGCCCAAGCCGAGCACGGCTCAGGCCATGAACGCGTCTGGTTATTGACGCCCTCGGGCAAGTTGTTGCGCGCCGTGCAAAAAGAAATTTCACGCCAACTGCCCAAAGCCATTCGGCGCGAATTCATCGAGCGCGCCCTGGCCCGGAACGGCTGGTTGATTCAAGTCGCCAATCTCGCGCAAGGCATCGAACTGGCCAATCAACTTGCGCCGGAACACTTGGAGATTATCACCCGCCATGCTGGCCGGTTGGTTCCACAACTGACGACCGCCGGCGCCATTTTTCTGGGAAGCTGGTCGCCGACGGTCCTGGGCGATTACGTGGCCGGCCCCAGCCATACCTTGCCTTCGGGCGGCTCGGGCGTTGCCTTCTCGGGACTGACCGTGGATCAATTTCAGCGCAGAACCAGTGTGGTCGAATACAATAAAGCTTCGCTGAAAAAGGCGCTGCCCGCCGTCCGAAAATTTGCGGAACTGGAAGGGTTGGACGCCCACGGACGGTCGGCGGAAATTCGCTTCGCTTCCAAGCCTCAAAAAAAACTTGGCTGAGAGCGGGTTTGGTGGTTTAGTCCCCGGCGATGTCGAAAACATCTTTTTCACCCATTTTAGTCACGCGTAATTATTGCCGGATTTGCGCCTCGAAAGCTTTGACGCCGGTCCTCAGCCTGGGCGATCAATATATCGCGGGCGCTTTTGCCGATCCCAAAGGAACTCCGCCGGTGCAACGCCGCATTCCCCTCGATCTGGTGCGCTGCGATCCGAGCGTGGACCAAAACGCTTGCGGCCTGGTGCAGTTGCGACATTCGGTGCCGCCGAATATTCTTTACCGCTCCTACTGGTATCGCTCGGGGATCAATCAAACAATGCGCGACAACCTGGCCGGAATCGCCCATCAGGCCGAGGCTGCGGTGGAATTGCAGCCGGGGGATTTGGTCATCGATATTGGCTGCAATGACGGCACGTTGCTCAAGTCCTACAAATCCCCGGGTCTTCGCCTGCTCGGGTTTGATCCGGCGACCAACATCATCGAATACGCCCGTGCCCAAGGCATCCCGGTAGTCAACGATTTTTTCTCCGCGGCCAATCTGCGCACGGTTTACGCCGATGAAAAACCCAAGGTCATCACCTCGATTGCCATGTTCTATGACCTGGAAAACCCGCATTCCTTTGTCCAGGACATCAAGAGCATTTTGCACGAGCGCGGCATCTGGATCCTCGAGTTAAGCTATCTGCCCACCATGCTGGAAATGAATAGTTTTGACACGATTTGCCACGAGCATCTCGAGTATTACGGCCTTGCGCCCATGGAACGCCTCCTGGCCGAGCACGATCTGCAAGTCATCGACGTGAACCTGAACGATATGAATGGCGGCAGTTTTCGAGTGGTGGCTGGCCATGCCGGAAAAGTGCGGCCGACCGATGAAGGACGCGCCCGCGTGCAGGATTTGCGTTTGAAGGAATTCGAACTCGCGTTGGATAGCGACGCCCCGTTCGCCGTTTTCCGCGACAAAATTCAAAAGATTAAGAAAGACCTTCAGGCGTTTCTGAAGAAGGCCAAAAAAGAAGGCAAGCTGGTGCATGGCTACGGCGCTTCGACCAAGGGGAATACCATCCTCCAATATTGCGATGTGACGCCCGATCTCGTGCCCGCCGTGGCGGACCGCAACAAGGACAAATGGGGATCGCAAACGATCGGCACGAATATTCCAATCATTTCGGAAGAGGAGTCGCGCAAACAAAAGCCGGCTTATTACCTGGTCCTGCCGTGGCACTTCATCACCGAAATGAAAAAGCGCGAGGGCGAATTTTTGAAGCGGGGCGGGAAATTTGTTCTGCCGATGCCCGAGGTCCATTTGTCCAGTTGAGATGAGGAAGGCGCTGATTACCGGAATCCTCGGCCAGGATGGCACATATCTGGCGCGCTGGCTCATTGCCAAAGATTACGAGGTCCACGGGATGATTCGCCTGCCTTTCAGCCGCGAAGAGGAAAGAATCCGCCGCCGCTTCACGAGCGAAGATCTCGCGCGCCTCCATTTTCACACCGCTGCGTTGGAGGACCCGTTCTCGCTGGCAGGCCTGCTGCGAAACTCCAGTCCTGATGAAGTCTATCATCTGGCCGGCCTGTCCGATTCGCGGCAAAGTTTTTTGGTGCCCGAACAGACCGTTCAATCGATTACTGTCGGCACGCTGCGAATTTTGGAAGCGGGACGGTTTCAGAATCCGGCCATTCGCTATTTTTTGGCGTCGTCCTGCGAAATATTTGGAGCGCCCGGCCACTCGCCGCAACGGGAAGACACGCCGCGCCAGCCTTTGACGCCCTACGGAATCGCCAAGCAGGCGGCGGACAATTTCGCCAGGCTCTACCGCGAAAAATTCAATCAGTTCATCTCCGTCGGCATTCTCTACAACCACGAATCACCATTGCGGCCGCCCAATTACCTGAGCCGCCGGGTGGCGCGGGCCATCGCCGCCATCAAGAAGAAAAAGCTCCAAAAGCTGCGCTTGGGCGATTTGCAGGCGCAACGCGATTGGTGCGACGCGCGCGACGTGACGCAAGGTTTCTGGCTGGCCTTGCAGGCAGAGCACCCGGACGATTTTATTTTTTCCTCGGGTGCCAGCCGGACCGTCCGCGAGTTTGTCGAGGTCGCTTTTGCCGCCGCTGGTTTGGAAGCGGAGGCGTATATTGAGACCGATCCCGCTTCGGTTCCCAGTTCGGTCACGGTCGGATTATGCGGCGACTGTGCCAAGGCCGAAAAAATTCTGGGTTGGAAACGGCGCTGGGATTTTTCCGGCATGGTGGGCGATTTGGTCCAGGCAGAGTTGGAAGACCGTCCCGAAATCGAACGGGCCAATCCTCATTCCAGTGCCACTGTTTCCGGGCTTCGCTTCGGGAGGTTAGCCGGCGGCGCGGCTGACCCATAAATCACTATGCAGCAGGCCCCATTCGAAGGTCTGCCGCTCGCGCAAGGTGAACCCGTTCTGCACCAGCCACGCATCCGGGCAGGTTAACTCCGCCGCCGGCAAACCCACCGCGCCGCGAAAAAATAAATACATCATCTCCAGAATCGCCCGGGCGCGCCAGCGGGCCAGACCGGCGGCAGGCTCCTGAAAATCCGCCAGCAACCAGCGGGCGTCCGGAGTGGCCGCGACCGCGAGAGAAGGCATGATCTTGGCCAATTGATCGGGACGAAAACAGTCCAGCACAAAATGGGTGACCACCAAATCGAAGGCTTCCGGGGGCGGAGACCATTCCAGAATATCAGCGTGAACGAAGTCCACCAGCGCCATGTCCAGCCCGCGCGCTTCGAGATGGAGGCGAGCCACCTCGAGCATCCGACGGCTGGAATCCACGCAAGTGCAACGGATATTCGGATGGGCGCGCAAGAGGGCTTCGGCGAAACGCCCCGTGCCTTGCCCGACGATGAGCGCGTGGCGCGGCGCGGGCAACGAATTTAGAAAAGCGGCGCGGCAACGTTGCAGTTTCGGGCCGGCCAGAATCCATTCCATCGCGCGATAATACGGGACCAGCCAATCAAAATTCGCCGAGGTTTCGGGCTGTTCCCGTTCGAACCAGCGCCACCACCCAAACGCGACCACTCCCCCCACCGCATACGCAACCGCATCCCAAGGATCGCCGGTCGTCGGCAAGATGTGCGGCCCAATGACCTCGAATAAAATAGACCATCCCACCACATGAGCGGCAACTTCAGCAGCGGTCGGAGGGCGGTCGTGCGTGCGCAATCCAAGCCAGCGCTGAATCAGCAAAAGCGGCGGAAGGGCGCAGGGAATGAGCAGCAAGTCATTGAACCAGCTATGAAAGAAAACGATATGACAATGCGGCTTGATCAGCCATCGATTCGTCGCATAAAGCAGGCAACAAATCAAACAGAGGGGATCAAAGACATAACGAAATCGCCTCACAGCAGCGCCAGGATGACGAGGCCAAAACCAAACCCGAGCAGGACCTTCAACAAAAGAACCTTTGAAAAAATCACAGCAATAAAATACATCCAACCCGCAAATTGTCCAGACCGCCCGCAAAATAAGCATTGTTTCCGGACGCGGGTTTTTACACGCTGGAGGGGATGGCAAAGCAAACGTTGGGTCGGAATTTGGAAACGCTTCTCCAGCCGCGCGCGCCGGCGGGTTCGGGCGTCCGCTCGCTCATGCGCGAAACCCAGCCGGAAGCCGCGCCTCCGGCGAAGCCGGTCATCCCGCGCTGGTATTTATTTGGCGGGGATCTTTTGCTCGCCAGCCTGGCGATTATTATACTTTACACAAGCCCGCATCCGTTGTCCTGGAAAAAGGAGCTGTTTTGCGGGGCCGTGCTGGCGCTGGGCGGATGCCTGGCTTTGGCCGCGCTTTTCCAACCGGATGCGTCATGCGCTGGCGCTGGTGTAACGCCGAAGTGAAAATCTCCAGAACACTTCGGAAACCACAAAACACACCGCTCCCATGCCGAGCAGCCAGAGCATTTCGCGCGGCGAATTGAGGCGGTTGAGCAGCAGCTTGACCGGCACGTTGGCCACCAGAAGCATCGGAATGGCGAAGGTGAAGAAAATGCGGAAAAATCCCTGGAAGGCCGCGTCCGGCAAGCGCGCGATGTTGAACAAGCTGTAGTAGCCCCAGACAATTCCCTGCGCCCGCACCGTCCAAAAAGCCACGGCGGAAAGAAGAAACATCAGCGAGTAATGGATAAGAATGCCGGCCATGCACAAGAGCAGAAAACCAATCGCCTGCGCCATGCTCGGGACCAAATGGAGTTGCCGGCCCGCGTAGGCCATCACGCCTAGGGCGGAGGCGGCGTTGACGAAGCCGCCCAAATCCACCTGACGCAAGGAAATAAGAAAGCGGGTGTTGATCGGCAATAAAAGCATGAAGTCGAGGCGGCCCGTGCGAATCAATTCGGAAAGCTGGGTGCAATTGGTCAGAAAAAAGGCCTGGAAAATTTGCTGAATAAAATGGCTGGCCCCGACCAGCATGATGACCTGCCATTTGCTCCACGACGCAATGTGATCGGTATGAAGATAAATCACGCCGATGAAACTGAGTTGCAAACCAAACCACAGAAGCTCGACCACAATCCAAAGCAGGAAGTTGCTTTTGAAACTCATTTCGCGCACGACGGAATTCCGCCAGAGCGCGAGGTAAATGGTGGCGTAGCGGCGAAGGTCCATGGTTATCCTCCCACCGCCGAATATTTTAGCAGGCCGCGCCGCCAGACCACGAGGCACAGTCCGTAAAAGAAAACCACCCAGCCGGTCTGAATGAGCAACCCGTGCCAGAGCGCCGCTCCTTTGACTTGTCCCAGATAAATGCTCACTGGAAAAAATAATTGATACGGAAAGGGTGTGAAACTCAAAGCGTACGCCAGCGCGGGCGGCAGGATATTGAGCGGAAAAAGATGGCCTCCGGCAATATATTCTAGCGCAAAAAGGATGAAAATAAGCGTCGAAACCTCCAACAGCCAAAAGGCCATCAAGGCCATGGTGAACGACATGAAAAACTGCAAGAAGCCAGTCAGTACTACAGATAATAAAAAGCAGCCAAAAGAAAGGCCGTCAGCCGGCCCGGTAAAATAGCGATGCCAGCAAAATATAAAAATGCCCACCGGAATCATCGACACTGCCGTGTAAATCAGCTTGCCGGAAAAAAAAAGACAGAGCCGATAAGTCAAAAAATTGATGGGCTTGAGCAAAAACTGACTGATGTTGCCGTCCTTGATGTCGGCCGCGATCTGCCAATCGTCCTCGTTGACCGAAGTCAAAGTGTCAACAATCGTAACCATCAGATAATAGGAAATCATCCCGGCCAGGGTGTAACCCGCCACCTTGCCGGTTTGGCCGCTGTAAACCGTTCGCCAAAGGTAAATGGTGGCCAGCAAAGGAATGAGGCTGAAAGCGCCTCGCACGAAAAAATTGACGCGATAGACCAGGGTGTTTCCGATGCCGATCTTGATGACGTGCCAGTATTTTTGCAATTTAGAATGCGGGTTGCAAAATGCCGAGCGCCGCCAGTTCGCTCTGCAATCTTTCCACCGGAAGGCCGACGACATTGCTAAACGAACCCGAAACCGATTCCACCAAAAGATCGCCCTTTTCCTGAATGCCATAACCGCCCGCCTTATCCAGCGGATTGACCTGCGCGAGGTAGCGGCGGATTTGCCCGGCAGTGAGCGCGCGAAAAGTGACTTCGGTCTGCTCGAAGAAAACTTTCTGATGATGCAGACGCAAATGAATCAGGCAAACGCCCGTCACCACCTGATGCGTCTTCCCCTGCAGAGCCAGCAACATCCTTTGCGCCTCCGCCAAAGTGGCCGGCTTGCCGAAAAGCCGCGAGCCGAGAGACACCACCGTGTCCACCCCCATCGTGACAGCGTCGGGAAATTTTTTGGAAATCGTCCGCGCCTTGCGATAGGCATTGATCTGCGCCACTTCGCCCGCGCTCAGGTTTGGTCCCTCAACTTCCGGGGCGTTGCTCGGCGCCACTTGGAATTCGATTTCCAATTGCCGCAACAACTCCGCGCGGCGCGGCGAGGCCGAAGCCAGAATGAGTGTTGGAAAGTTCATGTTGACGTTTCCTGGCTTAAAACTAAGGCAAGACCAGCGGCTTTGCAACCACCGCCAGCGCCTCTTTGAACTGCCGCAATCGGACGGCAAACGCTTCGTCATCCAGCACCGGCGCGACGTCCTCAGTGCCAATATCTTCGGCCAGTTCGACCCAGGATTTGCAGCCGCCGTAGGACTCGCGCATGGGCAGCTCAATCGGCGCGGGCAATCGATAAATGCGCACGGCCAAGGCGTGAATTTCCCTGGCGCGCCCCCAATCAAATCGTTCCGCAATCACCTCATCGCGCCAAATATGCTGGCCGCGCAACGCTTCGGCCGCTTGCCGCGATTCCAGCCGCTGCCAAGCCACCACCCGCGCCAGGCATTCCAACCGCACCACGTCCGGCCCCGGCCACTGCGGCGCAATCTCCGCATACCGCGCCTGTGCCTTCGGGACAACTGTCTCGCCCTGCTGATGAAACAAAGTGGGAAAAAGCCAGAACTCGGATTGCTCGATTTGGAACCCGCCGCGTCCCTCGCGCAAACCGCCCTTGCGCAAAACGATGATCTGTTCGCCTTGCCTCAGCGCATCCACCACGATGGCCCATTCCTTAAACGCCTGTCGCATGGAAGAAAAATAGGGCATTCCGACCGAAGAGTCGAGCGGGCTGCTGTTTCCTTCGACGTAACGAGGTCTCCCCTTGCAATACAAAGTGATGTCATTATGGTTGTAAGTATTGGTAGGCATAAAGTTGAAAAATATCCGAAAATCTCAGATCGCTTCCGCGCCGCATTCCCAGCGCGATCAGAAGTGGATTGATGAGGCGATCGCCAGTGGGCCGGAAACGCCATTGACAATAAGGAAGATGAACGCAGTCCGCGATCGGGTCTTGAGAGATAAATCCAAAGTCACGTTAAACAAAGTTTAATGGCCATTCTCGGCAAACGCAACACGCTCGCCATCGTCAGGGCATCGTCGCCCGGTCTCTACCTCGACGGTGGGGAGTTGGGGGAGATTCTGTTGCCGGGCCGTTATATTCCTGCGGACCTCAAGCCGAAGGACAAACTCGATGTGTTTATCTATCGCGATTCCGAGGACCGGCTGGTTGCGACCACCGAAACACCGCTGGCCATGGCCGGGGAGTTTGCGCATTTGAAAGTCCTCAGCGTCAATCAGAATGTTGGAGCGTTCCTCGACTGGGGATTGTCGAAGGATTTATTGCTGCCGTTTCGCGAACAGGAATTTCCGGTACGGCCCGGAGACTGGGTGATTGTCTTTGTCTGCGTGGACGAGAAGACAAACCGTATTCTGGCCAGCACGCGGTTGAACCGGCATCTGAGCCGGGATACGCCGAGTTATCGCGACGGGCAACCGGTCAACCTCCTGGTTCTGGGCCGAACACCGCTCGGTTACGACGCCATTGTCGAGAATGCTCATCGCGGCCTGCTCTACCATGACAACCTCGCCGCGCCGCTTGCCACTGGCCAGAAACTGAAGGGCTTTGTCCGCGCCGTTCGTCCCAATGGGAAAATCGACCTGCGGCTCGATGCGTCAGGCTACAAGCGCGTCGCCGGCCTGACCGATCAAATCCTCCAAGCTCTCGAGCAAAGCGGCGGACGTCTCGCCTTCGACGATAACAGTTCGCCCGAAGGGATTCGGCAAAAATTCGGGGTCAGCAAGAAAGCTTTCAAGCAAGCGCTCGGCAAGCTCTACAAGCTCAGGCGCATTCGTTTTCTTCACCCGGGGATTCAATTGCTCGAAAACTCCACGCCAAAATGAACGGCAGATAATCCGCCTCACCATCGCCAACTTTTCACCGAGCGCAGATTTTCACGCCATATCCAAAGCCATGTCCCACCCCAGCCGAAACCGACTCCTAATCATTTTGATTTTGGGCGCTCTCTCGACCCTCAGCCCTTTTGCCATAGATATGTATTTGCCGGCGTTTCCCGGGATCGCCGCCGCGTTGCATACTTCGACCGCCAAAATTTCCCTCTCCATCGCCAGTTATTTTGTGGGAATCGCCGCCGGCCAGCTTTTTTATGGGCCGCTCTTGGACCGCTTTGGCCGCAAGCTGCCCGTGTATGCCGGTCTGGCCTTATTTATTTTGGCGTCGGTGCTCTGCCTGCTGTCGCGGACGGTCGGTTGGCTGGCCGCCATGCGTTTGCTGCAAGGTCTGGGCGGATGCGCGGCCCAGGTCGCCGCGATGGCCATGGTGCGGGATTTTTTTCCGGTGCATGAAACGGCCAAAATAATTTCCCTGCTGATTTTAATCCTGGGGGTATCGCCTCTGCTGGCGCCGACGGTGGGCGGCTTCGTGGCGGTGACTTGGGGATGGCAATGGGTCTTTATCCTCCTGGCGCTGGTTGCATTTGTTATCATGGTGGTTTGCTGGCAGTGGCTGCCCGAAGGGCATCCGGCGGATCCCAGCATATCACTTCGAGTCACTCCTATTTTACACAACTATGCCGTGGTGTTGCGGGAACGGCAATTTCTCGTCTATGCGCTTTCCGGCGCTTTGGCATTTTCCGGTCTGCTCGTTTATGTGGCGGGCTCACCCATTATTTTTCTGGAAGTGTTTCATGTCAGCACGCGCGCTTTTGGGGCAATTTTTGCGGGGCTGGCAGCCGGCTTCATCGGCAGCAATCAGATCAATGTTTTGCTGCTGCGCAAATTCTCCAGCGAACAAATTTTTCGCGGAGCGCTTTTGGTGGAGTGCCCGGCGGCGCTGCTCTTTTTGACCGGAACATTTTTTGGCTGGTTCGGATTGGCTCCAACACTGGTTTTGCTTTTCATTTCGCTGTCCAGTCTCGGACTTGCCTATCCCAATGCCGCGGCGCTCGCGCTGGCGCCCTTTGATCGGAATATTGGCAGCGCGGCCGCCATGCTGGGCTTTCTGCAGATCGGCGTCTCGAGCATCGCTTCCGCCAGCATCGGGATATTTGATTCCCATAGCATGTTGCCAGTGGCTCTTATATTGGCCGTCACGTCATGGATGGGCCTGGCGATTTTAGTCATTGGCCGACGAAGCCTTTCCCGGTTGCGATTCGTCGAAGAAAAGGGCGCCACTCCGCTCGCGCATTGAAGGCGCCCACGGTCCGTTTCCAGTCTCGGATATTGATACGGCCGCACTTTACCCAAACAGATCGGTGTGATAACTATCTGTGTGCCGTGAAGGCGTTCAAACACATTGCAGGCCTTATTCTCGCGTCGATTGGTATCCTGGCCACGCTTGGTTCAATTGACCTTCTCTTCAGGAAAAAGTCGGATACGCCGGTGTGGGCCATTGGCCTGATGTTTATTGTCTTTGGCCTCCTTCCGCTCGCTGTCGCTTTCGGGTTATTGCGAAACACGACAGCGCCCGGTAAACCATGCCCAAAGTGCGGGAGTGCCGAGCGAGATCCCACTGTCGATTTGAGACGATCGCGGCGTTGGTGGGTGTACTATTGGGGCGGCTGGCTTTTGCCCGCCCTTTGGGGCGTAAGTCGTAAGAAGCAGTTTCGGTGCAAGCAATGCGAAACCATCTATGCAAGCCACACGAGGAGCACACAGATCTTTGGGCTCGTGCTCTGGGTTCTTCTTTTGCTCTGGGTTTTCGGTATAATGCTGGAGGCTTGGGGACGACGATAATTATTTTTACGCCAGCAGTTTCTCCACCACTTGTCCATGCACGTCGGTCAGGCGGAAATCGCGGCCTTGGAAACGGTAGGTCAGCTTGGTGTGGTCGAAGCCGAGCAGGCGCAGGATGGTCGCGTTGAGGTCGTGGATGTGGACGGCGTCGGTGGTGGCGTTGAAACCGAAGTCGTCCGAATCGCCCAGAGTCAAGCCGGGCTTCACGCCGCCGCCCGCCATCCAGATGCTGAAGCAGTTGGGGTGATGATCGCGGCCATCGTTGCCGCCTTGCGCCATGGGAGTGCGGCCAAATTCGCCGCCCCAGATGACCAGCGTGTCGTCCAGCAATCCGCGTTGCTTCAAATCTTTGACCAGCGCGGCGCAGGCTTGGTCGGTGTTTTTGCAGTTTTTCTTTAAGTCCGCTGTCAGATTTCCGTGCTGGTCCCAGGCTTCGTGAAACAGTTCGACAAAGCGGACGCCGCGCTCGATCAGCCGGCGCGCCAGCAGGCAGTTTAAGGCGAAGGAAGGCTTGCCAGGCTCGACGCCGTACATGTCAAGAATATGTTTAGGTTCCTTGGAAAGGTCCATCAGGTCGGGGGCGCTGGTCTGCATGCGGCAAGCCATTTCGAAGGAACTGATGCGGGTGGAAATTTCGGGGTCGCCCACCACGTCCAAATGCTTTTGGTCGAGCGCGCGGACGGCGTCGAGGGTGTCTTGCTGGATTTGATCGTCCACGCCTTTGGGGTTCGAAAGATAAAGAATCGGATCGCCCTGGCTGCGGAACATGACGCCGTTATAGACCGTCGGCAAAAAGCCGGAGCCCCAATTGGACGCCCCGCCGCTGGGTCCCTTGCTCCCGGAACTGAACACGACGAAGCCAGGCAAGTTTTTGGCTTCGGCGCCAAGCCCGTAAAGAGTCCACGCGCCCAAGCTGGGACGGCCGAATTGTTGCGAGCCGGTGTGCATCAGGATTTGGCCGGGCGCGTGATTGAAGACGTCCGTGTGCATGGACTTGACGATGGCGATGTCATCGGCCACCTCCGCCAAATGCGGGAGGATTTCGGAAAGCTCTGCGCCCGACTGGCCGTGACGGGCGAATTTGAATTTTGGCCCGAGCAAGGTGGAATTGGGATTGATGAAGGCGGCCCGATAGCCCTTGAGCAATTCGGGCGGCGGCAAGGTGCCGTTGAATTTGGCCAACTGCGGTTTGTTGTCGAATAATTCCAAATGGCTGGGCGCGCCGGCCATGAAAAGATAAATGACGCGCTTGGCCTTGGCCGGGAATTGCGGCTTTTTGGGCGCCATCGGATTGCTGGCGGCGGCTTGGGCGGGTTGGGCGGCCTGGGCGGACTCGCCGAGGAGCGTGTGCAGCGCAATCGCGCCGAGGCCGACGCCGCATTCCTTCAGAAACCAGCGGCGCGACACGGCCAGCGGATGCTGCCTGCGGTAAAGATGTGTTTGACAGTTCATGGGTTTGACTCACTCTTTGGTGATTGTTTCATCGAGGTTCAGCAGCACTCTCGACACCACGGTGTAGGCGGCGAGTTGGGTGGGGGTTGCGCCTTGGGGCAAATGGGCGATCGGGCCGCTCTTGCCGGTGGCCAGTTCGGACGTATTTACCCAGCCTTCGCCGAGATGTTTTTCTTCGCGATGCAGCAGCCCGGTTAATTCCGCCAATTCATCGGCCTCGGGCTTTCGTCCCACGCAGCGGCGAAAGGCGTAGGTGATTCTTTCCTTGTCGGTCAGGCCGTGACCCAGCGAATGCAAGGCGAGGGACTGCGCGCACTCGACAAAAACAATTTCATTCAACGTCGCCAGGGCCTGCAAAGGCGTATTGGAACGCAGCCGGCGCACGCAGGAAAAATCGCCATTGGGCGCGTCAAAAATTTGCAGCACGGGGTAGGGAACGGAGCGGAAGCGAAAAGTATAAATGGCGCGGCGATAGCGGTCCGGCCCGGTTTCTTCATTCCAAGTTTTCGGCCCGTAACTGGCGGGCGGCTGGAAGAGAAAAGCGGGCGCGGGCGGTGTGACGCTGGGGCCGCCGAGTTTCTCGTTGAGCAGGCCCGACGCGGAGAGCGCGATGTCGCGGACGATTTCGGCATCGACCCGGAAGCGCGGACCGCGCGCCAGCAAACGGTTGTATTGGTCTCTTTGGTACAACTCAGGCGTGACGTGGGAAGATTGCCGATAGACGGCGCTGTTGACGATCAGCCGGTGGATGTGTTTGATGTCCCACGGCGGAGCGAGGGATGTCTCTCCGGGAGCGAGCGTGGCCGGTTTCATGAATTCCACGGCGAGCCAATCCAGCAACTCGGGATGCGAGGGATCCGGCGCGCGCAGGCCGAAATCTTCCGGCGTCTCCATCAAGCCGACGCCAAAATAGGATTGCCAGACTCGATTGACGAACGCGCGCGCAGTGGTGGGCGACTTGGGGTCCACCAGCCATTTGGCCAAAGTCAGGCGGCTGTCATCGGCGCCGGGAGGCAACGGATGCAGGAAAGCGGGCACGCCTGATTTTACTTCGCGGCCCGGCTTGAGCCAATCGCCGCGGTTGAGAATACGGGTGGCCCGCCGTTGATCGTCCGCCGCTGTGTTTTCGCGCGCGGCCATGGAAAGAGTGGGAGCGCCTTCCGGCCATTGCTTCCAGAGCGATTCGATCTGGGCGTTGGCCTCTTTAAATTCTGGAACCGTCGTGCGCCAATAGCTGAACACGGCGGCAATCTGGGCGGGGCTGCGTTGTTCGCGGGGGATTTGGAAAATCTCGCGCACGGCCGCCGGCAGCGGATCGGCCACGGCATTGGTCGCGCTCGTGACGCTGAAGCGAAAGCGGCCCAAGTTGTTATTTTGATTATCGTCGGAGTTCCACCCGCCGTGGAATTGCACGAGGCTGAAGGTCAAAACCACGCCGTTGGTCATGACAATGGGCTTGTCCGGGATGAAGACGGCTTTGCGCGACTGATTGCGCCGTCCGGGGCCGGCGTCGATTCCCCAAGCAGTAGCGTTCTTTCCGTCGATGGCATATTCTACCGGACCGTAAACGCGCTTTTCACTGGAACGATCATCGAATTCCGCTTCGAGCGGCTTTTCCGCATTGGCGAAATCCGCCGTGGCTTTGACAAACTTTACCTGGAATTTATTGGTCAGGTGTTTGGCATCGGCGGCTTCCACCTTGAACTCAGTCAAGGCCGACATGCCTTTGATGGAACGGCCCGGGCCGTTGCAGGGAAGGTCCGCGTCGGTCAATTGTTCGAGGCGGAACGCCCCAATGAATGGGAGGCTATTGGTCGTTTTGAAGACTGCTATCCATTTGGTCGGGGCGTAACTGGCGGCGCGAATGGAATTATCCGAAAAATAGTAGAACCGTTCGCCATTGTCGCCGGTCGAATTTTGGCAGGCCAGCGTCACCCACTCCGGCTGGTTGGTTCGAACGGAATCTTCCCAGGCGTCCATGCGCGCTTGCCAATCGCCGGTTTGATGGCGGAGACCTTCCTCGAGGTCGCGCATCTGGCGGAGCAAATTGTCGCGCTGCTCCTCCTCCGCCGGCGTGTAGGCGATCATCGACGCCTCGTGATCGCTGTTCAGAAAAGCGAACAATTTGTAATATTCCTCCTGCGTCAGAGGGTCGAATTTGTGATTGTGGCATTGGGCGCACTGGATGGTCAGGCCGAGGACGCTCTTGCCGATGGCATCCATGCGGTCCACGATGGCATCCATGCGAAACTGTTCGGGATCGACGCCGCCTTCCTCGTTTAACATGGAGTTGCGCAGAAAACCCGTGGCGATGCGCTGGTCCTGGGTGGGATGCGGCAGAAGATCGCCCGCCAGTTGCTCGATGACGAATTGATCGTAAGGCAGATCGCGATTGAAGGCGCGAATGACCCAATCGCGATAATTCCAGATAAAGCGTGGCTTGTCTTTTTCGAACCCATCGGAATCCGCATAGCGGGCGGCATCGAGCCAGATGCGTCCCCAACGTTCGCCGTAATGAGGCGAGGCAAGCAGGCGATCGACCTGTTTTGCGTAAGCGTCCTTGCTGGTGTCGGCCGCGAAGGCATCGAGTTCCGCAATCGTTGGTGGCAGACCGATCAGGTCAAGACTTAGACGGCGGAGCAGGGTGACCTTGTCGGCTTCCGGCGAAGGCTTGAGTTTTTCCTTATCCAAGCGGGCCAGAATGAAATTGTCGATCAGGTCGTGAACCCATTTACGATTGCTGACGCGCGGCGGAACGCTCTTGACGGGCGATTTGAAGGCCCAGTGCCGCAAGGACGCTTGACCGCCAGGTTGAGCGAGACCATCGGGCCATTGGGCGCCGCGATCGATCCAGCTTTTGAGCACGCTTATTTGTTGGGCGGCCAGCCTTTCGCCTTTTGGGGGCATCATTTCGTCCGGCTTGCTGGAAGTAATGCGCTGATACAAAGAACTTTCCCTACTTTTGCCCGGGACAACGGCCGGCTTGCCAGACTCGCCGCCGTGCAACACCACCGAACGGTCATCGAGACGGAAATCAGATTTTTGTTTCTTGTCGCCGTGACACTCGTAGCAGCGGCTGGCGAAAATAGGTTGAACGTCACGGACAAAATCGACTTCAGCCGGAGTCGCCGCTCCACCCAAACCTGGCCATGACAATACGCATACGCACACCCCAATCGCCGCTGCGCTTTTCCCCAAAAATGAATGAGGGAAATTCATTGATTCTGGAATACAATGCCTTTGGTTAAGAGAATTTAACAGAATTTTATTCGGTGACTGATGCCAAGGCAAAAACATAGGGGCAAAAAGATGGGAAAGAAAATATTTTTGCTCCCATTTTTTTGCCTTTTATTCCGATGGTTGGATTTTATTACCGGTTAGCCTATTGGCGAAGGGACGCTGGTCTTGCCATTTGGGGCGAATGATTCTAAGGTTCGCCTCCTTTATGGAAAAAGTCGTCATTATAGGCACGGGCTGCGCGGGGTTGACCGCCGCCATCTATGCGGCCCGCTCGAACCTCGCGCCTCTGGTCTTGACTGGCATTATGCCGGGCGGGTTGCTGACCACCACCAGCACAGTGGAAAATTTTCCCGGATTTCCCGAGGGCGTCGATGGCTACGAATTGATGGTGCGCATGCAGAAACAGGCGGAACGTTTTGGCGCGCGCATCAAAACGTTGCAGGTGGTCGAGCACGCCGATTTGTCGCGGCAGCCGTTCGTCTTGACAGTGGACGGCGAAAAGGTCAGGACGCACACCGTCATTATCGCGACGGGGGCCAGCCATCGGCATTTAGGATTGGAAGGGGAACATCTGCTGGAAAAAAAAGGCGTCACTTATTGCGCGACGTGCGACGGGGCGTGGCCCATGTTCCGCAATCAGCCGCTTGTTGTGGTGGGCGGCGGAGACTCGGCTTGCGAGGAGGCGCTGTATCTGACGCGCTTTGCCTCGAAAATTTTCCTGGTGCATCGCCGCGATTGCTTGCGCGCTTCCAAAATCATGGCGGAACGCGTGCATTGCCACGCGAAAATCACTCCAGTGTGGGATTCGGCGGTGACGGAAATCCACGACGTCGCCCAGGACAAGGTGACGGGCGTTCGCCTTAAAAACCTGAAGACTTGCGCCGAAAGCCTGCTGCCTTGCGCGGGAGTGTTTATTGCCATCGGCCATGTTCCGAACACCCAGCTCTTCAAGGGCGTCATTGACCTCGATCATAATGGTTATATCAAGCTCAAGCACGGAACGGAAACCAACATCCCGGGAGTGTTCGTGGCCGGGGATTGCGCCGATCATGTTTACCGGCAAGCGGTCACGGCGGCGGGAACGGGATGCGCGGCGGCGATTGACGCCGAACGTTACTTGGCGGGAATGGGGACGTGATTGCGCTTTGTTTTCCCGGCAAAGCGGGTTTAATACGAGAATGAAATCTCGTCGGGCACGACTCGAACGGCTCACCCGCGAAACGCGCATTGCGCTGGCGCTCAATATCGACGGCGTCGGGGAAGCGAAGATTAAGACGGGCATTCCTTTCTTCGATCACATGCTGACTTTGTTCGCGCGGCATTCCACCATGGACCTCGCCTTGCGTTGCGAGGGCGACTTGGAAGTCGATGCCCACCACACCGTCGAAGACTGCGGACTGGCCCTCGGCCAGGCGTTTGTGCAGGCTTTAGGTGACAAAAAGGGACTGCGGCGTTATGGAGCGGGGTTCGATCCGCGCAATCCGTTCACCGGCGAAGCGTATGTGCCGATGGATGAATGCCTGGCGCGATGCGTCATTGATTTCGGCGGGCGGGCCTGCCTGGTTTGGCGAGGATTAGATAAGGCCGCCCACAAGAAAATCACGGCGGAGGAGAAAACGCAGGATGCTTCTTCCGCCTTTCGGTTTGGGCTGGCACGGGAGTTTTTCCAGGCCTTTGCCAATGAAGGGCGATGTAATTTGCATTTGGAATTGCTTTACGGAGACGAACCCCATCATATCGTCGAGAGCCTCTTCAAGGCCTTCGCGCGCGCGGCAGATGCTGCCTGCCAACGGGATCCGCGGATTGCCGGGCGATTGCCCAGCACCAAGGGAAAGTTATAATTTCGGCTGAATATTTGGCCAGCCGTGCCGTCGAATTTTATGTCGAAACACCACGATAAGTCCGCTTGCAGTGACGTGGATTTAGTGGGTTGGGCGCAGAAGGGCGACATGACCGCCTTTGAGGAATTGGTCGGGCGGCATCGGGACAAGATTTATGCGCGGGCTTATAGCATGATGCGCAACGAAGACGAAGCGCTTGATCTTTCTCAGGAAGCGTGGGTAAAAGGGTGGCAGCGGTTGGTGCAGTTTCAAGGCGATTCGAGTTTTGTCACATGGATGACGCGGATCGTGATCAACTTGTGCCTCGACCAGTTGCGCAAGCACAAACGGCAGCGGGCCGAATCGATCGAGGCCATGGAAGAGGAATCAGGCGGGGTCGAACGCCACATGCCGGTGATAACACCCAATCCCACCGAAGGTTTGGAACGGGCGGAGTTAAGGGTGCGCATTGACCGGGCGCTCGGGCAACTGTCGCATGAACACCGCACGGTGCTGGTTTTGCATGAATTTGAAGAGTTGGAATATAAAGAAATCGCCAAGCGAATGGGGTGTTCGATTGGCACAGTGATGTCGCGGCTGTTTTATGCGCGGCGGCGCATGGCATCGTTGCTGGCGGCTTTGAAGCGGGAGGACTCGAGATGAACCATAATTTGGAACTAAAATTGCAGGCCTGGGTGGATGGAGAACTATCCCCAGCGGAAGCGCGCGGCGTTGGCGAGGCGCTGGCCAGCGATGCCGAGGGCAACAGTTTCGCGGCTGAGTTGCGCAGTGTGCGCGCCGCGATGGCTGGCCAGGAGATGCCGCGCAGCGTTCCCGAGACTCGAGATTTCTATTGGAGCAAGATCGCCCGGCAAATTGAGCGCGAAGCCCCGACGCCCCAAGCCGTCCACGCGCGCCCATTGGCGGGCTGGCAGCGCTGGCTGGCCTCGGCGGCCGGATTTGCCGCGCTGGCGTGCGTGCTGTTGCTGGCGCTGAAACCGTTCGCTCCCCCAACAACCTTCGACGAGATTTCCGCCACCGGCGAAGGGATGGAAGCAGTCACCTTCCATGACCAATCCGCCGGGATGACCGTGGTCTGGCTGCAAGACCCCTCGCAAGTGGAACAACCCGCCTCGGACGCCATGCCCGCCCCCGATTCCGAACAGGGCACCGTCGAAATGGAATGAGCCGCCCCTAAAGATTTTCTCCTCCCATGCAACGGCTACTGACATTCCTCTGCGCTGGCATTGTACTTATCGCTACTGCTTTGAGCGCGCGCGCCGCGGACCTGAAGCTGGAAGCCCGCCTCATCTGGGGCGCCAATAGCGACGACCCTTCCATCAACTACAAGCCAGTCGATGCCGAACTGGCCGAGAACCTCCATCGGATGTTCAAGTGGAAGAACTATTACCAGATCACCAATCAAACCGCGAAGATCGCCCTCAATAAAAGCTGCGAACTCAAGATGAGCGACCGTTGCAC
>Ga0075522_10000550_pt1 | contig 27434 bp, 23 predicted proteins | sample NGEPerA_FD_74796 | JGI IMG/M metagenome (GOLD analysis project Ga0075522, IMG submission 74796) | Arctic peat soil microbial communities from the Barrow Environmental Observatory site, Barrow, Alaska, USA - NGEE PermafrostL2-A | ecosystem: Environmental > Terrestrial > Soil > Wetlands > Peat ...
GCCCGCCGAGATCTGGGAGCGCGACGTGCTTCCGCGGCGGACCGGCGCCTACTCCCAAGCGTGGCTCGACAGCCTCTGCGCGAGCGGCGAGGTCGTGTGGGTCGGCGCCGGCTCACTCGGGCGCCGCTCCGGACGCGTGGCGCTCTACTTCCGCGAGGACGCCCCCCTGATCGGACCGCCCTCCTCCCCGCGCTCAGGCGGGGGGAGTGCGTCGGCGCCGAGTGCGCCCGAGCACGACCTCCTCCGCGGGCGCCTCGCGCAGGGGCCGTGTTTCTTCACCGACCTCCTCGCCGAGCTCGACCTCGCGGGGGAGACGCTCCGCGAGGCCCTCTGGGACCTCGTCTGGGCGGGCGAGGCGACGAATGACGCGTGGGCGCCCCTCCGCGCGCCCCACCTCGCGCTCGCCCGCGGCGCGCGCTACCCGCGGGGGTCCGACGCGTCGGGCGGCTCCCGCTCCCCCCGCCCGATGACCGCTCGCTCGCGCTTCGGCGCGCGTCGCAGCGGCGCGCAGGCGCAGGTCCAGGGCCGCTGGTCGCTCACCGACGGCCTGTTCGCGGAGCCCCTCGATCGTCACCCTTCGGCCCCCAAGTCGTCGCCGCGGCCGGGATCCGCTGGCTCCACCTCGCCGCCGCCGGGACCCGCGGGCTCCACCTCGCCGCCGCTTCCCTCGCCCGAGCGTCGCCGCGCGCTCGCCGAGCTCCTGCTCGAGCGCTACGGGATCGTCACCCGCGAGCAGGTCCTCGCCGAGGGGATCCGTGGCGGCTTCGCGCTGCTCTACGACGCGTTCTCCAAATTGGAGACCCTCGGCGTCTGCCGCCGGGGCTACTTCATCGAGGGCATGGGCGGCGCCCAGTTCGCGCTCCCCGGCGCGGTCGAGCGCCTGCGTGCCTCCCGGACCGACGCTCCCAGAGGCGCGGACGAGCACCCAGGCGCCCGCACGCGTGCGCTCGTGATCGCCGCCGCCGATCCCGCCCAGCCCTACGGCGCCGCGCTCCCGTGGCCGAAACGCGCAGGGCAGGAGCGCCGTCCCGCCCGGGTGGCCGGGGCCCACGTGGTGATGGTCGCCGACGAGCCCGTTCTCTACGTCGAGCGCGGCGGCCGCGGGCTGGTGACGCTCGCCGATGCGCCCCCCGTGGGGTCGGCCGGCTCCGGTTCCTCGGCCGGCCGGGAAGGCGAGCCGCTGCTCGAGGCGCTCACGGCGCTCGCCGAGGCGGTGCGCGCCGGGCGCGTCCCCAAGCTCGCCCTCGAGCGGATCGACGGCGAGCCGGCGATCGCCTCCGGACTCGCCCAGGCGCTGATCGACCTCGGCTTCCACTCCGGTCCGCGCAAGTTCACGCTCAGCGCCTGAGCGGTCCGAATCGCATTGTCTGTCGGATGTTTTGGGGAGACGACGTGTGTCTAAAAGTACAGGATGAGTGCGGCTGCTAAAACTTGTCGAAGGCCAGCGTTATGGGTATTCTCCCGAATCGTGGGGATCAGCGGAACCACCAGGGGACTCGCACCGATGTATCGCCAGTTGCCCCACGGCCCGCACGGGATGACGCGTGAGGACGTGGCTCGCAATCAGCGGACGCGCGTCTACGGCGCCATGATCGAGTCGATCTCCAAGTACGGCTATCGGGCGAGCACCGTCGCGGGTGTGATCGGACTCGCGGGTGTCTCGCGGCGGGCGTTCTACGAGCAGTTCGCCAACAAGGAACAGTGCTTCCTCGCAACCTATGACCTCGTCGTGGCGCGCTCACGCAAACTGGCGATCGACTCCTGGGAGCAGGAGCGCGGCTGGGCCAACAGGATCCACGCCGCCTTCCAGAGGTGTCTCGAGGACATCGCCGTCGCTCCGAAGGGCCCGCACCTGGTGTTCGTCGACTCGCTCGGGATCGGACCGGCGGCGAGAGCGCGCCTGCAGCTCGCGGCGTCCACCCAGGAGCGTCTCCTCACGGCCGGGTTCGACGCCGCGCCCGATGGCGTCAAGCTGCCGCAGCTCATATCGAAGGCGATCGTCGGCGGCATCCGTCACATCGCGTGCACGCGCCTGCGCGAACAGCGCGAGCAGGAGCTGCTCAACCTGACCGACGAACTACTGGACTGGGTCTCCGCCTATCGCACCCCGCCGGGGGCACGGTTGAACGCGCTGATGCCCAAGCAGCCGCTGCACATACCTTCCACCTTTCCGGCATTCCTCACGAGCGGCGACGTGCGCTCGCGGACGCTTGGCTCGGTCGTGCACCTCACGCTCGACGAGGGCTACGCGGAGGTCACCGACCCCCAGATCGCACAGTTCGCGGGCACCTCCACCGAGGCGTTCCACAAACAGTTCACCAGCAAGCAGGAGTGCTTCCTCGCCGTCGTCGACGAGCTCGCCCGCGAAGTGTCGGAGGTGGTGCTGGACTCGATGGGAGACGCCTCGTGCTGGTCGGAGGAGGTTCGTCCGGCGGTGAGCGCGTTCGTCGAGTTCTTCGTCGCCCGCCCATCGCTGATCCGGATTGCGTTCATCGATCTCTTCGAAGTCGGCCCCGCGATGGTCAAACGCATGACGACGACGATCGAGAGCTTCACGAAGATGCTCGACGAAGCCGGCCCCGAGCCCCACCGCGCCCCGGAGATCGCCGCCGAGGCGATAACCGGCGCGATCTGGGCGATCATCTCGAGCTACGCGACAAACGACCGCCTCGGCTACCTGCCCTACCTGGTGGACCACATCACGTTCATCGTGCTCGCGCCCTACGTGGGCGCGAAGCAGGCGATGAAGAGCATCGAAGCGTCCCGCCCCGAGGATCTGAAGTCTGGCATCGTGCGGGTCCATGACACCCCCCTCGAGCATGCGCCCGCTGCCCTCGCGCACGCGCCCGCTGCGAGTCGGTCACAAGGGCGCCGCCCAGCTCGCTCCCGGCAACACGCTCGCTAGCTTCCGCGCGGCGCTCGACGCGGGCGTGGACATGATCGAGTTCGACGTTCTCTCAGAGCACCGCGACGGCAGCGGGCGGCTGTTGCTCGCCCACGACTACGAGGCGCTGCGAGAGGGATCGCCGCTCACGCTCCAGGAGGCTCTCACGCATCTCGCCGGCGCCGAGTTCGCGGGGGTGGAGCTCGACGTCGACGTGAAGCTGCCCGGCTACGGCGGGCGTGTGGTGCAGGCACTGCGTGAGGCCGGGCTGCTCGAGCGCTCACTGGTGAGCGGCATGTTCGTCGACGAGCTCGACGCGATGCGCGCGCTCGAGCCGACGCTGCGCCTGGGCTGGTCGGTACCGCGTGTCAGGCGCGACTACACGACCGACCTGCTCACGGCGATCCCTGCCCTGGCGATCCTCACCGGCTACCGCGCGCTCCTGCCCCGGCGCGCTCGCGCGGTCCTCCGGGCCGGTCGTTTCGACGCGATCATGGCCCACTGGCGCCTGATCACTCCCGCGCTCGTGCGGGCGGTCGCCGACGGCGGCGGCGAACTGTACGTCTGGACGGTGGACGACGCCGCGCAGATCGCCAGGCTGAGCGCGATGGGCGTCGACGCGATCATCACGAACGATCCACGCCTGTTCCAGTCGTGAGGCGCCGATCGAGCCGACTCCGCGATCGGAGTCGCCCTCGAGACCGGTGTCCGGTCAGCTCAACGAGCACTCAGCCGCGCTGAAGCCCGCCGGGTCGGCTCCCGCGAGGCTCGTGTGCCCGACAGTGGTGGGCCGGGAGACCGTGTACTCGACGGTCGCCCCTCGGCGCCACTGGAAGCTCACGACTCCGCGCAGCTCGACGGCGGGCTTGCCCGCGACCGGTACGAGCTGGAAGCTGCGCCCGGTCTGGCGCGCGGACTTGGCGGCGCCGACAGCCACGTAGCCCGAGTCCGCACCGTTGGCCAGATCGACCCACTGCTGGGTGGTGCTCTCGAGGTACTGCAGGCGAAAGCGCATGTACATCTCGTCCTTCGACTGGCCGTCGCCCGGCATCGAACCGCGCACCCCGACCGTGTCGGCCTGATCGGCGGGATTGCACACGTCGATCGTGGCCCACAGCTCCCGCGATCGCAGCAACGCCTGCTCCTGGGTGGTGAGCTTCCCGCCCGCGCCTGTCCCATTCGCCGTGCCCGCGACGCCTGAGGCGCCAGACTTGGCCGAGGCGGCGAGCGCGGGGGCAGACAGGAGCACCCCGAAGACGGCCAACAGCACGATCGGTCTAGCGAGAATCATCTCCTGAAGATAGCGCCGGCGGCCTTCCGCTGAGCCGGTGGAGGGATTTGTCCAGCGATTGCCACCCGCTCCTTTCCAGAGGAGGCCTCGGCGTGTGATATGCCTGCGGCGATGGCGGGCATGCGCTCAGCGGAGGTGGTGGAGCTGCTCGCGCGCGTGCCCGTGCTCTCGACGCTCGAGCGAGAGGACCTCGAGCGAATCGCCGACCTCGCGGTGCCGCGCGCGTTCGAGCCGGGCCAGGTGGTGTTCCGCGAGGGCGACGCAAGCGACACCTGCTACATCGTTCGCTCCGGGCGCGCCCGCGCGGTGCGCGAGCACTCCGGCGGGCGCACGATCACGCTCGCCACGTTCGGGCCGGGCGACATCTTTGGCGAGCTCGCGCTGTTCGAGGACGAGCGCCGCTCGGCCACCGTCGAGGCGATCGAGCCGACGAGCGTCGTCGCGGTGCTCGGCCCGGACATGCGCCGGCTGATGATCGAGCACCCCGGGATCTCGGCCCGGCTGGTGATCGCGCTCGGCCGCCGGCTGCGCGAGACCAACGAGCGCCTCTCACGCCAGTCCTTCCAGACCGTCCAGAGTCGCGTGGCCGTGGTCTTGAGCGAGCTCGTCGAGCAGGAGCTGGCCGCGGGGCAGGTAGAGCGCCACGAGGGCGCGGAGCGGGCGGAGCACGCCGCGGAGGGGAAGGAGAAGGCCTCGGAGCCCGGGGATCTCCGCCAGGCCGATGGGGACGTGCTGGTGACGGCCACCCAGGCCGATCTGGCGCAGCTCGCGGGCTCCTCGCGCGAGTCGGCCAGCCGCTTCCTGGCGGTACTGGAGCGCGCCGGCGTGATCTCCCAGGGGAGAGGTCGCCTGGTTGTCCACGATCGAGAGGCGCTGAAGCAATATGTCTTCTAAGAGCCGCAAGAAGCGCAAAGGCGCGCCGCGCGCGCAGGAGATCTCCGCCGGTGGTGTCGTACTTCGCGGCGAGCGGGTGGTCGTGATCGTCCCCACGCGCCGGGCCCCGGACGGCTCGCGGGTGCTGGCGCTGCCGAAGGGGCACGTCGATCCGGGCGAGAACGCGCTGCAGGCCGCCGTGCGGGAGGTGCGCGAGGAGACGGGTGTCGTTGCGGAGCTCATCCGCGAGCTGGGCGAGGTGCGCTACTGGTATCGGCGTGACGGGCGCACGATCGGAAAGTCGGTCACCTTCTACCTCTTCCGCTACGTCTCCGGGGACACCGCCGACCACGACGACGAGGTCGAGGAGGCCCGCTGGATCGACCTCGAGGAGGCTCAGAAGACGCTCACCCACGCGGCCGAGCGTGAGATGGTTCAGCGCGCGCTGGCCTATTTGGGAGAAGACCGATAGCCTGCCGGGCAATCATGCAGGTACTCAACTTCTATTCGACCATCTTCGCCGACGAGCTGATGCGCGGCCGCAAGACGGCCACGATCCGTCTCGGCGACAAGTCGGGCAAGTACCGCAAGAACCAGGCGGTGCTCGTCACGATCGGCTACCAGTACTCGCCGCGGGAACGAATCTTCGAAGCCGTGATCGACCAGGTCGAGGTGACGAAGATCGCCGACCTCTCGCCGCGCGACATCAAGCACGACAACCCCGAGTTCCGCCGCCACGAGGAACTGATCAGCTTCCTCGAACAGATCTATGGGCGGGCTGTCTCCCCCGAAGACACCGTCACGGTCGTGCGGTTCTCCCAGATCATGGACAAGCCGTCCGGGATGACCGAGGCGATGAAAGGCTTCGGCGGCGCCCAGAATTAGCGCGGGGACGGATTTTTCATCCGGCCGGCCCGACTTTGCGGGCGTTTCGGCCGGATGAAAAGCCGCCCTGCTTGGCTGATTTGGTGGAGATCCTGGTGTTTTGGGTTGGCAGTGGGGGGTGGGAACTGCCAAGCGGGCCTTGAAATGCGCTGGTGCTTGTATATATTGGGGGTGTCGTTGGCACTCTCCCCCTGAGAGTGCCAGTAGGCGGGCGCCTACTTCACAAGAGCATCGCGCGCCGCCGGACGTATTCCTAAAGCGGAGGTTTTCAACATGAAGCTCAAGCCCCTGGGCGATCGTTTGATCGTGCAGGCAATCGAGGAGGAGCAGACCACTGCGAGTGGCCTCGTGCTCCCCGACACTGCCAAGGAGAAGCCACAGAAGGGCAAGATCGTCGCGATTGGCGACGGCAAGCTCGACGAGAACGGCAAGCGCATCCCGTTGGAGGTCAAGGAGGGCGACGAGGTCCTCTACAGCAAGTACGGCGGGACCGAGATCAAGATCGATGGAGAGGATCTGCTCGTGCTGCGCGAGTCCGATGTCCTCGCCAAGGTTTCATAAGGAGAATTGAGGAGACATGGCACATAAGGAACTGAAGTACGGCTCCGAGGCACGCAAGGCGCTGGAGTCAGGCGTCGACGCGGTCGCGAACGCCGTCAAGGTCACGCTCGGCCCGAAGGGCCGCTATGTAGTGCTCGACAAGAAGTTCGGCGCGCCGACGATCACCAACGACGGCGTGACGATCGCCCGCGAGATCGAGGTCGAGGACGTCTTCGAGAACCAGGGCGCCCAGCTGGTGCGTGAGGTGGCGACCGCCACCAACGACGTCGCCGGCGACGGCACCACGACCGCGACCGTGCTGGCCCAGGCGATCGTTCGCCAGGGCCTGAAGAACGTCGCGGCCGGCGCCAACCCGCTCGCGCTCAAGCGCGGGATCGAGAAGGCCGTCGATCAGGTCGTCGCGAACATCGCCTCACAGTCCAAGGAGGTCTCCGGCAAGGATCAGATCGCCCGCGTGGCGACGATCTCAGCCGGCGACGATGACATCGGCGACGTGATCGCCGATGCGATCGAGAAGGTCGGCAAGGACGGCGTTGTCAACGTCGAGGAGGGCCAGACGTTCGGCATGGACCTCGAGTTCACCGAGGGTATGCAGTTCGACAAGGGCTACATCTCGCCCTACATGGTCACCGACCAGGACCGCATGGAGGCAGTGCTGGAGGACCCCTACATCCTGATCGCCAACCAGAAGATCGGTTCTGTCAGGGACGTGCTGCCGGTGCTCGAGCAGGTCATCCAGAGCGGCAAGACGATCCTGATCATCGCCGAGGACGTCGAGGGCGAGTCGCTCGCGACGCTCGTGGTGAACAAGCTGCGGGGCACCTTCACCGGTGTGGCCGTCAAGGCGCCTGGCTTCGGCGACCGCCGCAAGCGGATGCTCGAGGACATCGCGATCCTCACGAACGCCGAGGTGATCACCGAGGAGCTCGGGCTGAAGCTCGAGAACACCGAGGTCAAGCAGCTCGGCCGCGCCCGTCGCGTGGTCGTGACCAAAGACACGACCACGATCATCGACGGCGCCGGTGAGGCCGGGGCGATCAAGGGCCGCATCAACCAGATCAAGGCCGAAATCGAGAACACCGACTCGGACTTCGATCGCGAGAAGCTGCAGGAGCGCCTGGCAAAGCTCTCCGGCGGCGTCGCGGTGGTCAAGGTCGGAGCGGCGACCGAGACGGAGATGAAGGAGAAGAAGCACCGCGTCGAGGACGCTCTGCAGGCCACACGGGCGGCACTCGAGGAGGGCATCGTCCCCGGTGGCGGCGTCGCGCTGTTGCAGGCGTCGGCGGCTATCAGCCTCGGTGAGAACGGTGCGTCGGTCGACGGCTCCGACGACGAGCGGACCGGGGCGCGAATCGTGCTGCGGGCGCTCGAGGAGCCGCTGCGTCAGCTCGCCGAGAATGCGGGCCTGGAGGGCTCGGTGGTCGTCAACGACGTGCGCAAGGCCAAGAAAGGCCAGGGCCTGAACGCGGCCACCAACGAGATCGTCGATCTCGTGGCCGCGGGCGTGATCGATCCCGCGATGGTCACCCGCTCGGCGCTCCAGAACGCCGCGTCGATCGCCAAGAACATCCTCACCACCGAGGCGATCGTCGCCGAGGTGCCGGAGAAGGAAGGCGGCGGCGGCATGCCCGGTGGAGGTATGCCGGACATGAGCGGGATGATGTAAGGAGTCCCGATCTCTAAAGAAGTTCCGATCATCCGCCGATGATCAATGCGAGGGCCCGGCAGGATGCCGGGCCCTTGTTTTTAATGACCCTTCCGAAGGCTCGCTGCGCTTGGTCGCCGCCCACTCAGGCCCATCCGCTCAGGCCGCGTAGTTCTCGCGGTTGACCAGCGACACGCCGACGGCCGCGCCCTTCCCGGCCAGGCGCTCGAGGTGCAGGGCGCCTATTCGACCTCCGCGACCGATCGTGGCCCGTGCCCGACGTACTTCGCCGAGGGCCGGATCAGCTTGGCCTCGCGCTTCTGCTCGAGGATGTGCGCCGACCAGCCGGCCACGCGCGCGCAGGTGAACATCGGCGTGAACAGATCCGGTGGGACTTCGGCCAGATCCAGCACGACAGCCGACCAGAACTCGACGTTCGTCGCCAGCACACGGTCGGGCTTGCGCGCGTGCAGCTCCGCGAGCGCCGCCTTCTCGAGCGCTTCGGCCGCCTCGACACGGGGCGAGCCGAGCTCCTGAGAGGTGCGACGGAGCACCCGCGCACGCGGGTCTTCGGCGCGATACACGCGATGACCGAAGCCCATCAGGCGATCGCCGCGATCGAGCGCCGCTTTGACCCAGCGCTCGGCGTCGCCTGACTGTTCGACTTCGTCGATCATCTTCAGCACGCGTGAGGGCGCCCCGCCGTGCAGTGGCCCGGACAGCGCGCCAACCGCCGCCGAGAGCGCGGCGGCGCAGTCGGCTCCGGTCGAGGCCACCACGCGCGCGGTGAACGTCGAGGCGTTCATGCCGTGCTCCGCGGCCGAGACCCAATAGGCGTCGATCGCCTTCACGTGATCGGGGTTCGTCTCACCGCGCCAGCGAATCAGAAAGCGCTCCGGAATCGTCTGTCCCTCGTCGATCTCCGACTGCGGCACCGGCGGCTGGCCGGCCTCGCGCGCGGATTGAGCGACGAACGACAGCGCCATCACCGAGGCGCGGGCGAGGTTCTCGCGGGCCTCCTCGTCGGTGATGTCGATCAGCTGCCCAAAGCCCCACTCGGGAGCCAGCATCGCAAGCGCCGACTGCACGTCGACGCGGTGATCGCCGGAGCGGACCGTGAGCGCATGTGGTTCGGCCGGCGGTAGGCCGGGTTTGAAGCGGCCGTCCACCAGCAGGCCCCAGACCTGCTCGTAGGGGACCGCTCCGACCAGGTCCTCGATGTTGACGCCGCGGTAGCGCAGCGCGCCACCCTCTTTGTCCGGCTCTGCGATCTCGGTGGCGAAGGCAACGACGCCTTCAAGGCCCGACTGGACTTCAGGTGGTGATTGAACCTCGCTCATGGCGCTCTGCTTTCTGGGCTGGGCTGCTTGACGGGGACGGCGCCTTGTGGGCGCACCCATATGATGAACGACCCGGTGATCAGAGGAGGAGCCAGTGCCCGACAGCGACCTGATGTTCCGTTCGGCGCGCGAGCTTGCGGGCATGGTGCGCGCGGGGGAGGTATCGGCGCGCGAGCTCGCGGAAGTCTCGCTCGGACGCATCGAGGAGCTCAACCCCCAGTTGAACGCGTTCGTCGAGGTCAACCCCGAGCGGACTCTCGCGGCGGCCGACGAGGTGAGCTCGGGTGACGAGCGCCCGTTCGCGGGCGTCCCGATCGCGATCAAGAACAACCGTCCCCTGGAGGGCTGGCGGTACACGAACGGCAGCGCGCTGATGAGGGACTTCATCGCCCCCTACGACCACAACGTCGTGCGGCGCCTGAAGCAGGCGGGGTTCGTGATCGTCGGCACGACGACGCTGCCCGAGTTCGGGATCCTCCCGGTCTCCGAGGCCCACCTGTTCGGTCCGACACGCAACCCGTGGGACCTGGACCGGACTCCCGGCGGCTCCTCCGGCGGCGCGGCGGCGGCCGTCGCCTCGGGGATCGTGCCGGTGGCGCACGGCAATGACGGTGGCGGCTCGATCCGAATCCCGGCGGCGTGCTGCGGCCTCGTGGGCCTCAAGCCCACCCGCGGCAGGATCTCGGCGGCCCCCGACCTGGGCGATTCCTCACTGGGGATCGACGGCGTGCTCACGCGCACGGTCGCCGACACGGCGGCGATTCTCGACGTGCTCGCGGGCTATGAGCTCGGAGACGCCACCTGGGCGCCGCCGCCGGCTGAGGCGTTCGCAGCCGCCGCGAGCCACAGCCCGGGCAAGCTGCGGATCGCCGCCACGACCCTCTCGCCGCTCGCCGACGCTCCCGTGGACCCGATCTGCGCCGGGGCCGTCCTCCAGGCCACGGAGCTGCTGCGCGGGCTCGGTCACGAGGTCGAGGAGGTGGAGCCGCCGTGGCGCGTGGAGGGTCTGGGCGATCTGTTCGGCGCGGTCTTCTCGACCCACATCGCGCTGTCGGTCGCCTATGCCGGGATCGTCGCTGGTCACGAGCCCACGGCCGAGGACATGGAGCCGATGAGCTGGGCGATCTACTCGATGGTCAAGCATCTCGATGCGGTGCAGGGGATGGGGGTGAATGTGCAGCTGCAGGCCTTCGCCCGTCGGCTGGTCTCGTTTCTCGCCCCCTACGACGCGCTGCTCACGCCCGCGCTCGCCGAGCGCCCGCTACCGCTGGGGACGCTCGACACGGCCGCGCCCGATCCGATGTCGACGTTCACGCGCTCCGGCTTCTTCACACCGTTCACCCCCGTCTTCAACGCGAGCGGCCAGCCCGGCATCTCCCTGCCTCTATTCCACGGCGAGGATGGCCTGCCGCTGGGGGTGCAGATCGTCGGGCGCCCGGCGGGCGAGGCTGCGCTGCTCGCGCTCGCCGCCCAGCTCGAGGAGGCCCATCCCTGGGCCGATCGGCGCGCACCGGTGGCGGCCTCTTTTCCGGCGGGATAGGGGCGAGATAGGGCGGGATAGCTCTTTTTATAAAGGGAGTGCGGAAGGTGTTGTACTTTTTTAGGTGTGTGTAACTATAGTTCTACGCGCTCCACAAATTATGCCTATCAGCCGGTTCCGGCACGGCCTCCCTCAGCCGGCGCCGAGCACGGCGCGCATCATCTGGGGTGCGACTCCCAAGCTCTCCGCGTCGTCCGCGCCCCGGCTGGAGAGCATCGGGACCTCCATCAGCTCGGCCTCGTCCCAGGTGGCGAAGGCACGTTGTCCCATCGTCGCCTCGAGCAGGCGCAGGCCGCGTGAGACGATCGGCGTGGGGACGTGCAGCAGCGGCCGGTTGCGGCCCTGCGCATGCAACACGAGTCGCACGATGTCGTTCTGACTGAGGGTCTCCGGGCCGGCGAGCTCATAACGCGTATGACGGGGCTTGTCGGTTGCCCCCTCGCCCGCAGGCGCATTTAGTGCAGCCATCACGCAGTCGGCCACGTCCTCGGCCCAAATCGGCTGATAGCCGGCGCGCCCCCGCCCGGAGACGGGCATCGCCGGGAGCAGCGCCATCCGCTCCAGCAGGGTCAGCCACCGATCCCCGGGGGCGTAGACGATCGAGGGGGCGAACACGGTCGTATCCAGGCTCGCCTCGCGCACCGCCTGCTCGGCGAGCGCCTTCGCGCGGAAGAAGCGCGCGCGGTGGTGGGTGGAGGCGCCGAGCACGGAGAAGAACACGAAGCGCTTCACCCCCGAGCGCTGTGCCGCCTGCACCATGCGCCAGGTGGCGATGCCGTTCAGCTCCTCGATCGAGCCGCGCGGCTGATCGCGGATCGAGGCGGCGAGATGCACCACGGTATGGACGCCGCGCAGGGCGTTGCGGAACGAGGGTGGGTCGGTCAGGTCGCCGAGCGCGATCTGGACGCGCACACGCTGGGCGCCCAGGCGCCGGGGATCGCGGACGAGGCAGCGGACTTGGGCTCCTTCGGCCACCAGGCGGCGGAGCAGCGCGGAGCCCACCAGACCGGTCGCGCCGGTAAGCAGCAGCATGCTTCGTACAATATGCGTCTCCCGAGGGGAACCCCCGCAAACCGACCCAAGAAAGAAGCGAATGGCCTACGTAATCGCCGAGCCGTGCATTGGCACCAAGGACAACTCCTGTGTCGAGGTTTGCCCCGTGGACTGCATCCACCCGACGCCCGACGAGCCCGGCTACGACGCGGCCGAGATGCTCTACATCGACCCCGAGGAGTGCATCGACTGCGACGCCTGTGTCGAGGCCTGCCCGGTGGACGCCTGCTTCGCCGAGGACCAGCTGCCCGACGAATGGCAGAAGTTCACGCAGATCAACGCCGACTACTTCGCCAACGCCAAGTAGCCCGGGTCGAGCACGTCCAGGACGGGCACGTCCGCCACGGCCGCCTCGATCAGCTCGCGTAGTCGCCGCGAGTCGAAGCGGTGCGACTGCGGCGCCGTCGGGTTGACCGTGATCGCCTTCAGATCGATCGTCCTCAGGGCTTCGATCTCGAGGCCCTGACGGCGGTACCACTCTGGCCCGCGGCGCGATAGGAAGACCTTCGTCGGGTCGCCCACGACGACCCTCAGCGCGCGTCCTGCCCGCTCAGTCCGCGCCGCCAGCAGGCCTTCGAGGAACCGCTCGCTCAGGGCACCCTCGACTAGGAACGTGCTCGCTTTTGGATACCTCCGCAGGAGCGCCGCGATCTCCGCGGGCTCGGCGTTCAGCACGAGCCCTCGCTTCAGTGTGAGCTGCTCCTCACCTCCTTCGCTCGGCCCCTCCGCGGGCGCGTTGTCGAATGGGGGCAGCCTGACCAGATCGACCGCGTCCTTGGTGGCCGCGACGACACCCTCGATGGCCTCGCTGAGGACCGCGCCAGTGGCCATCACGAGCCCGTCGGCGATCGCCGGAGAGGACGCTGCACGGCGGTCGATCGCGCCATCGATCAACACCTGCTCGGCGCCGAAGGAGATCATCGTCTCGCTCACCTCTCGCACATCCTCGGCGGCGCTCGGACCGGCGACTTCGACGGCGCCCGCCTCCGAGAACCTGGCGATGAGGACTTCACCGAGCGGGGTTCTCACGCCGGTTCGCGCCAGCCGCTCGTGTGCGACACCGCTAGAGCGTAGGAGCGCGCCGGTGCTCGCCACGAGGCTGCCCGCCTGAAGCAGGATCCGCGGCTTCTCGATGCGCGTGTCGATCACGTCGTGCTCCTCGCCGTCTCTGCCGACCGAGGTAACGCCGACGCACCTGTCCTGCTCCGCGAGCTCTCTCAATATGGCGGCCAGCGTCTCTGTCTTACCGGTGTTCTTCGCCAACCCGACCAATGCCAGGCGCCCCACCGGGGCGATCAGGTCGGAGAGCGCTCGCACCGCCTCAGCCTAGAGGGTGAGGCTCAGGCGGAGGCGGTGCGCGCGGCCAGCTCGCGCACGATGAAGCTCGCCACGTGATGCGGGTAGGTGCCCTTCGAGAACCCCGCGTCATAGCCGAGCTCCTTCGCAAGCTCGTTCGAGACGCGCGGTCCGCCGCACGTGAGGATCATCTGCTTGCGCCGCCCCTCCGCTTCGACGATCTCGACGAGCTCCGTCAGGTTCGAGACGTGCAGGTTCTGCTGCGTCACGGTCTGCGAGATGAGGATCGCATCGGCGTTCAGCTCGATCGCTCTTGCGATCAGCACGCTGTTCGGCACCTGGCTGCCGAGGTTGTGCGTCTCGAAGGCCTTATATCCCTCGAGGCCGTGATGCCCATGGAAGCCCTTCAGGTTGAGCATCGCGTCGATCCCGACGCTGTGCGTATCAGTGCCGGTGGCCGCGCCGACGATCACGATCGGGCGGCCGATGCGCTCGCTCGCGAATGCCTCGATCTCCTCCTCGTTCATGTACTCGATGTCGAAGCCCTCCTCGTTGAGCGAGGAGTAGTCGACCGTCTGCGTGCACTCGCCGAACATCACGAAGTACGTGTAGCCGTCGGTCAACCGCTGGTAGTGGACGACCTCGGGATGCTCGAAGCCCATCTTCCCCGCGAGCTCCTGCGCGGCCTTCCGCGCGGCCAGGCCATAGGGGACGGGCAGCGTGAAGCTGAACTGCACGATCCCGTCGCCGAGATGGTCGGCGTAGGGCTTCACGCGCTCGAGGTCGATCTCCCGCCCCGAGGCTCCCGCGGGCGCGGGCGGCGCGGACGCTGCCGACGACGACGTGGATTGCTTGTCAGACACCGCTCGGCGCTCCCCGCATCAGCTCGGCCACCGGGTTCAGGTAGCCCTCCTCCGTCGCGACGATCCCCTCGACCCCACGGCCCTCCCCGACGTCGCGGCGAACATCGCCGAAGACTCCGTCGCCGAGCGCCGCGAACAGGCCGACATGGGCGATGCGCGCCAGTAGCTCGTGCGCTCTCTCGAGGACCTCCCGGGCACGCGTCTGGATGATGCCTCCGGGCTTGAATTCGATCTCATCGCCCAGGTCACGCGCGGCGTCGAATACGTAGTTGACGTTTTCAAGCCCGATCACGCGGTCGTGGACGTGGGGCGTGAAGATCCCCTCGGTCGGCACCCCGATCGTCTGGATGCCCTGTCCGGTCGCGATCGTCACGAGGTTGAACAGCGAGTCGGTGGCGTGCGTGCGGTAGAGGTTGCCGTCCATATGGCGTGTCGGCGGCATGTACTTGACCGGGCAGTCCGGGAACAGCTCCCGCGTGAGCTGTGCCTGGGCCCACTCGAGCAGCAGGCTGTTCACCACCGGCGTGTCGATCTCGAACGCGTCCCCGATCGCGATCTGCTCGTCGGGCACGCCCGAGTCGAGCGCGAGCTGGCGGTTGATGAACTGCGAGGCCGTCACCGACGGCGCCGCCTCGATCGCGTCCGCGGTGCGCAGGTAGTTGTCCTCGCCGGTGTTGATCACGACCCCGAAGTAGCCGTTCACCATCCGCGAGACCCGCTGGTCGATCAGGCCACGGATCGGGTTGATGTCGCGGTAGAGGATCCCGTAGAGCGCGTCGTTGACCATGTTGTCGAAGCCCTCGATCGCACCCATCGCCGCGATCTCAGGCATGCAGAGGCCCGAGCAGAAGCTCGACAACCGCACATAGCGGCCGTTCGCCCGTGAGAACTCGTCGAGCGCCTCGCGCATGATCCGAAAGTTCGCCTGGGTGGCGAACGTCCCGCCGTAGCCCTCGGTCGTCGGGCCGTAGGGCACGTAGTCGAGCAGGCTCTGCGCGGTCGATCTGATCACCGCGACGATGTCTCCGCCCGCCTCCGCCACCGCCAGACCGTGGACGACGTCCTCATAGACGTTGCCCGTGGCGGTGAGGACGTAGCGCAGCGGTGGCGGGCTCTCGCCGAGACGCTCCCTCAGCTCGCGGCGCTCCTCCATCCGCCTGCTCGTCTCCGCGAGGCGGGTCTCGCACTCGCTCGTGATCCGGGCCTTGATCGCGCCGTCCTGCGCGCGTGGCAGCGCGCACAGGTCGAGGACCCCAGCGTCCACAGCCTCGGCGATCCGCTGCGGTGAGCGGCGCTCGTCGTCGAGCAGCGCGTTGCCCAGCCAGTAACCGATGCCCTGACCAAGCTCGCCGCGGTCCGCGACGTGGTCGACGAGCACATTCGGCAACGGTGCGTCCAGCTCGTTGACCCCGTCCACGCCCAGCAGCCGCGCGACCGTACGCTCGACCGAGACGGTCGTCTTGCCGGCGATCTCCTCGCCCACCTGCCTCGCTATCTCGGTCGCGGCCTCCTTGCAGGACGCGATCACGCCGGGGTCGAGGTCGAGCTTCTTCGAGCTCACCTGATCTCCCTCACGATCGGGAACGGGATCACCTCGCGCAGCGTGTCGCGTTCGGTGAGGATCATGATCAGGCGGTCCACCCCCATTCCGCCGCCCGCTGTCGGCGAGTAGCCGTACTCGATCGCGCGTGCGTACTCCTCGTCATTTGGATGGGGCACATCCTCGTCGTCCACCATCCGCCGCTTGCGTTGGTCGACAAACCGCTGCCACTGATCCACGGGATCGTTCAGCTCGGTGTCGCCGCTGACGAGCTCGACCCCGCCGATGACCGCGTCGAAGTGCTCGCCCAACTCGGGGTGCTCGGAGTGGCGCTTGGTGATCGGGAACGGCTCCAGGGGAAAGTCGAAGACGTGCGTCGGCTGGTTGATGTTCGGCTCGATCAGCTTTGTGTACACGGCAAGTACGAGCTCGGCCCAGGTGCTCGCGGGGTGGATGCGCTCCTGCAGCGCCTCCTTCAACCGCTCGGTCACCGCCGCGCGGTCCTCGCCCATGAAGTCGATCCCGGCCGCGTCGATGATCGCCTCGCGCATCGTGATCCGCCGCCACGGCTTTGCCAGGTCGATCGTCTCGCCGTTCCTTTTGATCTCCGTCCTTCCGAGCACCTTCTGGGCGACCGCCGCGAACATCTCTTCGGTGGCCGTCGCCACATCGTTGTAGTCCGCGTAGGCCATCATGAACTCGATGATCGTGAACTCGGGGCTGTGCTTCGGCGAGATGCCCTCGTTACGGAACACCTTGCCCATGTCGTAGACGTTCTCCAGTCCCCCCACGATGCAGCGGTTCAGGAACAGCTCGACCGAGATCCGCAGGTAGAGGTCGCGGTCCAGCGCGTTGTGGTGGGTCGTGAACGGCCGCGACCCGGCGCCGCCCGCGAGCGACTGGAGCGCGGGGGTTTCGACTTCGACGAAGTTCCGCTCGTCCAGCCACCCCCTGATCGCCGCGACGATCTTCGCCCTCGTCACGAACAGCTCGCGCGTCTCCTCGTTGGCGATCAGATCGAGCTCGCGGTAGCGATACCTGGCGCCCGTGTCGCCCATCCCGTGATGCTTGTCCGGCGGCGGACGCAACGTCTTGGTCAGCAACGTGCACTCCACCGCCGCGAGCGCCAGCTGCCCGCGCTGGGTCACATACACGCAGCCCTCGACTCCGACGATGTCGCCGATGTCGAGGCTCATGATGCGGTTGTACTTCTCCTCGCCGAGCGCATCGAACCGCGCGACGATCTGAATCGATCCGGATAGGTCGCGGAGGTCGAGGAACGACGTCTTGCCGTGCCCCCGCCGGGAGATCAGACGTCCGGCGAGAAGGTAGCGCAGCTCGGGATGCTCGCCCTGTTCGAGCGCGGCGGGGTCGTGCGCGGCGTTGACCGTCGCGATCAGCGCGCGGTCGGGCAGGCTTACCGGTGGATAGGGGTCGATGCCTTCGGCGCGCAGCCGTTCCATCTTCGCGCGCCGTTCGTCGATCTCCACGACGCCGTCCTTGGGCGTCACATCGTCCTTGGGCGTCTCCTGCTGCTCCTCCTGCTCGTCCTGTACGGGCATAACGACGATCCTCTCAAGTGGGTTGTGCTTGTCAAGCGATCGAGCAGGATGTTTCTTAGATGGACCCCACCCACCCCGCGATCGCCGACTAAGCCATCGGCAGCGACATGCCCGCCGGTTTTCGGCTCGGCGGAGGCGCGGGCGCCGCGGCGGGGAGATCGACCAGGGGCAGCACCGGCAGCACCGCCGGGCGACCCATCGCGATCAGGCCGCGTGCGGCCTGGTGAATCGCCTGGGCTGCCGGGTCACCTGGGTCTTCGATCACGAGTGGCGTGCCGCTGTCGGCGTGTTCGCGCAACGGCATCGTCAGCGGAACCTTGCCCAGCAGGGGAACGTCGAGCTCGTCCGCCAGCTCCTTGCCGCCGCCCTCGCCGAAGATCGCAAAGCGCTCGCCGCTCGGTGTCGTGAAGCCGGACATATTCTCGATTACCCCGCAGATCTCCAACGAGACCTTGTGCGCCATCTCGGCGGAGCGGCGCGCGACCTTCTGGGCCGTGGCCTGCGGGGTGGTGACGATCACGAACTGCGCCTGCGGCAGCAGCTGGGCGAGCGTCATCGACACGTCGCCGGTGCCGGGAGGCAGATCGATCAGCAGGTAGTCCAGCGCGCCCCAGTCAACGTCCTGTAGGAACTGGGTCAGCGCCTTGTGCAGCATCGGCCCACGCCACACCACGGCGGCGTCCTCCTCCAGGAAGAAGCCGATCGACATCACCTTCACGCCGTGCGCGTCCAGCGGCAGGATTTTGCGCTCCGCGGAGACCGGGGGACGGGTCGAGCCGAGCCCATACATACGCGGAATCGAGTAGCCCCACACGTCGGCGTCGAGCACGCCCACGCGCTTGCCCTCGCCCACGAGTGCCGCCGCCAGGTTCGCGGTCAGCGTCGACTTGCCGACGCCGCCCTTGCCGGAGCCGATGCACAGCACGTTCGCGACTTGCGCGAGCGCTCCTTCAGGCAGGCTGCCGCGGCCGAGCTTCTGCTGCAGCGCCGCCTTCTGCGTGTCGTTCAGCACGTCGAAGTACACGTTGCAGTGCGTCACCCCCTCCAGTGCCGCCACGGCCTCGGCGACGGCGCTCTGGAAGTGGCCCTTGATCGGACAGCCCGGGGTGGTCAGCGACACGGTCACATCGACCACTCCGCTCGCGCCGATCTCGATCGAGCGCACCATGTCGAGCTCCACGATCGAGCGGTGCAGCTCGGGGTCGATCACGACCTCGAGGCTCTTGAGGATCTCTTCCTTGTTCGTCACATGGCTCATTGTGGCAAACCCGCGCCGAACTACCGGTGCCGTGGGCCGCATCGCACCCGAGGTGTGACGACTTTGTGTCTAGGCCGTTATGGACGTTACTCTTTACGCGTGGTGTATAGCGATAGTTATACGACTCTTCTAAACGTAGGCATATGTTCGGCGCCCATACGTCTCTGTTCGGCGCCCATACGTCCCGGCCTCACAGTGTCCCGTCCCAAAAATGACCCGTCCCAAAAATGACCCGCGGGGCGGTGGGGACCGCCCCGCGGGTCGAGGGAGGAGAGGGTGCTACTACTGCCGGCGGGATATGAGGCCGACAGACTCTCCCGCTGATCCGGCCTCTCCAGGTCCGGGCGGGGGAAGGGGAAGGTGTACTCAGACGAGACTCAGGATGCGCTCCTGAACGCGATTCGGCAGCTCGGTGACGTTCTTCGCGACGGCGTCACGCCGATCCTCCAGGCTGCTCACCGTCTGCTCCAGCTCACGCCGGCGCTGACGCAATTCGCGCTCGACGCGGACGCGGGCTTTGCGGACCTCGCGCTCGAGCCGGTTGCGAGCCGTGTTGCCGCGGCGCTCGAAGCGGCGCAGCTGGGCCTGGGCCTTGGTCGTGGACCCGTAGCTGGTGACGACGTCGTTCACGCCGGAGAGGACCCGGTCGCGGGCGATCAGGGCGGCGCCGACGGGAATCAGGACCGCGCGCTCGGTGTAGTCGCCAAACACGTCGACGGACCGATCAAAGATCGGCCAACCCGTCGCGGTCTCCGTCTGGCGGAGAGCCGACTGGGTCTGGTGGATCGAGCGGGTGCTAGCCGATCTCCGATCGGTGGACTTGGCCTTGGTGGCCTTGGCCTGGGTGTTCTGGCTGCGCGCACCGACGGACGAGCCACCGCGGCGGGCCGCGGAGGTTTTGGCGGCCGGTTTGGCGGCTTTGGCGGCTTTGGCACTGCGGGTGCGAGGGGAAGTGGTGTTGGCGGTTGCCATGTGAAGCGGTCTCCTGTTCTGTCCTCTGGGCGAGGACGGGGACGTTTGTTCGTTCTCTGTTCGTTCGCTGGCTTCGGCATAGCCTACCACCGAACATGTGTTTGTAACCCGCCTGTCAGGGATTGTTACACGCGTACCTCAGTTAGGCGTAAAGACCCTGTGAACTAAGCGTCTGAGGCGGACTGGCTTGTAACAGGAGGAACGTGTGTTCGAGCCAGCCACAGGCTCGGCGCTTCGAGCTCGGCCATGCTCGGCAGCATCTCCGGTCCGCTCCACGCGCGGGTCAGCGCTCGCGGGCCCTCCGCTTGCACGACCGCGTCGCAGAAGCGCTTGCCCACCTCGTACTGCTTCAACTTCAGCTCCAGCCCGAGCAGGCGCTCGAGCACCCGCCAGGGCAGCCCGCGGGACTCTCGCCGGCGGTTCATCGCGGCGCGCAGGCGCGGCAGCGACGGCAGGACCTCGGCGCCGACGGCGTCCATCGTATGCTCGGCGTGACCCTCCACCAGCGACATCGTCGCCTGCAGCCGCTCGACCAGTCGCCAGCGCTCATCGCCGAGGGTCAGGCGCAGCAGCTCGCCCCGACGCGCGCGCTCGAGCAGCCGGCGCAGATCGTCCGGATTCAGACTCCGCCCGCTTACCAGTCCGCCCACCCGCTCACTCAGATTGGGAATCCACCCGCCTTGCCGATCGCCACCGCCATTCTCATTCTTGGCGGCGTCCTCGCCCGCGGATCGCCCGGCGAGCGTCACCTGCAAGCCGTCGATCAGCTCCCTCAGCATCCCTCCCAGATGGTCGCGCAGCCACGGTGCGCCCGAGAACTGGACGGCATGGGTGACCTCGTGGATCGTCACCCACAGGACGAGCTCGTCGCGATCCACCCCCAGGTTGCGCGCGGCCAGCGCCAGGTTCGGCGCCACCAGCAGCAGACGCGGCGCCACCGTGGCGTCGAGCAACGCGAGGTCGTACTGCCCGAGCACCCGCTGGGAGAGCACGCCCGTCAGCGCCCCGACCTGCGCGCCGAGCAGAAAGCCCGAGGCCGAGCGCAGCGGTCCGATGACGAGGTCGGTGAGTCCGCTGCCGTCACCTCCCATCCGCGCCGTGAGCGGGTCCAGCAACGGGCGCATCGTCTTCAGGTTGGCCGCGATCCACGCCGGTCGGTCGACCACCTCCAGGGGGGGCAGCTCCGCGGGCAGCTCGAGGCCCGTGTAGTCGCTGACGCGCGCGGCGAAGTCGTGCGCGAGCGGCTCGATGGATCCGGCGAGCACGCCTCCTCGCGGCGGCGAGCCGGCGATCATCTCTCCGATTCGCTGGGCGGCGCTCCAATCGATTGTCTCCGAGCCCATCCTCAGAGCGTAGGGCCTCTTATCCCCTCTGCCGGGGAGATCTGTCTCTGACCGTCTCGCCACGCGACCCCCGCGCTCGTATCCTTGGTTTGTGCCCGCCTCGAAGATCGTCCCCGCCGCGCCGCCGGGCGACTCCCTGGGCGAGGAACGTGGAGCGGCGGCTTTTCGCGAGCGGGCCGAGGTGCGCGACGTGTTGGCCTGGATGCGCCTGCTGGCCGATCCGCACGATGCCGCCGCGGTGGTGCGCGCGCTCACGCGTCCGCCGATCGAGCTGCGCCAGGTCGATCTGGCGCGTGTGATCGCACTCGCGCGTCGACGTAAGCTGGACATGGTCGCGGCGCTTACGACCGCGATCGAGTCGCCGCAGGTCCCGCCCGATGCGCGCGAGCGCATCCAGCGTTTCCTCGAGTTGCGCAGGGCGGCGGCGGAGGCGCTGGACGCAGGGCGTCCGGACCTGCTCGCGCGCGTGGTCCTGGGGGCCGAGGGGCAGGATCGCGAGGAGGACCGATCGAAGCTCGGCGAGCAGCGCATCGAGGACGCGTTGGCAGAGACGTTGCGTCTGCTGCGCGAGGAGGTGCTCGCCAGCGTCGCCCGGATCGGCGGCCGGCTCGGCGAGCTGCGGCTCGACACCGATCTCGACATCTCCCACGGGGTGGTGCGCTACCTGGAGCTATTGAAGCTCGCGGCCCTCCTACAGCGCCCGCCGGGGCAAGGGGTGGCGGAGGCGCTCGCCGACATCAACGCCCGTCTGCTCGCCGCCACGACCCCGCTCCAGCGCGAGATCTTCCAGACATCGACGCTTGACGAGACGCTGCTCTCGGACCGTTCGGAGATCGGCGGACACGACGACCGCGTTCGCGCGCAGGCGATCGCACCGCGCGAAGCGTCCTCGCTCGGGCCGTTCCTGCCCCGCAAGGGGATTGGCCTGGCGTTGTCGGCCTCGGATGTAGAGACATACCGTGGCTGCCCGCTCAGATACAAGTTTGCGCGGGTCCTACGCATACCGACCGAGCAGACGCTCCACCAACGCTTCGGGATCGTCGTCCATCAGGTGCTCGAGCGCTACCACTCCGCCTCCGGGGAGACGCTCGCGCAACTGCTGGAGCTGCTCGATGCGAGCTGGCGCAGAAGCGGCTTCGGCTCGAGCGAGCAGGAGCGCCACCTGCGCGAGAAAGCGCACGTCGCGCTGACGCGCTATCACGAGCGGCTGCACGGCCAGGACTCGGAGCCGGTGTGGTTCGAGCGCTCGTTCGCCTTCCGGCTTGGGCCCCACCATCTGCGCGGCCGCGTCGACCGCGTCGATCGTCTGGCGGGCGGCAGTGGCGAGGAGCACGAACTGATCGACTACAAGACCTCCCGCCCCAAGACCGTCGAGCAGCTGAAAGACGACGTCCAGCTGTCTCTCTACGCGCTCGCCGCGCGCGAGTCCTGGGGGCTCGAGGCTTCGCGGCAGGCCTACTACTACGTGCTCGACGACCTCAAGGTGCCCGTTCCCCGCGACGACGCCGACGCGGAGTGGATCAAGGAGACCGTGCTCACCGTCGGCGAGGGCATCCTCGGCCAGCGGTTCGAGCCAACCCCCTCCCATGCGGCCTGCTCTATCTGCGACTACCGCATCGTCTGCCCCGCCGCCGAGAAGTAGGACCCTCCCGCTCGCTCGCCCTGCTCACACGATCGCCGACTTCTCGTCCTCGCCCCTCTCGCGCCCGCGCTACGTTCCGTCGGGCCCGCGCTGGCGCAGGAAACGCTGGAATTCACGCGCGAGGATGTCCCCCGAGGGAACGTCCTCGGGCGCGATCTCCGCCTCTTCGCTCTCCGCGGCCTGCTCCAACCGTTCGACGAACGCCTGGATGTCCGGGTCGCTCTGCACCGCGAGGCCCACCTGGCGCTCATAGTCGCCGGCCGCCACCTCCAAGTCGGAGACATCCACGGAGACGCCGATCAATCCTTCCACCCTTCGCACCAACGCCAGCGCGGCCTTCGGGTTGGCGGCGGCGGCGACGTAGTGGGGTACGCCCGCCCACAGGCTCGCCGAGGGCAGCCCGGCATCCAGGCAGGCGCTGTGGAGGACGCCCACGATCCCGGTCGGCCCCTCGTAGCTCGAGGGCACCAATCCCAGACGCTCCACGAGCGCGGGATCGGAGGCGAACCCGGTCATCGTCACCGGACGGGTGTGGGGCACGTCGGCGAGCAGCGCTCCCAGCGTGACGACCATCTGCACGCCCAATACTTCGGCGAGCTCGACCAGGTGCGCGCTGAAGGCGCGCCAGCGCATCGACGGCTCGACGCCCTGGACGAGCACCAGGTCGCGTGGCGCCCGCGGTGCGAGCGCCTCGAAGACCTCCACCGTCGGCCATACGATCTCGCGCGCGTTGCCCTCGGTGAGCTGGATGTTGGGCCGGTTGGCCTGAAAGTCGTAGAACTCCTCGGAGTCGATCTGCGCAAAACGGCGGGCGTTCAGCGAGGAGGCCAGGAAGGAGACGGCGCTCGAGGCGGCGTCGCCGGCGTCGTTCCAGCCTTGGAACGCGCATACCATCGCTGGGGCCCTGAGGCCATCCGGACGGCGGTCCCAGATGAGGGGCTGCATCCGAACCACCGTACATCATGGGCGGATGACTTCCGCCACAAGCCTCCCGTCGCAGGAAACCCAGACGATCGTCACTTTGCGGGCCGAGGAGGAGATCGACGGTGTCTTCGCGTGCATCCGCAAGGAACGTCAGATCTCTCGCGCCGGAACGCCCTATCTGACGGTCGAGCTGCGCGACAGCACCGGGACGATCCTCGCTCGCGCGTTTCGTGACGCCGATCTGCTCGCGGGGCGCTTCGAGCGGGGCGAGCTCGTGCGGGTCCACGGGCGCGTGAAACGCTTCCGCGACGAGCTCCAGATCGAGCTTGGCACGATCTCGCGCGCCGGCGACGCCGAGGCCGACCCGACGCGCTTCCTGCCGGTCGCCTACCGTGACCTCGATGAGCTCGAAGGCTTTCTGGAACATCTCGTGCGGGAGGTCTATGACCCCGGATTGAAGGGATTGCTGGCGGCCTTGCTCGGTGACCGGACGCTGCGCGCGGAGATCCGTCGCGCGCCCTGCTCGCTCCCGGCGCTCGGATCGGACTCTCGCCCACGGGGAGTTGGCGGGGGCCGCTCAGGGTCTCACCACGCCTACCTGGGCGGCCTGCTCGAGCACACCGTCGCGGTGGCGACGATGGCGCTAGAGCTCTGCACGCTGCACCCGCGCCTGGACCGCGATCTGCTGCTGAGTGCCGCGATCGTGCATGACCTGGGCAAGACCCGTGAGTTCACCTACGGCGCTGAGATCGAGCGCAGCAGGGAGGGGCAGTTGCTGGGCCACGTCGAGCTGGGTCTGCGCCTGCTCGCGCTCCATGTCCCGTCGACGCTCCAGGATGAGCGCCGGCTCGCGCTCGAGCACTGCGTGATCCTCCACCACGGCGCCGATGCGGCCGCCGGAGCGCGCTTTGCCTCCGGCGAGGCGCTCGCGCTCTACCGGCTGAATGCGCTCGATGCCCAGGTGAAGGGCGCTTTGGAGCACGGGATGCCTCGTTAGTCGATCAAGCGGCGCCCTCGCGATGCCGATAAAACCGGCGATGCGCGATACCGTCACGCCCACAGCCACATCCCCTCCGGGATTTGAGGAGGAGATTACGATCGGGGACGGCCTCTTCCCCCCGCTTCACGCGGGCCGCTCCGCGCGGATGATCGGCGAGGTGATCGTCGACCTCGGCTATGCCGATCGTGAGACGGTCGAGCAGGCGGTAGGGTCCGCGCGCTCGCAGGGCAGGCCCACGGGCCAGGTGCTGGTCGAGCAGGGCGTCCTGCGCCACGACCAACTCGCCCGGGCCGTGGCGGAGCGCTTCGGCCTGGACTACATCGATCTGTCGGTCTACGACCTCGATATGGGCGCGGTCAACCTGATCCGCTCCGAGACCGCCAAGCGCTACCAGGCCGTTCCCGTCGGCTATACCGACGACGGGATGCTGCTGCTGGCGATGGCCGATCCAACCAACGTGCTGACGATCGACGACGTGGCGATGATAACCGGCCGGCGCGTCAAGGTCGCGGCGGCATCGGTGGAGGACCTGAACCTGCTCCTCACACGGCTCGCCCGGATGGACGACTCGATCGAGGACATCGTCGACGAGGAGCACGACGCCGACTCCGAGCCCGACCTGCTGGCCGAGGAGGCCGACCGCGACGCTCCGGTGATCAAGCTGGTGCACTCGATCGTCGCCCAAGCGGTGCAGCAGGGCGCCTCGGACATCCACGTCAATCCCGAAGAGGGGGACACGCGCGTGCTGTTCCGCGTCGACGGGGTTCTCTCTCCGGCCGCCACGGTCAAACGCAGGATGGCGATGAGCGTGGTGTCTCGCATCAAGATCATGGCCGATCTGGATATCTCCGAGAAGCGCCTACCGCAGGACGGCCGGTTCGCGTTGACGGTCGACGGGCGGCGCGTGGACATCCGCGTGGTCACGCTGCCGCTCGTCCATGGCGAGGCCGTCGTGATGCGCATCTTGGACAGAGGGGTGACGGTCGAAGGGCTCGAGTCATTGGGGATGCAGCAGGACGAGCTCAACCGCTTCACGAGCGCGATCAACAAGCCGAACGGCGCCGTGCTCGTCACCGGGCCGACCGGCTCGGGCAAGTCGACGACCTTGTATGCGGCGCTGAACGTGCTCAATGACGGCGAACGGAGCATCCTCACGATCGAGGACCCGGTGGAGCAACGCATGCAGGGCGTCAAGCAGATGCAGATCGCCCCGAAGGCTGGGGTCACGTTCGATGTCGGGCTGCGCTCGATGCTGCGCGCCGACCCCGATGTGATCATGGTCGGCGAGATCCGCGACCGCGAGACCGCGCATATCGCGATCGAGGCGGCACTCACCGGCCACCTCGTTCTCACCACCCTCCACACGCGCGATGCGCCGAGCGCGCTGGGGCGGCTGATCGACATGGGCATCGAGCCGTTCCTGGTGTCATCCGCGATCGACTGCATCGTCGCCCAGCGCCTGGTGCGGATGCTCTGCAAGCACTGCAAGCGCCCGCTGACGGTTTCCGAGGCCGTACTCGCTGAGCACGGCCTGACGGGCGCGGCGCTCTACGAGGCGGTCGGGTGCTCGCGCTGCGGCGGGTCGGGCTATCGCGGCCGGGTGGGGCTGTACGAGGTGATGACCGTCAGCGAGCGGATCCGCGCGCTGATCCTCGAGCGCGCCTCGGTCGACGAGATGGTCGCCGTCGCCGTGGGCGAAGGGATGCTCCGTCTCCGCGACGACGGGCTGGTGAAGGTGCGCGAAGGGCTCACCTCGATCGCGGAGATCGAACGGATGACCTCCAGCCTGCTGTGAGTGGGGGCTCTCAGCCGGTGGGGAGCAGCAGCGAGATGCGTAGCGGGCCTTCGGGAAACGCTTCGCCCGTGAACGAATACGCCTGGTAGGCGCGTCCGCGGTAGGTGACTTCGCCGCTAGCCGATGTTCCATCGGTGGGCACGCTCGCCGGCCCGGGAGTGAGCGTTCCCATCACCTGTTTCGCGCCGGTCCTCATCAGCACTTCGGCGCCGGTGAACAGGTGCGCCAGCTTTAGATAGCCGGCGTCGTCTTGAATCGCCATCGTGAAGTGTCCGACGACCCGTCCGCCGCTGCGCAGCGTGCCGTGGACCGGGGCGAGCACGAACGGGCCCCCTTCGTCGATCAACAGCCTCGAGCCGATCGTGACCCGTACTCGCACGACGTGGATGTGCTGGCCGAAGAAGCCGACGATCGCCGCGCGGGCCGCCGTCGCGTCGCCGGCGGCGACCGCGCGCTGAAAGTCGGTGGAGCTTTCCAAGTGGTGCAGCGTCGCGGTGACGTCCGGGCTGTGGAGCTCCTCCTGGTAGATACGTTCGCCGACGTGGCCGAGCGTTTCCACACGCGTCTGGGCCGGCGAGCCGGGGCAGGAGATCCCAGCGGTAGGCACGAGCAGCACGATCCGAAGTGGCCCGGAGGGGTAGACGGCGCCGGGCAGCGTGAACGACTCGTAGCTCTGGCCGCCGAGCGTGAGCGGCCCTTCGACGGGGCCGGTGCCAGCGGGCGGGGCGCCGTCGATCGTGCCGGCGAGCGTGTGCCCGGGGGCGCCGCCGACGGAGCCGGTCCTCAACAGCACCTGTGCGCCGGTGACCTGATGGACGACCTGCAGGTAGGCATGGTCGGGCTGGGTCGAGAGGATGAAGGTCGCGGACGTGCCGGGAATCGAGCCGTAGACAGGCGCGATCGCCGGCCCGGACCCCGCTTGGGCGAAGACGCGCCCACCGCGCAGGACCTCCACGCGGACGATCTGGCCGGCCAACAGCGCCTGCAGCGCGGCGCTGGCCCCGCCTGGGTTACCGCTGCCGATGGCCCCGGCTAGGGCGGTCGAGCTCCGTACACGATGCACTGCCTGCGCCACGTCACCGCCGGTGGCGGCCTCGTGATAGACGCGAGCGGCGACTATTCCGAGCGCGCCCGCGACCGTGGTGGCACAACTCGCGGGCGGGGGAG
>Ga0075522_10000551_pt1 | contig 27425 bp, 21 predicted proteins | sample NGEPerA_FD_74796 | JGI IMG/M metagenome (GOLD analysis project Ga0075522, IMG submission 74796) | Arctic peat soil microbial communities from the Barrow Environmental Observatory site, Barrow, Alaska, USA - NGEE PermafrostL2-A | ecosystem: Environmental > Terrestrial > Soil > Wetlands > Peat ...
ACCGAGACCAGTCGACTCAACCCGCTGAAGGCAGAGGTGACGGCGCGGGTGAGCGATCCTTGGCCGCGCTCTTCCCAAAACGCTCTGCTGGCCACCAAGTCGAGCCAGACGAGCTCTCGAACGAGCATGCCGAGGTCCGGGGCTGCCATGACGCCAGTTGGCGCCGAAGTGATCCCGTGGGCCCAGTCGAAGACCGCGTCATCGTCGTCGGCAAAGGGCACGTCGAGGACAACTGCATCGGTTCCCAGCAGATGGGTCATGCCGCACCGACCAGGTGAGCCGCCAAGACCAACAGGAGGAGGAGGTCGAGCATGAGTGCCAAGATCAGTCGGCCAAGGCCGGCGCGCCACAGGATGGCACCAGTGGTCAGGTTGTGTACTCGGGCCACCTCCAACGTGCCCCGATGCGACCAGCCGTGGATGGCGACCGCGTCTCCGAGGGCCACGCCGTGCTGATGGCCACGCAGCCGCACCTGGCGGACGCCGGAGGGTGGTTCCCAACGGAATACCAGTTCGGTCGTGCCGAGCGGTTGGCGTCGAGCGCGACCTGCCAGTGTCACCAGGCCGAGCGCCCCAACTTTGCTCAACAGCCACATTGGGACCGCAATGAGAAGCAGGAGCACAAGTCCCACGACGACGAATCCCGCAAACAGGTGCGGAGTCGTCAGCACAAGAAGGGCGAGAAGCACCATGGCGAGAACACCCAGTGCTCGCTCCGGTCCGAACCCGACGGGATGGCTCGACGGCGCCGACCGCACGACACCGACATCCCCAGCAACGGTCGTGGCCCGGGCAGTCCCCCCCACGGGATTGCCCTGGGCCAAGAGCCCGTTTGCCGGAGCGCTGCTAGGCCCGGTCATCGGGCTCCGCGGGACCGCACCGGGCCGCAGGGGAGCTGCCCTCGCGAAGAGGGTCGGCAAACGAGAGAGCATCCGAGGGGCGGGTTGGACCGACCTGATCATTGCCCCGCAACGTTTGCAGGCGCCCTGCATGGGCTGGCTGGGCATGCCGCAGGTGCCGCAGGTGGGGGTGGTGGCCATGGCAGTGGGGCCTCGCTTCCGTCAGTCAGTCCGGTGAGGCCCTCGTCGGCATCCGACCTTCCGGTCGGACTTCTTATGGGGGCTTCGTGTGGTTTCTTCTGACGGATGGCTTGGACGGACTCAGGTTGCGGCATCCGTAAGGGGTTGCCTGAGATGACAGTTCAGTTACGAATAGCCAGTGCCGAGCGGGCTGGCGCGCCTAGAGGGTCCAGGGACATGGGTGGTGCCGAAACACCGGCAGGAACGGTCACAACCGGGGAGCATGCGGCCGGCAGCGAACGCGCGCTCACCTTGCAGGCAGATCCCACGACTGGGCGTCTGCACTGGTCTTTCGACCCGTTCGCCTTCGCATCAACTGCGGCCTACGGATCTCTCAGCCCGGTAGGGCCCGCCGGGGTCGTGCCCTACCGGGGAGTTGAGGGAGTCGAATTGCGCTTTAGCCGGGTCACTGGAGGGCTCAGTGAGATTGTGGTCACTCCCGGCATGCCGTCAGCTTCGTGGCGTGCGCTCACTGGGCTGCTCGAATGGGAGGAGCCATCAGACGCGATGGGTCGAAGGAAACCAGATAACGGATCGGCCACAGTTGGACTCAAACCGGGCGCCGGACATGCCTTTCGCTCTTGGATGAAGGCCCTCACCGCCCTTGATCGGATCGACACTCTGAATTCGAACCCGTCCCTCGGGATGCAAACCCTTCGAACAATCGACGCGTTGGCTGCGTTATGCCGTGCTGTCGAGTTGGGCTTCCCCGAAAGTCGACTCGTCGAGTGCCTGGCCGACGCATTGGGATCTCTTCTCGGCGCCGCCCCACCGCCCCTCCGACTCCGCTCGGGCGCAGCGCAACTGATCGAGGGATTGCTCGACCACGGCGTCATCAGAGCAGCACTGGGCGCGTCGGGCGTCGCGTGGCTGCACGCGGAACTGGCCCTGACGCCGAATCGGGCATTGGGCGACAGTAGGTCCAAGATCGGGTACCCGTTTCCAACGGCCAGCCATACGGCCGAGGTGCTGAACCTGGGGTTGGCTCTTCCGGAGGGATTGGAGCTGGACCCTCTTCGTTGCTCCCCGGGGGAGCTCCCGATCGACCCAAGGGGGGCCAGATGCTCGACTGTGACCGTGACGCGTGCGCTCGCCGAGGAATTCGGATTAGTTGCCGGTCGCCACGCCGGAGCGCTGCGCGTCCATCCAGGTTGGTTTGAACTCAGGCTGACCGAATCGACCCCCACTCCGTGGTACCTGACCCGGTGGGTGCACTGCTTTGACGGAGATCGGTTGATTGGTGCTGGCCCGATGCGCCTCGTATCCGGTCGGCTCGCTATCCGGATGTGGGACCTGTCAGGCGCCACCGACGGGGGCCGGGCCACTCTCATGATGACGGGACACCCGTGGCCCCCAGCACCCGATGGCTCCATAGTCCGCCTCTACGCCAAAGCGGTCCGAGCTGCAAGGCATGCGCTGGCCGCCCACGAACTGGGCGACGCGGGTTCTGCGAGCCTGTACTGGCGGAAAAGCGCGGCGTGCTGGTTGGCCCTCGGGTCGGCCGAAAATGCCGGGTGGGCTTGGCGGCTGGCAGAGCCCCACCCCCTGTCCGGTAATGCCACCCTCCGCTCCCAACTCGACGTGCTAGCCACTGCACCTCCGTGTCAGCTAAAGCCGACACCCTCGCAGTTCATCGCACCATTGGTCTTCGATTCGGGTGTGGTCGATGGATGAGAGCGCTGCTACCATTCGCGTCGTGGCGGGGAACGGATTCGAGGATGAAGATCCGGCTCCCGAAGGCATCGCGTTCCTCGAAGCCACCGCTGACAAGGTAGTAGCCCTGAGGCTGTGGTACCGGGTGGGCAAACCAATCGGTCGTGACCAGTTCATCACAGCCGTGCAGGAGCGACTCGGCAGTGGCTTGCAAGACGTCGGCCCATCCGAGGTGGAGGAGGCCACACGCCTTGAAGCATCGGACCTTCTGACGCGGGCCCTTTCCCACGAGGTGACTGACCCCGTTCGGCGGGCCAAGTGGATCTCACAGGCCCGGAACACTGTGGCCGTGCGTGAGGCCGAGGATGCGGTTCAAGCCACCTGGGTGCGATTGGTTCACGGCTCGCGGGCGGGCACGCTGTCGGTGCGCCACTTCCGTGACGGCACTGTTCCCACGCTCCAGGTGATGTTCAAGAAGGATGATGCTGAGAACGCCCTAGACCCCCGATTCAACCTGGTGCTCAAGTCGATCTGTGACGGCATCAATCGGTCACAGGCCACTGCGGAGGAGGGCAAGTTCGGGGACGAGACCACGACAATCTTGCGTCCTCCACTTCCTTTGCACGTCCTAGGCGAAGAGGTGGTGGCGCGATGCACGCAACGGACGATCCTTGGCGGCAAGGATCCGGTCCCGAACACGGTCGACCTGCTCATGACCGGTGATGCTGCTGCCCAAGCGTACCGATCACTGGTAACGGTCATCCAGAGCGCTCACATTGACGGACCCCTCATCAGCCCAGACCTGAGCCAGGCGAGGCCCAACGAGGCCAAGCGGGACTTCGCCTATGCCTCTATGGCGGCGAACCGCTTCCTATCGGAGTGGTACGGCGAGGAGTTGTACCTAACTGGTCTACGACAAGATATGAAACAGGTGTTGTCGAGGGCGATGAAGGAAACAGTCCCCGCCTACGAGAGTGAGAGGGCACTGTCACGCGCCCGTCCCAACGTTGGTTGGATCCTATACCAAGCTCCCGAAATGCTGCCTCCAGTGGCTCCCGAGGCATTTGCTGACGCTGCCGACGATCTGGATTGGGAGGCCAACACCGGGTGGGCCGATGCCGCATTTATAGTCCTCTACCAAGTCATCGCCCGATGCGTGACTCTCGGGTATATGCCGGCTTTCCTCCTTGCACCTCCCCGGGACGTGTCCGCCCCACGAAGGATCGCCCGCGGAACGTGGTTGCGGCGGCTTGCGCTGGAAGTCTCGGACTGGCGTCATGAGGCACTGAGACGGGTCGGGCGCGCCGATTTGATACGCGCATTCGCCGACGCCGCCGGCTCAGGTGACAGTCCTTTCCAAAAAGACATCGCGGCAGCAGCACGCGAGACGATCGACGATCTAACCCAGAGCATCAACAGACAACTTCAACACTCAGTGGGAGAACCGAGTCCTGCCATCGAGACGGCAATCGATGCCGCTCGGTCAGCGATCGAAACACTTTCCCAGCTGCTTGCAAAGGAAAGCCAAGCAGAGGGGCAGTACGGGTGACCACGACGGAAGACATCGTCGGCGCAATCGTCACACTGCTGGGACCCGACCTGACGCCGGGCGGGGTCGAATGGGTGTGGGCCATCGAGTCGCATCTTGATGCCGCCGATCGCATCTTGCCAGCGGGGCCGGTCACCGCTTCCCTGCCCTTCGGGGTGACCATCATCGCCGACCGGATCGCGCCTGAGACCGTCTCCGGCATGGTCGTGCGAGCCTTGGGTGATGATGAGCGGCCGGCGGCGCCAGCACCCGAGGCGCTCAGGATCGTGACCCGGCTGTTCGGATCGGAGGTCGCGGCTGCGCTGGTGCCGGGCAAGAGGCTGCCCACGGAGCCCCGTCATGTAGTCGCCGCCGCCGACCGCCTGACCCATCGCAGGGCCGGTCACTTGGCTTTAGCCTGTCAACGGAGCGCCGAGCTCGACCGGCCAGGTTCGTCCGCCTCGATCTGGTCGGCACAGATAGCTGCCGATGCGTTCGGCCTGGGTGCCGAGTTCGAGCCGTGGGCTCGGACGCACGCTCGCTCAGGAGCCGCAGCTTTGAGGCTCCTTCCAATCCCCCCGGGATTTAGCGACGCCGGACCGCAGGACGAGAGATGGCGCCCATTCCGTATCGCTTTCGATCGCCTTCGGGGCCAGGTAGGTGCTCTGATCGGCTCGGCAGATTTGGGGGAGCTTTCCACGGTGGTGTCTGCTGCAGCGGGCCGCATCGAGATCGAGGACGCCGACGTGGACCGGCTGTTTGCAGAGCTGGCCAACTCTGCCGGCGAGCGCTGGTGGCAGGAGGCCCAGTTGGCAAGCTCTGTGAGGGGCCGCCAAGACGGGTCGGATCAGTCCGGCCCGTCCGAAGAGACACCAGGCGCCAGGTGGCGACCGGTAGCCGTGGCCGGCCTCGTGGCGGACGGGGTTTTTGTAGAGACGCTTTGGAGACCCGACCCAGGAGACGCGGGACCTGGTGCCATCCGAGTGCAGGTGGAAGGCCGCCTTTCGGAACTTGCGGCCGGCCTTCCGGCTGCGATGCTCGATCGCCTGTACGTTCAAATCGTCGACATGGCCACATTGAACGTGCTCGATGCGGTCGGCGGGCGGTTATCTCGAGATGGCGGACGGGCCGGTCTGAGGTTCAGTGCCTCTCCGAAGATCCCCCGAGGCTGGTCCACCGAGGATGTCATGGTAGCCCTCAGTCTCACCGATCCTCTCGAACGCCGCCAACTGCGCCGCATGCGGAAACAGGCTGCCCAACGGCGGCTCGCAAACGTTGCCGATGAGCATCGACTACCCGGTGCTTCGTTCGGCGCTGCAGTAACACAGTCAGACACGACGAGCGCCCTCTTCGACGAAAGCGACACCCTGGCGGCCGAATTCGTACGGCGAGCGCCTGGACAGGCGCTCGAAGCGGAGATCGTTGCCACCGGGATCAGACCGGATCTCCCGGAGTTGGTCGACGGGCTACTGGCGGTGCTCGATCCTGCGCTCGGAGACCGAGCGATCGACGAACTGATCGCGCAGGCAGACACCTGGCGGAGTTGTGGGCGACTGGCGGAGTCGGTCACGATCATGTGTGCCGTGCTTGATCATGAGCGGGGGATTGACCGGCTGTGTGAGGGCGGCGAGTCGGAACCCCTGGTCGCCGACCTGGTCTGGGCAGCGTTCCAGACCGCCGATGCTTCCATTCTGCGCCGGGCAGCCGCTTGTTACGATCGGCTGTTCCCCAGGGACAGCCCGGACGACGAGGGCGAGATCGACATCAATTAACGGCATCCGTCAGACGCCAGCGACCACCTCAGCTGGAGCAGGCGTACCCATGGACCTCAATCGATTCGTCGCGGCTACCACCAACCTGCACCGGGTGACCGTGGCGACCGACCGCCGCCTTCGGTTAGCCGCATGGGTGGGCCTCATCGCCATCAGCACCTCGCTCGTTGTCCGGTGGACCCTCGGGGGGCTAGTGGGTACGGCCATGCGACCGGGGTTCTTCATCATCGGGTGGCCCCTGGTCAGATGGGGAATCGACCCAGGAGGCCCGGTCATGGGCGAGTGTGCTTTGCTCTGCGCACTACTCGGCGGGATCGTGGCGTTGGCTACCCGCGGATTCAGTCGGGGCAGCCGGGCCGGGCAGCTGGCGATCGCTGCCGTCGCCGTGGACTTGGTGACGGCCCTCCCGTTGGCCTTGGCGTTGTTCGTCTCGGTCTTCGACATCGCCCTGTGGGCAGCGCTCGGCGTGCTGTGTTTCGCCGTCGTCGTCCTCTTCATCTGGGCCTTGCTTTCCGGCTCGAGCAGCTGATTTCGCCGACCAGCATCCGTCATGCGGTTTCGGAAGCAGACAACCAGGAACGGAGGTCCGACATGACAAACAGCACCATCGACCGAGCAGCCGTGGTACGGCTCAATCGGTCTGGGGAGCTTGTACGGCGGAAAGCGGAGCGGGCGGGCGTGACCATCGAGAGCCTGGGGACCGCGCTTCTCTTCGACCGTCCCCGGGCCTACTCAGGAGCGTCGAGTGACTGGGTCCTACTCCCAGCCGATCAGGACCCGGCGGTGGCCGCCGGAATGGGCATCCCGCGCGACCAGCGCGACCGGCTGTTGCTTCTGGCCACGGCGGGAGTGAACTTTCCGGCGATCTACATTGCCCACGAAGTACCAAAAGGGGTGATCCCAGGGCTGGAGGGGGTGCAGCCCCATTTGGAAAACGGTGAGCCGGTGACGCCCATGAGCCGGTTCCACGAGATCGCATCAGAGGAGATCGAACGAGCCGTGGAGATCCCACCCCCAGAGCAGACCGTGGCCCTGACCACGAGCCTGGGCGAGGCAGCCTCGCTGGTGGGCCGAACGATGCTCCGGTTGGCACCGGTGGTCGGCAGCTTGGCCATCGCTCCACTCCTTGCCGTGGGAGCTTTGACCAGCCCGCTGGCCGGCCTCGACCCGGTGGTGTTCGGGGCCTGGACAGGCGGTCCGGGCCCCGGCTCAGGCACCCCCGCCGTTTGGTTCGCCCTGGCCCAGTGGCGGTGGTGAGCGGTCCATCCCGTATCCGTCAGTCCTAACTGAAATCAACGACCGGGGTACAGGCCCTGGAGAGGAGAAGGAAGAATGCAAGAACTTGAGCTGATGGAGATGCCAACGGTGCCGGCCACATTCCGGCAGCTGGGGGTATTGGTACTCGACGGCAGCGGGTCCATGACCTTGCCCGTCGACTCGATGCCGGGCCAGACGACCAAGGCGGATGCAGTCAACCTCGCCGTACGAGAGCTAATGACCCGGATGAAGGCCAGCCGGAAGCAGCAGAACTTTAGCTTCGCCTTTGTGAATTTCCACGACACCGTTTCCCATTCCACACCGATCATCGCTGTCGCCGACGTCGACGACAATGGGGACTTCGACCCGACATCCCATGGGTCGGGCGGGACGTTCGTGGGCTCGGGACTCGAGGAGGCCGGCCGGCTGTGCTCTCAGTTCCTGGGGGACTCGGCCGAAGCACTTCCTTCGTCCGTCGTGGTTCTGGTGATGACTGATGGCGAGTGTTCGGACCCTGAGCGGACCAAGTCGATCGCAGCTGGGATCAAGACCGACGGGCGCGTCTCAATCGCCACTGCCTACTTCGGCACGAAGGGCGTCACCGACAGCGAGGGGCCGGCCATGCTACGTGAAGTGTGTTCGGATCAGGCACGGTTCTACAAGACGGTCTACGACGGCGAGGCGCTTCGGAAGTTCTTCACGGCATCGATGACCGCTGCGGCCGCTAAGTTCGGCGACGAAGGCGGGGGCCTGTTGTGACAGTCTCAGCGTGGCGGTCGCCGTTCGCGGCGGCCGCCACGGTCACCGACCGGACCGAGTCGTCGGCCAACCAGGACGCCGTCGTCGTACTCAACCCCGAGCAGGACGGGTGTTGCGCTGTGGTCCTTTGCGATGGCATCGGGTCGTGGGATTGCTCGGGCGTCACTTCTCAGGTTGCAACCCAGCGGGCAGCGGCCGTGCTCCGCCAATACGGCCCCTCAGCCATCGACAAGGCATTCGCCGAGGCCCAGGATGCCGTCCTGTCTATCGGCCGGGAATGGAGCGGCGCCGCGGCGAAACGGGCTGGCGGTACGACCATGCTCGTCGCCACCGTGCCCGAACCGGGCGAGCTGCTGCTCGGCTACGTAGGTAACGGTGCGGCGCTCGAATGCCGACCTGTGCACGGCGTCAATGCACCGATGCGGGTCCAGTGGTCAAACCATCTTGTGCCGCACTCGGGCATCGAACACGGCCAGGAGGTCCTGACGCGGGCGTTGACCACCGAGTCGGTGCTCCCGTTGCCCGTTTCGCTGCTGAGGATCCGGCCGACCGAAAATGCTGTATTGCTGTTGAGCTCCGACGGCATTTGGTCCCAGGAGCAAGCCCCGTTGGCGCGGACCGCCGATGGCCAGCGCTGGATGCAACTTCCTCCGGTCTTGTTGCGGACGCTCGACCTGGCAGGACAGGTGCTTTCATGGATGTCGGAGGAGGACGAGGAGGAAGTGCTCGCCTCCGACAGTACCGCCCGGCCCAGTCCTAACGAGGCGATCCAGGCGCACCTCGATGCACTTCGCTCCGACGACCTTCTCGACGACGACTCAACCATCGGGCTGCTGGCTATCTGATCGGGCACCAGTGCGCGCCCATTTGCCCCCACCCGAACCACCGACGCCTTGGAGGCACCGTGAGCATCGAGTTGCAACTCATCAAAGCCATATCCGGCTGCGCTGCGCTGTGGCCCGATCAGGCAGCGGGACTCGTTGCGGGATCGACGCTTGCCGTCGGGCGCGAGATCGGGAACGGTGCCTTCGGCACGGTATACGCATGCACCGGTATTGGCGGCCGCACCATTGACGGTCTGGTGGTGAAACGCCACCTAGATAACAGCGGGGTTACCCCCGAACAGTGTGCCAGCGTGCTCGCCGCACTCCACGCTGCGGTCGATGCCCGGTGGGGGTCCGCATCGGATATCGCCCATCAACACCTGACCGGCCTGCCCTTCTGGGTCGGAAGGGCGCGCTGGGGAGCTGACGAAGTCGTGGTCAGCGTGTCACTGAACCTGGTCGAGCTGGGCTACCAGCCCTTCGACCCGATCCTCGAAGACCCCAAACGGCTCGGCGCGTGGCTGGCACTTGACATCGGCGATCGTCTGCAGATGGCCTTGGCATTCGCGAGGTCACACGCCATGTGCGAAGAGATGGAATTCGTCCACGCCGACATCAACGTCGAGAATGTCTTCGTTGACCCTGGCCGTCGTCGAGCGACATTGATCGACTTCGACTCCGGAAGCCTCCCAGGGTCGCCGAACCGCGGGCCACTCACCTGGGGAAAGCCGGACGACTTCGTTGCCCCCGAGGCCAAGAAGGGGGGTCGACTCGATCCCAGTGCCATCGGTCTGCTCACCGATCGTTGGGCGGTGACTTGGATGATCCATTACCTACTTTTCGGAGTTGGGCCGCTCTTCTTTCTTGCCCAACTGTCGACGCCTGCTATCAGCGACTACCTCGCAACGTTCTCCTGGCCGGACATCGATCACAACTCCCCCATGATCAATCATCCAAACCGCGCTTTCTACAGCCGTTTTCTCCAGGAACTGGCCGAGGTGCCGCCCGCCACCGTCGAGATGTTTCGCCAGTTCGTGACGATTGGAGCTCTCGATCCGTCGCGCCGCCCGTCATCCGCGGAATGGTGCGCCGCACTCGATGCAGTGACAGTGGCTCCCAAGTTTGAGTCGGTGGCACTGTCAGCAAACGTCACGCTTGACCTGTCCCCGATTCAGATCGCTTGGTCGGCTCCCGGTGCGGACACGGTCACCATTGGCGGTGAGGGGACGTTCCCGGGGAGGGGCAGGACCCAGATGCTCCTCCGCCGATCGGGGCCGATCCGATTGGTAGCCCGGAATGCATTTGGAATGTCCGAATATGAAACCGAGCCCGTCACGGTGCTGCGGGGCCCTCAGATTCAGGTGCCGGAGATGCCAGTGGTTCACCTATGCAGCCCCAGTCCGCACCCGTGCCTCGGGGATGCCACCGGCGGCTACCGGTTCGTGCGGGCTGCGGGCACGCTCGCGTTGGCAGCGCGAACTCGATGTGCACCGGACGATCTTCTCCGAAGGGTAGCCCTCCTGCCACCCGCATCCGTCAGAGGTCCATCGACAGCAACCATCGGAGCCCGTTCCGGGCCCCGGAGGGGAACCCCGAGACCGATCGGTCCACCTCGCAGCGGGTGGCCAGTGCCACCCGACCCGACTGGCGCCGGGGACTGAGATCCCGGACCTCCAGGGCCAGTGGGGACCCAAACATAAGGAGCCAAGATGGCCAAAATAGGGAGCTTCATGATCTGGCTGTCGGGTGTGGACCGCCCGACCCTTGAGCGTTGTCCGATGGACCGGGCCAAGTTCCAGGGCATCGGGGGCTCGGTCCTGACCGTGGCGGTTCTCGCCGCAGGATCCTGCACCTACGCGCTGGTGGTGGCACTTTCAGTGCCCGTGCCAGCGGCAGTGTGCCTTGGTGCGATGTGGGGACTTGCCGTCGGGAATCTGGACCGTTGGTTCATCACGGCCATGCGGAGGCGTCCTAGCGTGCGGGCCAACATCATCCAGTTCCTGCCCCGCCTCGTGCTCTCACTACTCATGAGCCTGGTGATCGCCGAGCCCGTGCTGCTCCGGGCGTTCCAACCCGAGATTCGCGCCGAGCTACTGGTCATGCAGGCCCAGCAGCAGGCTGCGTTCCAATCGCAGCTCAATGGCGACACCCAGTTCCGGCAGATCCCGGCCGATCAGGCCCGGATCGCCTCCCTGGAAGCCACGGTCAACGGAACTGTCACGAACGGAGCGGTCCTGAATGACCCTCTGGTGAAGCAGCTCACCCAGCAGGTAGCGACCACCCAGGTGCAATATCAAGCAGCGCAACAGGCCGCCATCTGCGATCTACAGGGTACGTGTGACCAGGCGGGAGCAGGCCCTGTCTATGACCAGAAGGTGGCGGTCAGTAACGCGCTGGGAGAGCAGCTCGCTGCGCTCAACGCACAGCTCCAGGCGGCCAAGAACCAGGTCACAAGCCGACTCGCCACGTCGCTTGCCAAAGATCAGGCCACAGCCACCATGGAGCTGGCGACCCTGCAGCCGCAGTTGGCGTCTCTCCAGAAGATCAAGTCGGCCGAAATCAACGCGCACGCGGCGGCCACGGGCTCCGATAATGGCCTGCTCGCACGCATGGAGGCCCTCAACCGCATCGCCACAGGGTCGATGACTCTTACCGCCGCCGTGTGGATTTTACGACTCTTCATCGTCGCCATCGACTGCGTGCCGGTGGTGGGCAAGCTGATGATGAATCTGGGCCCAGCCAGTCGCTACGAGCTGGAGATTGAGAGCGAAGAGGAAATGCAGTGCCGGCTGGACGATGGCCGGCGATCCGCAGCCGAAGAGTTGGCATGCGCTGAGCAGCGGCGCCAGATCAGCGAGCTGAAGCACAGCGAGGACTTGCAGGAGGAGGTCGCCCGGAAGCGCTCCGTTTTGGTCGCCGAAAGTCAGGAGCGCCTCGACAAGGAGCTGCTCGCACGATGGGAAGCCGAGCAGTTCCGGGCCATTCGCGCTGGGGAGCTTGACGACCTCCTTCAGGTTGTCTGACTGCACCATGCAGCGACCAGCCTCATCGCTGGTTCGCTCACCAGTGCGATCCGGTCAAGGGCGGCCAGCCAGTAACCCGGTTATCCGTCAACGGTCCTTCCGACAGTGCGTCGTACCAGTCGTCGCCAACCGGCGACATGAGCTCAGAAGGAGACAATTATGCGTACTGACGACAGCTTCATCCTCCCGCTAACCAGCACTCGGGTCGTGGCCCAACTCCACGAGATCGGCATCCGGATCCGTCAGGGTGACGACGGAAGAATCCTCGCAGCCTTCGGCGAGCCCGGCGAACTCCAGTTCCTGACCATCCTCTCAGTCGAGGAAACCTACCTCTGCGTCCGTTCCCAGGTCCAGCAGGAATTCAGCGCCGACCAGATGCTCGTGGCTTCCACAGCGTGCAACAACTGGAACCGCCAGCACCGCTTCCCGGTCGCAGTCGTCGCCGACGACGGCGGTGCACGCGATTGGATCGTTTGCCGGTACCAAGTGCCAGCTGGGAACGGTCTTACAGACCTCCAACTTCGCATCCATCTCGAATGCGCTCTCCAGGCCATCGGTGTGTGCTGGCACGACCTCGTGGGACAGCTGGCAGAGGTCCGAGCCACGGAGGAGACAGCGGTCACCGCCAGCGAACTGGAGGCCTGGCTCGATCGGCAGACCGCTTGATCCCTCGGTGCAGGCCCATCCCGGCCACCGCTGCCATCGCGGACCGGGATGGGCGGGAATCCGTCAGAGAACGTGAGCGCCCTACGTCGTACGGGGCATGCCCAACTACCTCCACATCACACAATCAGACGATGCCGACGTACGTGACGTCGAGCTCGTACTCCGTCGGATGCACCGCCAGCGGTTCCACAACCCCGGGCGGGGTGATCACGAGAATACTCCTGTCCAGTGCCAGATCTGCCTCGAGCTTGCTTGGAACACGGTGCTGGAGATCCGGCGCCAGATGGTGACCCGCGGTCTGTTGGACTTTGCCGCATTCGCCACCACCACCGTGGTCCGCGGTCGCATGCTCGATGCGGAACGGAAGATCCGGACACAGCAGGGCCGCGTCGCACGAGCAGATCAAGTAGCGAAGGCCAAGTGCACACAGCGAGCACTCACCAACGCAGCGGAGTCCGGGATGCTGCCATGCGGAGTCGCGCTTGCCCAGACCATCTTCGAACGAGTCATCCAGTACGTACAGTACGGGAACGACCTGCCGGAGTCCGGATGGGACCTCCCCTACGGTCGCATAGGCCGGGGCTTGCCCGGCACGAAGCAAGACGCGAGCGCCGCACTAGTGGCCCATTGGTGGGCGAAGATTCGACTGGCGCTGGAGGCCGACAGAGGCGCCTCCGATCTCTTGGCCCGCCATGTCGACGCCCACACCGAGACCCAGATCCGTCTGGCCAATCAGGTTGCCGGCGGCGGCCATACCGAGGACATTGAAGCTGGGGCGTTCATCGGCGGTGCGTGGCCAGCGGTGGACCCAGAGCGCGATGCACTTGAAGAGGCGAAAGAACAAGCGGCACGCGAGGCCCAGAAAGGGCTCGAACTGGAAGACGTCCTGCGGGATGCAATCGATCGCCAATTCGGGATGGGCGTGGCAACTCGAATCGCCGAAGCCGACCCTGAAGCGTGGGCGGAACTGATGGCAGACGTTCGCTTCATGTCGGGTCAAGCATGACAATGATCCCGCCGGGCCCGCCGGCATTCTTCCCAACAGCGAACGGACTACATCCGTCAGTGTTCCCCACGTCCATACGTCGTACCAGTGTCACGAACGTGACAGACCGACAAAGAGTCAAAGGAGGCTCTCATGATCAACCCAGACGAAGTTCCAATGCCCCTCACCAATGGCCGGATAGCCGCGCAAATCCATGAGCGCGGTCTCCGCTTTGGCCCGAGCACGGACGGTGGCGTTGTCGCCAGCTTCAGCGCCGGCAGCAGCGATCCCGCCGTGGTCATCTCGTTCAAGGTGGAGGGCAGCGAGGAGTTCCCGATTTTCGTCGCCACTTCAACGACGGGGGTGCTTCTGGAGAACGAGGAGGCTGTTCGGTCCATCGCCACAACGAACAGGTGGAACGCCACACACCGCTTCCCGACGGCGCTCGTAGAGGTAGGACCCGGCAACAAGGCAGTCGTCGGGACCCAGCTCCATCTGCCCGCTGGGGGCGGCCTGACCGATGTCCAGCTCCACGACCTCGTCGGGCTGGCGGTATCGGGTGCACTGGAGTTCTGGCGCGAGTCCGGGGCCGGCCAGCCCGGAGAGGAGGACCAAGAAGAAGGAGTGGCATGATCGCCACCGGAAGCGCCCCCACGTCAATCACCGGGGGCGCTTCCGGTGGGACCGCTAGTGGCTCCGCTCTTCGGTAGTATCGCTTGGATTCCGGCGATAGTCCATCGAACGCAGGGATTCGAGTAGTTCGGCCGGTGGAGCCGCGAACTCTTCGATGTGCTCAACCGAGCGGTATGGCTTGTCCGCAGCGGTCACGTTGACAGCACCGTAGACATTCGATTCCGGGTCAGCGATGAACTGGAGGCCCTTCGAGCCATTCCACACATCGATGAGCTTGCAGTCAATGGCTTTGAAGTACCCCTTCAGCCCATCCCCGAACCAGACCTGAGCCAGGAACGAACCGATTGCGGTGACCCTGAAATCAGCCCCACGCTCACTGAACACGCCCGTGAATTGCAGATGTCGCATGGCGCTCTTGAATATCTCGATAGATGCAAACTCGCCTCGGGTTCGTCTCTGTTCCACAACGTCGAGTCCCGCACCAGCGACACACCGTAACGACAGCTGACCTCCGTCCACGAAACGGCAGGAGCGGAGCAACATCGTCGAGATTCGGCCGCCATAGATCACCATGCCCCCGTCAGAAGAGGACCAGTCCATGCCACCTTTCTGGTCAGCCTTCGTGGCAGGACGGGCCGGTAACCCCGGCTTGGCCGAGAACAGGGCATCAATCCCACCGCGAACCCCTTGGTACTGAGCAAAGCTCGATGAAAGGGTCTCGGAGCACTTCACGAGAAAGCTCGGTGGTGCCCATGAGCCACCAGTTGCCGGTATGCATGGACCGGTGATGACGCAATCGGAGAACATGGCTCCGTCAAGCAAGCAATTGACGAATGTCGCATTGGTGAATCGGCAGTCAAAGAAGTAGCACCCACGCAGGTCACAGTTGACAAATACAACCCGCTCGAAGTGCGCATTGACTCCGGCCCCTTTCCAGCGAAGGTTCACCAGAAGCTTTGGGTCTGCGCCCCCCTTCAGTTCATTCGGTGATCTACCGGACACGAGCCACTCGAAAGACGCTCCACGCGGTGCGGTGATGGCATGGAGTGCCTCGGTCGGCCCATCGAGTTCCTGGCGTGACCAGGGCTCCAGAGCGTCTCCAAAGCCGTCATGAATGAGTGACACCCTCATCTCGCTGCTTTCAAAGCTGCTGATTCGAATCAAGGAGCTCTCTTGCAACCAGACGAGTGCGAAAGCGAACCGGCGGAGCTCTTCGATCAATACTGCGGCCGGCGACATGCCGAACATGGGACCACAGGTCACCTCAGCCGGGTCCGCGTACTTACCTGAAGGATCCGCCATTAGCCGCTCTGACCACGAGCTACCACCTTTGCGGCGCCCGAGCCAAGCATCCGCCGCCTCGGCGATGGCGTGACGGTCGCCACTGATCAGATCAACCGATGCGGCCGCTCCCGACGCCAAGGGGGTCTCAACCAGCACATGGAACAAAGCTTCGAATTGTCCCTCCGAAATTGGGCCGAAGTTCGGTTGACCTTCGCCCGGCGAGGAGCGGGGAATGCCAGCCTCAAGCAGGCTGGCGAACTCACTTTCCATCGCCGTCCGAGCCAGGTCGCCCACTTCCCGGTACAACTTGAACCCGCTGCTTGATAGGTGCTTCACGGACCGTGCCACCAGCTTGGCGGTGCCCTCCACCAGATATGGGTCCAACTTGGCAGATGCCTTCCGGCACCGCAGCAGTTTCACTGCAATCGATTCCATCAACCCATTCACGAACATCGCCTCGTGCTTGCGCCGGCCCTTCTGCTTGATGACCATGTCTCTGGTAACCGTCCCGCCATCGGCATCCGAATGAAGCACGTACAGCAGGGCTTGGAGGTGGAGCAGGCCGATCCGACGGAAGGGATCGTTTGCTGTCGCCTGACGGGCCTTCAGCCAATGGTTCGCTACCAGCACCGCGGCTTGGGAATCAATAGCCAGTTCCTTGCGACTGTCAGACCTGTCTGCCGCGTTCACCACGTCGAGCGCGAACGAGTCGTCAATATCCTTAAGGAGAATCTGAGTGATCGTAAACTGCTTGGCTGCCTTCTCAACGGGCCGCAGCAGGTGGAGGTACTCGTCCCGGAACGAGATGACGATCTTGAGTTTGGTCCCGTGATTGAGATCGAGGATCAGTTCGTACAGTTTAGCGGTGACGGCCGGTCGGAAGCGGATCAGTTCTTCGAACTGGTCCAAGACGATCACGGCCCGGCTGCCGTAGCGGTCCTCCAAGTCCCAGAAGAGTCCCGGACCCTCGACGAGATCGTCGAGGGCCTCCTGATCCTGGTGGGGTCGCTGGAAATCCTGACGCATCTTCTCCGCTAGAAACGAGGCCGGATCCTTGGCATCGAATGCGCCACCCCAGAACCGGCACACCGCCACCTTGTACCCCGACACCCGCAGCTTCGGCACGAGGCCCGCCTCGAGCAAGGAAGTCTTTCCGACACCGGACGGCCCCGTCAGCAGCATGAGGCTATGGGTATCCACTTCCCTCAGAAACTCGTCGCAGTCCTTGTCGCGTCCAATGAGCAGCTCGCTCTCGTCGCGATCGGTCTCCAGTGGGCGAGGACCAGGCCACGGACACTCGTCGAGGTCTCTCCGATTCTCCATCCACCAACCAAGATCGATTGCTTTCACCGAGATGTCTCTTCGGCCAATGGGCAGGGCCGGTCCGTAGGAGGTCGCTTCCCGCTCCACTCGTCGTACGGGTCGGCCCGCACGTGCCGAGCGTAGTGCGCCAGGTCATCGACGAAATCCGAGCAGTCGCTGCTGACCACGTCGAAGCCCAGCCAGTAGAGCAAGCCTGCCTCATCCTCATCGATGTTCTTGTTCACAGCCAGACCCTCGATGTCGCTTCGCCCCGGACTGCGCTGTGCCTTTTTGCGCCCGTCTCCACTGGTGGGCTTCGGGGGCAAGTGCGTCGACGTTCGTGCCGGTGAATCGGCGTCGTCCGGGGACCCGGAACGCATACGGCTGACCGCAATCTGCGATATGACGCGGCTGCGGACCGCAGGATCTGCTACTGGCACCCCGAGGGAAAGCCAGAATCTTGGATTGCATTCACCGTCTTCCAATAGGTTGGGATGAAGAGCCCGACTTACACGTTCGGGTGGACCCTTGCTCGCGTCATTCCCGGTCCAGAACATCTCGAGTTCCGAGATGCGCAGGGCAAAGTACTCGTCAACGGTCACCGCGGGGACCACGGAGAGGTGTGATCCTTTCGTGGAGAGCTTGAACTCGGAGAGGAAGCCTGGAGGAAGACCTCCAAGTTCGAAGAGCGGGCATCCGCTGAGGTGCACCACAATGGGTCGGTCGAGCAGCTGACGTGGGTTGTAATCCGGGGTAAATGGTCTCCAATTGGTGGGGTGAAGGATCATCTCCAGGCCTTCTGACCAATCGGCCACAGATGAACTGTCGATGTCGCCAATGAGCCAGCCGAATTCGGCTTCCGTAGCGCTTGGCTCGGGCACCTTGAGGATGTGCACCGGCACCACGACTGAGAACATTCCCTTACGCGGGGCAGACCAGAGGGCCATCTCCAATTCGACGTCGAATGATGTGACGAAGGCCACGGCCGGCGGCAACACCGTGCCCGGCCCGAGCCCGATCAAGGCATCGGTCTGGGCCCACATGACGTCTGCTGCCCCTTCGTAGAGCCGATCCCGGGGCGAATCGGAGGGTATCTCAGGATTGAGGGACTTCCAGGATTCCCTGGTGGCGTACATCAGCATGTCGGAGACTGAGGACCAAAGCTTGGTCAGAGGACGGAGCGTCTGCGATCCGGTAATGATCTCTTCTCCCTTGCGGAGTCGCAACTGGAAGAGCAGGTCCGTCCATCCCGGGTAAATCGGCGTCCGGCGGGTAAGGAAGAACCATGCCACTTCGGTCATGAGCCGCAGATGCACAATCCCAATGCTCTGCGCAGTCCTGTTGTCGCCCGGCACGAGGCTGTGACGGATGTCGTTAAGTAGGGCCATGGTCGCAGCCGCCACCTCAGAGTCACCCTGGCGTGCTTCACTCCCGCTCCAGCCCCCCGAGGATAGGAGTACCTTTGATCTGTCGATCAAATCGACCAAAGGGTCGAGCAGACTGGTGCGGACGTCTCGAAGGTTGTACGAGGGGAGTGTGAGGTCGAAGTAAGCCGCATCATCGTCCGATCGGGCTAGCGCAGAGGGGCCGGCCGCCAGAACGCGATGGAACAGTCTCGTCATCAATGCGGCGATGAGGGTGACATAGGCGTCGATCGGCTCAATCGTCGGTGTCTCCGAATGCCCGGCTGCGAGCCCGCCCGCATTGCCCTGGGGTTCAGGCTGTGCCTTCTGGCCGGGGATGCTCATACGATTCCAAACCAAGGACTCGGTAAACCGCTGAGCGATGGTGGCGGGCGACTCGCTTTCCTCCGGCCAAGGGAGGTCTTCCAAAGCATCATGGACCGCCTGGGCGAGGGATGTGGAGGTAAATCCCGGCTCCTCCCAGAGATCGAGGCACCCCGATCCGAGCACCAAAGTTAGCCAGGGGAATCCCTTCCAGGCCTCCGGAAAGATCGACTTGCTCTCCTCGGTGCCGCCTGCGCCACCATCTTCCTGCTCGACCCGATTCCTTACCGCCAACTCCATCGCCTGGCACAAGCTGCGGTCGTCAGTGTCCCTCACCTTATCCTTGAGATACGCAGCACGACTTGGGAGCCGCGTCCGACCGCCGCGGCTGATTGGGTATGGATAACTCCCCGCGTTGCCGTCATCTTGCCCACGCTGCGTTGCCTCGGTTGCCATGGCGCCGAGGTTACTTGAGTGCCACTTCGGAATGTCTGGTGGAAGATGCCTCCCGGAGCGGCCCCCGTGTGGCCCCGGCAGCGCACCACTCGGTGACTGCCGTACTCCACGGCGGAGCCAGGTCGTAGCCGCCTTTGGTCAATTTGCTTTTGGCGGTTACCCTGGCCACTGTCGCCCCAGGCTCGGTCATCAGCTCGGGCCTGGTCACTACGTCGATCCTGCTGGTCCCGGGGATGGCGATGAGTGCGTCCACCAGGTTGGTTGGATCGACTGATGTAGGTGCCTCGCCAGTCCAGTGGACGACGAAGTGGGCCAAATGGGGGTCCGCTGCCGCGAATTCCACCAGGGAGGAGCCGGAAGGCGCGCTGATGCCCAGGAAAGCTGCGATGTGCTCGAGCAGGATGCAGCTAGTTCCCCATTCGACGGATAGTTGAGAGGAAGCATGTGTCGATCCTTGCAGTCGGGGGTTCACTTCGGTGAACAGGGGAACCCCGTTCCGGTCGATCAGGAAGTCCACCCCGAAACCACCCAGGTAGCCGAACCGCCGGAGCCACTCTCCGATGGCTCGGACCGAATCGTCCATAGTGGACAGCTGCGATCGCTCGAGGTCGGTGGCGGCGGCAAAGTCGTTCCCGCAGTAGCCGAACGGACGCGTTGTGCACTCGGGTACGCCGATGAGTTGCACCGAAGCGGGGTGGACGGTGATGCCATCATGCCAGACCACTGCATTTACGTTCACCGGTAGACCGCCGTCGATGTACGGAGCGACACTCACGTACGCCTCGTCCTCGATGGGCCAGTGTGTCTTCAGTGTGCTCGGCTCATCGATTCGGACAAGGCCTACGCCACCATTGGTCCGGCTCCTCCGCAGGATAACCGGACCTTCATCAAGGAAGCGTAGGGTTTGGAGTTGGTCGTCGTCCGCCACATAGGTCCAGTTGATGAGCGGAATTCCCAGATTTGCAATCTCCGTCTCCACCCACGGCTTATGTTCGAACGCTGACTGGTGGTCGTGGAACATCCCGAGGTAGCGGCACTTCTCCTGTCGTGCGAAGCAGGCGGCGGAAAGGAATGTGGAGGGCCGATAAGTGAACACGGCGCTCGGTCGTGACAGTGTCTTGAGGACATCGCGGCGAAAGGCGTTCATGGCATCCGAATGGAGGTCACCGTCGATGTCGAATGTGTCGAGGTCGACGCGGGCCCCGGTGAGGTCCTCAAGCGCGATGCTGTCAATCGTGGACCGGTGTCGATACCTGCTGATGATTGAGTAGGCGGCACTCAGTTGGTCGAGGTCGGTCACGGACTCTACGTCGTCCCCTCGGGTCCCAAACCACACAAGCTGCACGTGACCGAGGCGATTGGAGACCTCATCAAGAAGGGTCTTCCTGTCCATATCAGGACAGATCCGCTGCACGAAACAAGGAGTGCCAGCGACCCCTTGCTCGCTCCGCATTCACCAACACGCCTCTTCGCGGGCATGCGGCCTTCACGGTTCGGCCACGGCACCTCTTCCGGAGGCGAGACGCGGAGCCGCCCACGAAAGGTAGGCAGTCCTTCATAGGCCTCGCTCCATGATGCATCGCATCACAACGGCTCCGGAATCTCGTCCCAGGACCAAGCGCTTAGACGTTCGCCGGTCTGCACCAGAATCATCGTCGGCTCATCCCTGACCGCCGGGGCTCTAGCCACCCGCACCCGTTCTGGCAGCTCGTCCAGGGGAGTAGCGCGGATTGATGTCTCGATCCCAAGGGTGCGGGTTACATGCAAGACAGGCTGATTGTCTTGCAGGCCGACGGCAGCGAAAAGAGTCACGGAGGCCCCCATGGACGCGTCGATGTCGATCCAACGTTCGATTGGGTACCGGACGAAGGCATCCGCCTCATCCCCCTCGCGGACCAGACATCCGTTGGCGTCGATCAAGGCGAAGGTCTTCTCCAACGCCGCCCCACAGTTCGCTTTTCCCCGGACGGTCGTATTGCGGACCGTCCCACCATCGTCCAGATGACTGCCCATTACCATGGTTCCATCGCAGCTCAGTAGTTCAACTGTCGGACCCGACCGGCGTGCCGCAAGTACCTGCCCAGCAAGTGTCGGAAATACTTGTTGCCAGGGCTGAACGTCCCCCGTCACCGTGATCTCGCCGACCTCCACACTGCAGGGGCTGGCAGCAATGATCGCGGAGCCGTCTTGCGTGAGGTAAACCGCCGAGGCACCGGCTCCAAAAGTGCCATTTAGGTCGACGCTGGTGGCGGACCCGAACCGCCGAGTGCTCACGTGGCCATTCGTCGACTCCAGCAGGTATAAGTGCACGCCAATGGTCATGGCGGCCCAAGGCCCCTGAACGGTGTCGTGCAGGTGCACCGGCATGACCACCGACGAAGGTTCCGGTGCGGGATTCGATGGGGAGCGTCTATTCGTGGCTTGCTTGCGCCGATTGTCTCGCTTTCCGGCACGGGGCTGTCGCCTTTTCGACGGAGTTGTGGAGGCGCCGGTGTAGAGCACCGGCATACCCCAGTCGAGTGAAGCCGCGATCGCTCGTCGTCCGGCGGAAATAGCCGCCTCAACGGACGCGAGGTCGCCCAGCGTGCGGTTTTCGGCAATCGCTCCGTAGAAGGCTCTGGCGAACTCGTTGCCGTTGCCGTCGCCAAATGCTCCCTGCATGGCGAGCACGGCCGGAATCTGGTGCTTCTTGGCCAAAGTCGTAGCAAGCCCGCCCCATGCGTCCGGCATGGGCTGCGCCGATCTGCACGCCGCGATCACTGCGAGCTGGACCCCGTTCACCTTGAGGAGCTTTCCGAGTTGATCCGCCGTGACGTAGTCGCTCTCCTTCGTTGCTCCTCCAACGACGAGGTGGCCGGAGCTGGCACCGTGACCTGTGAAGTGAAAGATGTCTGCAGGACGGACGAAGTCCTTGTTGAGGTCATCGATGGTGACCGGATCCTCGCCGAGCCTCTGGAAGTGGATCCACTTATCGAGCTTTTCTGATAGGGCCCTAAACTCAAGACCGCCCACCGGGAGGGGCGTCCATCCCGCCCCCAGCTCTTGGGTGGCGCTCGCATAGGTGACATTGACGAGGCCTCGCCGTTCAGCACGAAAACTGAGCCGGGCGGCCGGGAAGTCGGAATCATTGCGCCACGATCGGATGATGCTGAAGTGCGGATGCAGGGCTACCCGGGGCTCTTCAAGGCCTTCTCTACGGAGGTACTCCCACGGGAGCTCGGCGAGAGCCAGGTTGTCGAGAACGAGACGGATACGGATGATGTCTCCCGACTCCCCTGCTGCTCCTTCAAGCTTGAAGAGAAGTCGGTCAACCTTTGGGTCAGAGAATAGGCAGCTTCCGAGCAGATTTCCAAGTTGGTCTAGTTCATCGCCGTCTAGTTTCGACAGGTCTGCATTAGAGCGCCCAACGAGCTCGTCGATCGAGCTCAGTTCATCACTAATGTCCGACTCGATAGTGATCGAGTCACCTTCGGGCCAGGCGGCCTCGATGCGAATCTTGTTTGGCCGTGGCTCGTCCACACCTCCCGAAACTGAGAGAACGAGTTCAAGTGTGATATACGTACCCATCGTGGTTCCGCGACGGCTGGACGCCGCTCCCGCCTCCTTGCGAGTCACAATAGCGGAGCGCTGCTGCGGCGTGAAAAGGCGGATGACCAGACAAAATGGGAAGTGCTCAGCCGGGTACGTCTCCCACGTGTCGAACTCGCTGGCCTCGGGTTAGTGTCGGCACATGCTAGGAGGTGCGTTGGTGCGCAATGCACGGGCCGGGCGGCGTCGGGGGTCGCGTGCGTTCTGATAAGGCCGTTGTCTTAGGCTGCGGCGTTGCCGGCATGGCTGCTGCCGCTGCCCTCCGACGGACATTCGCCGAGGTCGTGATCGTCGAACGGGACTGCCTACCGGCCGCGCCAACTCCGAGGAGAGGTGTACCCCAGGGCGAGCAGCTCCACAACATCCTCGGGCGGGCCCAGCGGCACCTCGAGGACTTGTTTCCCGGCTTCCGAGAAGCCCTGCTTCGGGCCGGGTGCGGAGACGCCAGCGTCTCCGACGAAACTCACGTGTTCGAACTGGGCGTACGGATGCCTGAGCGCAAAATCGGCCTCCGCTTGATGTGTGCCTGGAGACCGACGATCGAATCTGTGGCCCGGCAGATCTTGCTGGACGGCGGTGGGATTACGATTCAGGAAGACACGCGCGCCGAGGGACTATCGGTGTCAGAGTCGGGAGTCACCGCAGGGGTGCTTGTACGTACTGACCGGACCAACGAAGAGATAGCCGCCACAGTGGTGGTTGACGCAATGGGCCAGGGTTCCAAGGCGCCCAAATGGCTCGAGTCGACCGGTCTACGGAGTCCACCAGTCGACACCCAGACGGTGGAGCAGTGGTACTCAAGCATGCTATTCGAACGCCCAGCCGGGTCGGTAGGAGTCCCCGACTTCTGGCTCACTTTCCCAACGCCCCCTGGCACCCGGGGGGCGTTGGTGTCCCCCGTCTCGCCCGACCACTGGTGTGTGTCCGTTTCGGGTCGGTCCCAGGACCAACCACCCCGAGACGCCAAGGAGCTCCTCGGATATGTCGCGACGACTGAGGACCCCGTCATCGGAGAGATCTTGGCCGACGCGCGCCCTATAGGCATTCCCCACCTATTCCGCCGTCATGTCGCCACTTGGCGGCGGTACGACCGCCTGAAATGTCCTCTGACCGGCTTTCTGCCGATTGGTGACTCGGTGGCCACCCTCAACCCGCTCTTCGGACAAGGCATGTCGGTTGCCACTTGGCAAGCGGCCGCGTTGGCAGATCTAATGGACCCGCAAGGTGGGTTCACTCTCGACCACCTGCCCGAACTGACCGCTGCTTACTTGTCCCGCTCGGCCGACGCATGCCAGGCGGCCTGGAGTCTCGGGACCATGGTTGATCCGCCCGCCAAGGGGGACGACGACGCAGCGAGACACGGCTGGCCCGGTCGTTACGCCATGCTCGCCAAAAGGATCGATGAGAACGTGGAGGTGCATCGGAAGTACGTTGGCATGTGGCACCTCATCGATTCGGCCGAGACATTCGACAATCTCGTAGTGTCTGCATCCGAGCCCGACCCGGATCGGAAGCTGGAAACCACCCGGTGACGCCCACCCGGCTTTGCTCGGAGCGGAATCGACCATGAACGGATCTCTTACTCCCGCCGAGCGCCTCAAGTTCTTCCTTATGAGCGAGGGCTTGGCGATCACCCCGGAGGCCCAAGCCCACATCGATCACTCCAACGGAGACCGACCGATGACGCCAGCCGACTACGCGTCAACGTCTGGTGTCATTCTGGCGCTTGAGGACGACGTGTGGGTGAACGCACCGATCGCCGACTACAACCCCAACTTCGTGACTGCGCCCGAGAACTTGTTGGGGCTGGACGGCCATTCCCTCGTAGTGCGGGGTCACGGCTTCGAGTCGGGCGCGGAATTCTGGCTGCCTCCCGCCTACCACGGCCAGGTCAACGTTGACGGAGAGCCGTACAATTCATACGCCTTCACCCACGCAGACCGGGTCCGAATCTCGCCCATTGAGGGTTGCTCGATGACGTGCAAGTTCTGCGACCTCCCTTACGAGTTCCGATATCGCACCAAGTCCGTGGACGGTCTAGTCGCCTCGGTGCAACGTGCGATCACGGATGAGATCCAGCCCGCTGCCCATGTGCTGATCTCCGGGGGAACCCCGCGCCAGAGTGATTTCGAGTACGTCCAGGAAGTCTACGAAGCGGTGATCACCGGCTTCCCGGACCTCGACGTGGACATCATGATGGTGCCGCTCGACGGGCTTCTTGACCTGGCAAGGCTCCGGGAACTCGGCGTGAATGAGCTCTCCATCAACATCGAGATTTTCAATAGCGATATCGCCCGAAAGTATATGCGGCGCAAGTTTGACCAGGGACAGGACCACTATTTGGCGTTCTTGGAGGCCGCGGCGACCGCAGTGGGACCTGGTCGGGTCCGATCCATGTTGATGGTCGGACTCGAGCCGATGGAAGACACGCTTGCCGGCGTGACGGCCATTGCCGAACGAGGTTGTGTCCCCGTACTCAGCCCGTTTCGCCCGGACGAGGCGACGCCACTTAGGGCACTAACCCCGCCATCGGCCGCGGTGCTGGAGGAGACCTACTTACGCGCGCGAGAGATCACCGCTGCCCAGGGTGTGGCGCTCGGTCCGAGTTGCGTCCCCTGCAGCCACAACACGTTGACCCTTTCGGCGACCGGCTCGGGCGAGGCGTCTGAGTTCCATGGACGACCCCATCTCATCTGAACATCGCGCCCTGCTGGCCGTCCAGGACCTAGGGGTCGACGAGGTCAGGGACATTCTCCATTTAGCGCAACAGTTCGAGGCAAGCAGGCCTGGGGCCAGTCGAACCACTTGCTTCTCAGCGGGCCTACTCTTCCTATCACCGTCGCTGCGAACGAGAGTCGGATTCGCCGAGGCAGCGATCCGTCTGGGCGGGATTCCAATCGATGTCTCCGAGCTGCGCTCGGGGCCCGAGATGTCAACCGGAGAGACCTTCGCTGACACTCTCCGGACCGTTTCGGGCATGGTCGACGTCGTTGTGTGTCGGGTACCCTTCCACTTGGACCGTGAACTGGTCGCCACCGCCAGCGCAGCACCCTTCATCAATGCCGGTGACGGCAAGAATGGCGGCCACGGCGAACACCCGTCCCAGGCGCTGATCGACCTCCTCGCAATAGAGGACCATGGACCGATCAACGAGCTGCGGGTCGGCATCTGCGGCGATCTGAGGGGCCGTGCACCGCGTTCGCTGGTCCGGTTGCTCAACCTGGTTCAGCCGGCGGCATTGACCCTTATCGCTCCGCCAAGTCGTGACGACCCGGGGGTGCCCATCAGCGTGTCGCTCAGCAGACGCACCTTCCGCCGTGCCGAGGCCGACTTCAGCGAGCTAGATGTCCTGTACATGGCGGGCCTGCCCGAGGGAGAAGGGGCCCACCGGATGGGAGTGGAGGCCCGGTTGGCATTTGCCCTGACCAAAGATCGACTCCGGACCCTAGGAGCCGACGCCGTGGTGCTCTCTCCAATGCCGGTCATCGACGAGATCGCCCCCGAGGTTCGGGAGGACCCCCGTGTCAAAGTGTTCGCGCAAAGCGACCGGGGTGTGAGCATCCGTATGGCCCTCCTCGGCCGACTCCTCCCAGACTCCTAGGGCAACCTGCCTGAAGTCACCAAAGCTGCGGGCCACCGGCACATCGGTCCCCCTTCCAGTGCCGTGTCGGGGGATGCCGCTGAGCTGGATAAATGGGGATCCGTCAAGTTCCGCGCAGGGCGAGCGTCGTACCTATTGCAGCGACCGCTGCGCAGGACAGCTCCCTCTACGGAGGGTGCAGCGCTGGGAGCTCGGGTGCACCTGTACCCACCTCCAACCTGCAGAGAGAAAGGGAACACCATGGCAATCGCCATTCATACCGACAGCGTCGACCCAGCCCCGCTAGAGAAGTGGGCCCGGATGCAACGACTCGACCTGATCCGAGTCCCAAATGCCGGGACAGCCGAGCAGATCCTGGGCGACGTCGCCGTTCACGCCTTCGAATCGCGGGACATCCCGAAGCTCCTGCGACAGATGCGGTGGAGTCTCAAGAACGGCCGCCACAACGTTCGCATTCGCCTTGAAGGCGACCTGCGCTCCCGGGCGGCCTTCGAAGCCGCTACCGAACGCCTGCAGCGCCTCGGCTACATCACTCGCTGCTGCCAGAAGGGCGACATCTTCTCCTGCGGCATCCCATCGGCGGGGAAGGGCCACGTCGATGATCGCCTTGCCCGCTTTCTGGGTGGCGGATGGCTGGAAGTGGGGGCGCTCACGCTCGCAAAGGATGTCCTCTGCGGCAGGGCAATGGTCATTCAACCCAATGTCGAAGTACGTGCCGGTGATCGGCACGCCGAGTTCGACCTGCTGGCTCTACCTAGCGACGGCGGAACGCCTTTGGTTGTCGAGTGCAAGAGCGGTAGCGGGGTAGAGCAGTACTTCCTTCGCTTCGCTGCCATTTGCCGAATGGCAGGAGCTAGCGGTGCCCACGCCGTACTTTTGGTGCGAGATATTGATGCCCAGGTAGCTGCTGACGCCTCATGCCTCCACGGCTTCACAATCCTGACGCCAGGTCAGTTCGGCGAGCACCTCCGGAGTCTCTTCGGTATCGATGCTCACAGAACAACCGAACCGGGGTCGACCAACTCGGCTGAGCGCCTCCAAATAATCGAGCCTCGGTCCACGTCCGTACAAACCCTGCCCATCAAGGGAGGAGCGGCATCCGAGCCACCACCCGCCGCGGAGCCGTCGTCGCAGCCCGTTTCCAAGCGGGAAGGATTGCTGCACCGGTTGTTCGGACACTAAGGGTCCCACGATAGATAGTACGCGCGGGGTAGCCTGGATTGGTGGAGGCCGATCGGGATGAGCTCGCGCGATTCTTCGCCACGGTCCTGCCCCATCTGAACGAGGTG